>Ga0207653_10000062_pt1 | contig 82254 bp, 86 predicted proteins | sample KBSK5251metaG_FD_184341 | JGI IMG/M metagenome (GOLD analysis project Ga0207653, IMG submission 184341) | Corn, switchgrass and miscanthus rhizosphere microbial communities from Kellogg Biological Station, Michigan, USA - KBS K5-25-1 metaG... | ecosystem: Host-associated > Plants > Roots >... | reverse complement strand
CCATCGTCTAGAGGCCTAGGACGCCGCCCTTTCAAGGCGGAAGCACGGGTTCGAATCCCGTTGGGGGCACGCGAAGGAGCTTCGGCGCCAACGCACAACCACATACCTGCGCCTGTGGAGGAGTCCGGTCGTCCTCATCGCCCTGTCAAGGCGAAGATCGCGGGATCGAAGCCCGTCAGGCGCGCTATCCGCGGATCAGGACACCAGCGGTGGGCATCACGAGCCCGTTAGTTAAGCGTCTCGAGCACCCGCCGAAGCTCTGAGGTTTCGTCCATCCGTCGATCGGCAACGACCTTAGCCCCGCCGCCCTGCGAGACCCCAGCCGATCGAGAACCAGGGCCGCCTTGCGAGCTTCAGGCTCCGGCCCCATACTCGCGGATCAGCTCCTGGCGGTACAACCCGACTTGGTGGCCTTGGAAGTCGACGTCCTTCTCGTAGGTCATGCCGATCTTGTGCGCGACTCGGATCGACGCGGCGTTATCCGGGTAGATCAATGAGACGAGGTCGGGTCGGATCGTGCGCCCGACATCGCGGACCGCGGCCGCCGCCTCGGTGGCGTACCCCCTGCCCCACGCGTCGCGGGCGAGGATGTAGGAAACCTCGAGCTCTTCCCTGCCTTCGATATCGGGCCAGAGGATCAGTCCGCAGAGGCCGATCATGCGGCCGGAGTCGCGCTCCGTCGTCGCCCACTCGCCCCAGCCGCGCTCCGCGTAGTGCCCTCGCTCACGCTCGATCACCCGCCTGGCGACATCGCCTACCTGCGCGCCGCCCGCCCCGATCCAGCGCATGACCTCCTCGTCGGCCAACATCGCGGCGAGCGTGTCTTCGTCGCGCGGCTCCAGGTCGCGGAGCACGAGGCGGTCGGTCCCGATCAGGTACGTCATCGCGGGCTGCTTGGCAAGCGGTTCAGCTTGCGCCACCGGTCCGGGTTGTCCTCCCTAGGCGTCGCCGGGAGCTGTGCACGACACCGAAGGCTGAACTAGGCTCGGCCCAGCCAGAGAGGAGGAAGACGTGGCGATCGAGCAGATGCTCGCGTTACATGTATGGCTCGTCGCCGGGTTCTTCCTATTCGCCATAGTCCTCGCCGCCTACGCGATCTGGTTCTTGATCTTCCGTCTCGGCAAGTAGCGTCGGCAACCGCCAGTATCAGTCACCAGCGTGATGCTTGTCGTGTTTCCTGGGCGTGCACACGCCCTAGATCGGCGCTCGTTCTTCCGACGCCACCAGTGCTGAAGCAGCGCCTGTTGATCGCGCCGCTGGTCCCCGTGTCGCCAAGGGCGGTCGTATCAGCTACGTGCATTCATGCGAACGGGATGATGTGCTGCCGATGCGTGCTCGCTAGCGTGAGGACGCTGAACCAGGCATCGCGGCCAGGCGGGGAGTCGTCGATACGACCACCGCCCCCAACGCCCTCGGGGGGGCAATCGCAGGTGAGAAGGGCCGCTTCTACCGCGAGCCTTTCGGCGAGAAGGGAAAGCGAGGCGACCCCCTGCGGGGGGTCGCCTCGTCCATGTCGCGGCCGCCACGTCTAAGCTCGATCCCCCGATGCGGCCGGACGGAACGGTTTGGTTCAGGCGGTACGCGCCGGCCGACTATACGACCGAGATCGAGCCGACGGGCGAGTAGCCCGACACCTTCCCCGTGTTCACCACGCGGAGGCGCGATCGGAACCCGTACGCGCCCGTCCCGTGATCCGGAGCGAACGTCGTCGCGACGGCCGTCTGCCCAAGAGCCAACGTCGTCCACGGCCCCCACGTGGTCGACCCTTGTGATCGGAACCGATATTGCGCGTCGAAGCTGTACCCGGCCATCGTGCACGCTGACCATGTCAGGGTGAACGAGGTCGTGACGCCACCGGAGGTCGGCGCGAGCCGAGGATGGATCTTGATGGTGCCGGTCATCGAGGTCGGATCCGATCCGCCGGAGGCGTACGGGTACGATCCCGCAGCGCAGAAGGCGAACCGGTAGGACTCGCCCGGACCCTTCGGGCCGGAATCGAACAGCGGCGTCAGCGACGGGCCGAGCTGGCTTCGATCGGTGGCGGTGTGAACGCTGGGACCTGCGAAGTTCCAGAGCACGCTCGTCCCTTCAACGGTGGTCGGAGCCTTCGGGTTGAACGTGAAGTCAGCTGCCTTGACCGAGATCACCTTCGTGACCGAGAAGGCCGACGGACCCATCCCTGTCCCGCCAGGAGACGTCACACCCACCGGCCCCGAAGCCGCTCCCGTTGGGACCAGCGCCGTGATCCGGGTGTCGGACTCGATCGAAAAGACAGCAGCAATGCCCCCGAAGGTTGTCGCCGTGGCATCGGTGAAGTGCGTCCCGGTGATCGAGATGGACGTTCCCACCGCACCGGCGGTCGGGTCGAAAGATGCCACCACCGGAGCAGGGGAGGAGGTGACCGTGAACGTCCCCGAGCTCGTGGCAGTGCCAGCTCCCGTCCTCACCGAGATGGCCCCTGATCCCGCGCCGGCTGGGACGGTGGCAGCGATCGTGCTGTCGTCGGAGACCGCGAACGCCGCCGCAACCCCGTTGAACCGCACGGAGAAGGCACCGGTGAACCCGGCACCGGTGATCGTCACCTGATCTCCCGCCTTCCCGGTCGCCGGGTCGAAGCCGGTGATGGTTGGGCTGGCCGACGATGTGGCCAAGGGGATCGGCAACGGCGCCGCTCCGGCCGCGCCGCCCAGCAACGGGAGACCGAAGTGACCCTCGAGCCCTCCGAGCAAGCCATCGTGCGTGTAGAGCGAGGCGTCGATCGCCCCCGTTGAGACGTTCGGCCCGGCCATGATCGTCGGGACGTGTCCCCCTCCCCCGGTCGTGTCGGTGTCGGTGCCCTCGTCGAAGGTCACCACCACGATCGCGCCGAGCCCGAGCAACGTTGGAACGTTCTGGGCGAGCCACGTGTCGCCGTCGCGGATGATCTGGTCCGTTCCCCCGGGGCAGATGGTCTTGGAGCCGTGCATATCGTGGCAACCGTCGGGCACGATCAGCGAGAACCCGGGGAGCGGATCGGGCCAGGAGGCGGGGATCGGAACGTCGCTGACGTTGCACGCGTACCCCAAGCCGGTGCTGGCATCCAGATCCGCGAGATACAGCTCGGGGTTGTGGTGAGGGATGTACGGGGCAGCGACGGTCGTCGAACAATTCGATGGCATCGACTGCACGAACGAATCCACGGGCACCCCGGCATCACCGAGCTGGTGGAAGAGGTTGTCGACCGTCACGGAGGCGAAGGGGCACCGGTTCGTGGTGCAGCCGCCGTCGGTTCCGGCCGTGATGTGGAGGTAGTCCGGCAGCGAGGGAGAACCGGTCGCGTCGTAGTTCGAGAACAGCGTTCCCTCGGGGATCAGGTGATCGTTGATATACGGCGCGTCGGCGTTCCCGACGATGAACTGCTTCGTATCACCGAGGACACCCGGATCGTCCGGACCGTACGAATGGTTCTCCATCACGATGACGACGACCGGGGCTTGCGCCGTCGCCGATGCGGAAGACGGCAGGGCGAGAACCAAGGACATCCCGATCTCCCCGGGGATCCATCGCCTCACCCTTCGTCCCTCTGCAACCCGGCGATGATAACTTCAACGCGCTGGCGATGACCTTGGTGGCGATCGCTGCCAGGTTCTCGACCGGCCCGGGCCAGGTAGCTCAGTTGGTAGAGCACGCGGCTGAAAACCGCGGTGTCGGCAGTTCGATCCTGCCCCTGGCCACCCCCCGTACACTCCGCGCGTGTCCCGCGCCCCCACCGTCGATCACGCGCTCGTCCGCGAGCTGAAAGACGCCGAGGACGCCCGGTTCCACGCCGAACGACCCCGCTCGGCGGAGCTCTGGGCGCGTGCGTGGAAGGTGATGCCGAACGGCGTGCCGATGGCCTGGCACCGAGGGAGCTACCACCACGCGCCGCTCTGGGTGGCCGGAGGCCATGGAGCGCGATTCACCGACGTGGACGGCTTCACCTACTCGGACTTCAACATCGCGGACCTGTCGATGTTCTGTGGATACGCGCCCGAGCCGGTCGTTCGAGCCGTGTCCGAGCGCATGGGGAGCGGCAACCAATTCCTCCTTCCGACGGAGGACTCGATCGTCGTCGCCGAGGAGCTCCGCCGTCGCTACGGGCTCCCGATGTGGCAGTTCACGCTCTCCGCGACGCAGGCCAACACGGAGGCGATCCGCGTCGCCCGCGTCGTCACCGGGCGCGGCAAGGTGCTCCTGTTCGACGGCAAGTACCACGGGCATCTCGAAGAGACGCTCGTGGAGCTCGCACCCGATGGCTCGCTGCGTCCGGAGGAACGCGGCCTGCCGGTCGGCGCGGCGGCGCACACCGTGCTGATCCCGTTCAACGACCCGGACGCGCTCGCTGCCGCTCTGGCCGGCGGTGAGATCGCGCTGGTGCTCACCGAGCCCGCGCTCACCAACAACTTCGGGCTGATCATGCCCGAGGATGGGTTCCACGCGGAGCTCCGACGGCTGACGCGTTCGACCGGCTCACTCCTGGCGCTGGACGAGACGCACACCCAGGTGGTCGGCCCAGGCGGGTTGACCGCGGCGTGGGGACTCGAGCCGGACCTCGTGACGGCCGGCAAGTCGATCGCCGCCGGGGTGCCGTTCGGGACGTGGGGCATGACCGACGCGATCGGGCACATCTTGCTGCAGATGAAGGGTCCCGACGGCGAGCGGGGCGACATGGTCGCAACGGGCGGGACGCTGTTCGGCAACGCGCTGTCCATGGCGGCGGCGCGCGCGACGATGCTCGAGGTCCTCAGGGACGACGCGTACGCGGGTACGGCGAGGCTCGGCGCGAAGCTTGCGGCTGGCATGGCCACGGCCGTTCGAACCGCCGGGCTCCCCTGGCACATCCATCACCTGGGTCCGAGGGCCGGATACACCTTCCGCCCCGAACCCGTGCGCGACGCGAACGAGGCGCGTGCGTGCGCCGACGACCTCCTCGCGCGGTTGATCCGCGTGTGGCTCGCGAACCGCGGCGTCTGGGAGGCGATCCTGGGCGCCGGACCCGTCGTGCCAGTCCCCGCGACCGACGAAGACGTTGACCGGTATCTGACGGCGTGGGAGGAGCTGCTGCAGCGCCTCGCACGCTGAGCGCGATCAGTTCATGATCTCGCGGCTGCGGACCTCGGCCCAACGGGTCAGCACGCCCTGATAGACGTCGGCCGACTGACCGTACTCGTGGCGTTCGAGCGCGTCGAGCGCCTCACGCAGGTCCGCGGCGCTGTGATCGTCGTCCAGCTCGTCCCACGTCATGAAGTCGCAGAGCTCGCCGTAGTCGAGCTCGATCACCGAGCGAGCGTCGAAGACGGCCATCCACTGGTGGAGGTCAAGGAGGAGCTCGCCGATCGGACCGAGGTCCGATCGACGAAGGACGGGGATCGCGTCCTCGGCGCGTCGCATCGCGCGACGCGTCGAAGCCCGGTAGCGCATCCGCATGCGGCCCTGCTCGTCCTCGCCGATCCGACGCTCGTCGTCCCGGAACAACGCGAACCAGCGGATCGGAACGTGCCACGGGCTCTGATGGACGAACGAGGTCGCATGCGGGTCACGGCGCCGATGCCGCGCCAGCTGCCGGCGAGCCCGGCGGGCTTCCTTCTTCGGGACGATCGGATCCCACAGCTCCATCGGTTCGGAGCCGCGGAACGCGAGGATCGCCTCGAGGATCCGGAGCCGCAGCCGCTGGGGAGAGACGTACGTGCGCCCGTCGATCACACGAACCTCCGCATGCTCGCCGTCCGCCGGCGCCAGGAGGCCGAGCCCCTCCGCGGTCGCTCGGTCGGCGTAGAGGCGGAGCCGGGGGAGGCGATCCGCACGCTGGACCAGGTACCGCTCCCAGTGGAGCTGTTCGTCGCGCTCGAAGGCATCGAGCGGCTGGAACACGCGGAGATAGGCGGAGGGGACCACAGCGCTCCCGAGTCTAGCGAGCTGACGTCCCTTATCCTCTCGGCATCCACGGCAAGGAGCTTCACGCGTGTCCGACGAACCCGAGCATGGGGCCGGGACCGAGCCCGTACGCATCCTCGCGCCCGACGGCTCACCGGTCGGCGACGCCGACGTCGGTCTGTCTCCCGAGGAGCTCAGAGACTTGCTGCGCTGGATGGTCCTCGCCCGTCGGCTGGACCGCGAATGCATCGCGCTCCAGCGCCAAGGCGAGCTGACCGTCTACCCGGGGTTCGAGGGACAGGAGGCGGCGCAGGTCGGGAGCGCGTTCGCCTTGGGGCAGCTCGATTTCGTCTGGCCGACGTTCCGGGAGCTCGCCGTCGCGCTGGTCCGGGGGGTCGATGCCGTCCAGTACCTGCAGTACCACCGCGGCACCTGGCACGGCGGCCCTTACGATCCGCGCGCGACGCGGTTCGGCCCGATCTGCATCCCGATCGCGACTCAGCTCCCCCACGCGGCCGGCTATGCCCTTGGTCAGCGGCTCGATGGGACGGACGCGGTCACGATCGCGTACTTCGGCGACGGATCGACGAGCGAAGGCGACTTCCACGAGGCGGCGAACCTGGCGGGCGTCTGGCGCCTTCCGATGGTGCTGTTCTGTCAGAACAACGGATGGGCGATCAGCTTGCCTTCCTCGGAGCAGACGGCGGGTGAGATCTGGCGCCGGGCGGAGGGCTACGGGTTCCCCGGCGTCCGCGTGGATGGGAACGACGTGCTCGCGGTGCATCGCGCGACGCAACGAGCGCTTGAGCGGGCACGCCGAGGTGACGGACCAACGCTGATCGAGGCGATGACCTACCGGATCGGGGCGCACTCGACCGCGGACGACCCGTCCCGCTACCGTGACGACGCCGAGGTGGAGCGCGCTCGCGCCGCGGATCCAATCGCGCGGTTCCGGAGCTGGCTGCTCGGCGCCGGCCACGCGGACGACGGGTTCGTGACGGCGTGCGAAGAGCAGGCGGAGGCGTTCGCGCTCGAGGTCCGGGCGGGCGTGATCGCGACGCCGGCGCCGCCCGCCGAGTGGATGTTCGACTGGGTCTACGCGGACCCGCCGTCCTCCTTCGAGCGACAGCGCGACGAGGCGCTCCGATGAGGGAGTGGACGATGTCGGGCGCACTCAACCGAGCGCTGTACGACGCGCTCGCCGACGACCCGCGTGTCCTTGTGTTCGGTGAGGACGTCGGGCGCTCCGGTGGCGTGTTCCGGGTGACCGACGGGCTCCAAGCCGAGTACGGGGAGGGTCGCGTGTTCGACACCCCAATCAGCGAAGCGGGGATCGCCGGGGCTGCCGTCGGGCTGTGTTTCGCCGGATGGCGGCCGGTGGTCGAGATGCAGTTCGACGCGTTCAGCTATCCCGCGATGGAGCAGGTGGTCGACCACGTGGCGAAGATGCGGATGCGCGTCCGCGGCCGCGTCGACATGTCGATCACGCTGCGGATCCCCGCGTTCGGCGGCATCAAGGGGAAGGAGCACCACGGCGAGAGCCCGGAGACGTATTACGCCCACACGGCCGGGCTCAAGGTGGTCGCGCCGTCGTCGGCACTGGATGCCTACCGGTTGTTGCGGCAGGCGATCGCCGACCCCGACCCGGTGATCGTGCTCGAACCGAAGGCTCGGTACTGGTCGAAGGAATCGGGGGAGCTGGCGAGCGACGGACCCAAGATCGGCGACGCCCGAGTGCTCCGGGAGGGCGAGAACGTGACGTTCGTGGCGTACGGCGCGATGGTGGCTCGTGTGCTCGATGCGGCGGCCATCCTGGCGGATGAGGCGATCACGGCCCGCGTCGTCGACCTGCGGAGCCTGTCCCCGCTGGACGACGCGGTCCTCGAACGCTCCGCCCGCGAGACCGGCCGCGTCGTGGTGGTGCACGAGGCACCGCGTTCGGTCGGCCTGGGCGCCGAGGTCGCGGCCCGCATCATGGAGCTCGCGTTCGATCACCTCCAGGCGCCGGTGGCGCGGGTGACCGGCTGGGATACGCCCTACCCGCCGGCGTCGCTCGAGCAGCTGTACCTCCCGAGCGTCGAGCGGATCTGCGACGCGGCACGGAAGGTGGTGGCGTACTAGATGACGGAGCGGGTCTTCGCGATGCCGGACCTCGGTGAAGGGCTCGAGGAGGGCCGGATCGTCCGGTGGCTGGTCGCTGAGGGCGCCGAGGTCGAGCTGAACCAGCCTCTGGTGGAGGTCGAGACGGCGAAGGCGGTCGTTGAGATCCCGTCGCCGTTCGCGGGGCTCATCCAAGCCTTGCACGGTGCCGACGGCGAGGATGTACCGGTGGGGCGACCCCTCGTCACGTTCGACGTCAGTGGAGGGGCGGTCGCCTCGACCGTCACCGAGTCGGTCGATCAGCCACCGTCGGGTCCGGTGCCGGCGACTCCCCCCGTACGGAAGCTCGCCAAAGAGCTCGGCGTCGACATCCAGACCGTTCGGGGAACCGGACGGGAGGCCCGCGTGACCGAGGAGGACGTTCGATCGGCCGCCGCCGGGGCGGTTGACGTTACCCGGATCGAACTGACGCCCGCTCGCCGGGCGATCGCCGCGAACCTCGAGCGACAGGCGGCCGCCCCCCAGGTCACGACGTTCCGAACGGTGGATTGCACGGCCCTCCAACCTTTCCGGAATGAACTCGGCGTGTCGCCGCTGCCGGTGGTCGTGGCGGCCCTGTGCCGCGTCGCCAAGGACCATCCGCTGATCAACGCTCGCTGGTCCCCCGACGCCATCCTCGCGGCGAACGCGGTGAACGCCGGGCTCGCGATCGACACCCAGCGAGGACTCGTCGTGGCGGTCATCCATGATGCGCACACCCTCGGGATCAGCCAGATGGCTGCGGAGAGCACGCGGCTGGCCGAGGGCGCACGCGCCGGCTCCCTCACGCCGAACGACATCGCCGGCGCCACCATCGCCGTCTCCAACACCGGCTCGTACGGGAGCGAGGCGGGGACGCCCATCCTGTCGCCGGGAACGAGCGTCACGCTCGCGACCGGCGTGATCGCCGACCGTGCGCTCGTGATCGACGGCCGCGTGGTGGCGCGGCCGGCCGCGACGCTGTCGCTCACGTTCGACCATCGCGTGCTGGACGGCGCCGCGGCCGGCCGCGCCCTCACGGAGCTCGTCGACCTGTTGCAGTCGGACGAACGTTTGCGAGACTTGCCGCGATGAAGATCGCGTCCTTGCTCCCGTCGGCGACCGAGATCGTCTACGCGCTCGGGCTCGGCGACGACCTGATCGGCGTGACCGACGAGTGCGACTATCCGCCGGATGCCGTCACCAAGCCGGTCATCTCGCGGAGCGCGCTGCCCCAAGGCCGCATCCAGACCCCGCGGGAGATCGACGAGGCCGTGCGCGCCAAGGTCGGGCAGGGCGCCGGCGCGGAAGGGCAGCTCTACATCCTCGACACCGACCTGCTGCGCCGAGAGCAGCCCGACGTGATCCTCACGCAGGACCTCTGCCGGGTGTGCGCCGTTCCGTCGGGCCAGGTGAAGCGCGCGCTGGAACAACTCGGCCTCCCCGACGCGAAGGTCATCTCGCTCGATCCCCACACGTTCGAAGAGGTGGTCGCACAGATCGACGCGGTCGGCGCGATGCTCGATCGCGCCGACCGCGCCGCCTCGATCACCGCGGCCATGCGCGACCGGATCGCGAAGGTCCGCGACACGGCCAAGCGCGTCCCGACGGTCAGCGTGTTCGCGCTGGAATGGTCGGACCCGCCGTTCGCCGCGGGGCACTGGGTCCCGGACATGATCGAGATCGTCGGCGGGGCCCCGGTCCTCGCGGAGAAGGGCCAGCCGAGCCGCGAGGTCGCCTGGCACGAGGTCCTCGTCGCGGCCCCGGAAGTGACCGTCTTCATGCCGTGCGGGTACTACCTGGAGGAGGCCGAGGAAGAGGCGGACCGCTTCTTGGATCAGGCCGAGTTCGCGGACACGCCGGCGGTTCGCAACGGCAACGTGTACGCGGTGGACGCGACCTCGTACTTCTCAAGGCCGGGACCGAGGATCGTCGACGGCCTCGAGATCCTCGCGTGGGCCGTGCATCCGGACTCCTACCCCACGCCGCCGGAGGGGACCATCTCGAAGCTCCGCTAGGCTACGCACCTCATGAAGCGGGAGAACCTCGTGACGCCTGAGGACCTCGGCAAGCGCGTCTCGTTCCAGTTCGAGCTTCCGAACGGATACCTGTCCGAAGCCGTCGGGACCCTCGAGCGTTGGGACGAGGAGGCCGAGACCTACTTCGTCCGGAAGAAGGACGGCGCCGAGGTTCGCGTACCGGTGCGCGGGGTCCTCTTCGGCAAGGTGGTCCCGGGGTGAGCGCGGCGGAGCTCCCCTCGGCGCAGATCCGGCTGCGGCTCGGTCAGGAGGATGCACATTACGGCGGCAATCTCGTCGCCGGCGCAACCCAGCTCAAGATCGTAGGCGACCTCATCACCGAGCTCGCGATGCGCTACGACGGCGACGAAGGCCTGTTCCGTGCGTACGAGTCGGTGGAGTTCCTCGCGCCGCTCTACGCCGGAGACTGGATCGAGGCGACCGGACGGATCGTGAGCGTGGGGAACACGTCGCGCCGATGCGAGTTCGAGGTCCGGAAGATCGGTACGGCCCGCACGGACATCTCCGAGAGCGCGGCGGAGTTCCTGGACGAGCCGGTCGTCACGCTTCGAGCGGTCGGGACGACCGTGGTCCCGAAGGGCCATCAGCGGTTCGCTCACTGACGACGATCAGCTGGCCTTTTGGAGGCCGTGGATCACGCCGAGCAGCTCGTCCACGTCGAACGGCTTCGGGACGTACGCGTCGACGCCGAGCTCCAACGCGGTCGCGCGATCGCTGCCGGAAGCGAGCGCTGTGACCATCACGACCCTCGGTCGTTCGTCGGCAGGGAGCTTCGCGAGCTCGCGCATCACCGACCATCCGTCCATCCGCGGCATCATCACGTCGAGCACCATCAGCTCGGGATGCTTCGCGGAGATCTGCGCCATCGCCTCGACGCCGTTGCGGGCCGTGCAGACGTCGTAACCCTCGGATCCCAGCGCGAGCTCGAGCACCCATACGACCTGCGGCTCATCGTCGACGACGAGCACGCGGTGACCCTTCGACACGGGACCGATCCCATCCATATCCCAAGTAACGGGACGGAACGACGTCCCCTCCATGCGTCATCGGTCCCGTTTCCGCACTCCGTCGAGAGGCCGACACGTCGGCCGGAAGCGGGTGCGCCGGGGGTGATGCGTGCGTAGTCACGAGGGGCCAGTGCGAGCTCAGTCGATCCGCAGCCCGGAGCCAGGGATGACTTCGCCGACCCGGGTCGACCCGGGCGTACGCGAGAGCACGGCATTCGCGTCCTCTGACCCGATGACCAGCACCATCCCGATGCCCATGTTGAAGGTCCCGAACATGTCCGCGTCGGTGGCAACCGCTCGGCGGCGGATCTCGTCGAAGATGGGGGGCTCGATCCAGGTTCCCCGTTCGATGCGGGCGCCCAGACCGGCCGGCAGGACGCGCGGAACGTTCTCGAGCAACCCGCCACCGGTGATGTGCGCGGCCGCATGGACCAACCGGTCCCGGTGCAGCGCCAAGACGTCCGGCACGTAGATCCGGCACGGCTCCAGTAGCTCATCAGCGAAGGTGCGGCCGGTCGCGGGCGACGCGATCGCCAGGGCGTCCGGCGTCACGACCCTTCGGACCAGGGAGAAGCCGTTCGCATGGACCCCGCTCGATGGCAGGCCGATCAAGGCGTCGCCCTCCCGGACGCGCTCCGGACCGAGGACCTGCTCGCCCTCGACGATCCCGACGCAGAACCCCGCGAGGTCGAACCGGTCGTCGGCCATGACGCCGGGATGCTCCGCCGTCTCGCCGCCCAGCAGCGCACAACCTGCCAGCCGGCACCCATCGACGATCCCCTCGACGATGGACGCCACCTGTTCGGGGACGACGCGACCGACCGCGAGGTAGTCGAGGAAGAAGAGGGGCTCGGCCCCGGTACACACGACGTCGTCCGCAGACATCGCCACCAGGTCGATCCCCACGGTGTCGAGGCGCCCGGTGATCCTCGCGAACTCGAGCTTCGTCCCGACCCCGTCGGTGGCCGCCGCGAGCAGCCTGCCATCACCGATCGAGAAGAGGCCCGCGAAGCCGCCGACGTCCCCGGTGACCTCGGGCCTGCGTGCCCGGGCCGCCAGGTCGGCGATGAGCGTCACGGCTTTCGCGGCGGCCTCGGTGTCCACGCCCGAGGAACGGTAGGCCTCGCTCATGGCTCAGCCGGTGGGGAGCTTGAGCTGATCCTCGAGGACGTACTTCCCGGCACCCTCGGGGATCTCGATCGGGTACTCGCCGTCGAAACACGCCCTGCAGAAGGTCTCTTTCCCGTCGCCGGCCGCCGCGACCATCCCGTCGAGCGACAGGTACCCCAGCGAGTCCGCGCTCACGTACGAGCGGATCTGGTCAACCGTGAGGTCCGCCGCGATCAGTTCCTGGCGGGTCGGCATGTCGATCCCGTAGAAGCACGGCCATTGGATCGGCGGACACGTGATGCGGATGTGGACCTCCGCCGCACCCGCCTCGCGGAGCGCCTGGACGATCTGCTTCGTCGTGGTCCCTCGCACGATCGAGTCGTCCACGACGACGAGGCGCTTGCCCCGGATCGAATCCGGCAACGGGTTGAGCTTTAGCTTCACCCCGCGGTCGCGGAGCGACTGGGACGGTTGGATGAAGGTCCGGCCGACGTAGGTGTTCTTGTAGAGGCCGTCGCCGTACGGGATCCCGCTCACCTCGCTGAAACCCTGCGCGGCCGAATGGCCGGTTGTCGGGACCGCGATCACGAGGTCGGCGTCGGCGGGATGCTCCTTGGCGAGAATCCGGCCCATCTCGCGGCGCGCTTCGTGAACCGATCGTTCCCGGAGCCGCGAGTCCGGGCGCGCGAGGTAGACGACCTCGAAGACGCAGAGCGAGCGCTTCGGGGACTCGGCGAACCGTTGGGCGTGGAGCCCGCGGTCGTCGATCCGCACCAGCTCCCCCGGCTCGACGTCCCGGACGAGGGTCGCGCCCACGATGTCGAGCGCGCACGTCTCCGATGCGACAACGAAGCCGTTCGGAAGCCGCCCGATCGAGAGCGGCCGGACCCCGTGCGGATCGCGCGCTGCGAACACGCTTCGCTCGTCCATGAACACGAAGCAGAAGGCGCCCCGGAGCTCGGGCAAAACGTTCATCGCTGCGGCCTCGATGCTGCCGGCCTCGGGGGTCCGGTCGGCGATCATCGTCGTCACGATGTCCGAATCCGTCGTCGCGAGACCGGCACCATGGACCCGTCCCGCGAGCTCGGACGTGTTCACGAGGTTCCCGTTGTGCCCGAGGGCGATGGAATGCACACCGTCGGTCTTGAAGACCGGCTGAGCGTTGTCCCACGTGGTCGATCCGGTGGTCGAGTAGCGGGTGTGCCCGACGGCGAGGTCGCCGTGGAGCGTCGTCAAGGTCGCTTCGTTGAAGACCTGGCTGACCAGCCCCAGATCCTTGTAGACGAGGATGTTCGTCCCGTCGGAGACCGCGATCCCTGCCGATTCCTGCCCCCGGTGCTGCTGGGCGAACAGACCGAAGTAGGTGAGGCGGGCGACCTCGTCGCCGGGTGCCCATACGCCGAAGAGCCCGCATTCCTCTTTCGGTGACTCGGCGCCCATCGAGGACCCCAGTGTATCGAGACGGTCCCGGCGCGGCGGGAGCTCGTACGGGTCCTCACGGGATCAGCGTGATCGGGAGGTCGCGGGAGATGGTCTGGAGCTCGTCGCGATCGAACGCGAGCACCGTTCCTCCGTTCCGCTCAGCGCAAGCGACGACCGCCGCGGCGGTGAATCCCAACGGGAGCTCCGCGTAGCGGCGCATCAACGCCCTGATCCGGGGCAGGTCCAGATCACCGCAGTCGAGCAGGGTCTCGCCGGTCTCGATGCCCTCCAGGAAGGCGAGGGTGGCCGCCGGCGCGAGCCGGCGGCCGAGCACCCGGTCGACCTCCGCGAGGATGCCGACCGGCACGACGGTCGGCATCCTCGCAGCCTCGAGCGCACGGACGGCCTCCCGGTGGCGTCGGTCGGATCCGACGAAGAGCGCGACGACGCCGGACGTGTCGAGCGTGATCACGGCCAACGCCGCGGGTCAGCGGGCGTTCCGTCCGTCCAAACGCCGACCCAGGAGGGGAGCCGGAACCCGTCGCATCGGCCGAGGTAGCGGTCGATGGCCTCGCGGATCAAGTGGTCGCGAGGGCGGTCGCTGGCCGCGGCGAGCGAGCGCAACCGCCGAAGCTGCTCCGCGTCCAGGTAGATCGTGGTCCGTTCGACCCGCGGGATCACCGAGATCGCCGCGGACGCCACGTGGGGCTGCCACCCGTCCATCGTGTACAGGAGACCATGGCGTGCTGGACGCCCGCCGTGACCGCCGTCACGCTGCGGGAAGGGATCCTTCGAGACGGAGCAACAGTTCCTTCCGCGGGAGACCGCCCCCGTACCCGGTGAGGTTCCCGCCGGCGCCGATCACCCGGTGGCATGGAACGACGATCGGGATCGGATTCGCGCCGAGCGCTGCCCCCACCGCCCGAGCGGCGTTTGGGCGGCCGATGCGGCCTGCGATCTCCCCGTAGGTGGCGAGGCGACCGAACGGAACCCGGGCCGTCGCCCCTAGCACGTCCTTCGCGAACGGGCTCATCAGGCGTCGATCCAGGCGGAGCTCGAACCGGCGGCGCGCGCCACGGAAGTATTCGTCGAGCTCCCGGCGCACGTCATCCGTGGCGCGCGCGGCCATCAGCACGCGGGGCGACAGCTCGCGAGCAAGCCTGTCGAGCACCCGGTCGCGGTCGTCGCCCTCGAAGGCGATCGCGGCGAGTCCCCGCGGGGTCACCGCCACGAGGAGCTCGCCAACGGGGGAGCCCATCGTTCCCACGGCCACGTCGAGGAGCCCGGTATCCGGCGCAACCGCGCGGAACCGATCGGCCGCCTGCCGCGAGCGGCGGTCCGCCTCCTGGGTCGAGATCGTCAGTCGTTCGTCCATGTGGCTCGCTCCTTGAGCTCCTGCGCATTCAATGTGCGCAACCCCTGGTAGGCGTTGGCGCGGACCGCCTCCTCGGTACAACCCATCAGCGAGGCGGCGTCCGCGACGCTGAACCCGAGGATGTGGCGGTACGCGACCGCGTCGCGCTGGCGCGACGGGAGGTCGCGGACCGCGGCGAGCACAGGACCGAACCCGTCGGCTCCGGGATCGACCTCCGTCGGACGCTCGGGCGGCGCGGCGACCGGGATCGGTCGCCGCGCCGCCCCCCGGTGATGATCGATCGCCTTGCGCGAGGCGATCCGGAGGACCCACCGATCCAGCCGGTCGGCCTCGGTGCACCGGGGGTAGGCCCGGAGCGCCGCCAGGAACGTCTCCTGGAACACGTCGTCCGCGTCGATCGGCCCCACCGCCACCGTCAGGTAGCGGAACACCGTCGTCCGGTTCTCCTCGAGGAACCGCTCGAACGGTGGGAGCCGTCGTCGGCTCACACGTGCCACCACCTGCGGACGGGCAGATCGGGCCAGGCGTGGGGCCGCCGCCTCCCCGAGACGCTCCGCAGGTACTCGGGCTCCGGTTCGGTCACGCGCCAGATCCTCCACCGATCGTCCTGATGCATCTCGGATCCCTCCCGCTCGTCGTTCCGGCTCATCTGTACGAACAACGCTGGAGGGGTCGGCTGCGTGAAACGCTACGTCTCCCCGAGGAGCCGTGGGATCGCGGTCTCCCATGCATCGCGGAGCTCGTCCACCGGGACGTCGAAGAGACCCTCGACCAGCGCGCGCGGTCCGCCCGTCTCCCCGAGGCGAGCGACGGGGACGCCATGTTCGGCCGCGAGCCGGACGAACGCCTCCTCGTCGGCCGGGTCGACGCTGAGGACCGCCCGCGACGCCGACTCGCTGAACAACGCCACATGCGAGGGGAGATCCCCGGCGAGCGACACCGCGAAGCCGTGGCCACCGCCGATCGCCGCCTCCAGGAGCGCGATCACGAGCCCACCGTCGCCGCAGTCGTGCGCGCTCGCGAGCACCGCGCTGCCGGCGGCCGCGATCAGGAACCGGTGCAGCGCCCGCTCCTTCGATAGATCCAGGGCTGGCGGCTTGCCGGTGACGACCCCGAGGACGGCTTCGGCGAACTCCGATCCCCCGAGCTCGGCGAAGGTCTCGCCCGCGAGGTAGATCGCCATTCCCGGCCGCGGGAACCCGCTCGGGGCCCGCAGCCGGTAGTCCTCGAGGAGCCCGAGCATCCCGATCACGGGCGTCGGCCAGATCGCGCTGTCCCCGCTCTCGTTGTAGAGGCTCACGTTCCCGCCGGTCACCGGGGTGTCGAAGGCGAGACAGGCGTCGCGGATCCCGCGGATCGATTCGGTGAGCTCCCACATGACCTCGGGACGCTCGGGATTGCCGAAGTTGAGGCAGTTCGTGATGGCGATCGGGGTCGCTCCCGTCACGGCGACGTTGCGGGCCGACTCCGCGACGGCGTGAGCGGCTCCGAGGAACGGGTCCAGCCGCCCGAACCGGCTCTTGCTGTCCGTCGAGAGCGCGAGGCCCTTGAGGGTACCGGCGACCCGGACGACGGCGGCATCGGAGTCCGGACCCGCGACCGTGTTGCCCTGCACCACGCGGTCGTACTGCTCGAACGCCCACCGCTTGCTGGCGACGTTCGGCGCCGTCAACACGGTCAGCACGGCCTCCGTAAGATCCTTCTCGAACGGGACGAAGGTGGGGTCCTCACCGTTGCCCACGGCGCGAGCAGGGCGTACGGCCGGCCGATCGTAGACGGGCCCGTCATCGGCGAGAGACGGCGCCGGCACCTCCGCAACGACGGCGCCGCCGCTCCGGACCGTGAGCGTGCCTCCCGGCGTGAGCTCGCCGATGACGGCGGTCGTGAGCCCCCAGCGATCCAAGACCGCCCGGACCTCGCCGAGCTTCGACGGATGCACGATCGCGAGCATCCGTTCCTGCGACTCCGACGTGAGGATCTCGAACGGCACCATCCCCGGCTCGCGGAGCGGAACGGCATCCAGATCCAGCGACGCCCCCATGCCTGCGCGGGTAGCGGATTCGCTCACGGCGCACGTGATCCCCGCTCCCCCCAGATCCTGCAGGCCCTCGAGCGACCCGGCGGCGATCAGCTCCAACGAGGCCTCGATCAGGAGCTTCTCGGCGAACGGATCCCCGATCTGGACGCTCGGGCGCGATCCCTCGGCACCGTCCTCCAGGGTGGCCGACGCGAGGACGCTCACCCCGCCGATCCCGTCCCGACCGGTCGACGCGCCGTAGAGCACCATGAGCGACCCCGCCTGAGCCGTGCGCGACTGTGCCGTGATCAGGTCGGCGGCATCGGCGATGCCGACGCACATCACGTCGACGGTGGGATCTGTGGTGTGCGCGTCGGCGAACCGGATCTCGCCGCCCACGGTCGGAACCCCGATGCAGTTGCCGTAGCCGCCGATCCCTGCGATCACCCCGGCCAAGAGCCACCGGTTGCGCTCCTCGGTGAGCGGGCCGAACAGGAGCGGATCGAGCAACGCCACGGGCCGGGCGCCCATCGACACGACGTCGCGGACGATCCCGCCGACGCCGGTCGCCGCACCCTGGTACGGCTCGATCGCACTCGGATGCGAATGCGACTCGATCTTGAACACGACGGCGATCCCGTCGCCGACCTCGACCGCGCCGGCGTCCTGACCGGGTCCGACCAGCACTGCCGGACCTTCGGTCGGGAGGGACCGGAGGTGAATCTTCGAGGACTTGTACGAGCAGTGCTCGGACCACATCACGGAGTACATCGCGAGCTCGGTCCGGTTCGGCTCCCGACCGAGGGTCGCCTCGATCTGCGCCAGCTCGTCGTCGGTGAGCCCGAGCTGCCGGTGGAGCGGGAGCTCCTCCGACCTCACCCGGTCACCCCCGCCATCGCCACGTGCAGCAGCGACGCGAAGAGTGGCTGCCCGCCGGTCGGGCCGACGTCCGGATCGATCGCGTGCTCGGGGTGCGGCATCAGCCCGACGACGTTGCCGGCAGGGTTCCGGATGCCCGCGACGTTGTTCGTCGCCCCGTTCGGGTTGTGGGCATCGTCGACGATCCCGGTGCGCGACGCGTACCGGAAGACGACGAGCCCATCGCGTTCGACGTTGCCGAGCTGCTCCGGGGTCGCGATCCATTGGCCTTCGCCGTGTTTGATCGGGATCTCGATCGTCTCTCCCGGCGTGAGACCACCCGTGAGGGAGCTCTGCGCGGTCTCGACCCGCAGCCACACGTTGCGGCACACGAACCGGAGCGAGCGGTTCCGGATCATCGCGCCCGGGAGCAGCCCCGCCTCGCAGAGGACCTGGAACCCGTTGCAGATCCCGAGCACGGGGCCGCCACGCTCGGCGAAGGTCACGACCGGCTCCATCACGGGCGCGAACCGGGCGATCGCCCCGCAGCGGAGGTAATCGCCGTACGAGAACCCGCCCGGCAGGATCACCGCGTCGACCGCCCGCAGGTCCCGGTCGGCGTGCCAGAGCGGAACGGCCTCGCCGCCCATCTGTTCGATCGCGCGGAGCGCGTCTCGATCGTCGAGCGAGCCGGGGAACGTGACCACCCCCACGCGGGGGACGGCGCCGTTCACTTGGGGGCCACCTCGAGCACCTGGTAGTCCTCGATCACCGGGTTCGACAGCAGCCGGACGGCCACGCCACGGACCTGCTCCAACGCGCTCGCCTCGTCCTCGGCCTCGACCTCCAGCTTGATGTGCTTGCCCACGCGGACGTGACGGACGTTCGTCCATCCGAGCGAAGGCAACGCCGACTCGACGGCCTTGCCCTGAGGATCCGACAATCCGTCCTTCAGCGTGACGAGCACCTCGAATGTGAAGGCCTTCACGCGGTCCCCACGCCGGCCCGGCGGAGATAGTCGGCGAACGGCTCCTCGGTGAGTCGTTCGTAGGCCTCGACATAGGTGGCGGCGGTGCGCGCGATCACGTCGGCGGGCAGACCCGGGGGGGGCGGCTCGTGGTCCCATCCCGACGCGTCGAGCCAGTCGCGCACGAACTGCTTGTCGAACGACGGCTGCGCCCTCCCGGGCTCGTACACGTCGGCCGGCCAGAACCGTGACGAGTCGGGCGTCCCGACCTCATCGATCAGCGCGAGCTCGCCGTCGATGAAGCCGAACTCGAACTTGGTGTCGGCCACGATCACGCCCGCGTCCAGCGCCGTCGCGGCGATCCGCTCGTAGATCCCCACCGCCACCTCGTTGAGGCGCTCGTAGAGCCCGACACCGACCAGGCTCCGCGCCTCTTCCGGTGTGAGCGGCAGGTCGTGTCCGGTCGCTGCCTTGGTGGTCGGGGTGAAGATGGATCTGGGCAGCCGGGCCGACTCGGTGAGCCTGGGCGGCAAGGGGATGCCGCAGACCGCTCCCCCTTCGCGGTATTGGGCCCACCCGCTCCCGCTGAGGTACCCGCGGACGACGCATTCCATCGGGATCACGCGCGCCCGCCGGACGAGGGTCGCGCGGCCCGTGAGGTCCGGGTCGTGAGAGAACGGCGCGGGGAGCTCGGCGGGCGACGCGCCGACAACGTGGTTCGGGACCAGATCGGCCGTCCGCTCGAACCAGAACAGCGAGAGGCCGGTCAGCACGCGACCCTTGTCGGGGATCGGATCGGGCAGGACGACGTCGAACGCGCTGATCCGGTCGGTGGCGACCAGCAGCAGACGGTCGTCATCGACGTCGTAGAGATCACGAACCTTCCCCTGCGCCGCGAGCTCAGCCACCGGACACCTCCACGGGGAGCTTCTCCAGACGGTCGAAGAGCGGGCCGAGGTTCGCGAGGAACCTGGTCGGATCGAACAACGCCTCCAGGTCCAGATCCGCCGCGGGCGGCTCGGCCTCGATCGCCGCGCGGAACGAGGCGTCCTCGTCCCAGGCGCTGGCCGCCGCCCGTTGCACGATCCGATACGCCTCGTCGCGCGAGAGCCCGGCGTCCACCAGCCCGAGCAGGACCGTCTGGCTGAACGCGATGCCGCCCAGGAAGTCCACCTGTGCACGCATCCGGTCGGGGAACACCACCAGCCCCTCGATCGCCCACGTCAGGTCGCGGAGCATGAACGCAAGCAACCCCGTTGCGTCCGGGAAGATCAGACGCTCGGCGGAGGAGTGGGAGATGTCACGCTCGTGCCAGAGCGCGACATCCTCGAGCGCCGTGACCGAGTGGCCGCGGATCACGCGGGCAAGGCCGCTCACGCGCTCGGAGACGACGGGGTTCCGCTTGTGCGGCATGGCGGAGGAGCCCTTCTGGCCGTCGGCGAACGGCTCCTGGACCTCACGGACCTCCGTCCGAGCCAGATGCCGGATCTCGGTAGCGATCGCGTCCAGCGTGGACGCGCACACGGCGAGAGCGCCCACGTACTCAGCGTGCCGGTCCCGCTGGATCACCTGGGTGGACGCCTCGGCTGCCTTCAGCCCCAGCCGGGCGCAGACGCGCTCCTCGACCCGAGGATCGACGCTCGCGTAGGACCCGACCACCCCGCTGATCGCGCCGACGGCGATGGCCTCGCGCGCGCGGCGGAGCCGCTCGCGGTCCCGATCGAGCTGGAACGCGAAGACGGCGAGCTTGTGCCCGAAGGAGGTCGGCTCCGCATGCACCCCGTGCGTGCGACCGATGCAGATCGTGTCGCGATGCTCCAGAGCGCGGCGCTTCGTCGCGGCCACGAGCCGCTCGAGCTCGGCGAGCAGGACGTCGCTCGCCGCGCGCAGCTGGAGCGCGAGCCCCGTGTCCACCACGTCGGAGGACGTCATGCCGAAGTGGATCCAGCGTCCCGGCTCGCCGATGGAGGCGGCCACGACGTCGACGAAGGCGGCGACGTCGTGGCGTGTGACGCGCTCGCGCTCGTTCACGGCCTCGACCGTGAACGACGCGCGCGCGCGACACTCGCGCGCGTCGGCTTCGGGGATCGCGCCCAGCTCGGACCACGCCTCGACCGCGAGTAGCTCGATCTCGAGCCAGTTCGCCATCCTGGTCTGGTCCGACCACACCGCGGCGATCTCGGGGACCTCGTAGCGGGGGATCACAGCTTGAGACCCTCGGCCAGGTCGTCCTTGAACTTCCACAGGCGGGCCTGCATCTCCTCGTCCTGGACGCCGAGGATCTCGACGGCGAGGATCGCGGCGTTGACCGCCGCGTCCACGCCGACCGTCGCGATCGGCACGCCGGTCGGCATCTGCGCCGTGATCGCCAGGGCCTCGTTCCCTACCATCTGGGGAGCGGTCGCGATGGGCACCCCGATCACCGGAAGCACGGTTCGAGCCGCGACGGCCGCAGCGAGGTGACCCGAGAGCCCGGTCGAGCACACGATGACCTTGAGGCCCCGTTCGAATGCCGTCCTCGCGTACTCGTCGACAAGATCCGGGTTCCGCGACGACGACATGATCCGCACCTCGTGCGGGACGTCGAACTTCTCGAGGATCAGCCCCGCCTGGCGAAGGATCGGAAGCTCGGCGGGCGACGCGGCGAGCACGCCGACGAGCGGCGCGGGCTCCTGCACATCGATCATGCTCGGGCTCCTTCCACGGCGTGCGCGGCGATGTCGGTGCGGTGATGCGCACCATCGAAGTGGATCACGCCCACGCCCTCGTATGCGCGTGCGCGAGCCTCGGCGAGATCGGCGCCGACACCGGTGACCGAGAGGACCCTGCCGCCGGCGGTGACCAACCGGCCCCCGTCGTCGAACGCGGTCCCCGCATGGAACACGGTCACCCCTTCGATCGCCCCGGCGTCATCGAGCCCGTGGATCGGGTACCCCGTCCGGTACATGCCCGGGTACCCGCCGCTCGCGATCACGACGGTCACCGCGGCACCCTCGTCGAACCCGGCGTGCCCGGCCTCGTTCGCGAGCCGGCCCGTCGCACACGCGTGCAGCAGGGTCCCGAACCCATAAGGCATGCGCGGGAGCAGGACCTCGGCCTCAGGGTCCCCGAAGCGGCAATTGAACTCGAGCACCTTCGGACCGTCGGCCGTCAGCATCAACCCGGCGTACAGGACGCCCCGGTACGGGCGGAGCTCGTCTACGACCTGGGCCAGGACGTTGTCCAGGACCCAGGTGGCGGTCTCCTGATCGACGAAGGGAACCGGCGAGTAGCAGCCCATCCCTCCGGTGTTCGGTCCCGTGTCGCCGTCCCCGACCCGTTTGTGGTCCTGTGCGCTTTCGAGCAGCACGCACGAGCCCTTGCCGTCCGTCACGGCGAACATGCTGATCTCGGGCCCCTCGAGGATCTCTTCGACGACGACGGTGCGGCCGGCCGCGCCGAACGCGTCGCGAACCAGGCAGTCCTCGATCGCCGTCGCCGCCGTCCCGCGGTCCGAGGCCACCACCACGCCCTTGCCGGCGGCGAGTCCATCGGCTTTCACGACCGCGGCGCCGCCCAGCTCGTCGACGAACGCGACCGCCCCCCGGACGTCATCGAAGACGCCCGACCGGGCCGTGGGGACACCGCGGCGCGCCATGACCTCCTTCGCGAACGCTTTCGACCCTTCGATGCGCGCGGCTGCCGCCGACGGGCCGAAGACGGCGCGCCCTCGGCGTCGGAGCTCGTCGGCGAGTCCGGCCACGAGCGGAACCTCCGGCCCGACAACCGTGAGGTCGACGTCGTGACGCTCGACCAGCTCGACGATCGCTGCAACGTCGTCCGCGGCGACCCCCGGGAAGCACTCCGCGACCTGCGCGATCCCGGCGTTCCCGGGCGCCGCGAGCACGCGCGTGACCGTGGGATCCTTCGCCAGGCGCCAGCAGAGCGCGTGCTCGCGGCCCCCACCGCCGACGACGAGGACCTTCACGCCGTCACCGGGATGCTCTGCTCCCGCGCTGGGCCGACGCCGACGACCGACACCGGCACGCCACCGAGCTCCTCGAGGAAGCGCACGTATTGCTGTGCTTCCTTCGGGAGATCGTCGAGCTCGCGAGCGTCGCCGAGCTCCTCGTCCCAGCCAGGCAGCTCCTCCCACACGGGCAGAGCGTGATGGAACTGCGTCTGGGTCGGCGGGACGTCGTCGAACACCTCCCCCTGCGTGCGGTAACCCACGCAGACCTTGACGGTCTCGAACCCGCTCAAGACGTCGAGCTTGGTCAGCACCAGCTCCGTGAGCCCGTTGAGCCGCGCGGCCGACCGCAGGACCGGCCCGTCGAACCAGCCACACCGGCGTTTGCGGCCGGTCGTCGTGCCGAACTCGTGTCCGCGCTCGCCCATCCGTTCTCCGTCGTCATCGAGCGCCTCGGTGGGGAACGGCCCGGCGCCGACGCGGGTGACGTACGCCTTCGTGATGCCGACGACCCGGTCGATGTGCTGTGGTCCGAAACCGCCCGCCGCCGCCGCGTAGCCCGCGGTCGGCGTCGAGGACGTCACGAACGGGTACGTGCCGTGGTCCAGATCGAGCATCGCCCCCTGGGCGCCCTCCAGCAGGACATGCTTGCCCGCCGTCAGCGCCTCGTGCAGCAGCTTCGTCGTGTCGGCGACGTAGGTTCGCAGGCGTTCGGCGTAGCCGACGTAGTCCTGCACGATGCCCTCGATCGGGATCGCGAGCCGTCCGTACACCTTCGTCAGGATCTGGTTCTTCTCCTTGAGGACGACCTCGAGCTTCTCGCGGAAGATCTTCTCGTCGTAGAGATCCTGCACGCGGATCCCGACGCGCGAGGCGCGGTCGGCATACGCGGGACCGATCCCTCGCTTCGTGGTCCCCAGAGCGTTCTTCCCGAGGAACCGCTCCGTCACCTTCTCCATCTCTAGGTGGTAGGGCATGATCAGGTGCGCGTTGAAGCTGAGCCTGAGCCCCGAGACGTCGACCCCGGCTTCCGCCAGGTCGTCCATCTCCGCCAGCAGCACCTCGGGGTTGACGACGACACCGTCGGCGATCACCGACGTGATGTGGGGGTACAGAATGCCGCTCGGGACGAGGTGGAGCTTGAGCAGCCGACCCTCGGCGATGATCGTGTGGCCCGCGTTGTTGCCTCCTTGATAGCGGACCACCACGTCCATCCGATCGGCGAGGTAGTCGACCGCCTTGCCCTTGCCCTCGTCACCCCATTGGGTCCCGAGTACGACGGTGGCCGGCATGGCGCCCTCAGTCTACGGGACCCGTTGCCCCCCTCAGGACCGGTGCCGATCCCGGCGTGACCTCGTCTGGGTCGGCGTCGTGCTCGGGCGCGAGGAAGGCTTTCGGGTTACGAAGATCGACCCCGATGCGATCGCCCTCCGCGACCCCGTGAAGCTCCTCGTTGGGGACGTGCGCCACCAGTGTCTCTCCGCCGTCCAGGCGCAGGGTCACGCGGGTGAGCCAACCGAGCGACGCCAGCCGCTCGATGACCGCCTGCACATCGCCGTCTCCGCCGGCGACCCGGATGTCGTGTGGCCGAACGAACGCGGTCGCGTTGGCGCCCTCCTCCAGGTGCGACGCCCCCGGGAGGCGGAACGATCCGAGATGGATGTGCCCCTCGACGACCGAACCATGGAGCACGTTCGCGGAGCCGACGAATCCGGCAACGAACGGCGTGGCGGGGCTGTCGTAGACGTCGGCCGGCGACCCGACCTGTTCGACGCGACCCTCGTGCATCACCACGATCGTGTTGGCGAGTTCGAGGGCCTCCTCCTGATCGTGGGTAACGAGGAGGCTGGTGACCCCGAGCTCACGGTGGAGCTCGTCGAGCCAGCGCCGGAGGTCGTGACGGACCTTCGCGTCCAACGCGCCGAACGGTTCGTCGAGGAGCAGGACCTTCGGCTGCGGAGCGAGCGCACGAGCGAGGGCGACGCGCTGTCGCTGACCGCCCGAGAGCTGGCCGGGGTAGCGCTCGGCGAACGGCGCCATGTGCACGAGCTCGAGCAGCTCGAGCACGCGAGCGCGACGCTTCGTCGCGTCTTCCTTCCGGACACGAAGCCCGAACTCGACGTTCTGCTGCACGGTCATGTGCCGGAACAGCGCGTAGTGCTGGAACACGAACCCGACCCGCCGCTCTTGGACGGACGTCTTCGTCTGGTCCTCTCCGGCGATCGTGATCCGGCCAGCATCGGGGCGCTCGAGACCGGCGATCATACGGAGCGCGGTACTCTTGCCGGACCCGCTCGGCCCCAACAACGCGGTGATCTTCCCATCTTCGGCCACGAAGCTGACGTCATCGACGGCCCGGAACCCGCCGAAGGACTTCGTGAGCCCCTGGATCTCGATGCTTCCCGTCATCAGTCCCCCTCGCCCGTCCGTCTGCGTTTGAACGTCTCGATCCCGACCAGCAACACGATCGAGAACGCGGCGAGCGTCAACGCAACGATGTACCCCTCCTGGTCCTGGTACTGATCGAACGCCCGCAGGATGTACAGGGTGGCCGTCTCCGTCCGTCCCGTGATCGCCCCGCTCACGATCAGAACCGCTCCCACCTCCCCGATCGCGCGGGCCGCCGACAGCGCGATCCCATAGAGCAGCCCCCAACGGATGTTCCGCAGCGTCACCCGGAAGAACGTCTGGACGCGAGAGGCGCCGAGCGTCCACGCCGCCTGCTCCTCTTCCATCCCGAGTTCCTGGAGCACCGGCACGACCTCCCTGATCACGAACGGGATCGAGATGAAGATCGTCACGAGGATCATGGCCGGCAGCGCGAACATGATCTGGATCCCGCGCGCGGCGAAGAATGGCTCGAACCAGCCGCCCCGGCCGAACAGCAGCACCGCCATCAGACCGACGACCACCGGGGAGACGGCGAGTGGGAGATCAACGAGCGCCGACACGAACCGCTTCCCCGGGAACCGATCGCGCGCGAGCACGAGCGCCACCACGACACCGAACACCGTCGTCACGGCCACGGTGATCGCCATGATCATGAAGGTCAGCAGGAACGCATGGTGGACGTCCGACTGACCGAAGGTTCGTCCGATCGTGCCGAGGCCGGACCTGAGCGCGTAGAGCACGACACCGGCAAGCGGTGCGACCAGGAGCGCGGATATATAGACCAACGCGACCGCGAGCATCACGCCGCGCACCAGTCGTCCGCGGCGGGCGTCGGCGTTCCGAAGCTGGGTGAGGTCCTCGTCGCCGGTCGGCGAGGGTTGCGGCCGTTGGATCGCCCGCGCACTCATGGGTTCACGACCGCTCCGTGTCACGAGAGACGAGCCTCTCGGTCGCGAGCACGAGGACGAACGCGAGGCCGAACAGCACCGCGGAAACGGCGGCGGCGGCGTCAGGGCCTCCTGTGGATCCATAGTGGGTCGGAAGGAGGAGCTGCGAGATGAACACCGGCGCGGTGAGCGTCTCGTTCACGCGGTTGCCGGATACGATCACGATCGCGCCGAATTCACCCAGGCTTCTGGCGAACGCCAGGAGACAGCCCGCGGCGATCGCCGGGCGGAGCGCTGGGAACATCACCCGGCGGAACGTCGTCCACCGACCCGCGCCCAGCACGCGAGCGGCCTCCTCCTCGGCGGGGTCGAGCTCCAGCAAGACGGGCTGGACGCTCCGCACGACGAGCGGCAAGGTGACGAACAGCAGCGCCAGGAGGATGCCCAAGGGCGCGAAGATGATGTGGATCCCGTGCGCCTCGAACCAACCTCCGACGGTCGAGTTCGGCCCGTAGAGCGCGACCAGCATGACACCGGCCACGAGCGTCGGAACCGCGAACGGGAGATCGACCAAGGTCGACAGCAGGTCACGGCCCGGGAACCGGATCCGGACCAAGACGTAGGCGAGCAATGTCCCGAAGATCCCGTTGATGATGGCCGTCAGGGCGGCCATCTCGAGGGTCAACCGGATCGCGGCCTTGGCGCCGAACGAATCGAGCGCGTCCCTGAGGTTCCCGAGCCCGTCGCCGAAGCCGTGCTGCAGGATCGCCACGACCGGCAACACGATGAACAGCCCGAGGTAGACGAAGGCGGCCCCGCGCAACGACCAACGGCGGAGTGCCGCGCCCGACGGTGGTCGGGCGCGGCCCTCCGGCCGACGAACATCGTTCTCGATCACGACCTGGGCCACGGAGCTCCTATCCCTTCGCGGCTTGGAACGCTTGCGTGAACGCCCCGTTGGGGCCGAACACGGTGTCGTTCACGAGCGTGTCCCACCCGCCGAGGTCATCGGTGGTGAAGAGGTCCTTCACCGCCGGCAGGTAGTCCGTGGCCTTCGCGGCATCCTTCAGGTCGATCGGGCGGGTGTACGCCGTGCTCGCGAAGATGTCCTGTGCTTCCCTCGTGTGCAGGTACTGCACGAAGGCGGCGGCGATGTCGTTCACGCAATGTGCGTCTGCGTTCTTGTCGACGACGACGGTCGGGGTCCGGATCTGCACCGTCGAGGGTGGCTCGACGAGCTGGTCGTCGCCGCCGGCGGCCTTCGCGGTGGCCAGCTGGTAGTCGTAGGTGATCGCGACGTCGCCGTTGCCGGACTCGAAGTTCTTGAGGGAGTCGTTGGCGCTCTTGTCCAAGACCGTGACGTTCTTGAAGATGCCCTCGAGGAGCCGTTCCGCGTCCGCCGGGTTGCCCTTCTGGTACCCGGGCACCTCGCCGCGCATGGCGGCCCCGTACGCGGCGACGATGTTCCACTTCGCTCCGCCCGATTGGGCCGGGTCGGGGGTGAGGATCTGCAGGCCCGGTTGGGTCAGGTCGTTCCAGTTCTCGATGTGCTTCGGGTTCCCGGGGCGAACGTCGAACACGACCGACCCGGACTGCACGATCGACCCGTCCGTGGCGTGCTGCCAATCGTTCGTGATCAAACCCGCTTGTTGGACCAGCTCGACGTCGGGAGCCAGGGACGACGCGTAGATGTCGGCCTGCAATCCGTTGATGATGCTCTGCGCTTGCGTCGTGCTCCCGCCGAACGATGTCAGGAACTGCACCAGCTGACCATCGTGCTTATCTTTCCATTCCGACTGCCATGTCGAGATCAGCTTGCCGTAGGCGACATACGGGTTGCTGTACGCCGCAAGCGTGATCACCGGCGAGGCCGCTCGAGAGGACGAGTTGCATGCGGTTGCCCCCGACGCGCTCGAGCTCGAGCAGGCTGTGAGACCGATCAGCGTGAGCACGATGGGCGCCGCGAGGATGCGACGCGAGAACCACCGAGGCATGGAAACTCCTTCCGGTCGGGTCGGCAGGCATGGCGCACCGACTCGTTCCTGGGCCTCGGCCTCCGGTGGTCCGGTCAACCGAAAGGATATGGACGTCCGTTTGCGGCTCCTCAGCCGCTGTCCACCCGCGCGACGGCTCCGGATGTCCGGTCGCACGTCCGCGTCGTCGTAAGGGATACCGCGGAGAGGGCGGCGCTGTCAATCAACGGCCGCGTCAGCGGACCAGCAACACGGGGCACGGAGCGTGCTGAACCACCTTGTTGGCCACCCCGCCCAGCAAGAGGCTCTTCCACTCGGTCATCCCGCGGGTCCCCATCACGATCAGGTCGGCGTTGGTCTCCCGGGCGACCTCCACGATCTGTTCGGGGGTCGCACCCGGGGCCACGCGACGGATCACGCCATCCGCCTCGATGTTCGCCTCACGGAACCGATCGAGCGCGCCGCCGACGAGCTCCTCGGGTCCGATCTCGGGCCCGAGATCCACGTCCGACCCTTCGTATTTCGTGTGCTCCCGCACGTGGACGACCGTGACCTTGGACGAGTACCGGGCGGCGAGGTCCAACGCCATGGGAACCGTCTTGCCCCCCTCTCGGGAACCGTCGATCGCGACCACGATCCGTTCGAACACGAGCCCTCCTACGGCACCGGGCCCGGCTGCGCGATCATCGACGCGGCGACGAGCTGAGGCCGGGTGCGCGCGAAGTACGCGACCGCCACCCCGAATCCGATCCCGATCGGTGCGAGCCAGGCCTGCCATCGGATCCAGCTTCGGCGATCGAGACCGGCTCGCACCCAGGTGGGTTCGGGGTGCGCCGCAGCGTCGAGCGCCCCCCAGATCGGGAAAGCGAGGAGCGCGAATACCAGGAGGGCGCCGCCCAAGAGGGGGGTCGAGAGGCCCAGGAGCTTGAGCGAGGTTGCGACGAGCACGAACACGAGGGCAGGTCGGATCACGCCATCCGGCGCCTTCGACGACATCCGAGCGCCGAGCCACACGGCCGGCAACGCCCCGATCAAGATGGTCGCGGTCAGGCCGAGCTGGAAGTCCCCGACGAGGATGTGCGCGAGCGCTGCCGCCGACACGAGCGGGATCGCCTGGACGAGGTCCGTGCCGACCAGCTCGGCCCCCCGCAGGCTCGGATACAAGAGCATCAGACACACGATGATGATCGATCCCGAACCGACGGAGGTAAGACCGACGAGGAAACCGCCGAGCACGCCGACGAGCACGGTCGGGATCGGACGGACGCGGAGCGGGGGCGGGGCAGCGTACGGGCTGACGCCTGCGCGACGCGAGGCGGCGCTCCGGCGGCCCTGGAGGTAGCTCTTGAACACCATCGCGGCGGCCGCCAGCAGGAGCGTGATGCCGAGGAGGGTCTTCGTCGCATCCTCGATCGCCACGGGGTCGCCCACCTGCTGCAGGACCATGACACCGCCGAACGCGGCTGGGATCGATCCGATACAGAGCCATCGGACCAGGTCCCACCGGACGGTCCGGCGACGGATGTGAACCCCGCCGCCGACGGGCTTCATCGCCATCGCGGCGACGAGGTCGGAGGAGACGGCAGCGGTCGGGTTGATGCTGAAGAAGATGAGGAGGATCGGGGTCATGAGCGCACCGCCGCCCATCCCCGTCAGCCCGACCGTGAAGCCGACGATGGCCGCGGCGAAGACGATCCGGAGATCGATGTGCACCACCCGAGTATCTCGAAGACGACCCTCGAGCGACCGCGTAGCATCCGCGTGATGGTCGACGCATCGAAGTCGGCGGCCGAAGAGCAGCTCTCCGAGCTCGCCCTCACGGAGGAGGAGAAGCTCGTCCTGGCGAAGGTCGCGGACATCCTCCGGAGGATCCAGTTCGGCACGGTCGTGCTGGTCGTGCACGACGGCAAAGTCGTCCAGGTCGAGATGGCGGAGAAGTTCCGGCTGCGCTGATGGCCAACGCGATCCGGACCCTCGCCGACCGCCCCTCCGCTCCGGCGGAGCCGAAGCTCGCCCTCCGGGACCTCGTCGTGACCCGTCGAACCGCCTCAGGCGAGACCATCACCGCGACCGACCGGCTGAGCTTCGAGGTCGCGACCGGTGAGTTCGTCTGTCTCCTCGGACCCAGCGGGTGCGGCAAGACCTCGCTGCTCAACGTCCTCGCCGGCCTCGTCATGCCGAGCAGCGGCGAGGCCCTGCTCGACGGTCGTCCGATCACCGGTCCGGGACCCGATCGGGCGGTGCTCTTCCAGGAGCCGGCGCTGTTCCCATGGCTGTCGGTCCGGGGGAACGTCGAGCTGGGACTCGAGCTCATCGGCGTACCGGCGGTCGAACGCCGCGGCGTCGCACAGCGATGGCTCGCGAACGTGCACCTGGAGCGCTGGGCCGACGCGCAGCCCCACGAGCTTTCGGCGGGGATGCGACAGCGCGTGGCGCTCGCCCGCGCGCTCGCCGCCGACCCCGACATCCTGTTGGGCGATGAGCCGTTCGGCGCCCTCGATGCCCAGGCGCGCGAACTCCTGCAACGCGAGGTGCAGCGGGTGTGGGTGGAATCGGACAACCGGAAGACGTTCCTGTTCGTCACCCACAACGTCCGTGAGGCGACGCTTCTCGCCGATCGCGTCCTCGTGATGTCGGCGGCGCCGGGCCGCCTCTTAGAGGAATTCCGTATCCACGCACCGCGCCCGCGGGACCTGGATGACGTCTTGATCGCGAGGGTCGTCTCCGAGATCCATGCCCTCTTGATGCAGGAGGTGGATGCGAGTGTCGCGCGCGAGATGGCTCGCTAACGAGCTCGGCCCTCCCCTCGCCGGCGTGATCGGCGTGATCGCGATCTGGGCGATCGTCGCGGCCGTCACGGACTCCTCGGCGATCCCGTCGCCTTCGACGGTGTGGTCCGCGTTCCTCGACGGGATGCGCGACGGCACCTTGCCCGACGCGGCCTTCAAGACGCTCATCCGGCTCGCCTTCTCGTTCGTCGTCGCCGTCGTCGCCGGCACCGCGCTCGGTTTGGCGCTCGCGCTCAACGGGTTCGCACGGCGGGCGATCAGGCCGATCGTGGTTGCCCTCCAGATCACACCCTTCGTTGCGTGGGTGCCGCTCGCCGTGATCTGGTTCGGGGCGACCGAGCGTGCAGTTGTGTTCGTCGCGATCGTCGGGTCGTTCCCGTCGATGACGCTCGCGACCCTGCAGGCGATCCGCCAGGTGCCGCCGCTCTACGAACGCGCGGGCCGGACGCTCGGCGCTCGCGGTTGGTCGCTCTACCGCAAGGTCATCCTTCCGGCCGCGCTGCCCGGGGTGATGGCCGGCCTCCAGCAGGCATGGGGATTCGCCTGGAAGGCGTTGATGGCCGGAGAGCTGATCGTCGCGGCAGCCCACGCCGGGCTGGGGCACCTGCTGGATCCGCGCAGCGGTGCGAGCGTCCCGACCTTGTTCGCGGCGCTCGCGGTGATCGTCGTGATCGGGGTCGCAGTGGATTACCTGCTGTTCGGTCAACTCGATCGGAGGATCCGGCAGCGGCGCGGATTGCTGGTCGAGACCTGACCCAAACGGCCGTCGATCAACGCTCGAATGGGTTCTCCGGCGTCAGCAGCTCCACCCGTACGGGCGCGGCCACGTCGCGGAACCGATCGCCGTCGGTCCGCGAGCCCACCACGAACCCGTAGTGCATCGGCACCGCGATCTTCGGTTGGATCACCTTCGCGAGCCCCGCAGCCTCATCCGGACCCATCGTGTACGGGCCGTCGCCGATCGGGAGGAACGTGACGTCCGCCCGGACGGAGTCGAGCTCGGGCGCGTGGTCCGTATCGCCGGCGTGATAGTACGTGCCGCCTCCCAGCTCGACGATGTAGCCGACCCATCGGTTCTCCTTCGGGTGGGACCGGAGTCGATGCTCAACGACGTTGTAGGCGGGCACCGTCGTGAAGCGGAGCCCGCCCACCTCATGCGACTCCCCCGGGCCGACCGGCGTGACGTCGCCGCTCAGCTCCTTCGCAACGTCATGCGGTGCGATGAGCTTGGTCGATGCGGTCGAGAGTCGTTCGATCTCTTCCGGCTGGAAGTGGTCCTGGTGCGCGTGCGTGATCAAGATCCAGTCCGCCGCCGGCGCATCCGTCGGTGTTCCCCACGGATCGATGTAGACGGTTCGCTCGGCATCCCGCCACCGCAGCGCCGCCTGCCGGAACCACGTGATCGGCTCGAGCATCCTGTCTCCCTCCGACTCGGGGACGCCCGGTAGTCTGGCAGGCCATGGCGGAACGGCTTGGGCGGGAGCGAGCAACGGGTGCCCGAGCTTCCGCCTCCCTCTTGCGGCGCAACCGCGACTTCCGACGGCTGTTCCTGGCCTCCGTGATCTCGCTGGGCGGCGATTGGTTCCTGTTCGTCGCGCTCGGCGGTTTGGTGATCGAAGTGACCGGTGAGGCCTTCGCCGTCGGCCTCCTGATCATGGCGCAGGAGCTCCCGATCTTCCTGGCGACCCCATGGGCAGGGTGGCTCGCCGACCGTTTCGATCGACGCCGGCTCATGATCGCGTGCGACATCGCGCGAACGGGCCTCTGCGTCGCGTTCCTCGCGGTCGGGCCTCGGAACCTCTGGCTGGCGTACGTGCTGCTCGCCGCCTTGTCGGTCTTCGCCGCCGTCTTCGACCCGGCGTCGTCCGCGTCGATCCCGAACGTCGTCGAACCGGACGACCTGCCGACCGCCAACGCCTTGAGCGGTTCGCTCTGGGGCACGATGCTCGCCGTGGGCGCGGCCCTCGGCGGGGTCGTGTCGACCGTCTTCGGCCGCGACACCGCGTTCACGGTCGACGCGGTCTCGTTCGCACTCTCCGCCCTCCTCCTCGCGGGGATCCATCGCCGCTTCTCCGAAGACCGGACCGGCGAGGACCATGTCGGGATCACGCGTGCCACCGTGGAAACGGCTCGCTACGCGCGGCGCGACCACCGCGTTCGAGCCCTGATCTCGGTGAAGTTCGGGTTCGGGCTCGCCGCCGGCGTCCTCGCGCTCGTGGCGGTCTTCGCCCGGCAAGTGTTCCACGGCGGCGACGTCGGGTTCGGCTTCCTGATGGCGTGCCGCGGCGTCGGCGCGTTGATCGGTCCGTTCCTGGGCCACCGGCTCTCCGGCCGCGACCACGAACGGCTGATCCCGACGATCGCGACGGCCTTGGCGGTGTTCGGGGTCGGCTACATGGCGCTGGGCGTGATGCCGACGCTCTGGCTGGCGGGACTGAGCATCCTGATCGCCCATCTCGGCGGGGGTGCGCAGTGGGTGCTGTCCAGCTACGGGCTGCAGCGGCTCGTTCCCGACCGGATCCGCGGCCGGGTCTTCGCCTTCGACTTCGCCTTGATCACGCTGTCCCTCGCGGTCTCGAGCCTCATCGCCTCGGCGCTCGCCGACGCGATCGGCCCCCGGCCCGCCGTCATGATCGTGGGCGGGCTGGCGCTCGGGTGGGCCGCGCTCTGGTGGGTCCTGATCCGAGACGTCCGCGCCACGCCGATCTTCGAAGGGCGCGGCGAGGCCTCGGCCGAACAGCTCTCCCCGATCACCCTCGCGGTGGAATAGCGCTAGGACGACGGCGCCGGCGGAGGGGGAGGCGCCTCCCCAGGCTCCGACTGGGCGGGCGCCGTTCCGGGAGCGGGCGACCCGGGCTGTCCGCCGAACGTCACGCCCGGCGTCTCTCCGACGAAGTCGACGTGCGGCACGCCGCCTTCGCCGCGGAGCGCCTCGTCGACCTCGAAGAACTGCTCTTCTTTGAACCCGAACGAGCTCGCGACCAGGTTCGACGGGAACGACTGCACGCGGCGGTTGTAGTCGCGCACGTTGCTGTTGTAGAAGCGGCGGGCGGTCTGCAACCGGTCCTCGGTGTTGGAGAGCTCGGACTGCAACGCCAAGAAGTTCTGGTTGGCCTTCAGGTCGGGGTAGTTCTCGGCGACCGCGAACAGCTGCCGGAGGGCGGCGACCAACGGCCCCTCGGCCGCGGCCTGCTCGGCCGGCGATCCGGTGGCGGCCGTCGCCATCGCGCGGGCTTTCGTGACGTTCTCGAAGACCTCGCGTTCATGGGAGGCGTAACCCTTCACGGTTTCGACCAGGTTGGGGATGAGGTCGTACCGGCGCCGGAGCTCCGTGCCGATGTTCGCCCACGCGTCCCGCACGAGGTTCCGTTGCGAGACGAACCGGTTATAGCTCGCGATCCCACCGAAGACGATCAGCAGGATCACGGCGAGCAGGACGATCAAGACCCACACGATGCAGGCTCCTTCCCTGGACCTGGTCCTGGACCTGGCGTCGATGCGACCACGGCAGCTTAGTCCGAGGCGGGGTACAGCGAGAACACCACCTGGGGCACGTGGTCGACGAACGCTTTGGCCGTCCCGATGAGCTGGACGAGCTCCGTCGGAGAGACCTTCGGTCCGGCCACGAGCACCCGGTTCCCGACGACCTCGATGCCGTAGTCGGCCCCGTGCGCGAGCAGCCACTGCATCATCCGCGCGTCCACCAGGTCGTTCGCGAACTTGCGGTCGTTCCCGCGAACGTTGAACGCCCGGTTGAACGCTTCGTCTTCGAACTGGATGTCGTGGAACGACAGCGCGCCGGCGACGCGGGTGAAGAAGGTCTCGTGACCGATCGACAGCTCCGGACACGCGGCCCCGATCGGCACGATCGCGCAGTCGAACCGGGAGTACGAGCGGCTCGTCCTACCGTTCGAGTCGGTCGACTCCTCGTAGTACCAGTAGTCGAACGCCCGCAGGTCCAGGCCCTGCCAGACGCCCGAGAGGACGTTCTCCAGGCCGCGCCCGTCCCCCCTCTGGAACAGGGCGAAGGGCTCACCGAGCAGACCGAAGGGGTCCTCGAGCGAGTACGACAGGCCGAGCTGCCGAGCCATCGTTTGGAATCCGAGCCGGCGCCGCTTGGTCGACAGGTAGCTGAGATAGGCGATCAGCCCGACGAGGGCGACCCCGCCGACGAGGATCAAGATCAGCCCCCAGGGTGTGCCCGGAGAGGAGAAGACCTCCGGCGGCGGCGGAGTCGGCGGTCGCGGCGTGTGCTTCTTGGCAGCGACGATCATAAGCAGCTCGAGCGTCACCACCCGAGGCTGGCGGACCGAGCGGCCCGACGCAAGCAGCCTACGCCGCTTCGATCGTCAAGGAGCCGTCCTTGACATCGACGCGAGCGGTATCGCCATCGTGGAGCTCGCCCGCGAGGAGCTTGACGGCGAGCGGGTTCTCGAGCTCACGCTGCAGCAGCCGCCGCAGCGGCCGAGCCCCGAACGCCGGGTCGTAGCCCTCGCTCGCCAGCAGGTCGTACGCCGCGTCGGAGAGCTCGAGGGTGAGCTTGCGCTCGGCGAGCCGCGCCGCCAGGCCGCGTACCTGGATGTCCACGATCGTGCGGAGGTCCTCGCGCGTGAGCGACTCGAACACGACGATCTCGTCGATCCGGTTGATGAACTCCGGCCGGAAGTACGCGCGGATGTCCTCGAGGATCGCGTCCCGTCGCTTGTCCGGAGCGAGCGACGGGTCCTGGAAAACGGCGGAGCCGAGGTTCGACGTCATGATCACGATCGAGTTCCGGAAGTTGACCGTCCGCCCGTGCCCGTCGGTCAGCCGTCCGTCGTCGAGCAGCTGCAGCAAGATGTTGAACACGTCCGTGTGGGCCTTCTCGATCTCATCCAGCAGGACGACGCTGTACGGGCGACGACGGACCGCCTCGGTCAGCTGGCCGCCCTCCTCATAGCCCACGTATCCCGGGGGTGCACCCACCAGCCGCGAGACCGTGTGGCGCTCCTGGTACTCGCTCATGTCGACGCGCACGATCGCGCGCTCGTCATCGAACAGGTACTCGGCCAGCGCGCGCGCCAGCTCCGTCTTCCCGACGCCGGTCGGTCCCAGGAACAGGAACGATCCGATCGGGCGGTTCGGATCTTGCAGCCCGGCGCGCGAGCGGCGGATCGCGTTGGCCACGGCCTTGACGGCCTCGTCCTGGCCGACCACACGCTCATGGAGGTGCTCCTCGAGATGCACGAGCTTCTGCATCTCGCCTTCCATCAGCCGAGCCACCGGGATCCCGGTCCACGTCGCGACCACCTCGGCGACGTCCTCTTCGGTGACCTCTTCGTTGAGCATCTTCCGCTCACGCTGCAGCTCTTCGAGCTCTGCGTTCCGTGCTTCGAGCTCCTTCTCGAGCTCGACCAACCTGCCGTAACGGATCTCCGCGACGCGCTGCAGGTCGCCCTCGCGTTCCGCTCGCTCGGCTTCCATCCGTGCGGACTCGATCTCCTCCTTGGCGGTCCGGATCCGGCCGATCAGCTCCTTCTCACGCTGCCAGTGCGCCTTCAGCCCCGCGCTCTGCTCGTTCAGGTCAGCGAGCTCCTGCTCCAGGCGTTCGAGTCGTTCCCTCGAGGCCGGATCGGTCTCCTTCTGGAGCGCGGCCTTCTCGATCTCGAGCTGGCGGATCCGCCGCTCGATCTCGTCGATCTCGACCGGCATCGAGTCGATCTCGATCCGCAGCCGACTCGCCGCCTCATCGATCAGGTCGATCGCCTTGTCGGGGAGGAACCGGCCGGTGACGTATCGGTCCGAGAGCACGGCCGCCGCGACCAGCGCGGGATCTTGGATCCGGACCCCGTGGTGCACCTCGTAGCGCTCCTTCAGCCCCCGCAGGATGCCGATCGTATCCTCGACGCTGGGCTCGCCGACCAACACCGGCTGGAAGCGGCGCTCGAGGGCGGGGTCCTTCTCGATGTGCTCGCGGTACTCATCCAGCGTGGTGGCGCCGATCGCCCGGAGCTCACCCCGCGCGAGCATCGGCTTGAGCAGGTTGCCGGCATCCATCGCACCCTCGGCGGCGCCCGCACCGACGATCGTGTGCAGCTCGTCGATGAAGGTGACGATCTCGCCCTCGCTGTCGGCGATCTCCTTCAGGACGGCCTTGAGCCGCTCTTCGAACTCACCGCGGTACTTGGCACCGGCCAGCATCGCCCCCAGATCGAGCGCGATCAACCGCTTGCCCTTGAGCGACTCCGGCACGTCGCCGGCGACGATCCGCTGTGCGAGGCCTTCGACGATCGCGGTCTTGCCGACGCCGGGCTCGCCGATCAGCACCGGGTTGTTCTTCGTCCGGCGCGACAGGACCTGGATGGTGCGCCGGATCTCCTCATCCCGTCCGATCACGGGATCGAGCTTCCCCTTGGCGGCCTGCTCGGTGAGGTCGCGGCCGAACCGTTCGAGGCTTTGGTACTGCTCTTCCGGGTTGTCGCTGGTCACGCGGTGACGGCCGCGCACCTCGGCGAGCGCGACCAGCGCCGCGTCGCGGGTGACGCGCGCCTCGGCGAGCAGCTTCCCCGCGCCGCTGCCGGCATCGTCGAGCATCGCGAGGAGCAGGTGCTCGGTCGAGATGTACTCGTCGGTCAGCGAGTCGGCCTCCGCGCCTGCGGCCTGGAGCAGCTTCGACACGCCGGCGCCGAACCGGGGCTCGACCTGTCCGCCGGCGAACACCTTCGGGATCCGGTCGAGCGCTTCCCCGACACGGTCACGGAGCGCTTTCGGCTGGACACCGAGCTGCTGGAGCAGGGGGTAGACGACGCCCTCGGGATCGGAGAGCAGGGCGAACAGCACGTGCTCCGGGACGATCTCCTGATGGTTCCGGGCCAGCGCCTGCTGGTGCGCACCGTCGAGCGCCGCGCGGGTCTTCATGGTGAGCTTGTCCAGGTCCACGTCAGCTCCCCTCTGGTCCCCGGCCCTCGTGATCGGCTCGCGTCCGGCCGTACAGGGCGTAGTCGCGAGGCGCCCCGTCGGGCGACGGCCAGAACCCACGCATGATGCCCTCCAACCGGAACCCCGCCTTCTCGGCGGCGCGCCGCATCGCCACGTTCTCGGTGTCGGTTCCCAGCTGCACGCGATGGGCGCCCTCGTTCTGGAACAGATGACGGGTGATCAACGTCAGCGCTTGGGTGCCGTACCCACGGCCGCGGGTTCCGACGAACAACCCGATCCCTAGCTCGAAGAGCCCGGGAGGGGTGGTCAGGGTGCAGTGGCGTGCCTGCACGTCGCCGATCAGCTCACCGTTCGTCTCGATGCCGAGGTCGAGGACGTGCTGATCGCGCCAGGACCCCGACGCGGCCACGCGGGCCAGGACGCGCTCGCGCGAGACCTCGTCGTCGGGCCACGGGACCTCGAAGTCGCCGCGATCCGTCGATTCGTGATCCCAGAGCGTCGCCGCCTCCTGCTCGCGGAAGGGCCGAAGCAAGACGGTCTCGCCCCGGATACGGAGGCTCACGGGCGGGAGCCTCCGACCCACGGCGGGAGGAACACGCTCCGCAGCGGCATGATCTGACCCTCACGCCGCTCGGTTTCGTCGGCGGCTCGCAGCTGGTCCTCGAGCTCCTGCATCCTGGCCCGCAGCGCGGCGAGCTCCGCCTTCATCTCGATAATCCGTTTCACGCCGGCGAGGTTGATCCCGAACTCCTGGGTCATCTCCTGGATCTGGCGCAACAGATCGATGTCACGCTTCGAATAGCGCCGCGTGTTGCCCGACGTCCGCTCGGGCCGGACGAGGCCCTTGCGTTCGTAGATCCGGAGCGTCTGCGGATGCACGCCGGCCAGCTCCGCCGCAACGCTGATCACGTAGACCGCGCGCTCCTCGCTCGCATCCACTCGATCGACGCGATCTTCGATGTCCATGGGAACCTCCACCCCTCACGACACGCCGAGCTCCGCGCGCGGAGACTCCGTCTCCGCATCGCGGAGCTCGGCGAGCAGCTCCTTCTCACGCTTCGACAGCTTCTTCGGCACGTCGACGTTGACGGTCACGAGGAGATCCCCGTGGCCGCCTCGCTTCGGCGCGCCCTTGCCCTTGACCCGGAACGTCTTGCCGCTGGGGGTGCCCGCCGGGACCTTGAGGGTCACGGGACCGTTGAGCGTCGGCACCCTCACGTTCGCGCCCAGCGCGGCCTCGGGATAGGTCACGGGCAGGTCGACGGTCAGGTTGTCGCCCTTCCGGCCGAAGACGGGGTGCTCGCCGACACGCACACGGACGTACAGATCGCCCGCCTGTCCACCGGGCCCCCCCGGCTCCCCTCGTCCGGCCACGCGGATCCGCGCGCCGTCCTTCACGCCGGCCGGCACCTTCACCTTCACGGTGCGCGAACGCCGGACCGCTCCGCTGCCGTGGCACGTGGGGCACGGGGTCTCGATCGTTCGACCCGTTCCCGAGCACGTGGGACACGTCTGCTCCATCTGGAAGAAGCCCTGGTTGACCGCGACCTGTCCGCTTCCACCGCAGGTCGCGCACACCACCGGCTGGGTACCGGGAGCGGCGCCGGAGCCGTGGCACGTGGTGCACGCCGCCGGGCCGTCGAGGGTGACCGGGATCGTCACCCCCGCCATCGCGTCGTCGAAGGACAGCCGGACCTCGGTCTCCAGGTCCGCGCCGCGCCGCTGGCGCGCCTGCGGCCGGCCGGCTCGTCTCCGTGATCCGCCGAACATCCCGCCGAACAGGTCGGAGAGATCCCCGATGTCGACGGTCTCGTAGCGGAACCCGCCGGGCGCGCCTTCGAACCCCGTTCCGCCCGCGCCCGGGAACCCGCCGCCGAAGCCGCCGGCGCCCATCTCGCGCACGCGGTCGTATGCGGCGCGCTTCTCCTCATCACCCAGGACGTCGTAGGCGGCGGAGACCTCCTTGAACCGCTCCTCAGCCTTGGGGTCGCCGGCGTTCGCGTCGGGGTGGTGCTTCTGCGCCAGCTTCCGATAGGCCTTCTTGATCTCGGCCGCGGACGCGTTCTTGGGTACGCCGAGGACCTCGTAGTAGTCCTTCTCGAACCACTCGCGGCGGATCTCCTCGGGCACCGTCAGCTCACGTCCTTTCGACCCGCACCCCGGCGGGGCGCAGGACCCTTCCCTTCAGCGTGTATCCGGGCCGGAACACCTCGGCCACGTGCGGCTCGCCGGTGCCCTCCCCGGTCTGCATCAGAGCCTCATGCAGGTTGGGGTCGAACGGCGCGCCCTCCGCGTCGATCCGCTTCAGGCCCTCCGCCTTGAGGGCATCCATCAACTTGGCGTAGACCAGCTCGATCCCCTTCAGGAACCGATCGCGATCCACATCCTCATGGGCGTGCAGCAACGCGAGCTCGAACTCGTCGAGGACCTCGAGGAGCCGGCGCATGACCGGCTCCGCGGCGAGCTCGAGCGTCGACGTCTGCTCGCGGATCACGCGCTTGCGGTAGTTGTCGAACTCCGCCTGCAGCCGCTGCAGATGCTGCAGGTATTCGTCGGCCTTGGCCCGTGCTTCGGTCAGCTCATCGGTCGCCGCGGCGGCTGGCTCGCTCGAGTCGGACTCGTCCGAGCCTGAGGCGGAGGGCCGCTCCGGGCCCTCCGCTTCCGCGAGCTTCGCGACCCGACGCTTGTCGGTGACCCTGATCGCCGGGGCTTCGTCACGATCGCGATCATCCGTCACGACGAACCGCCCTCCTCGACGATCTCGCCCTCGACCACCTCGTCGTCGCCCGGCGAGGCCTGGCCGTCGGGTCCGGCCTCGCCGCCGTCCGCTGCCGCGGCCGTCGGCTCAGCCTGCGCCTGCTGGTACATGGACTGGCCGATGCGGCTGAAGACGCCCATCACCTTCTCGGAGGCGCCGTTCAGGCTCTCCGCCGTCGCGGCCTGATCCTTCAGGAGCTCCTTGAGCTCGTCGGTGGCCTTGACCAACTCGTCCTTGTCGCCCGCGGGGACCTTGTCGCCCCACTCGCCGAGCGACTTGTCGACCGTGTAGGTCAGCTGGTCCGCCTGGTTGCGAGCCTCCGCCGCCTCGCGCCGCTTGTGGTCCTCGGCGGCGAAGGCCTCGGCGTCCTTGACCATGCGGTCGATCTCGTCCTTCGAAAGGGCCGTCCCGCCGGTGATCGTCATCGCCTGCTCCTTGCCGGTCGCAAGGTCCTTGGCGGTGACGTTCACGATCCCGTTGGCGTCGATGTCGAAGGACACCTCGATCTGCGGGACGCCTCTCGGCGCCGGTGGGATCCCCACCAGGTTGAAGCGCCCGAGGGAATGGACCGCGGGCGACTGCACCGTCTCGCCTTCGCCTTGCAAGACGTTGATCTCGACCTGCGTCTGGTTGTCCGCGGCCGTGGTGAAGATCTCGGACTTCTTCGTGGGGATCGTCGTATTGCGCTCGATCATCCGCTGCACGATGCCGCCGAGCGTCTCCACGCCGAGCGACAGCGGCGTCACGTCGAGGAGCAGGATGTCCTTCACGTCGCCGCGGAGGACGCCCGCCTGCACGGCGGCGCCGATCGCCACGACCTCATCAGGGTTGACGCCCTTGTGCGGCTCCTTGCCGCCCGTGAGCTTCTTGACGAGCTCCTGGATCATCGGCATGCGCGTCGACCCACCCACGAGCACGACGTGGTCGATCGCGGCGACGTCCTTGCCCCAGTCCTTCACCGCCATGTCGAACGGAACCTTGCACCGCTCGACGAGGTCCTCGGTCATGCGCTCGAACTCGGCCCTGGTGAGCTTCTGCTCGAGGTGCAGCGGGCCGTCGGCCGTCGCGGTGATGAACGGGAGGTTGATCGTGGTCTCGGCGACCTGGCTGAGCTCGATCTTCGCCTTCTCGGCGGCCTCCTTCAGACGCTGCAACGCCATCTTGTCGGTGCCGAGATCGACGCCGTGGTTGTCCTTGAAAGTCTTCACGAGCCAGTCGATGACGCGCTGATCCCAGTCGTCACCGCCGAGCTGCGTGTCCCCGTGCGTCGACTTGACCTCGAAGACGCCTTCGCCGATCTCGAGCAAGGAGACGTCGAACGTCCCGCCGCCGAGGTCGAACACGAGCACGGTGCGATCCTGGCCGCCCTTGTCCAGCCCATAGGCCAGCGCGGCCGCGGTGGGCTCGTTGATGATCCGCAGGACCTCGAGGCCCGCGATCTGGCCGGCCTCCTTCGTGGCCTGGCGCTGCGCGTCGTCGAAGTAGGCGGGGACGGTGACCACCGCTTGCGTGACCGTGTCGCTCAGGAACGCCTCCGCGTCACGCTTGAGCTTCAGCAGGATCTGAGCACTGACCTCCTGCGGGGTCCACTTCTTCCCGTCGATATCGACGGACCATGACTTGTCACCCATGTGCCGCTTCACGGAGCGGACGGTGCGGTCGGGGTTGGTGATCGCCTGGCGCTTGGCCACCTCCCCGACGAGGATCTCGCCGTTCTTCGAGAACCCGACCACCGACGGGGTCGTCCGTGACCCTTCGGCGTTGGGGATCACGACGGGTTCCCCGGCCTCCAACGTGGAGACGACCGAGTTGGTCGTTCCGAGGTCGATACCGACTGCTCGTGCCATCTGGATGCTCCTTCCGGTTACTGCGCGAGGGCCGCGCTACCGATCCGGTTACGAACGAATCCACCATAGAACCTGAGTGTGGTATTGACAACTTCGACATCTCGTCGCTCCAACGATCCCAGATCGATTGCGCCCCAATAGCGCGCGGGTTCGACGTCTGAGCGGTCGCTCCTGGCCGTCGGCAGACGCCGCGAGGCACTTCCTCCCAACGGGTAAAGCCAACCGTCAGTCAATCCGAAATGGAACTAGTACCGACGACCACGACCAGACGGACGGAGGAGCACGAGTGCGGGCTCCCGGCACACAGAAGACGGAGCAGCGTCGACAGGGTGGACACCCGACGGTCCGCCATGCCGTGGAAGTGCTGATGCTCGAGGAGCGAACGCGCTGGGCGATGCAGATCCACGACGGGTTGACCCAATCGGTCACGTCCGCCGTCCTCGAGCTCCAGACTCTCCGGCACCGGATCGAGACGGACCCCGTCGGGGCCGCCGAAGCGTTGGAGGAGATCGAGCTGCAGATCCGCGAGGACCTGCGACGCATCCGCGAGCTCCTGTTCGAGATGACGAGCGAGGACCCGCCCGCGACCGAGCCCGCGCTCGCCGCCCTGGTCCGCGACCTCGGCGTGCGGTGGCACTTCCCGGTCATGGTCGAAGTCGGTGGCGATCTGGAGGGGATCGATGAGCCGGTGCTCGAGGCGGTCTACGCGATCGTGAGCGAAGCGCTGGCGAACGCCGCGAAGCACTCGGGAGCTCCCGAGGCGCACGTGCGCGTCACGGCGACCGCGACGGAGATCCGCGTCGAGATCGAAGACCGCGGGCGGGGGATCGTCGCGGTGAAGGACGATGACCCCCATTTCGGAGTACCGATCATGCGGGCTCGCGCCGAGAAGCTCGGCGGGTCCCTCGACGTCGGATCGACCCCGGGACGCGGCACCACGGTTGTGGCCGTGCTCCCCTACGAGAGAGCAGGTGGATGACATGAGGATCTTGATCGTCGATGACCACGCGCTGGTGCGTCGCGGTCTGAACTACGTGGTGAAGGAGGGCTTCCCGGACGCGGATGTCGTCGAGGCGGAATCCTCGGCCGTCGCCCTGGAGGCCTTGCACGCCGGAACGGCCTTCGACCTGGCATTGGTCGACGTGCGGATGCCGGACCTCGACGGTCTGGAGCTCCTCCGTGCGATCAGGGCCGAGTGGGCGGACATGCCCGTCATCATGATCTCGACCTACGAGAACGCGCCCTACGTGAAGCGGGCGCTGGCCGACGGTGCGGCGGGATACCTCTTGAAGGACGCCACACCCGAGGATCTGGCGCAGGCGATCAACGTCGCGATGTCCGGGAGCGGCAACGTCCTCAGCCCGCGGGTGATCCAGAACCTGTTCGACGATCAGGACTCCTCGGTCGGCAGCAACGGTCACAGCCGAAGGAACGAGTACAGCCTGACCCAGCGCGAGCACGACATCCTGGCGCTCCTGGCCGAAGGGCGTTCCAACCGGGAGATCGCGCAGGGTCTCTATCTCTCGGAGAAGACGGTCAAGGCGCACCTGGCGGCGATCTTCCGCAAGCTCGGGGTCACCAACCGGACCCAGGCGGCGATGATGGCCGTGCAGATGGGTGTCGGGCCGGTGCCGGGCGCGTTGCTGGTCGACTGACCAGCGCGGTCAGCTCTCGAAGTCGCGGAAGAAGCGACTCGGCGTCGGTCCGCGCTGGCCCTGGTACTTGTTGCCCGCGCTCCCGTACGGGGCGTCCGCCGGCGAGGTGAGCCGGAAGAAGGAGATCTGCCCGATCCTCATGCCCGGATAGATCGTGATCGGCAGGTTCGCGACGTTCGAGAGCTCCAACGTGAGGTACCCGTCCCAGCCGGGATCGACGTAGCCGGCGGTCGAGTGGATCAGCAACCCGAGACGGCCCAGGGAGGACTTGCCCTCGAGCCGTGCAACCAGATCGTCGGGGATGGCGACGCGTTCCAGGGTGGAACCGAGGACGAACTCCCCCGGATGCAGGATGAACGGCTCCTCCGGTTTGACCTCGACCAGCTCCGTGAGATCCGGCATCTCCTCACGCACATCGATGAACGGGTACCGCGAGTTCGCGAACACCCGGAATTGCGAGTCCACGTGCAGATCGACCGACGATGGCTGGACGCACGCGGGGTCGAACGGGTCGATCGTGATGCGCCCGGACTCGATGTGCGCGCGGATGTCTCGGTCGGACAGGATCATGCCGGCGATGCTACCCGGCGTTCGAAACCTCGACCCAGCGGTCGAGCGTCTTCAGGGCCTCGCCCTCATCGATGGCCCGAGCGGCCGTCGCCATCCCTTCGGCCAGGTCCGCGGCGAACCCGGCGACCTCGAGCGCGGCGCCCGCGTTCAGCAGTACCACGTCGCGGCGGGGCCCCGTCTCACCGCTGAGGATCCGACGTGCGAGGTCCGCGGACTCGGCCGGATCCCCACCCTTCAGGTCGCTCGGCCGTGCGCGCGCCAGGCCGACGCTCCTCGGGTCCAGGTGTCGCTCACGGAGCGAGCCGTCCTTCACATCGAAGACCGTCGAGATCCCGGTCGTCGTGAGCTCGTCGAGGCCGTCCTCGCCCCGGAAGAGCTTGGCTCGGATCCCGCGGCGCGCGAGCACCTCGGCCATGAGCGGGAGCATCCGCTCGTCCGAGACGCCGACGACCTGGGCGTGCGGCGCGGCGGGGTTCGTGAGCGGGCCCAGGAAGTTGAAGACCGTCGGGACCCGGAGCTCCCGGCGCACCGGCCCCGCGTTGCCCATCGCAGGATGGAACGTGGCGGCGAACATGAACCCGATCCCGGCATCGGCCAAGCACCGCTCGACGCCGACGGGATCGAGGTCGATCCTGACGCCGAGCGCCTCGAGGAGATCGGCGGATCCACAGTGCGAGGAGGCGGCCCGATTGCCGTGTTTGGCGACCGGGACGCCGGCGCCCGCGACGACCAGGGCCGAGACCGTCGAGATGTTGAACGTGCCGCTCCGATCCCCGCCCGTGCCGCACGTGTCGATCACCGGCTCCGGTGTCTTCACGGGGGTGGCGAACTCGAGCATCGTCCGGGCGAGACCGTCGATCTCGTCGACGGTCTCGCCCTTCGTGCGGAGGGCGAGCAGGAAAGCGCCGATCTGCGCGGGAGTGGCCTCGCCGGCCATGATCTGACGCATCGCCTCGGCCGCGTCCTCGGTCCCGAGGTCCTCCCGCCGAGAGAGCCGCATGAGCAGTTCTGGCCAGAGATCGGGGTCCGGCATGAGGTCCGGGAGGCTAACAGCGGGTACGTGCGGCCGTCCCCGCAGGCTCGTTAGACTTCGGTCCGATCGTTCATCGCGGTCGGGCCACGCGGGTGTGGTTCAATGGCAGAACGCAAGCTTCCCAAGCTTGAAACGGGGGTTCGATTCCCCTCACCCGCTCCGAGTCGAGGCACGAGGCGCACCCCGCGACTCCGGTGCTCGTCACCGGCGCGACCGGCCGGGTTGGGCGCGTCGTGATCGACCTACTGATCGACGTCGGCGTGCCGGTCCGTGCCCTCACGCATCGCTCCGAGGCCGCGGCGACACTGCCCGCGAACGTCGAAGTCGTCACCGGCGATCTCACCGTGCCTGGATCGCTCGACGCAGGACTGCGAGGTGTCGGTGCCGTCTTCCTCGTCTGGACCGCCCCGCCGACGACTGCTCCGGCAGTCGTCGAGCGTCTCGCAACCTACGCGCCCCGTGTCGTCTTCCTCTCAGCACCGCACCGAACCCCGCACCCATTCTTCCAGCAGCCGAATCCGATGGCGGTGCTCTACGCCGAGATCGAGCGGCTCATCGCGGTCGCCGGGCTCGAGTCGACGATCATCCGGCCGGGGATCTTCGCGTCGAACGCGTTGCTCTGGTGGGCGACCGCGATCCGTGCCGACGGTGTCGTTCGGTGGCCGTACGGCGCTGCCGAGACGGCACCCGTCGATGACCGCGACGTGGCAGCCGTCGCGGCGCGGACCCTGTATCAGGACGGACATGCTGGAGGCGACTATGTCCTCACGGGCCCCGAGTCACTGAGTCAGGCAGGGCAGGTGAGCATCATCGGTGACGTCTTGGGGCGTCAGATCAAGTTCGAGGAACTGTCGCCGGACGAGTTCCGGAGCGAGACGGAGGGAAGCTGGCCGCGCCCCGTCGTGGACATGCTGCTCGCGGCGTGGGGCGCAACGATCGGAAGGCCGGCGTTCATCACCTCGACGGTGTTCGACGTCCTCGGATCGGCGCCGCGATCGTTCCGCCAGTGGGTCGTCGATCACGCCACCGCGTTCATGGAAGGTCCAGCGAATGACGAAGCCTGAAACCCGTTGGGGGTTCGAGGCGAAATGGTGTCTGTTAGCGGCGGTCGAGCAGGGGAGACCGGTCCATGTGGTACCGATGATGCTCGCGTCGTACGGCTGTCGAAGCGGGAGAACGAGGTGACGACTGGGCCGACATCATCGACATGCTGACGCTGCGTTGGCCGCCCAAAGCCGTCGCGTGAGCGTCCACGCGATAGACGATGTGCCGCCATCCCTGGCTGCCGAAGGTTGTCTCTTTCCACGGCGCCATGCCGATCCGTTCGGCGACGCCACGAGACGGTGCGTTCTCGGGTCGGACGAGGGAGATCACGTGATCTAGGCCCATCGGTCCCAAGCACTGATCTCTCCAAGCGGCGGCAGCCTCTGATGCGATGCCCTGTCGAACCCGCCGAGGTGTGACCGACCATCCGAGTTCGACGTGCTGTTCGCCGTCGACAAGTTGGATCGCCGGGCCGCAGTTGCCGAGGAACTCCGCCGTCTCGCGGTCTTCGATCGCCCAGAGTGAGAAGCCGTGCTGCTTCTCATGAGCCAGCCACTTCTTGATCCACTCTCGCGACTCGTCCACGCTGAACGGATGCGGGTAATACCGCATGTGTTCGGGGTCAGCTTGGATCTCGTGCAACGCCGCGAGGTCGGACAGGTCAGTGGCGAAGGGTCGCAGCCGGAGCCGAACGGTCAGCAGCTCAGACGCAACCACATCTGCAGCCTACGCTCGGATCATGTCCGGGCCAGCGCAGGGCGTGCATTGCCCTTCGGCGCGGTGGGTCGGACACTAGATACAGAGAGCTGGAGCTCTCTTCCGGAAGGAGGTTAGAAGATGACCAAGAAGAACCGCCCCGGAGGAGGCGACTTCGCCCGCGGGGAGCGCACGAAGGCGACCCCGGATGAGGGACCTGACTTCGCCCGAGGGGAGCGCACGAAGGCGACCTCGGATGCGGGACCGGACTTCGCCCGCGGGGAGCGCACGAAGACGACCCCGGATCAGGGACCGGACTTCGCCCGCGGGAAGCGCAAGACCAACAAGTGACCCCCCCGGCGGCCGAGCGACTCGAGACCGCTGGACCCGATAGCCCGCGACACTCCGTCGCGTCGTGAGACAGGCTAAGGCCGACCGCGACGATGTGAACAGGCAGGCGCTCGTCCAAAGTGTCGTTGCTCGATCCCTCCGCGGGCCTAGGAGGTAGGGCAGGGGCGAACAATGCCCCACTCAAGGTTTTCACCGAAGCGACTTCCCCCACACTTCGAAACTCTGGTGCTCGCGCATCCCGACGTCCTCGTACAGCCGTGTCGCACCCGTCGGGTTGGCCGCATCGACGCCCAGCTCGACCGCTTCTCCTCCACGGGCATGCACGGCGACGAAGGCGGTCACCAGCAGAGCGCGGCCGATGCCCCTAGCCCGCCACGGTCGCCGCACACCGAGCACGTCGACGCTCGCGGCATCGGGCGATCTCGGTGTGCGTCCCTGCAACAGATCGCCCCGACGATCTCCTCACCGTCGAGCGCGACGAACCAGAGTCCCGGGTCGAAGCCCGACCCCTCGCCGTCGACGAAGCGATGGATCCACTGATCGAACGGATCGAACGCCCGGCCCGAGTGATCCTCGAACGCCTCGGCCAGGGTTGTGTGCGCCCGCTGCGCATCGAGATCGCGGATGAAGGGTCGGATCACGATGCCGTCGGGCACGACCGGTGCCGCGGGAGGATCCACCAGCTCGATCCGCATCTCGTGGAAGGTCCTGACGCGTTTGTAGCCGAGCCCTTCGAAGAGACGGCCCGCGGCCTGGTTCGTGGACCAACGTGAGACGTGCAGGCTCGCGGCTCCTGAGGCAGGAGCTGCACCGATCGCGGCCCTGGCTCGTCCTTCCCCGAGCCTCAGGAGCCACGTGTTCAACCCGTACCCCCACGACGAGGGCCGGACGAAGGCCAGTTGGTGCCACTCGGTCGGGGAGTCCGGGTCCACTGAGATCGTGAGGTACCCGACCGTCGTCCCTTCGTCCGCGACGAGGATCACGTCGTTCTCGGTGTCGTGGCCCGGAGCCGTGAGATCGTCTCGGATCTCGTCAGCGCTCGTCGACGAGAACCCGACCTCGGCGACGTTCACCTGATTGATCAGGTCGGCGAGGTCCTCGGCATCCGCGGGGGATGCGAGGCGCGTCGAGAAGCCAGCCGGCACGTCGAGCGGGAACATCGCCGGATGATACGGCCGCTCACCCGGCAAGAAGAAGTGATCTCGGGTGGGTGTTCTTCGTCCTCGTGGCGGTCTTTCGCTGGCCTCGCCCTCTCTTGTTGGAAACGCCGCAACTCGTGGACAGGTTTGGAGACCGATTATCTGGCTCGAAGGTCTCGGACCTGCGTTTGAGGGATAGGAAGGGGGCGAAAGTGGTACAGGTGAGGCGCTGCCGATGCCGATCGATCCTTCCATCACCGGAGCACCTTGAGCCCGTAACGTGCTGCGGACGTGCGACGTCTCGGATCTCTGTCGCTCGGTGTCGTGCTCTTCTCGGCGGTTCTGCTCGTTTGCGCCGCCGAAGCCGGAGCCGCCGCCTGCGGTCCTGCGTCTCTGGATCTCGAAAGGGGTCTTGGCGAGGCGAGCCTCGTCTTCGTAGGGACGGTTCAGGACGTGCGCGACCTCAGGCCCGGTATCACGGACGCTGGCATCGATGCCGTCACGTTCTCCGTCGATGACGTGTGGAAGGGGACGGCGTTCGAGGTCGAGACCGTGAAGGTCAACGACTGGCAGTGGGGTCTGCTCGGGAGTGGGACCCCAGGCGAGCGCATGCTCGCCTTCGCGGACGATGGCCAGTCGCTCGGGGGTGCTCCTCCCATAGGGGGCCTGTGGGCGATGCTGGACGGTTGCGTCAACAGGAACAAGGTGCTTGGCTCGCGAACGAGAGCACCTTCCGTCCAGCCGATGCTCATACTCCGTTGAGAGGTTGGTTTGGCCGGCTCCGGGCTCAACGGTTCAGCTTCATGAACATCCTGGGGCTCTTGGCCGTTGTCGCGCTGTCATCATCATGGGTTGGGCCACCCGATGGCTCATCCGACGTCACCGGAGATCCCCGGAGTTCTCGAGCGAGGTTCGATAGGAAGTTGCGGGGGGCACGTGTGGCGGGACGATGCCGTGATCACGATCGCGACATACCTTGAGCGACACGTTCGGTGGATGGCGCAGACCCCCGATCTGACGAACCACTCAGCCTTCGTGTCCCCGGGTTGGGGGTTTCTTGCTCGCTCTCTGTACTTCCGTCCTTCACTTCATGGGCTGGGTGGGGCGCTGCCTCGGGCGTGGGCCTTTCGTGGACGACACGCGATCTCGGCAACTGCTTGAAGGGTGGCTGACGGTGTTGAATCGAGCGGTGATCCCCAGGACGCTGCACCAGATCTGGCTCGGGCCTCGGCCCGCCCCGCTCAACTGGACGGAGTCATGGCGGACGAAGAACCCCGAGTTCGAGTACCTGATGTGGGGCCAACATGAGATCGCGGAGTTCGAGCTTCGGAACGCAGCACTCTTCGACCGGTTCGTCTCAGAAGGCATCTTCGACGGAGCTGCTGATGTCGCGCGAGCCGAGATCGTGCATCGCCTCGGGGGGATCTATGCCGACGCCGACTCTCTCGCCCTTCGACCGCTGCGGGGAGCACCGTTCCTCGAGGCGGAGTTCTTCGCGGTGGCCGAGCCCGGAGACAAACTCATCAGCAACGCATTCATGGGAGCGGCGCCGAAGCATCCGATCGTCGAACGCTACGTAGCAGCGATCGCTGGCGTCGTTGAGCTCAAGCCTATGTGGCGCCTCACGGGCCCTGGCGCGCTAACAGCCGTAGTGGACAACTTTGGTCGAGACGGCGTCGTGATCCTTCCGGCGTGGACGTTCTTCTCGACCACCCTCGACGGCGCCGATGTTTCAGGCGGTGATGGCTACGCGAGACACTTCTGGTCTACGACTGCAGAGCGTTGGGGCCGTTCTGGCACGACTCCGTATCCCATGAAGCCAGTCTGACCCCGCCCAGCCGTAGCGGGCAGCAACCTTGTACCCATCTGCGGCGGGGTTCAGGTTATGAGCAGGCGAAGGCCAAGCTCCGCTGCATCGAGAGCGATGAGGTCTCGGTTGCGTTCGGCCCACCGGCCTGAGACGAGGTCATCTCCGAGGCTGTGCACTGCCCGCTGCTCGGCATCCAGCCCGACCCTGGCCCACACCGATATCCCGCGACGTACACGATCGTCTAGGTATGCCTCGGGCCGCCGCCAGTAGGCCTCGAAGAAGCCGTCAGCGCAGTCCCACGGGATGAGCACCGGCTCCATGCGGGCTCCGATCGCGCGGGCCTGCTCGGTCAACGAAGGCCGGCCGGCGACGAGGCCAGCGACCTCAGGCAGGTAGTCGCGAGTTAGCCAGAACCGACGACGCCATGCGGTGTCACTGCTGTCGTGCGTGAATACCACCACCCGCCGAGCTACGCGCCGCATCTCGCGCAGGCCCGCGATCGGGTCCTTCCAGTGATGCACGGTGGCGATAGCCATCGCGGCGTCGAAGGACTGGTCCTCGAACGGAAGGCTCTCCGCGACAGCAGCCACGCACGGCGCTTGGCCTACGGGACGCTGCGCACGCATGAGCGCCGACGGCTCTACCGCGGTCACGTCACGGCCGGGGGGCTCGTAGGAGCCGGTGCCAGCCCCGACATTCAATACGGTTCGCGCATCCCCGAGTGCAGCCCAGATCCTTGCGGCGATCCGCGGCTCGGTGCGCCGCGTCACGGTGTACGTGGCTCCGATGGTGTCGTACAACTGGGCGCTGGACATGTCGCTGCCTCCCTGGCTGGTCACCAGCCCACGCCGCGCACGTGACCTAGCTTCGCGGATTCTGCGTCCCTCGTCGCTCCGCGGACAACCTCATCGGATGATCGCTCCCTTCGCCGCCCTCCGCGAGCCACGAGGGCCGGGCGGATCAGCGCCGAACCCGTGATCGTCGGCGACGTTCGGGCAGGTATCGGGGCGCGGTCGGGCAGAGATCCTTCAACGGGCACAGCGCGCATCTTGGTGTCGGGGCCTTGCAGATCTCGCGACCCAAACGGATCAGCCCCACGTGCAACGAGGTTCTGAGTCCGTCGGGAACCAGATCGTGCAGGAGCCGGTCGGCGCGCTCGGCGCTCGCCTTCGCGGGGACCAACCCCAAGCGACGGGCGACTCGGTGGACATGCGTATCGACGGGGATCGCGTCACGGCCGAGCGCGAACGACAGCACGACCGCCGCGGTCTTGGGACCGATCCCGGGGAGCGAGGTGAGGTAGCTGCGGGCCTCCGCGTCCGGCATGACTCGGAGACGCGAGAGGTCGTATGCGCCCTCGCGCTCGTGCACCTCCCGCAGGATCGCCTGGATGCGCGGGGCCTTCGTGTTGGCGAGGCCGCCCGAGCGGATCGCATCCGCGACGGCGACCTCGGGAGCCGAAGCGACTTGATCCCACGTGGGGAACGCCGTGCGGAGCGACGTGAACGCCCGGTCGGCGTTCACGTCGCTCGTGTGCTGGCTCAAGACGGTGAGGATCAGCTCGTCGAGGGGATCGCTCGCGCGCGGCGGCGACAAAGGGCCGAAGCGCCGTTCGAGCCGCCGGAGGATCGCTCGGACACGCCGAGGAGTCGCGTTCGGGTCCGTCATCGCCCCGGATGGTACGGAACGCGGCTTACTCGGACTGGCCGCGCGCCGCGTTGCGGAACTGCGTCAGCGACGGCTCGAAGCTGAGCCGGATGGAGCCCGTCGGCCCGTTCCGGTGCTTCGCCAGGATCAGCTCGGCCTCGCGCTTCTTCTCGTGATCGGAGTCGTCGCGGTGGATGAACATGACGACGTCGCTGTCCTGTTCGAGTGAGCCCGATTCGCGGAGATCGGAGAGCTGCGGACGCTTGTCCGCGCGCGCCTCCGGGTTCCGGTTGAGCTGCGACAGCGCGAGGATGGGGACCTTCAACTCCTTCGCCAGGAGCTTCAGGGATCGTGAGATCTCGGCCACCTCCTGCTGCCGGTTGTCCTGGCGACGCGTCGCGGGACTGGTCATGAGCTGGAGGTAGTCGACGATGATGAGCGACAGTCCCTGCTTGCTGGTCTTCATCCGGCGTGCCTTCGCTCGGATATCGACGATGTTCACGTTGCCGGAGTCCACGATGGACAGCGGCGCGTCGTGCAGCGTCTCGCCCGCCGAGACGACGCGGGTCCAGTCGTCCGGCCCCACGCGCTTGTTGCGGATCCGGTCCCACGGCACCCGGGCTTCGGCGCACAGCAGACGCATGCCGATCTCGTAGCGCGACATCTCGAGGGAGAACATGGCGACCGGCTCGTGCGTGACGGCAACGTTGCGCGCGATGTTCATAGCGAGCGAAGACTTCCCGATCCCCGGACGGGCCGCGATGATCACCAGGTTGCCGCCCTGCAATCCAGAGGTGAGGTCGTCGAGGTCACGGAACCCGGTGGGGAGCCCGGTGTACGCGGACTCGCGGTTCTGGATGGCTTCCAGCTCCGACATGGCGTCGTTGACGAGGTCGCCGATGGCTGCGGCGTCCTCCGTGTCCTCCCGGCGCGCGACGTCGTAGATCCGTTGCTCGGCGGTGTCGGCGATCTGATCCGCATCGTGCGAGCCCGCGTAAGCGACGTCCATGATGTCGGCGGCCGCGCCGATCAAGCGGCGCCGGAGCGCCGCGTCCGAGACGATCTTGGCGTAGTGGGACGCGCTGGCCGGCGTGGGAACCTCGTCGACGAGGTCGCGCAGGTAGAGGGCGCCGCCGACCTCCTCCAGCAACCCCGACCGCCGAAGCGCGTCGACGGCCGTGATGACGTCGACCGGCTCACCGTGTCCGAAGAGGCCCCGGACGGCGGCGTAGATCTTGCCGTGCGCGGAGCGATAGAAGTCATCGGCATCGAGGATCTCGACCACGTCGGCCATGGCCTCGGCCGACAGGAGCATGGCCCCCAGCACGGACCGCTCCGCCTCGAGATCTTGCGGTGGGAGGCGATGGCCGGAAGGGATCCGGACAACCTCTTCAGCCGCGCGTGCCACCCCTGGACGCCCCCATTCCGAACCCCAACCCCGACCGCGGCCGGAGGCTACGCTCAGGGAGCTCCGGGCGACAGTGGACAACGGGTGTGGATTGCCGAAGGCCAGGTCGCAGCCGGACTTTCCTTGTCACTCCGCCCCTGAGCAGCGTTTTCCCCATGTGGATTCCTCTGTGGACAATTGTGGATATCGCCTCTGACACGCTCGACCCGTATCCTCCGCGGCCATGAGCGCGGCTCCACCTCAGGCCGTCGTCTTCGATATGGACGGCACCCTGATCGATTCCTCATGGGTGGTCCCCGCTGCCTTCACGGCGACGATCGCGGAGCTGGGCGGCCCGACGCTGGACCGGGACGAGGTGATCGCGAGCTACGTGATCGGCACACCCGCGGCGATCATGGAGCGGTTCCTCGGCAGGCCGATCGAGCCATCCGAGATCGACGGCTACCACGCGCGACTGCGAGCCGAAGCCGAGCGTCGGGGGGTGCATCCGTACCCGGGGATCGTCGAGACGCTCGAGACGCTCGCCCGGTCCGTCGCGTTGGGGATGTTCACGAACGCCGACCTGGGGAACGTGGAAGTGCTGCTGGGGGCCGCGGGACTACAGGACCGGTTCGCCGCCGTGGTCGGTGCGGACGAGGTCGCACCGAACTTCAAGCCGGCACCCGATGGGCTGCTCCTGGCGTGCGAACGGCTGGGGGTGACGCCCGCATCGACGGCTTACGTGGGGGATTCGCCACAGGACGGCGAGACCGCGCATCACGCCGGCGCCTTGGCGGTCGCGGCCAGATGGGGGCGCCTGATGCAGGACGTCGGCGCGTTCGACGTCGCGGTCGACCGACCCACGGATCTGCCGGACGCGCTGGGACTGACGTGACCGACGCGGGGGCGCGGCGGCCCGAAGGGCCGCCCCGCCCCCGCATCAGCCTTCGGCGACGACCTCCACGGTGATCACGGGTTCGACCTCGTGGAAGAGCTTGACGCTCACTTCGTGGGTGCCGATCGAACGGATCGGCTCCTCGAGATGAACGTCACGGCGGTCGACGGTCACTCCCGTCTGCGCCGTCACGGCTTCCGCGATATCTGCGGCGGTTACCGACCCGAAGAGCTTGCCCTCGTCACCCGCGCGAGCGGAGATCTGCAGGGCACCCGCCGCGATGAGCTTGGAGGCGAGCGACTCGAACTCGACCTTCTGCTTGGACAGACGGGCGGTGTGACCCCGCTTGAGCGTCTCGGCCTGCTTGAGGGCGCCCTTCTCGGCCCTGATCGCCATGCCTCGGGGGATCAGGTAGTTGCGGGCGTAGCCGTCGGCAACCTCAGCGACGTCCCCGGGGTCCCCGAGCTTGTCGACGGACTTCTGGAGGATGACCTTCATCGCGCGCTGTACGGGAGCAGGGCCATCTCGCGAGCGTTCTTGACGGCCGTGGCGACGTCACGCTGGTGCTGCACGCAGTTGCCCGTGACGCGACGCGCTCGGATCTTGCCGCGCTCGGACACGAACTTGCGAAGCGTGATGACGTCCTTGTAGTCCACGTAGTCGATGTGGTCCTTGCAGAAGATGCAGATCTTCCGCTTCTGCTTCTTCTGCCAGGCGGCGTCCTTCTCCTTCTTGCGCGCTGACGAACGCTCCGGCTTCCTTGGTTTACCCGGCATCCAGCGGTGTCTCCTCGTTGTCGGTGGACGCGCCGACCGGCGCCGCAACCGCCGCACCCCAGTCCCCGCCGGATGAGGCGGACGAGCTGCGGCTGGTCTTGGTGACGGTGGCGGTTGCCCATTTCAGGCTGGGACCGAGGTCGTCGGCCTCGATCTCGACCACGGTTCTCTTCTCGCCTTCCTGGTTCTCCCAGGAACGCTGCTTCAGCCGGCCGGTCACGACGACCCGGCTGCCGCGCGTGAGCGTCTCGGCGGCGTTCTCCGCCAGGCTCCGCCAGCAGTTGATCGTGAAGAACGACGTGTCGCCGTCCGTCCAGTTGCCGGCCGCGTCACGGATCCGCGTGGAATACGCGACCCGGAAGTTGGCCACCGCGGCGCCGTTCGCCGTGTAACGCAGCTCGGGATCATCCGTGAGGTTGCCAACGATCGTGATCTGGTTGTCGCTCGCCATGGAGCGGTCCCCCTTCTGGGTCTCTTACGCCTCCGCGGAGGCGGGGGAAGTGGTTGCCTTGGCTTTCTCAGCTTTCTCAGCTTTCTCAGCTTTCTCAGCTTTCTCAAGCGCCTCGTCGGGCAGGAGCAGGACCTTGTGCCGCATCACCTCGTCGGCGAGCTTGAGCGTGTGGTCCAGCTCCGCTTGGACCGAAGGCTCCGCCTGAAAACGGACCACCACGTAGTACCCCTCGTGTTGGCGCGCGATCTCGTAGGCGAAGCGCCTGCGGCCCCAGCGATCGATGGAATCGACCTTCCCGCCGGTCGGCGCGATGGTCTTCGCGATGCGATCGACCGCGGTGCTCACCAGGGCTTCGTCGGCCTCGGCGGGCAGGATGAGCATGCCTTCGTACTCCCTCAACATTCACCTCCTCTGGTCTGGACGGCCCCCCCGGGAGGGGGAGCAGAAGGATGAGGGCTGCCCAGAGTGTACGGGACGGTCGTTTCAGGCGGCGGGCGCGGCCTGACGGGCAACGCCCGCGTAGCGGTACAGCCCGTCCCGGAGCACGTACCTGATGGTGGATGGCTGCTCCGGAGCGCCGAGCCCGGGCACGTCGAGCTCGCGCGGGATGCGCCCCTCCGAAAGTGGGTAGCAGCGCCCATCGAACGGACCCCCGGCCAGGATCCCGAACCGAGCATCTCCCAACGACAGGAGTTGGGCCCACGGCTCTTGCTGCATGGTGTCGGTCATCTGGATCGCCTCCTCCTGATCACGATCGTCAACGTAGCCACCGGTACTGACATCGAAGTGCTCGCACACGGTCGCGGTAGACTCCCGATTGGTTCGCCGTGCACTCCAAGGAGGTGCGAGCAGATGACCGTCACGATCCACGATCTCCGTTCCTGGAAATCCGAGGGCAGACGCTGGGCGATGCTCACGGCGTACGACTTCCCCACGGCTCAGATCCTCGACCGAGCAGGGATCCCGGTGCTGCTGGTCGGTGACTCCGTCGGTCGCAACATGCTCGGGTACGCCAACGAGCTGCCCGTGACGATGGAGGAGATGCTCCACCACACGCGCGCCGTCGCCAGAGGCGTCGAGCATGCGATGGTCGTCGGCGACATGCCCTTCATGTCGTTCCAGGCTTCGATCGAGGACGGCGTCCGCAACGCCGGGCGGTTGGTCAAGGAGGGAGGCGCCCACGCGGTCAAGCTCGAGGGCGCGCAGTTCGACCTCGTGCACCGGCTCGTCGACATCGGCATCCCGGTGATGGCGCACATCGGGCTGACGCCACAATCCGTCTACGGGCTCGGTGGCTACCGCGTCCAGGGACGAGGCGAGGCGGCGGCGAAGGTCCTGGACCAGGCGCACTCGCTCGAGAAGGCGGGGGCGTTCTCGATCGTGCTCGAGGCGATGCCGGCGGACCTCGGCGCCGAGATCGCCGAGGAGCTCCAGATACCCACGATCGGGATCGGCGCGGGCGGTGGCACGGACGCCCAGGTCCTCGTGATCAACGATCTGCTGGGGCTGAACGAGAAAGTGCCGAAGTTCGCGAAGGCCTACACGGATCTGCGCAAGACGATCACGACGGCCGTGGAAGGGTTCGTCGCCGACGTCGAGTCGGGCGCGTTCCCCGACGAGGAGCACGCCTACTCCTAGCATCCCGAGCGGCGCGGTGGCCGGCCATACACTCGCCACGTGAGCCATCGGGTCCGGATCGCGGCGGCGGTCGCGCTCTTCGCCGGCCTCCTTCTCCTGATCCCCGGGGATCACTTCTCGCCGCGGATGCAGGTCGCGATCGCGGCGGCATCCGCGGCCGTTTGCCTCGCGGTCGTGGGCGTTGCGACGGCCCGGTACCGGGCCGGGGGCGATCAGCATGCGCTGTTCCTCGCGACCGGCTTCGGCGTTCTTGTCGTGCAGGCCGTCCTCTTCGGACTGTGGTGGCCGCTCCACTACGGGCAGGGCGCCGAGTACTCCATCACCGTCGGCGCGAGCGCGGTCCTGTTCCAGCCGCTCCGGTCGTTCTCGGGAGCCGCCCCCGCCTATGGCTTCCAGTTGGGATGGCTGGTGGCGGCAGCGTGCTTCGTCTTGGGGGTCCCGTGGTGGGATCGACGCGGTCGTCCACCGGTCCGCCTGCGGCGCGTGCTCCTGTCGATCGCGGCGTTCCTACTTGTCGCGGACGCATACATCGCCGTCGCGTTCCGCCGTGTCCCCGCCGCCCCGTTGAGCCTTGACCGCCACCTGCATCCCGGTCCCCTTGGGTGGGCGCTCGGCATCGCGGGCGCCGCCGTGCTGCTGGTTGCCGCCTGGCGAGAGCTATTCCGCCGGCGTGACCCGCCCCATCCGTTGATCGGCGTGGCGTTCGCCCTGGCCGTCGCGCTGCCCCTGAGCGCGATCCGTTCGCCGACCCAGGGACTCGCCTACGTCCAGTGGGCGGACATCCTCCAGGTCATCGTCCCCGCGATCGCCTTCGCGGCGCTGCTGTCCGCGCAACGGACCGAGACCTCTCGGATGCGGCGCGCGTCGGACCGAGCCGAAGAGGTGCTGGGTGGCCGTGCCGAGATCGCGAGCGTGATCGCCCACGACATCCGCGGCCCGATCTCGTCGGTCAAGAGCATCGCGGCGTCCACGCTCGCGAACTACGACCGCTTGTCCGACGTCCAACGCCAAGAGTTCGTCGGGCTGATCGAGCAGGAGGCGCAACAGGTCCTCGGCGTCGTTCATCAGATGTCGGTGGCGCTGAAAGTGGATGCCCGCGCGCTCGATCTGCACCCGGCGGGGAACGAGCTGGCGGCGGTGGTGCAGGTGGCCCTCGCCGAGGTGGAAACGCGCGGGCACCCGGTGACGGTCGATGACCCCCGGCAGGTCGAGGCCGAGGTCGACGTCCGGTGGCTCGCGGAAGCGATCCGCCAAGGGATCGACAACGCGGCGACGTTCTCACCCGACGGTGCCCCGATCCGGGTCTCCCTCGATGGAACGGATGACGGACCGGTGCAGATCGAGATCGTCGACGGCGGTCCGGGCGTGCCGCCCGAGCGGCGGGACCAGGTCTTCGAGCGGTTCGCTCGATGGCGGCCCCCCGGGTACGAGGACGCGCCCGGGAGCGGCCTCGGGCTGTTCATCTGCCGCGGGATCGTGCGTGAACACGGGGGCGATGCGACGCTCGCCGATGCCGCTCAAGGGGGTACCATCCTCCGCATCCGGCTGCCTCGGAGGCCAAAGTGAGCGCGACGGATCGCATCGTCTCCTTATTGATCTGCGACGACCACAAGCTGCTCACCGACGCCCTGGCGACCGTCGTCGGCCTGGATGAGGAGCTCCAGCTCATCGCGCCCCCGGTCAACACGCCGGAGGAAGCGATCAGGCTCGCGGAGGAGCACCTCCCGAACGTGGTGTTGATGGACATCGTGTTCAAGGGCGACGGCATGAGCGGGATCGACGCGACGCGCCGCATCAAGGAGGCCTCGCCGTCGACGAACGTGGTGATCATGACGGCCCACGACGATGAGCGACTGCTGGTCGAGGCCGTCGAAGCCGGCGCCTCGGGGTTCCTGTCCAAGGACGAGGCCGCCGTCGAGATCCTCGCCGCCGCGAAGGCGGCCGCCGACGGCGAGGTCCTGATCGACCCCGCGACCTTGACCCGGCTGCTCGCCCAGGTCGCTCGTCAGCGCGAGGAGCAACGCGACGCGTTGGCGCTGCTCGACGATCTCACCGACCGCGAGCGAGAGATCCTCGGTCTGCTGGCGCAGGGGAAGCGCAACGACGACATCGCCAGGGAGCTGTACATCAGTCCGCAGACGGTCCAGACCCACGTGCGGAACATCCTCGGCAAGCTCCGGGTCCACTCGAAGCTCGAGGCCGTGTCGTTCGCCGTCAAGCACGGCGCGATCCAGGTCGGCTGACCGGGGGCGCTCCGGCCTCTCCTGCGATTACCCGAGATCGGGTATCGAACAACGGCGCGCGGATGTCGAAGGTTCGAGTGCGACGCCATGGAACCTTCCTGGGGCCCACCACCCCCTCGGTGGCCCCCCGGGAGACCTGAAGGCCCGAGCGAACCCCTCCCTCGCTCGGGCCTTCTTCATGGGCGAGGGTCGCCCGATCCCGGCAGGACGGCCGCTCGCCGCAGCTTCCCGGATGGCGTCCGCGGCAAGGCATCGACGATGATGAGCTCGCGAGGGGCCTTGAAACGAGCGAGCCGCTCCCGGCAGTGCTCCCGGAGCGCGTCGAGGGTCGGCGGGAGCGCTCGATCCGCGGGCACGACCCAGGCGACGACCCGCTGACCCCATTCGTGATCGGCGGCGCCGGCGACGGCAACGTCGGCCACGCCCGGATGGGAGCGGAGCGCCGCTTCGACCTCGTCGGGCCACACGGTCTCCGCACCCGAGCGGATCGCGTCGTCGGACCGCCCGCGCACCATGAGTCGGCCCTCCGCATCGAGATCCCCCATGTCTCCCGTCCTGAGCCAGCCGTCCACCGTGAAGGACCCCGCCGTCGCGACCGGGTCGGAGCGATACCCCTCCATCACCGTCGGACCGGTGAGCTCGATCTCGCCCGTCGAGGAGATCCGAACGTCGGTCCCGTCGAACGGGATGCCGTCGTAGACGACGCCGCCGCACGACTCCGTGAGGCCGTAGGTCGTCACGACCCGGGCGCCGAGTCGTGCGGCGGCGTCCCGGAGCGCGGGGTCAAGCGTCGACCCGCCGACCAGGAGCACCCCAATCCGCGACAGGTCCTGCGCGTTCGTCACGAGGCGACGGAGCATGGTTGGCACGAGGGCAACGTGCGCACCGTCGGACGCCTGCGCCATCAATCGGCCGGGCTCGGATCCGTCGACCACGTCCACCGGAGCGCCGGCGAGCGCTCCGCGGAGCAGCACGAGCAGCCCCCCCACGTGCGCGGGCGAGAGGCATGCGACCCAGGGATCGAACGCCGAGGCGTCGAGCGCCGTCAGCGAACCCGCGACGGCGGCACCGAGCGCCGTCCGGGGAAGCTCCGCGAGCCTCGGCGTTCCCGAGACCCCGCTCGTGGCGACGACGGCCCACGTGCGATCGGGATCGACCGGCGCGGGATCCACGAAGAGCACCTCGTCGTCGGGCGTCACCAGCAACGCCGGGCGGGCCCGTTCGATCACGGCTCGCTGCTCCCGATCGGACAGCCGAACGTCGATCGGGATGAAGGACGCGCCGGAGGACGCGTGCGCGGCAAGGATCTCGAGCCAGACGTCCCCTGGAGGCAGCGCGTACGCGATCAGCTCACCGGCCCGCGCTCGACGATGCGCCGTCACGGTCACGTCGGGTAGCCTAACCGTTCGAGTACGCGCTCTAGGAGTTGGTGGTCACATGGTCGAGTGGCAGTCGCACGGTGACTGGACGGACATCCGGTACGAGACGTCGGGCGGGATGGCCAAGATCACGATCGCGCGGCCCGAGGTCCGCAACGCCTTCCGCCCGCTGACGACCCGCGAGCTGATCTCGGCGTTCGAGCTGGCGCGGGACGATCCCGCGATCGGGGTGGTGATCCTCACGGGCTCGGGCACGGAGGCGTTCAGCAGCGGCGGGGATCAGAAGATCCGCGGGGACGACGGCTACGTGGACGAGCAGGGGATCGGACGCCTCAACGTCCTCGACCTCCAGATCCAGATCCGGCGCCTCCCCAAGCCAACGATCGCCATGGTCGCCGGGTACGCGATCGGCGGCGGCCACGTGTTGCACCTGTGCTGCGACCTCACGATCGCCGCGGACAACGCCCGGTTCGGGCAGACCGGCCCCCGGGTCGGGTCGTTCGACGGCGGATACGGGATCGGCCTGTTGGCTCGCCAGATCGGTGAGAAGCGTGCGAAGGAGGTCTGGTTCCTGTGCCGGCAGTACGACGCGCAGACCGCGTTGTCGTGGGGGTTGGTGAACGCCGTCGTGCCGCTGGACGCGCTGGAGGAGACGGCCGTGGCCTGGGCGGGTGAGCTCCTCGAGAAGTCTCCGCTCGCGCTCCGGTTGCTGAAGTCGGGGTACAACGCCGGCGTCGACGGGCTCGCGGGTACGCAGCAGCTCGCGGGTGACGCCACGCTCCTCTACTACATGACCGACGAGGCACAGGAGGGCAGGGACGCGTTCACCCAGAAGCGCGATCCAGACTTCTCGAGGTTCCCGAAACGACCGTGAGCTCCGCGACCGGCTGGCGGGTGTGGTGGCTCGGCGTCAGGCCGCGCACGCTGGGCGCCGGTCTCGTGCCCGTCATCGTGGGCACCGCGGCCGCGGGAGAGGTGATCTGGTGGCGCTTCGTCGCGGCAGCGCTCGTCGCGGCGGGTCTGCAGATCGGCGTGAACCTCGCGAACGACTACTTCGACGGCGTGCGGGGGGTCGACACGCACGAACGGGTCGGGCCGCCCCGGCTCACGCAGAGCGGCGCGGCCTCCCCTCGCGCGGTGCTCGTCGCGGCTCTGCTGTCGATCGCGGTGGCCGGGTTCGCAGGGCTGGCGCTCGCGATCGCCACCCGCCCCGTCCTGGTGCTCGTGGTCGGCGGACTCGGGATCCTCGCGGCGCTGCTGTACAGCGGCGGACCGCGACCGTACGCGGGGCTCGGACTCGGCGAGGTCATGGTGTTCGTCTTCTTCGGGCTGGTGGCGACGTGCGGGACCACGTTCGTGATGGTCGAGACGGTGACGGCGGCGGCGTGGTGGTGCGGCGCCGTGATGGGACTGCTCGCTGTCGCCATCTTGGAGGCGAACAACATCCGCGACATCGGAACGGATGAGGCCGCGGGGAAGCGAACGCTGGCCGTGCGGCTCGGCGACCCCCACGCACGCGCTCTCTACGGAACGATGGTGGTCGGCGCGTTCGGCACGATCGTCGCGGGCGTCCTGGCGCACCTGTTGAACGACTCGGTCGGGCTGACGCAGTGGGGACTGGTCGGTCTCGCGGCGTGGCCGCTCGCGATCCAGCCGCTGGAAGCGGCTCGGATCGCGAGCGGCCACGACCTGATCCCCGTGCTCGTCGGGACGGCCAAGCTCCACGCGGCAACCGGCCTGCTCCTGTCGCTCGGTCTCGTGCTCTCGCACACGGTCTAGGCATGGGCCTCGGCGACGTTTCGCTCGCGTGCGCGTCCGCGTTGGCCGACGCGCTCGCGGATCGCGGCGTCCGCCATGCGAGCCTCTCCCCCGGCTCACGCTCCACACCGATCGCGCTGGCGCTCGCCCGCACCGACCGGATCCAGATCCACGTGCATCTCGACGAGCGGTCGGCCGCGTTCTTCGCTCTCGGCATCGCGAAGGCGAGCGATGCGCCGGTGGCGCTCGCGTGCACCAGCGGGACGGCCGCCGCCGAGTACCTCCCGGCGATCGTCGAGGCGTCGCAGTCGCGGACGCCGGTCGTCGCGCTCACCGCCGACCGGCCGCCGCGCCTGCGCGGGACGGGCGCGAACCAGACGATCGATCAGACCGACCTCTACGGCCGCTACGCGCGGGCATACCTCGAACCTCCCATGCCGGCCACGGGAGCCGACGCGACCGCCTGGCGCGACACCGGTCTTCGAGCGGTCGAGGCCGCCCTCGGCACGCCGGCCGGACCCGTCCACGTGAACTGCCCCTTCGACGAGCCGCTCGTCCCGGATGGCGAGCAGATCGCGCTGCCGTCGCCGCCCGCGGAGGAAACGGAGCCCGCCGAGCGAGGGATCGAAGCAGATGCCGCGCGTGATTCGCTGGAGTCCTTTCTGGCGACCTACGCCGGTCATCGTGGCGTGATCACGCTGGGACCGCTCCCCGCGCCGAGAACCCTCTCGCTGCTTTCGCTCGGCGTGCTGCTCGGGTGGCCGGTGCTCGCCGAACCCCTCAGCGGATTGCGCCTGGACGCCGGCCGAGCCGGGCGGGCGCTCGCCGCGGGGCAGCTGCTGGTCGGCGACCCGGAGTGGCTCGAGCGCCACCGTCCCGACGTCGTGCTCCAGGCGGGTGCCGCACCGACCACGCGCACCACCCAGGCGCTCGTCGCCGGCTCATCGCTCGTCGTCCTGGACCGGATGCACCTGGATCCCGACCCGGAGCGCGCGGCCGACCGACGGATCATGGTCGACCCGGAACTGTTCGCGGCCACCGCCTGGGACGCGCACGCCGACGACCGGCCGGCCGCGCCTGACGGATGGCTGGAGGCGTGGCGGCAAGCGGATCTGCTCGCGCGCGCATCGGTCGATCGCACGCTCGACCCGTGGGTCGAACCGTTCGAGGGTCGCGTCGCGCGCGACCTGGCGGCGTTCCTCCCACACGGCGCCGTGCTGTGCATCGGCTCCTCGAGCCCCGTCCGCGACCTGGACACCTTCATGGCTCCGCGCCGGCCGCCCCGCGTGTGGACCGCGGGCGATCTGCTCCGCGTCGTCGGCAACCGAGGAGCGAGCGGCATCGACGGCTTCGTCTCGACCGCACTCGGGGTGGCGGTCGCGGACGCCGGCCCGACGTACGCGTTGATGGGCGACTTGACGTTCCTGCACGACGCCGGCGCGTTGCTCTGGTCGAAGCCGGACCAGATCGATCTGGTCGTGGTCGTGCTCGCCAACGGCGGAGGCGAGCTCTTCTCGTTGCTCCCCCAGCGTGATCTCCCCGAGCTCCGGGAGCTCTTCGTGACGCCGCACCGGGTGGATCTCGCGGCCCTGTGCGTCGCGGCAGACGTCGGTCACGAGCGCCTATCCCGGAGCGACGAACTGCTCCCGGCGGTTCAGCGCGCGGCGCGGGCCGGCGGCTTCCGCGTCGTCGAGGTGACGATCGACCCGGAACTGGGATGGAACCGCCGCGCGGAGGTCAGCGCGGCGGTCGCGCGGACGCTGGCCGAGCATTAACGTCTGACCCATGCGATGGGTCACCCGTGAGCGGCCGAAGACCGACCGCATCGCGTGTCCCTGGCTGATCCGCCGATTCATCGACCCCGACGCTGAGATCCTCTACGTTCGCGCCGACGAGGTCCTCGACGTGGCGAGCCGCGAGGGGGCGCGCTCGTTCGACGCGCCAGGGGCCGAGTTCACGCATCGTGACGGGCTGTGCAGCTTCGAGGTGCTGATCCAGGACTTCGAGCTGGGGTCCGATCCCGCGCTCGCCCGTCTCGCCGAGATCGTGCACGCGGCGGACGTCGCCGAGGATCGCGCCTCCGACCCGCTGGGAGCGGGGCTCGAGGCGATAGGCGCCGGTGGGGTGCTCGCCGAGCCGGACGATCAGGCGTTGCTCGAGAAGGGCACCTTCGTCTACGACGCACTCTACGCATGGTGCCGGTCGAACCTCACGCGAACGCAGGTTGACTCAACGCCGCGCTCGGGGCGAAGCTGACCGGACCGATCCACGGGAGGGAGTCATGTATCGACGCATACTGTCCATCGCGTTCGCGGCGTCCTTGTCGCTGATCGCGCTTCCCGCCACGACCGCGGACGCCGGCACGACGGCGGTCCCTTCACTCAACCACGTCTACCTGATCGTCGGCGAGAACACGTCGCTCTCACAGATCACCAAGACCCACGCCCCGTTCCAGACCACGTGGGTGAAACCGAACTCCGCGTGGCTCACGAACTACTGGGGGATCTCCCACTACTCGACCTCGAACTACATCGCGATGACGAGCGGACAGTTCTTGCATTGCCACCAGCTGGACGAGAAGCCCGCCACGTGTAACCAGGACGTCGACAACCTCTTCAACCAACTCACCCCCGGTGTGTCATGGCTCGAGTGGAACGAATCGATGCCCCAGCCCTGCTACCTCGTCAACGCCGGCAGCAGCCGGACGGGGAACAGCTATCGCGTGAAGCACAACCCAGCCGTCTACTACGCCGACATCGAGGGCGGCAACTTCTCCGGTACCACCGGTTCGACCTTCTGCGGGGACCACGTGATCACGATGGGCAGCAGCACTGGCTTCGATGACACAAGCACCTTCGACGCCGCGCTCGCAAGCGGTGACGTCCCACGCTTCAACTACATCGTCCCGAACGAATGCGAGGACGGTCACGACAACTGCAAACCCGAGGGGGATCCGATCCGTCAGTTCGACGACTTCCTCGCCCGCGAGATCCCCAACATCATGGATGGTCCCGCCTGGGGACCGAACGACGTGATCTTCGTGGTCTACGACGAGGGCCAGGGCGGTGGCCCGAACCAAGCCAAGAACTTCGCGGGCGGGAACACGCCGTTCGCGGTGATCGGCGACCCCATCGTGCCGGGCATCTACGGAAGCTTCGCGAACCACTACAGCTTGCTGCGGACGCTGGAGGACGCGTTCGGGATCTCGACGCACCTCGGCGGCGCGGCGAGCGCCTCGACGTTGGGCAATATCTGGGCGCCGTGAGCCCCTCGGCGTGAGCCCCTAGGGAGCGACCGGCGGTTGCACCGAGCCGCCGATCACCTGGTCCGTGGTCTTCACGACGACCCGGCCACTCGCGACTTCGCCCTGGAGCCAGTCCACGAACGCCGTGAAATCCGGGACGGTCATCGAGTACGCGTCGCACCCGTTGCACAGGTGATGGATCAGGAGCTGGACCCATCCGCCCCCGTGCGTCTCCGCGGCGGTGACGTACCCCTCGACCGTCGCGACCGTGGTTCCCTGTTTGATGCTCGGCGTCATCCGCAGCGCGTACGGATCGGGCGGGGGGATCGTCTCGGCGAACGTCTTCGTGTCGTCGACCCCCGAGACCGTGCGGCCGCTGTTGTACCCGCAGTCGCGAACCACCAGCTCCGAGCCTGCATCGTAGGACCCGAAGGGATACGCGAACGACGTCACCGGCACTCCCCAGCCGAGGAGCGTGTTGCGGTCCGTGCATACCTCGTACCGAGCGTCCGCCGTCTTCAGCTTCTTGATGTTGGCGTGGTCGATCGTGTGCCCGCCGATCTCGTTCCCCGCTGCGTAGAGCGTCTGAAGGTCGGCGACGGACAGGTGGGTGGCGTCGCCGATGAACCCGCTGTTGATGTAGAAGGTCGCCGCCATGTTGCGCGCGCTCAACAAGCTGAGCGCGTTCAGCTGATCGGCGTTGCCGTCGTCGAACTGGATCGTCACGACGGTGACCGCGCCACCTCCACCCCCGCCCCCACCCGGTGGCGGCGTGCCTTTGATCTGCCACGCGAATGCGAGCGGAGACGACGCCGTTAGATCGATCGCGGGCTCGACCGTGGAGAAGGACTGGACATCGTCCTCGTACACGGCCGTCTTGCCGTTGAACGGCGCGAACGTGTCGACGCCGTCGGGCGGGCACGCGCGCATCCCGGTCAACGAACCGGTCGCTGCGAACCCGTTCGGGCCTTCGACGGCAGCCCCGGCGAGGATCGGCTGCGAACCGTCGAGCGACCCGACGATGTTCGTCACCTGGTGCTGCATGCAGTGTGGGAACGTCGAGCCGTCACCGACGATGAACGATGAGCCCCAGGCGTTCGCGCCGAGGATGTTCGAGAGCCAGCCCATCTCGTGGTCGGCGTAGACGCCCGAGCCCACGAGCGTGTCGTACTCCGACGCCATCACGGCGAGCCCGGCGCCATGTGACGTCGTGTCGTACGTCGCCCAGGGGAAGCCGAACCCGAACGGATCGGTCGCCGCCTGGGCGACCGCTCCGTCCAGCTCCTTCTTGAGATCCCCGAGCAAGGCGCTTGGGGTCGTCTCGAGTCCCGACGGGTTCCCGGCTTGAGCGAGCGCTCGGTAGAGCTCGTAGTGCGCGAGCCCCGAGACGTCGTAGAGGTTCAACGTGTCGCCGGCGTCGTTCGATCCCGTCATGTACGCGTTCGCCCAGTGGGCAGCTTTGGCGAGGTAATACGCGGGATCTGTGTGGGTCAGACCGCTGGGCAGGCCGCCGGATGCGACCGCGAAGTAGAGCTCGGTGGCGCCCAGCTCGAGGTCGTCGCGCCACTCGGTCTCCGGATAGAAGCTGTACGGGATCACCGTGAGGAGCTTCGTCGGTGCCGTGTTCGCCAGATCGAAGATGTGCTCCGCGGCGTGCAGGCACTTCGCCGCGAGTGTCGGTGCGCTCGTCTTGTACACCTGGAAGCACATGGCGAACGCGGCCGCGTCACGACCGGCGAGGTTCGGGCTCACGGGCGAACCGGGAGGGCCGGCACGGAAGACGGGGCGGTTCCGGATGTACCGGTAGAGCGGATCGGTGCCTGCGAAGGTGTCGTCGGCCTGCGGCAGTCGCCAGATGTCGTGGTCGCCACGCGTCTTGGCGTTCCCGGTCCCGATCCCGACCTGGTAATAGAGCGTGCCGGTCGGGTCGTCCCACATCTTGAGGAGCCATTGGATCCCGAACTTCGCCTCGGCCGTGAAGTTGGAGGTCGTCGAAGCGGCCCCCATCTGCGCGGGCATGTCGCGAACCCCCGCGAGGAGCAGATCCTCGGTGTAGCTGGAGGTCTGGACGAACTTCAAGTAGTCGCCTGCGTCCCACCAGCCGCCTGACGCGTCGATCCGAGTGCCCAGCGGCGTGAGATCGCCCGTGAAGTGGCCCGTCTGGTTCGCGTGCGGGGTGAGGTACGTCATCGCGTTCTGGTCATTGAGGTGACCGGGCGCGGTCCGCAGCGCCGAAGGGATATACCCAGCTCCGTCGCGTTCGTTCCCGTAGAACGAGCGGGCGTTCGTGAGCGCCTGTGAGTAGAGCGTGGAGCCCGTGCCGATCCTGAACGAGGGCGAGGTGGCTGCGATGGGACCGGCGACGTCGATCGAATAGGTCCCTGCGGTCGAGAACGCGGTGAAGTCCAGGGCGTAGACATGGGGATAGGCTGTGCTCCACGTCCCGAGGTCGGCACCGACGGTTCCCGAGAACGCGGCCGACCCACCAGCCGTCAGGGTGAAGCTCGCGCCGGTCTCGACGTCACTCGCCATGAGGTAGGCGCGCTTCGCCGAAGCCGCCGGATAACCGACCTGGTTGACGCGAACGAACGCCGTCGCGGTCACGGCGTTCGCCGGGGTCGTCGCCAACCCCGCCCCGGCGAGCAGCATCACCGACACGAGGACGACGAAGGATCGGATGCGGACGGTCACGCCGGATGGCATACGGGGGCCCCTCTCCGGTTCAGCAGCCGAACGCGGTTCGACTTGAACGATAGGAAACTTTCCTAACGATGCGTCGATGCTATGCCCAGGATCCGAGCCAGGTCAACCTGCGGAACGTCTGCCGGTGGATCACCCCCAGCGCAGCGCGTCGAGGAACGCCCGGAACTTGCGTTCGGTCTCGTCGACCTCGGCATCCGGGATGCTCCCCGCGACGACCCCGGCGCCCGCGTAGAGCGTCGCCCGACCGCCACGGAGCTCCGCGCACCGCAGCGCGATCGCCCATTCGCCGTCGCCGGCCGCGTCCATCCACCCCACCGGCCCCGCGTACGATCCCCGGTCGAACGGCTCGAGCTCAGCGATCACCTCCAACGCAGCGTCACGGGGCTCGCCCGCGACCGCGGGCGTGGGGTGCAGCGCCCGAACCAGCTCAACCACGCCGGGCGACGGCTCGCGCAGCAGGCCTCGGAACCTCGTCGACAGGTGCCAGACGTTGGGCGTCTCCAGGAGCGCCGGCGCCGGGTCCCACGTCAGCTCGCGACAGAACGGCCGGAGCACCTCGGCGATCGCGTCCACCACGATCGCGTGCTCCTCGCGATCCTTCGCCGACGCCAGCAATGCGTCGGCATTCGCGCGATCCTCGTCGGGATCGCCCGAGCGAGCCGCCGACCCCGCGAGCGGGTTCGAGCGTACCTCACGCCCGAAGCGGGACACCAGCAGCTCGGGAGACGCCCCGACCAGGTTGCCGGCCGCCGTAGGGGTGGCGAAGGTGAAGGCGTCGGGGTTCACCGCCCGGAGCCGGTGCGCGAGCCGCCGAGCGTCGAGCTCGCGGCCGGCATCGACCTCGATCGTCCGAGCGAGCACCACCTTGCGGAGCCCGGGACCGACGCGACGAACGACGTCCGCGACGGCGGTCGCGTACCCCTCGGGCGAGGGGACCGCGTCGAGCTGTCGAGCTGTGAACGGCTGACGCGGGATCGAGGCCGGCGTCCGACCGAACGGGCTCTCCGATCGATCGACCACCCCATCGCCGACGTCGATCCGCACGGTCTCCCCCGGCGCGGTACGTCGCACCGTCCGGGACGCGACCGAGAGCGTCGATCTCGTCCCGCCGGTGTCGCGGAACGGGATCGTCCCGACGGCGACGGTCCTGCCTGCCCCGGCGATCGCGCGGTCGATGTCCGCGAGCACCCCCTCGGCGGCGTCGAGGGATGCCGTCGCCACGATCGGCGCGCGTGCGGCGACGCCGCTGCCGGCCCGTTCGAAGAGGAACCCACCGTCGGCGTAGGCGGCGAGCAGGTCGAACGCATCGCCGAGCTTCTCGATGTGCCCGCCCGGCTGCGACGCGCCCACGGACGGGCTCACGCTCGCGTCCCGACGAACAGCTGCGTGATCCCACCGGAAAGCTGGAGGCGCCGGATCGACGGGAACCCGACCGCGCGGAGCATCCCGACCATGTCTGCCGGCGAGGGGAGGTAGGCCATCGACCGCGGCAGGTAGCGATACGCGGCGCGATCGGAGAGCGCACCGCCGATCAACGGCACGACCTTCTCGAAGTACAGCGCGTGGCCGGCGCGAAGCACGCGGTTGTCCGGGCGGCTCGCATCGAGCAGCGCGACGGAGCCGCCCGGTCGAACGACGCGTGCCAGCTCGGCGAACAGTTCCGGCAGCGAGACCACGTTGCGGAGCGCGAACCCGCACGTGATGCCGTCGGCGCTGCCGTCGCGGAACGGGAGCTGGAGAGCGTCTGCCTGCACCAGCGGGGCGTCGGTCCGAGCTTCGCGCAGCATCCCGAGCGCGAAGTCGAGCCCGACCGCGCGGTACCCCGCCCGCTCGAGCTCGCGGCACAGGTCGCCGGTCCCGCACGCCAGATCGAAGACGAGCGAGCCGCTCGGCAGGTGGAGCTCGCGGACCGTTCGACGCCGCCATCCGACATCCATGCCGAGGGTCATCACCCGGTTCACGAAGTCGTACCGGGGAGCGATCGAGTCGAAGAGGCCGCGCACGGTGCGCGCCTTGTCCTCGCCCTGGGGCAGGGGCGCGCTCACGTCTCGATCCGCGCTTCCGCCGCTTCGAGGACGACCCGGCGGAAGTGGTTCGAGACGAGGGCCGTGACGGCCGGGAGCAGCTCGCGGAACGCCTCCACCATCTGCGCCGCCGCGACGGGATCGTCGCCCGAGGTGTCCTGGATCGGCTTGCGGACGTGCGCGTCGAACAGGTCGACTGCGCGCTCCGCGAGACCGCGGAGCGCGCCGTCGGCGTCGCGCGCGAGCCCGAGGAGATCGCCGAGCGGCAGCCCGAACTCGAGGAGGCGGAGCGCCGTTCGAACGAGCTCGGTGTCCGCCGGCGTGTACCGCATCTCGCCAACGACCGGCCTGCCGATCCGGATCCCCTCGCGCTCCACCGCCTGGATCAACGACGCGGGGACGCCGCTCATGGCCGCGAAGTCCTCGAGGTCCAACGATCGATCGTCCTCGCCGATCTCGCCGCGCGCCTCCGCGACGGCGGCCGCCAGGTCGGCGTCCGCGTCGCCGAGCTCCCCCCGAACGACCCGTCCGATCGCCGCGAGCGTGAGGCCCTTCCGCTGGAGGTCGCGGATCCGGCGGATCCGCTCTGCATGGACCTCGTCGTACCACGCCACGCGTCCTTCGCGTGCGGGCTGCGGCACGAGGCTTCGCGACTGGTAGTAGCGGACCGTGTCCACCGAGACCTCGCATGCGGCGGCCAGCTGCTCTACCCGGTACCTCACGACCGTTCACTCTACGAGTGCGCACTCGAACCTTCACACCGACCGCTCGCATCGCCACCTGCTCCGGTCCTGGGGCTACGATGCGCCGCGTGAAGCACGCCGTGCGGGCCGTCAGCCTCTCGGTGGTCCTCCTCTGCGTCGCCGGGACCATGGCAGCGGGGACGGCACTCAAGTATCGCTGCGCCACAGGGAACTACGACGGGCGGCAATACCGGGACCTCTGCTACTCCGACATCGTGCCCCTCCTCGGCACCGAACAGCTCACGGGCGGCCGGCTGCCGTTCCTCGACCGATGCGCGCCGTCGTCGAACAACTGCGACGAGTACCCCGTGCTGACGATGTACGTGATGCGGGCCACGGCGTGGATCTCAGGAGATCGAACCGCGAGCTTCTACTACACGAACGCGCTCCTGCTCACCGCCTTCGCCGCGGCCACCGCCGTCGGCCTCTGGCTCCTCGCGGGGCGACGAGCCCTCTGGTTCGCCCTCGCTCCGACCCTGCTGGTCTACGGCACGATCAACTGGGACCTCGTGGCCGTCGCGCTCGCGACGCTTGCCTTGGTGACGTTCGCGTCGCGTCGCGACGGATGGACGGGCGTGCTCCTGGGGCTCGGCGCGGCCGCCAAGTTCTACCCCGTGCTCCTGGTGATCCCGCTGTTCCTCCAGGGGATCCAGGATCGCGAACCGGATCGCTCGGTCCGAGTGCTGTGGTGGACGGTCGGCACCTGGGTCGTCGTGAACCTCCCGTTCGCCGTTGCCGCGCCGGGTGCGTGGTTCGAGTTCTTCCGCTTCAACTCCGGTCGCGTCGCCGACTTCGACAGCCTCTGGTACATCGCGTGCCGGCACTGGGATGGCGCGTGCACCTCAACGGGGACGATCAACGCGTGGTCCCTGATCCTGTTCTTCGCGGCTGCCGGGTTCCTGCTCTTCCTCAAGATCCGCCGCGACCCCGACTTCCCCCGGTGGACGCTCGGGTTCCCGCTGCTCGCGTGCTTCCTGCTGTTCAACAAGGTGTACTCGCCGCAATACAGCCTCTGGCTGCTCCCATGGTTCGCCCTCGTCGTTCCGCGCTGGCCGTGGTTCGCGGCGTTCGAGGCCGCCGACCTCGCGGTGTTCGTGACCCGCTTCCGGTACTTCTTCCCGGTCTACGTGGCGGGTGGCTCCCTGACGCCGGAGGAACGATGGTTCGAGCTCGCGGTGCTCCTCCGCGCGGCGGTCCTGATGTGCTGCCTGGTGATCTGGGTCCGGAAGGACGCCCCCACGCTGGTGCTGGGAGCGCGTGGCTGGCGACCGCTCGGCGCCGCGGGGCGGGTGCCCGCGTGAACCAGGCGACGCAGGCCGATCCTCGGATCCGGGACGGACTTCGCGAGTCGCTTTGGGCGTTCGGGGGGGCTCGACTCCTGCTGTTCGCCATCTCGGTCGTGGGCGGGGGGACCCTCGTGCTGCCGCCCGGCCAGCCGCCGACCGATGCGGGTTTCCCTGCTCCGAACCTGCTCCCCGGGTGGCACATGCTGTTCACAGCGACCCAGCGACAGGACGCGGCGTGGTTCCTGCGGATCGCGACCACCGGATACGCGCCGGGGGACGGAAGCGCAGCCTTCTTCCCGCTCTACCCGTTGACCGTGCGATTCGTCGGAGCGCTCCCCGGGGTTGGACCGCTCGGCGCAGCTCTGATCGTGTCCAATGCGGCGTTCCTCGGCGCCCTCCTCATGGTCCACGCGCTGACGAGGTTGGAGCTCGGGCGCGAAGCAGCGCGACGAACCGTGCTGTTCGGCGCCTTCTTCCCGACCGCGTTCTTCCTGCTGGCTCCGTACACCGAACCGCTGTTCCTCCTGCTGTCGATCAGCGCCTTCTGGTTCGCCCGGCGCGATCGGTGGCTGTTGGCGATGCTCGCGGGAGCGGGTGCGGCGGCGACCCGCAACATCGGTGCGCTCCTCATCGTGGCACTCGCGGTCGAGGCGCTCAGCCAGTGGCGGCACGGCAGGCTGCTGCTACCGCGACTGGGCGCCGCGTTCGGCGTGGCGCTCGGACCCCTTTCCTACTTCCTCTATTGGCAGGTCCGGTTCGGGGACTTCTGGGCGCCGCTGGATGCACAACGCAACTGGCAGCGCGAGCCCACGTTCCCGATCACCGCCGTGTGGCACGCGCTCACGCTCGCCTGGCGATACCAGACCTGGTGGCTGATCGACGTAATCGTCGTCGGGATCGCCATCGCGGGGGTCCTGGTCGCCGCCTTCCGGATCCCGCTCACCTACACCGTGTACGCGGGGATGAGCGTGCTGATCCCCCTGACCTTCACCTACGATCAGCGACCCCTGACCTCGATGCCGAGGTTCATGGCGGTCGTATTCCCCGCGTGGTGGGGCTTCGCCATCGCCGCGGAGCGTCGTCGTCCGCCGGAGGCGGCCTTCCTGGTTGCCTTCGCGGGTGGCTTCGCGCTGCTGGCCTACCTGTTCATCAATTGGCAGCCCTTCTTCTAGGGCGGCCCAGGCTGGCCACTGCTCGTCGTCGCCGGAAACCGTTTAGGATTGCCGCGACCCGGGGGGGCTCGCGCTCCGCTCGGGCGTCCGACCGCCGATGGAGGAGCCAGTGACGATCAGGGTCGCGATCGCGGACGACCACTCGCTCGTACGCCAAGGCCTTCGGCGCTACCTCGACATGGCCGACGGGATCGAGGTCGTGGGCGAAGCCTCGAACGGCAAGGAGCTCTTGGAACTCATCGGCAACGAGAACCCGGACATCGCGCTGATCGATATCCGCATGCCCGAGATGGACGGTCTAGAAGCCGCCAGGGTGATCCGCGATCAGCATCCGAAGGTCGGCGTCATCATGCTCACCGCCTACGACGACCGGCAGTTCGTCGTCGAGGCCGTGCGGAGCGGGGCGCGCGGCTACGTCTTGAAGGCCCGCGACGCCGAGCACCTGATCCAAACCGTGCGGCTCGTGGCCGGCGGCAACATGGTCATCGACCCCCAGCTCGTCGTCGCCCTGGCCGAAGAGCTCTCCACCGCGAAGGAACGCGACCGGAAAGCCGAGACCCTGACGGCTCGCGAGATCGAAGTGCTGCAACTGCTCGCGTTCGGCCACACGAACCGGGACATCGCCGAGCGCCTGTACATCTCCCCCGATACGGTCAAGACCCACCTCGAGCACATCTTCGAGAAGCTCGGCGCCTCCGACCGCACGGCGGCGGTTGCCGAGGCGCTTCGCCGCCGCCTGATCGAATAGCGTCCCCCGCCGGTTGGGCTAGTCCGTCCGGCGGAGCTCGAAGGGCTGCCCGGGTGATGGAGCCGGGCATGGCATTCGGCCATCATGAAGGGTCATGGACGCGACGATCCCCCGTCGACGACCGCCCGGCATGGCGGCCTTTCTCCCAGCGGTGGCGGTCGTCGCCGTTGCTCCAACGTTGATGACGGGATCGGGCACCCACGCCCAGGCATTGGCGGGAGCGGCCGGGTCCGGCTTGGCGGCGGCCGTCGCCGGGACCTTGATCCGCAAGGCTTCACGGGACGAGGACGCATGGCCGAGCGGGGCTGGGATCGCGTGGGCGATGTTCTTGATCGCGGCGGTTTCGTTCGCTTACTTGGCCGTCGGAATCACTTCCGACACGGCCAACCACCCCCGACCGGTTGATGCCCTCCTGCTGCTGCTGCTGATCCCCATCACGATCGCGATGCGCGACGAGCTCCGGGTCCACTTCGACTCGGCCGACCGGCGCGAGATCGCGATCGACGTGATGCTGATCGCGGCATCCGTCGGCGCGATCCTGTACCTGTTGATCCGCCCGCCCGGTGCCGAGCCGACCGAGGCGGGCGTCGCAGCCGTGATCGCGATCCTGGCCGCAGCCCAATTCACCAGCTTCGCGGCGCTGACCCTGTGGGTTCCGACCGTCTCGCACCTTCTGCAGTTCTTGGCGTTCGCCGGCTATTCGATCGCGACGGTGCTGTTCGGATGGATGTGGACGCGCGGAGGCGGTGGGTTGGGCGACCCGTGGTTGAACGCGATCTACATCCTGAGTCCCCTGTTGCTCGCGGCCGTCCTTACCCTGGTCCCGCACGGCGTTCCCGTCCCGAGGACGAAGCTGCGACTCGCCCGCCCGATCCTCAGCAGCGTGTCGATCGTCACGGCCTGCGGGGCGCTCGCGAGTGTTGCCGTCCTCGGCGACTCGAAGGCGATCGGGTCGCTCCAATCCACGCTGCTGATCGTGCTCCTTGGCGGCGGGATCGCCGCCCGCGTGGTGGCGAACCAGGTCGCCAGCACCCAGGCGCACCAGACCGTCGAAGAGGCGCTCACGCGGCGGGAGACGGCCCTCCGCGAAGCGGATCTCGCGCTCGAGCGGGTCCGGGAAACGAACGAGACGATCCGGCGCTCCGAGGAGCACCTTCGGCTCGTGTTCGACGCCGCCGTCGACGGTTTCGTCGAGCTCGACGAGGACGATGTCGTCGTCCGGGCGAACGAGGCGTTCGCCGGGATGGTGGGCATGGATCGCGCCGCGATCGAGGGGCAGCCGTGGTCGGTGGTGGCGGCGTCGGTCCAAGGCTCCGACGCTTCCTTCGCGCGGCTCCCGGAGACGGGACAGGCCAACATCCAACGGCCCGAAGGCCAGCCGCTGTTCATCGAATCGCGCATCTCCCGGGTGCCGACGGATCCCCCTCGCCGACTGCTGCTGGCACGTGACGTCACGTCGGCGAAGGTCGCCGACCAGACGATCCGCTCGCTGTTCCAGTTCCTCCAGGACCGGGACGAGGACCGGACGAGGCTCCTGCGCCGCACGAACTCGGCGATCGAGCAGGAGCGGAACCGGATCGCGCGCGATCTGCACGACGGACCGGTGCAGGGCGTGTCCGCCGCCTCGCTCTCCCTCGAGGCGGCGTTGCTCATGATCAAGACGGGTGACGTCGATCGAGGGCTCGACGTACTGACGAAGATCCGCCAGGAGCTGGCCGAGGAGGCCGATTCGCTCCGCCGACTGATGGCGGGGCTCCGGCCGCCGGTGCTCGAGGAACGAGGGCTGATGCCCGCGCTGCGCGAGTCGTTGGTGCGCTTCGGGACGGATCAGGGCGTCGTCACCGAATTCACGGGCTCCATCACACGACCGATCCCCGACGATCTGGAGACCCTGGCGTTCCGGGTCGTCCAGGAATCGCTCACCAACGTCGGCAAGCATGCGGGGGCCACCCGGGTGATCGTCCACGTGGAATCCGATCAGTCGCAACTGCGGATCGAGGTCGAAGACGACGGTACCGGGTTCGAGACGACCGAGGTGCGGGACCACCTGCGCGCCGGCCGGGTCGGCCTCGCGTCGATGCGCGAGCGCGTGGAGCTCGCGAGCGGGACGTTCGCGGTCCGTTCGACGCCCGGGCGCGGCACCGCGGTGATGGCGTCGATCCCGCTCGACCTTGCGCTGGTCACGGCCGTTCCCCAGACGTGACCCGGACGGAACGAACCGCATCTCGCGCCCTACGGCACGGGTGAACCGGATCCTTTCGGCGTCGGCGTGGCGCTGGGCTCCGTGCTCGGCGACGGGCTGGGCGACGGTGACCGGCTGGGTCGAGGCGAGGGCGTGGGGCTCGCGGAAGGCGAGCCGCACGCATGGGCGCTCGCGCCCGAGCCGGACGGGCTCGCACACGGGGACGCCGTGGGCGAGGGCGACGGGTACACGGTGCGACTGGGTCCGACCGTCTTGCCGGCGAAAGAAGGGACGGCGAACGCAACCGGCGGCTTGCCCTGCATCGCGACCGACATGAAATCGTGCCAGATCGCTGCCGGGATCGTCCCGCCGTACACGGATGAGACCCCCTCGACGTTCTGCAGCGGGATCTCACCGGCGGGCCAACCCATCCACACGCACGTGGCGATCTGCATCGTGTAGCCACAGAACCACGCGTCCACGTTCTCGTTCGCCGTCCCCGTCTTGCCCGCGACGGGATAGGGCGGGATCGCGGCGTCGACCCCCGTTCCCCCCGTGACGACGCCCTGGAGGGCCGACGTCACGAGGTTGGCATCGTTGGGATCGATCGCCTGCGCGCCCTGGGGCGTCACCGAGGGATCGACCTTCCCGGCGCCCGTCTTCACCTGCAGGAGCGGGGTCGCCCAGAACCGCTCGCCGTGATCGGCGAGGGTCGCATAGGCGTTCGTCATCTCGAGGGGGTTGACCGCGACCGATCCGAGCGTGATGGAGCACACCGGTGGAAGGCTCGAACGGATACCCAGCGCGTGCGCCATGTCGACGACGTTCGAGGGTCCGAGCTGCGCGACCACCTGCGCGAAGATCGTGTTCACCGAGTGTGCGGTCGCGCCGGCGAGCGTGAACGTCCCGGCTTCGCCATCGCCCGCGTTGACCGGATGCCACAAACCGTCGGGTTGAGTCGGGTCGGTGCACCCGGGGACGGCGAGCGTCGAGGGCCCGTACCAGTAGGCGTTCAGGTTGTACCCGGCCTGCATCGCCGCCGCGAGCGTGAACGCCTTGAACGCGGAGCCTGCCTCACGCCCCGATCCTCCGACCATCGTCGCGTAGTTGACCTTGTTGTGTTGCCAGTCGCGACCGCCCGCCATCGCCAGGATCTGCCCGTTCGTCGGGTCGATCGCGACCAGAGCGGCAGCCGGGTCGTTGCGCTTGTCAGGCAGCTCCTGCGCGATCGCGTCCTCCGCGGCATGCTGTAGACCGAGATCGAGCGTCGTGGTGACCCTGAGGCCCCCGCCGAACACCTTGGCCTCCCCGTACCGGTCGATCAGGAGCCGGCGGGTGTAATCGACGAAGTACTCGGACTGGCCGGGTGCCACGATCCTTTCGGTGGCCTTGCCCTTGACGGTCCCGCAGCACGGCTTCGCTTTCAGCCTCGTCTCGGTCGCCTGGTCGAGGTACCCGTACTTGACCATCTGGTCGAGCGCGTAGTCTCGCCGGAACCGGTTGTCGTACGGCCGGTCGATGGGGTCGTAGAGCTCCGGGGCGTGCAGGACCCCGGCGAGGGAGGCGGACTCCAGAACCGTGAGCCGGCTCGCGGGCTTGCCGAAGTAGGTCTCCGCGGCGGCCTGGATCCCGTAGGCGCCGTGGCCGAAGTACACCGTGTTGAGGTACTTCTCCAGGATCGTGTCCTTCCCGAGCTCCTTCTCGAGCTTGACCGCCAGCAGCGCCTCGCGAACCTTCTCCGGGATGGACCGTTCGGGCGGGACGTACACGCGGAGCCCGGAGTCCGGATCGACCTCGTAGGAACCCGCGTACACGTTCTTGACCAGCTGCTCCGTGATCGTGGACGCGCCTTGGGCGGGCTCGCGCTTGATGAGGTCGGTGTACGCGGCCCGCAGGATCCCCGTGACGTCGACGCCCGGATGGCTGTAGAAGCCGTGGTCCTCGGTCGCGATGACCGCATGGATGATGTTCGGCGACATCTTGGAGAGCGGGATCACCGTTCGGTCCACCGCCCCGTGCAAGGTCGAGATCTGGTCCCCGTTCCGGTCGTAGAGGTAGGTGGTCCGGATCGGTGGGAGCGTGTTCGGCAGCTTGATCCGGGCGTACGCGACGTAGAGCGCGCTGACCCCCAGCAGCATCACGACGAGTGGCGAGAGCAGCAGGAGCAGCCACCACCGTCGCCGGATGAAGGACTTCTTCTTCGAGGCCTTCTCCGTCGTCTTGGCGGGAGCATGTCTCGGGACGTAGTCGTCCCTGCGCGTGCGGGATCTGGAGCCAGTTGCCACGGTCGAACGATGCTAGCAACGCAACTGCTTCGGCGGGGGAGCAGCTGTGCTGGTTGCGTGACGTTCGGCGGATCTTCTCCGGGGTCAGCCGGTCGCCGTGTGCCGGCCGGTGAACGCCTCCCGCAGGTGGTTCCACTGGCACGAACGGCACACCTCGACCACGTAGCAACAGGTGTCGGGATCTGCCGCCGCCATCCGCATCCCCGTGTCGATGGACCAGACCCGGCCGTTCTCCTGCTTCAACCGGTCGCCGTAGACGTAGGCGAGCAGGACGAGCTTGTCCTTCTTGCAGACCGGGCAATCGCTGCGGGTCGGTTCGCCCACGTACTTCGCGGCGCGCATGAGCTCGGGGTGGGCATCGCAGAGCTCGTTGACCGACTGGAGGCCCGCCTGCGCGTCGCGCAGGAGCGCGCGCTTGGCCAGCGTGTAGTCGATCACGTTCAGCTGGGATCGCTTGGAGCGACCGAACGCTGGACGCGACGCTCGCTGCGGGTCCGACGGCTTCCTCTGCATCGTCCGGCGATGGTACACCCGAGTTCCGACGAGTGGATACGCCGAAGGTCCTCGGCCGCCCGCGGTCCCGAACGGCATGAGGGGTAGCCTGCAAGGCAGGAGGCGGAGAACGTGGACCCCTACGGCACGCTCGATCCGGGCGCGGACGGTCAGGAACGTCCTGCGCCGCGATTGCGTGAGGTGGGCACCTTCCGGGTCCTGGTCCGCGGGGCACGCAAGCGGTGCCCGCGCTGCGGCGAACGGAGGATCTTCGACAGCTGGTTCAAGCTCACACCGCGATGCCCGACCTGCGATCTCCGGTTCGAGCGAGAGGAGGGCGGGTTCCTCGGGGCGATGGCCCTGAACTATGCGGTCGCCATCATCTTCTGGCTCATCGTGATGGTGGTCGGGATCGCGCTGACCGTTCCCGTGGTGCCGGTGGCGCCGATCCTGGCGGCGAGCATCGGGGTGGTGACCGTGGTGCCGGTGTGGTTCTACCCCCGTTCGAAGACGCTCTGGGCCGCGATCGAGTTCCTGGTGGCGCGTTCCGAACCCGGCTACCGGTCGCCGCCGTTGGTCCGGGATCCGCGAACGAAGGACCTGGAGTGACCGCTCGCGCCCGGGCGCGAGCGGTCGCTCAACCCCTCGGCAGATCGACCACCGCTCGGGCGCGCGCGACGACGACACGCGCGCCCGGGAACAACAGCAGATCTCCGATCGCGACCTGGACCATGACGTCCGCCTCGAACGATCCCACGGCGCAGGTGCATGCGGTGAGGTCGGCGCCGTTCCGGTCCGCGTACTCGGCCGCGAGCTCCGCGGGGTCGGCGCCGCTCGGCAGCGCGAGCTCGTCGGCCGCGGCGAGGGCCGCCGCGTCCGCCGCCGTCCGAGCCTTCGACCTGGCGATCAACACGCGCCCGAGGTCGGTGACACCCAGAACGAGCACGAGCACGATCAGGATGCCGGCGGCCAGCAGCACGGAGACCGAGCCTCGCTGGCCGCTCACCCGAACTCCTGTCGGGCGGCGGCCTCCGCCGTGAGTGTGACCCCTGGACCGACGAGCCATCCCACGAGCGGGACGCGGAACGGCTCCTCGTAGACGAAGCGAACCGTGACCGGGGAGCCGCGCTCGCCGACCCGCGTGGTCTCGACCGAGGCCCGGGCGGGATCGAGACCGGGCGCGGCGGCGAGCGCGGCCGACGTGATGGCGTCGGGGTCGTCCTGGACGGCGGCGGCGCGCGCGCCAGCGCGCGCCGCCGCCTCCACCAGGAGACGGTCGCGGACCAACAACCCGACCTGGACGAGCGCGAGCACGACGACGAGCACGAGCGGAAGCACCAACGCGAACTCGACCGTCGCGGATCCAACCGATCCACGATCGCTACGCGGCATCGGCGTTCCCGATGACCGTATCGATGATGTGATCGAAGAACGCGGGGAGCTTGCCCGACGAGCGCGCCCATGCGATCAGGACCACGGCGATGGCGGCGGCGGCGAGGATCACGAGCGCGTACTCCGCCGTCGTCTGCCCCTCCTCCCGACGGAGGAACGCGGTCGTTCGGACCCACAGGGCGATCCAGAGGGGTCGTATGAACGACATGGCTTCACCTCCTCTCAACGGGAGGGTTGCGAGTCTTGGAAAAGACCTGTTCAGAGGGTTGTTGCGGTTGCCCTTATGTGCGAAACTAACTCTGTGGCTAACTCGACACAGGGGGCGTGGTGATGACCGACACGGAGAGCAGGTGCCCGTGGGAACGATGTGGAGCTTCGACCGTGTGGGCTCCAAGCACCGGGGCTAACAAGGGGAAGCTCGTCCCCCACGACTTCTGTGAGCGGCACTACCGCGTCAAGGACCATCCCGGCATGTACCGCCGCATCCGTGGCGGAAAGACGATCTACGAGGCTCACGGTCGGGACCGGACCGGCAGGGCCGTAGCGAAGACGGGCGCCACTATCGAAGAGGCCGAGACCGCTCTACGAACCGCCGTCGGCTACAAGGGCTCGCCGAAGGATCAGCGCCTGGACGCGACAGCGGGGAAGATCACGCTGAGCGACTACTTCGAGACCCGATACATGGCGAACAAGATCAAGATGCGGAAGCTCAAGCCGAAGGCGGAGCTGGGCTACCGAGGGGACTTCAAGCTCCACATCGAGCCGACCTTCGGAGAGTGGCCCCTACAGAGGATCAAGCGAGCGGCCTACAACGACTGGCGTGCCGACCTGTGGGCTAAGGGACTCGCCTCGACAAGCCTCAAGCGGATCGAGGCACGCTTCCACGGCATCATGGAGGAAGCCTTCAAAGAAGAGCTGATTCCAGGGAATCCGGTCATCACGGGTGGATACGAGGACACTGACAAGACCTTCGTGTTCCTCGACACCGAGCAGACGTGGCAGCTCGCGATGGCGATGCAGCCGAGAAACTACGGCGCCCTGGTGCTCACGATGTACGCGACCGGCATCCGTGTCGGTGAGGCCTCGGCGCTGCGGGTCATGAACCTCGACCTGGAAGCCCTCACGCTCAAGGTGGAGGAGAACGCGGTCCTGGTGAACGGCAAGCGAGTGCTCGGGACGCCGAAGGCCAAGGGC
>Ga0207653_10000061_pt1 | contig 83838 bp, 81 predicted proteins | sample KBSK5251metaG_FD_184341 | JGI IMG/M metagenome (GOLD analysis project Ga0207653, IMG submission 184341) | Corn, switchgrass and miscanthus rhizosphere microbial communities from Kellogg Biological Station, Michigan, USA - KBS K5-25-1 metaG... | ecosystem: Host-associated > Plants > Roots >... | reverse complement strand
TGCTGATCGACACGTCAACTCTCCTTGAATGATTCACCCGAGGTTCAGGCTCCGTTTGATCTTAGAGCCCAACAGTCCCAACGACAACTTTATTTCGGCTTCCGAAGGCCGCACGTAACACGCCTTCAACGTGCCGGCATCATCGAGCTGGCTTCGTGAATATTTTAGAAAGGCCAGCCTCGCGATGTCTTCAGCGAGGCAATGAACGGATCGGCCGATCGACCAATTTAGATTGCCCCGCCCGGATATCGCATCGGCGTGCGCTTCGGCGGCGTCGCCAACAAATGTCACCTCATCAGGTCCCGCAACCCGATCGAGCACATGCTCGATACTCGACACGAGCGGTTCGTTTTCCGCGACCGGCATGCGTTCATCGTCGAACGAGAACAGTTGCGAATAGACTTCGCCCTTGTAAGCATTCACAAGTGCGTACGCTTTGTCGCCCTCGGCCGAATGCGCCGCAGCTTCAAGCGAGGTGACTCCCGCGATTGGTTTGTTCATTGCCGCGGCAAAGCCTTTCACCGCTGCCATTCCAACTCGCAAGCCGGTGAATCCCCCGGGTCCGCGGCACACCGAAAAAACGTCCACATCCTGAATGGTGTGTCCCACTTCGGCGAGAAGCGTGTCGATCTCGGCCCACAGTTTCTCAGAGCGCGTTTGATCAACAGGCGTCGTGATTGAGCTCAAGAGCGTCGCTCCTCGCGCCAACGCCAGGCTCGTACTCTTTGAAGACGTGTCGATAGCGATTATGAGTGGGGATGAAGTTGTGAGTTGTTCCTGCAAGATTGTTCAACTGCGGCGCAAGTTGGTTCTTGAAAATCGCTCGGCAAATTTGACCTGTCGAGAGTCGATTATATATTCTGCCCATGGCCGAAACAACCTGCGTACCGACAAGCAAGGCACAACGAGCAGCGATCGCAAGCTACAAGATCTTGATTACGTGCGCGCCGCCAACTGACTTCGGACCACGGACTACTGACCACCAATGCAGCCACCTACACCAATGCTTCGGCAGTATCAGGAAATCAAGCGGCAGCATCCTGGAACTCTGCTCTTCTTTCGGCTCGGCGATTTCTACGAGTTGTTCTTCGATGACGCGGTGATCGGGGCGAAAGAATTAGAAATCACTCTTACGGCAAGGCATCGCGAGCGTGGGAATCCAGTGCCGATGTGTGGAGTGCCTTATCACGCCGCGAGTGGATACGTGGCAAAGCTCGTTCGCAAAGGTTATCGAGTCGCAATCTGTGACCAGACAGAAGACGCTCGCAAGACCACCAAGCTCGTCCGCCGCGAGGTTGTGAGGGTCATCACGCCGGGAACGGCAATCGATTCGCAGTTGTTGGACGCTCGAGAGAACAGTTACCTGGCCTCAGTATTCGGCGCGGGTTCAGGTATGGCCGCGGCGTTTTTGGATCTTTCCACCGGCGAGTTCCTCGCAACCCAGTTCGCCGGCGACGCTGCGTGGGAGCGAGTGGTCGAGCAGATCGAATGCTTCGGCCCCCGCGAGATCATCTTTCCAAAATCGCTCGACCCGTTGTTCAGGCGCCCTCAGAAATCGGACGCAGACGGCGGCGCAATCAGTGCGGAAGATGCGGCGAGTGGATCGAATCTGTCGGGAACTCAGTTCGCGTTGAATCCGCTCGATGAGTGGTTCTTCTCATTCGATCGCGCCAGGGAATTGCTGCTCAGCCACTTCGATGTGGCATCGCTCGAGGGCTTCGGACTCGCGGGACGGGATCTGGCGACGGCCGCCGCCGGCGGCGCGCTTCATTACATACGCGAAACTCAAAAGGACAACGCCGCTCACATAACGGGTCTCTCGTACTTCGAGCCGAATGACTATCTCACTCTCGATCAACCCACCGTTCGCAATCTCGAGTTGGTTGAAGCGCTGGATGGCGGGCGAACGCGAACCCTCATCGCGGTGATAGACGAAAGCGTTACCGGCATGGGCGGGCGTTTGTTGAAACAGTGGTTGCTGCGCCCTTCGATGAAGATTGGGGAGTTGAATGAACGGCTGGACGCCGTCGCGGAGTTTAAGAATGCATTGATACTGCGCGATCGCCTGCGGACCGAGTTGAAGAACATCGTCGATCTGGAACGATTGATGGCCCGGATAAGCCTGGGCCGAGCCAACGCTCGCGACCTAGTCGCGTTAAAGACTTCGGCGGACGCAATCCCTCACATCAAAGAGACGCTAGCGGACGCGAACGCGTCGCTGCTCGAAGCGCTCGCCGGCAAGCTCGACGAGTTACAGGACCTGCGCGATTTGATTGGCAGCAGCATCGCGGACGATCCGCCGGCAACGCTGACCGACGGCGGCTACATTCGCGAGGGCCATAACGCCGAACTCGACGAGTTGCGTCAGCTCTCATCGTCGAGCAAGAGTTTCATCGCGGCGATCGAAACGCGCGAGCGAACGCGGACCGGTATCTCATCCCTCAAGGTAAAGTTCAACAACGTGTTCGGATACTTCATCGAGATCAGCAAGTCGAACACGAAAAACGCTCCGCCTGATTACGAACGCAAGCAGACGCTTGCGAACGCCGAGCGATACACGACTCCGGAGCTTAAAGAATACGAAGCGAAAGTTCTTGGCGCCGAAGAACGCATCAGCGAAATCGAGCAAACATTGTTTGCCGAGATTCGCCAGACTGTGTCGGTAGAAACGCGGCGGGTTCAGGCGGTCGCTCAAGCGCTCGCGATGCTCGACGTCTTGCTCTCGCTCGCTGAGGTTGCGGCGCGGCGCAATTACTCGCGTCCTTTGCTAACCGAAGACGACGAGATCTACGTGCGCGCCGGCCGTCATCCGGTGATCGAAGCCACCGGCGAACGCTTCATACCGAACGACGCTTATCTGAACAACTCGACCGATCGATTGCTGATCATCACCGGTCCTAACATGGGCGGCAAGTCAGTATACTTGAGACAAACCGCGCTGATTGCGATTCTCGCTCAGATCGGTTCATTCGTGCCCGCCGAAGAAGCGCGCATCGCGATACTGGATCGCGTGTTCACTCGCGTCGGCGCTTCGGACAGTCTCGCGCGCGGGCGATCGACATTCATGGTGGAGATGACCGAGACGGCGAACATTCTCAATACCGCGACGCCTCGGAGCCTGATTCTGCTCGATGAGGTTGGCCGAGGGACATCGACATTCGACGGGTTGTCCCTCGCGTGGGCGATTGCGGAGTACCTGCACGATAATTCGCAGCACGCGGCGAAGACATTGTTCGCGACGCACTATCACGAGATGACCGAGCTCTCGAAACTGCTGCCGGGCGCCAGGAATTATCAGATGGGTGTGAAGGAGAGCGGCGGCACGATTGTGTTTCTGCGGCGAGTCGTCGAAGGCACCGCGTCGAAATCCTATGGCATCGAAGTCGCGAGGCTTGCGGGCTTGCCGCGAGCAGTGACCGAACGCGCGAGAGAGATTCTTTCGAACCTCGAAGCGAACGAATTGGATGTGACGGGCAAGCCGAAGTTCGCGCGTCATCTCCCTTCGCGAAAAGCTGCGCCTCAGCCGACGCTGTTTGAAGCTGCGAACGATGCGGTTGTTGATGAGTTAAGAAACCTGGACGCCGAAGGACTCAGTTCCGACCAGGCAATGGAGATATTGCGAACGTTGAAAGAGCGATTGATGTAGAAGGAACCAAGAGCCCCATCGTGACCGCCTGATCGATCGCCTCTCTACTTCCTTTCAATTTCGTCCACGCGGTACTCAAGGTCGCGTTGGTAGGCGCGCAGTTTGTCGAATTCACCAAGGTAATGCTCAATCCGCCGGTCGTATAGACGAAAGCCTTTCTCCATCTCGCCACGTAGTCCTTGTATCTCGCCGCGCAGAGAGGACTCCACTTCAGCAAGTTGGGCTTGGACTGCTTCCCACATCGGACGCGTATCTTTCAACCGCTCGTCGACCTTCGTCTCAAGTCCTCCAAGCCGAGCGTCAACACTGCCCAGCCGAGAATCCATCGATTCAATTCGTGATTCCATCGATTCAATTCGTGATTCTATCGATTCAAATCTTGATTCCATCGATGCAAATCGCGAGTCCATCGATTGAACTGCGATGATCAGACGATCGACTTTCTCCTCAAGCGAGCCATTCAGATTTTGTGTCAGGTCTTTGCTCATATTGATCTCCCGGTTATCGAGTCAACTCGATGCCCCAGGAATCACGAGTTGAAACGATTATAGCGCGACGGCGTTGTTTGGGGTAACAATATTTCCGCGCTTGCCAACTTCAGCGCGCTCAAACAGAATGGACCGTACTCGACAATGAAGATCACCGCCACCGTTATCACCATCAACGAAGAACACAACATCGCGGGGGCGCTTGAATCGCTGGCGTGGGCTGACGAAATCATCGTCGTCGATTCGGAAAGCACCGATCACACGGTTGAGATTGCGCGCCGCTTCACTGATCGCGTATTCGTTCGGCCGTGGCCCGGCTACTCGGCTCAAAAGAACTTCGCCGCCGAGCAAGCGACGGGCGAATGGATCTTCAGCCTCGACGCCGATGAGCGCGTGTCCCCGGAGTTGACAACGAGTATCCTTGAGCTCGAGAAGGGCGCAGCCCCCGAGCAAGCAGCGTTCGAGATGCCTCGCCGTACGTTCTATTTGGGTCGCTGGATCAAATACTCAGGGTGGTGGCCCGACCATAAGGTCAGGCTGTATGACCGCCGGCGCGCTCGCTGGCGCGGCGATTTCGTGCACGAATCTCTGGAAGTAAACGGCCGAGTCAATAGACTCGATGGAGACATTCTCCACTACACTGTCAGGGATGCCACTGAGCATCACTTGCGGATGGATCGCTACACAACGCTTGCCGCGGAGGAAGCGTACATGCACCGCGAGAGCGTTTCACTTGCACGGCTGTTGCTGTCGCCGATGCTGGTGTTTGTTCGGTCTTATGTGCTCAAGCTGGGGTTTCTGGACGGCGTGCCGGGTCTTGCTATCGCGCGGTTCGCCGCTCATTACGACTTCCTGAAGAAACTAAAGCTGTGGGAAATGAGAGTGAAAGGTGATGAGTGAACGTGATGAGTGAAACGTGACGAGTGCAACGTGACGAGTGAAACGTGACCGGACAAAATATCACGCATCACTTTTCACACATCACGCATCACGTTTCACGCATCACGTTTCACTCATCACTTTTCTCTTCACTGATCACTTCCTCATAAAGCGACTCGATCTGACCGATGATCTGATCGCGGCTGAATCGATTGTAAACATCGCGCTGGCCTTGCGCCGAAAGCCGATCCCGAAGGGGCGCATCCGCAACCAGCCATAATAACTTTTCCGTGAGCGCTTCAACGTCGCGAGGCGGAAACAGCAAGCCGGTCGTGTTGTCGTAAATAATACCTTTGATCCCTCCGATGTTTGACGCAAGGACCGCTCGTCGCGCCGCAAGCGCCTCCAACGTCACAAGCGAGAACCCTTCATCCCACGACGGAACAACCACTACATCGACCGCGGCAAGAAGCTGAGGCAGATGACTGACGCGACCTGTGAAGGTCAGCCGTTCGCGAATTCCCAACGACACCGCCAGCCTTCGCAGATGCTCGGTGAAAGGCTGCCCTTCTTCGCGCTCCGCACCGACGATCAGGAACTCGACGTCCGCGCGCATTCGCCCGATGTTTGCGGCCGCGCGCACGAACTCCTCCTGGCCTTTGGCGGGCGTCAACTGGCCGATGCAGGCGACGACGATGTTGGCCCGAAGACGAAACATCGCTCGCGCAGCGTCTCGCTCGACCGGCTTGAAACGTTCTGGGTTGATCCAATTGGGAATCGTGCGAACGCGCTCGGCCGGAAGCCTCAGCCGTTCGATCACCGATTGACGCACGCTTTCCGACACCGCAATCACCCGCGCCACATCTCGCAGCATCCAGCGGTAGAGCGCGCTGCGCTTCATCGGCAAATAATGATGCCGCGTAAGAATGAGCTTCGCGGCGTTGCCGTGACGCTCGGCGAGCGCTGCTACCAGGTAATCGCGGCCAACGTGCGCGTGAATGATATCGATCTTGTTTGCTTCGACGATCTGAGCGATCGCCCGCGCGGAAATCAAGTCAAGCGAATTCTGAAGCGGCATCTCGTGCCACGACGCAATCACTCCCGCGAGCGCCGCGCGCAGCGGACTTGCGGGGCGAACCGCGAGAGAAACCGCGTGGCCGCGTTCCGTGAGTCCGCGCACGAGATCGGCAACGTGCACTTCCCCGCCACCCATCTCACTTGCCGAACAAACCTGAAGGATCTTCATCGAAGCCGCCTCGGACCGCCGCTAGAATCGAGACACGATCAGGAATCCGCCGCCAATCGCAACCGCGTCTTCGATCAACGCTACGACAAGGTCGGGAACGCCCAGTACCCTAACCAGACGCGTACGCGCCTGATAGCCGGCGAACGCTCCGATCAGTCCTCCAGCGCCGCCAAGCACGGCGCCGATCAACATCGACTGATCCCTTGCCGCGCAAATCGCCGCGCCACACAGCCCGCCAAAAAGCAGTCTCGCGATGAGACCGAGCGCTTCCGTTCGCCTCGGAGTGTTTGGGAGTTTGTCGACGATAATCTCGATAAGCGCAGCCGCAATTGCTACAATCACCGCCGCCGTTGAATCCAGAAAGCTGAGCGCGGAGTTGTGCAGATCGATCCATTTCCAATGCGCTGCCAGACTAACCACGGCCGGCCCGGTCAAAGAACGGAGCCCGCAAATCAGCCCGATCGCGAATGCAAGAGCAAGCACCGAGGTTGTATTCATGGCCGTGAAGTCTACTCCCAAGATCAGCCGGTTTACTAGCGCGGACGTCTTTGGAACCGAAACTGCGAAGAGGTGATGTTGATGGCTTGCGCTCATCAAAAGCCGCGTTGGTGGCTCGAATCCGGCAGTGACGTCTGTTCCGAATGCAGGCAGACGTACGCATACGGAACGGAGTACCGCTGCGTGGAGTGCGACGTTGCGTTTTGTTCGATGTGCCGCGACGGGAATGACTCGGAAGTTCTATGCATCACTTGCCGCATCCCGGAAAAGGGGAGCTGATTATGGCAGCTCGCGCTATGTGGAAGGGAAAGCTGAAAATCGGCGCCACTCGCGTCCCCGTCGACTTGTATTCGGCCGTCGTTGATAAGACCGTGCACTTTCATATCCTCGAAGAGAAGACCAAAGAACGAGTCAAACAACACATGGTCGATCCATCAACGGGCGAAGAGGTTGCCGCTGAAGATATTCAAAAAGGCTACGAAGTCGAGCCCGGAACATTCGTGATCTTAACCGGGGAAGAACTCGAAAGCCTCGAGCCGGAGGCTTCGCGTGAGATTGAAATCACTCACTTTGTCCCTTCAACTCGAATCGAGCCCGAATGGTATGAGCGCCCCTACTACCTCGGGCCGGATGGCGACTCCGGCGCCTACTTCGCGTTAGCCGAAGCGCTCAACAATCAGCAGAAGGAAGGCGTCGCGCGATGGGTGATGCGAAAGAAGCAATACGTCGGCGCGCTGCGGGTCGAAGGTGACTATCTGTTGCTCGTGACAATGCGACACGCCGAAGAGGTGGTCTCGACCGAAGACCTCCCTTCGCCCGGCGGCCGGGACCTGGATCGGAAAGAGGTGAAGATGGCGACGCAACTCGTCGAAGCGCTCGCCGGTGAATTCGATCCCGCGGACTTCAAGGATGAGTATCGTGAAAGAGTGATGGAATTCATCGACAAGAAAGCCAAAGGGAAAACAACGAGACTGCACGCGGTCAAATCAAAGCGAACAACGTCTTCGCTTACCAGTGCGTTGGAACGGAGTCTCAAGACTCTGAAGAAGGAGAAGAAGGCTGCCTAGACGGCGCACAAAACAGAAGAACGACGACCGCGCGCCCAGTGCGCGTCCGTTTTGGTCAGGCACGATTACCTTTGGACTCGTGAGCGTGCCAGTCTATTTGTTTCCGGCCTATCGCAACACTCGCGCTTCCCTGCGAATGCTTGGACCCGATGGCGTCCCGCTCAGCCGGCGTTACTACTCCCAAAAAAGTGGCCGCGACCTGAAGGACGAAGACATGATTCGCGGCTACGAAACCGACAAGGGCAAATACGTGATCGTGACTGACGAAGAACTGGACCGGCTCGCGCCTGAAAAATCGCGTGACATCGATCTGAGAAAATTCATCGAACGCGATTCGATACCGCCGCTCTATTTCGAGCGCTCCTATTTCCTGACTCCCGCGGGAAACACGCAAAAGGCTTATAACCTGCTTGCGAGAACTATGGAGGAGCTCAAGCGTGTTGGCATTGCGGCGTTTGTCATGCGCGGTAAGGAATATCTCGTCGCGATCCTCGCGGAGAACGGAATCCTGCGAGCCGAGACTCTTCGTTTCGCGGACGAGTTGAGAACGCCAGCGGAAATTGGACTTCCCAAAAAAGCGAAGATCAAACAAGCGAAGGTCAAACAGTTCGAGAGGCTCATAAAGAGTCACTCGAAAGCCAGGCCCTCGAAAGCAGAAACGAAGGACCTCGAAACCGGCCGCGTTGTGAAGCTCGCGAAAAAGAAGCTATCGCGAAAGAAGGACGTGGTCGAAGTCGAAATCGAGAAGCGCGCCGAAGGCAACGTCGTCGATATCATGGACGTGCTCAAGAAGAGCATCGCCGCAAAGCGCTGAGCAACCTACTCGCACTCTTTCGACAATACGGAGTCTGTAGCGCCACCAATGCGGTGACGCGTCAAAATCCGGGCCCGACTCGTTGTAGCTTAGGGCTTGGCGGCGTTCTTTACAGCTTTGCCGGTTTTCTTGGCGGCGATCGCCGTTCCTTTGCCGAAGTGCTTGCCAGCTCTTCCTACATGCTTTCCGAAATGTTTGCCGCCGCGCACAACGCGCCCGTGCTTGATGTTGCCGCCGAGACTCTTGCCCGCGGCAACGGTTTCCTTGCCGCTCTCTTTCATGTGAGTCTTCGCGGACGTGTTGCTGTTCTTTGTTTGTTGCGCGATCGCGTACGTCGATTGACCAACAACGAGCAACGCAATCACAACTATCATCTTGAACAATCCTGTTTTCATTGTCTCCCTCCCTTTTATTGAATCATCACACAGATGTCGCGATGACGACAGCTACTTCTTCACTCCTATTCGTGCTGCTTCCGTTAGCGGCCCGTGGTTTAAGCCGAACTGGCCCCGCCGCGCTTGAACTAAAATGGTGCAGCGGCGAGAATGCTTCCTCTTAACTTGTCGCCCGGCTCGCGAGGTGTAATCGATTGTGAGTGCGCGGTGTGAAAGGCATCGATGGAAACTCTGCCGCCTTATTTCCTCGGCTTCGTTGTTTTTGTTTTCGGATTGCTGATTGGCAGCTTCCTGAACGTCGTGATCTATCGGCTGCCACTCGGCGAATCGATCGTGCTGCCGTCGTCGCACTGTCCCGCCTGCAACGCTGAGATCAAGTGGTACGACAACATTCCGGTGATCAGCTATGTGATACTGCTTCGAGGCCGATGCCGAAACTGCCGCACACGAATCTCGCCGGTGTATCCGATGGTGGAATTGCTGGTCGCCGCACTTTATCTTGCGCTGTTCTTAGTTCATCGCGACGAGATAACCATCTTCGGCAAATGGCTGCCGCTGGTTGCTGACATTGTTTTCGTCTCGCTGATCGTGCCGCTGGTTTTCATCGATCTGCGTTACAAGCTGCTCCCGAACAAGATCACGTATCCGGGCCTGGTAGTGCTGCTTGTGTTACGAACGCTCGCGCCAAATCCGTGGATCATGTCTCACACTCCGAAGCCATTCGGTTTAGCCGCCTCGCCTGACTGGGCCGTCTCGCTGTTCGCTTCTTTGCTTGGCGCGGTTGTCGGCGGTGGAAGCCTATGGCTGGTGCGTGAAGCCTATTATCGCCTGAGGCACGTCGAAGGAATGGGCCTGGGCGACGTGAAGATGATGCTGATGGTGGGCGCATTCCTCGGATGGCAGCTCACGTTGCTGACGATATTCATCGGGTCACTCCTGGGATCATTGATCGGCATGCTTTTCATCGCGCTTCGCGGTGGTAATATGAAGATGCAAATTCCGTTTGGAGTCTTTCTCGGTCCGGCGGCGATAATCTCGCTCTTCGCGGGCCAGCAGTTGATCACATGGTATGTCGGGATGTATCGGTAAGCAGCGTTCATCCGAAAAGGTGAAGACAATGAAGAAAAAAGCGTGTGCCGTTCTCATCGCGTTGTTCGCCTCATCGATGTCAACCGCTCCGCGAGCCGCGTCTCGCGAGCCCGCCCGCGCGCGTCACGGGATGGTAGCCTCCACAAGCGAGATCGCTTCGCGTGCCGGCGTAGAGATCATGCAGCGCGGCGGCAACGCGATTGATGCAGCCGTCGCTGTCGGTCTCGCGCTTGCCGTCACCTGGCCCTCGGCGGGTAACCTCGGCGGCGGAGGCTTCATGATGATTCGACGCGCGAACGGCGACACCGAGATCATCGACTATCGCGAACGAGCGCCGCTCGCCGCTTCTCGGGACATGTATCTCGACAAAAAAGGCGAGGTGATCAAGGACGCGTCCACCGTAGGCTATCGCGCGGTCGGAGTCCCCGGAACGGTCGCGGGCCTGTCGTTAGCCTTGCAGCGCCACGGCAAGTTGAAATGGGCCGATGTCGTAGAGCCATCGCGCAAGCTCGCTGCTGACGGCTTTACGATTAGTTATCATCTCGCGCGCGGCCTTCGCGGTTCGGAGAAACTTCTCAAACAATTTCCCGACAGCAACCGAATCTTTCTGCGAGATGGAAAGTTTTATGAAGAGGGTGACAAGCTTGTGCAACCGGAGCTCGGCGAGACCCTCGCGCGATTGAAAGAGAAAGGCCCGCGCGAGTTCTACGAAGGCCGCACCGCTCAGTTGATAGCCGAAGATATGAAAGCCAACGGCGGCCTGATCACTGAAAAAGACTTGAAGGAATACGAGCCCACGATTCGCAAGCCGCTCATCGGCAGCTATCGCGGATGTGAGATTGTCACGATGCCGCCGCCGTCATCGGGAGGCACGGCTCTGCTCGAGATGCTGAACATTCTCGAACACTACAATCTGGCGTACAGCGGGCCGGGTTCTTCGGACACGGTTCACTTGCTCGTCGAGTCGCAGCGTCGCGCGTTCGCCGACCGAGCCGAGTTCATGGGCGACGCCGACTTCGTCAAAGTACCGGTCGAAGGTTTGATCTCCCGCAAGTACGCAGACGAGCTTGCGCGTACCATCGACCCGGATCACGCGACCCCAAGCGCCAAAGTCCGAGCCGGGAAACCGCTGGGCGCCGAATCAACCGAGACGACTCACTTCACTGTGATCGACGAAGAGGGCAACGTCGTCACGAACACCTACACGCTGAACGGCGGATATGGCTCGGGCGCGACCGCTCGCGGCACGGGCGTGTTGTTGAATAACGAGATGGACGATTTCACCTCGAAGCCCGGAGTTCCAAACGCGTACGGTTTGCTTCAAAGCGAGAACAACGCCATCGCCCCTCGCAAGCGCCCGCTTTCGGCGATGACTCCGACGATAGTTTTGAAAGACGGCAAGGTGTGGTTTGCAATCGGCAGCCCAGGCGGTCCTACGATCATCAACACTGTTCTTCAAGTGATCGTGAACGTCGTAGACTTCGGAATGAACATTCAGCAGGCGATCGACGCTCCGAGGTTTCATCATCAATGGATGCCTGATCGAATCCAGTTCGAACCGATGGGAATAAATCGAGACACACGTGCTGCGCTTGAGCGGAAGGGACACGTCTTCGCCGAGAAGCCCGGAAACATGGGCGACGCTGAAGGGGTAATGATCGACGCAAAGACTGGAATGCGATTGGGAGCTTCGGATCCGCGGTCGGGCGGCGTGCCGGTTGGGTACTAAGAATCAGCGATGCCCCATCGGGAGTTCTTATGCCAACCATCTTCCGAACAGGGCCTTATCGCTTTTACTTCTATTCGTATGACTGCACCGAGGCGCGACACGTTCACGCCGACCGGGAGAACCGGAGCGCGAAGTTTTGGCTCGACCCGGACGTGTCCTTGGATACTAATCACGGCTATAATCGCAAAGAGCTCCGTGACGTGGAGCGCATCGTGCGCGAGAACATCGAGTTGTTGAGGAATGAATGGGATGAATTCTGCAGTGGCTACATTAGCTAGAGTCATGGGCGTAACGGTCACTGACGACACTCTTTCGATAGATCTTGAGGATGGCAGAAGTGTATCTGTTCCCATTGGCTGGTACCCGCGTTTGTCGTACGGTACGGCTGCCGAGCGAGCCAACTTTCAGATCAGCAGTGCCGGCTACGGAATACATTGGCCGGAGTTGGACGAGGACATCGGTGTAGAGGGATTGTTGCTTGGCAAGCGGTCGTCGGAGAGCGCTGCTTCATTCGAACGATGGCTGCAACGGCGTCGCGAAAAACCACCGCAGGACGCCTGACATACCAATGCTGGGTTCTTAATGACACAAGAGTGCGACGCTCCTTACCGCCAAATTAGTTTCCTGGCGCAGGCAGAAGGCGTTACAAGCTGATCGGAGCGCAACAATGAAGAGACCCAGCAAGCGCATCACACCGAGCAGCGGCAACATATTTCAGGGAATCCGTTTGGATCTTAGTGACGAAGAAGTGGTCGTGGAATCTTAGCTGGAAACTTTTACGATAGGCATTTGGTTAACAAAAGTCGGCTAATTGGTGTCAATTGAGGGCACACGGAATGAGCGAATCAAAGCACATCGATGCGCTTGTGAAGAAGTACTTGGGTCAACTCCAAGAAGCAGATGAACTCGGAAAATCCATTGAAGACCAAGCCAAGCCCACCGTCGTCATTTTTATTGACCTCACTGACTCGACCGCAATGAAACATGGCAAGTTGGCGCGCTCCTGGCTGGGACACATCTTTACTTTCATCAGCGTCATCAGTGAAGTCGCGATGAAATCCGGTGGTACGGTTGTAAAACGAATTGGGGATGAAGTGATGTTGACCTTCGACGAGATCGCTTCCTCCGAGCAATTCCTCGATTCGCTCGCAGACAGTAAGCTGCACGAGCATTTCCAATTCAAAATTGCCGCCGACTACGGCAAGGCATATCACTTCAAGTTCCATAGCGGCCTTGCGGATGACCCGTATGGCACAGTTGTCGATCGTTGCGCCCGCATAGCCAAGTACTGCAAGCCAGGCGTCACACTTTGCAGTGGCGATTACGCGGGTGGAGTGGATAACGAATCCTTCTTCTATCCGCTGGGTTCTTTCTCTCTGAAGGGGCTTCCAGACCCGGAACCCATCTTTGTTCGCAAACCTCAGCCGTCTCCGCCATCCAAGGAGTATCTGGAACCGTTATTGGCCGCGCTCAATCAGCCGGCAAATCAGTGGACGGGGTTTCGCTTTGCTACTCGGGCTTATACACCAGCTTCATTCTCACTGACTACAGAGTACATCGCCGCCAGACCCTTCCTCCTTCGTGAGTTGCTGACGCTCCCTCGCCTGCCATACTCGTTTCAAGAATTCCAAATCATGATTAAGGACTTAGATGATGATTCCCGGAATCAGTATCTCGCCTATTCCGTCGAGTGGGAAGCCTCGTTTGACAGCTTCATTCGGCGAGGCTCGTTCCTTTTTGCCATTCTTGTTGAGGAATCAATGCCCTATGTAAACCTCGCTCTTATGCCCGACATGATAGAGATCGTTAAGAAGATCAAGAAAAAAGCGCGCGTGAAGTTCCGTGGAGTTATCATGAAGATTGGTGGTATGACCATTGATATTGATTATGTTGAAATTGAAGGCTTAACCAACTGATGCGCTTGATCGCGCCGGCGTCACAATGAGTACTAGAATAGTGTTGTGCAGATCCGCTGCCACATCAATCCAACGACGGGACTGCCGCACACGTACGACCATTTCGTTTCGGAAAATGAAGTCGAAGATATCCTCAGCCGGCCGCTACAAGATATACGCGGACGTGATGACTCTCGCATTGCGATCGGTCAGAGTGCAGAAGGGGGATATCTGAAGGTGATCTACGTGCCCGACCCCACGCCTGACTCCGTTTTCGTCATAACCGCATACGAGTTGGGTCCGAAGGCAAAGCGGGCAATCCGCCGTAAACGAAGGAAGAAACAATGAGTGCTGAAAAATATCCGCGCGGATGGAATGAGGCGCGAGTTCGCCGCGTGCTCGAATATTACGAATCGCAGAGTGATCAAGAAGCTGCGGCTGAAATTGAAACAGCTCTTGAAGGCACCACGATGGAAGTCCCTGTCGCTCTCGTGCCGGAAGTACGCCGGTTGATAGCAAAACGAAAGCGGGCGCGCCCGGCTAAGAAGAAAGACACAACGCCTCAGCCGCGGAACCGCGCCGAGCGTCGATCCAAGGCTCAAAAGATTTCTCGCGCGGCTCGCGGCTGAACGCGAGGCCGTTAGGCAACGAATTAGTTTCACGCACCTTCTAGCGAGTCAATGCGAACGCTTGCCTCCAAGTTCAGAAATTAGTCATAATCCGCGAGGAGGTAGAGTCGTGAAGCAAGTAAAGCGTGAAGTTAAGATAGAGCGTCCACGGAGAGAGGTCGTTGACAGGGAGACCGCCCTAAAGCGAGTAAAAGCATTTCCTAAGCGACAGGAGAAACTGATTGCCGCTATTCGAAAAGGTACGCGTTGAGATCTTTATACCTGACTTACCAGACCCCGCGTACGCGCGGGTGCTCGACGAGCTGGGCGACGAATTGAGTTACGCATTCGGAGGTTGTTCCATAATTTCGGCCACCGGGAAGTATCGTTCATTCGAGGGCTCCATTCTGCCTGATCAGATAACCATCCTTTTCACCGACACACCGTTTCGCTGGGAATTAGATCAAAGCATTGTTCAAGAGTACGCCGCCCGTTTGCAAACCTCTGTTCGACGCGCTCTTCCAAGTGAGGATGCGATTTTGATTTCAGTTTTTCCGGTAAGCCACGCGGGATACATTGCCGCCGTCTGAACCTCTTTCACTCGTAAGCGTTGAAGCTTAGCAATGACGATCGACGAACAAATAAGCCTCCTTCGAAAAGGCACTGTCGATTGCATCCCCGAAGATGAGCTTCGGCGGAAGCTTGAACGCTCGGCGAAGACCGGCAAACCTCTTCGCGTGAAGGCCGGGTTTGACCCGACCGCGCCCGATATTCATCTCGGGCACACCGTGCTCATTCGAAAAATGCGCCACTTTCAACGACTCGGGCACACGGTAATTTTTCTCATCGGTGACTTCACCGGGATGATCGGCGATCCATCGGGACGATCAGTCACCAGGCCCGCGCTAACTCGAGAGCAGATTGACGAAAACGCCGAGACCTACAAGCAACAGATCTTCAAGCTGCTCGATCGCGAGCGCACCGAGATCCGATTCAACAACGAATGGTTTTCAAAGTTCGGCGCCGATGACTTCATTCGGCTCGCGGGAAAAGCAACCGTAGCTCAGATTCTCGAACGCGAGGATTTCAAGAAGCGATTTCAATCTCAAACACCGATTAGCATCCACGAGCTGATGTACGCGCTCGCACAGGGCTACGACTCGGTTGCGCTCGAAGCCGATGTCGAGCTTGGCGGCACCGATCAGAAATTCAATCTGCTGATGGCTCGTCAGATTCAACAGGCTTATGGAGTGAAGGAACCGCAGCTCATCATGACCACGCCGCTGTTGGAAGGGCTCGACGGCGTGCAGAAGATGTCCAAGAGCCTGGGCAACTACATCGGCATCACCGAATCGCCGCGCGATATGTTCGGCAAAGTCATGAGGATCAGCGACGATTTGATGTGGCGCTATTACGAACTGCTCACCGACTTATCGTTAGTTGAAATCGCAGCGCTGACCGGGGCAGGTGCGCGCGGCGCGGGCCAACCTCGCGACTTGAAGGATTTAGTGCTCGAATTTAATCAATATCTAGGAAGTCAGCGTCACCCTCGAGAGTTGAAAGCTGAGCTCGCACGCCGAATCGTTGCGGACTTTCATACGCAAGCAGAAGCAGAAGAAGCAAGCCGTGAATTCGATCGAGTGTTTCGCGAGCACCAGGCGCCGTCCGATGTTCCGAGCATCGAGAAACCGGCGGGCGCGATCAAGCTGGTCAAGCTGCTGGCAGGCGAAGGTCTCGCGCCTTCGGTGTCCGAAGCGCAACGATTGATCGCGCAGGGCGGAGTTCGACTCAACGGCGAGCGGGTGAATGATGTGAAGCTCGAACTCGGGGCGAATGTCGGAGAGGCGTTGATTCAAGTCGGCAGCCGCAAATTTCTGCGAGTTGTATTCAAGTAGCCACAGACGTATCTCACGCTGTCGCCGCTTGTAAGGGCGGCCCTCTGTGGTCGCCCCTCATTGGAAGACCACAGAGGGGCGGCCACGGAGGGCCGCCCTTACAAGCAGTATTCAAAGTGATATTCATCATCAAAACATCCCGACTCAGCTTGCAGCCGCTAGGCCTCGATGATCTCGATTCGATTTACGCGTTGTGGACCCATCCTGGCGTGAGGCGTTTTCTCTTCGATGATCAGATCATCTCGCGCGAGCAGGCAGCCGCCGAAATCAACGACAGCATCGATCGATTTGAAACTCATGGATGCGGACTCTGGGGAGCGAGGCTTCGCGAGGACGTCGAACTCATAGGCTTCTGCGGATTTCGTTTCTTCCACGACCCGCCGCAGCATCAGCTACTCTACGGTTTTCATCCGTGTCACTGGTCGAAGGGTTTCGCAACCGAAGCCGCTCGCGCGATGATACGATTCGGATTCGAGCAGGCCGGTCTCGACTTTGTGATTGCAAGCGCCGACGCCCCAAACTCGGCGTCGCTCGCAGTGATGGAAAGAGCGGGGATGAGCTTCGACAGGCGAGAGACGGTCAATGAAATGGACACCGTCTATTACCGGCTGGATCGGCGAGACTTTACTCCGGATACGGCATTCTACGAAGTGTCGCACTTTGACCCTGGAAACAATTCACGGGAGACATCATGAATCGGCGAGAGTTCAATCGAGCGATGGTCATAGCGGCGGGCGGCTACGTTGTCGCGCCTCGTCAAACCGCCCCCACCCTGAGAGTCAACGGAGGTCGCATCGTCGAACACCTCACAGCGCTATCGCAGTTCGGCAAGAACCCGCAAGGGGGCGTCAGCCGAATTGCCTACAGCGAAGCCGACCTCCTGGGTCGCGAGTATGTGATGGGCTTGATGCGTGCCGCCGGACTCGAAGTCAAAGTGGATCCGGCGGGTAATCTCGTTGGCCGCCGCGCGGGAAGCGATCCGGCGCTCAAGCCGCTAGTGATGGGCTCGCACATCGACTCGGTTCCCGAAGGCGGCAACTTCGACGGCGATGTGGGATCGATGGGCGCCATTGAGGTCGCTCAAACGCTGGCCGAGAACAAACTCACGACGCGTCACCCTCTCGAGGTAATCATCTTCGCAAACGAAGAAGGCGGCACAATCGGCAGTCACTCGATCAGCGGCGAGTTCAACGAAAAGTATTTCAGTCTTGTGACCAACAGCGGCAAGACGATTCGCGACGGGATCAAGTTCATCGGCGGCGATCCGGACAAGCTTGCAAGCATCAGACGCAAGCCCGGCGCCATTCATGCTTATCTCGAATTGCACATCGAACAGGGCGGGATACTCGACACCGAGAAGATCAATATCGGAGTCGTCGAGGGCATCGTCGGGATCACGCAATGGGAAGTGAAAATCGAAGGCTTCGCAAATCACGCCGGCACCACGCCGATGAATCAGCGGCGCGACGCAATGCTGGCCGCCGCGAAGTTCATTCAAGCGGTGAATCAGATTGTCACGAGCGTTTCGGGCCGGCAAGTCGGCACAGTCGGCAAGCTCCAGGCGTGGCCGGGCGCTTACAACGTCATTCCGGGCAAGGTCATTCTCGGGCTCGAGCTTCGAGATCTGGACGCCGCCAAAGTGGCAATGCTCTATCAGAAGATTCGCGATGAAGCGGCCGCGATCGGCAAAGCTACCGGCACGACATTCGACTTCACCGAAACAAACACGATCGTTCCTGCGCCAACCGATGAGCGAATTAGAAAGCTGATCGACGAGACCGCTAAAGGACTGGGGCTCACGACAAAGTGGATGCCGAGCGGCGCGGGTCACGACGCGCAGGAGGTCGCGCGTCTCGGGCCGGTTGGAATGATCTTCGTTCCAAGCATCGGCGGCATCAGCCATTCGCCTAAGGAATATTCGCGGCCCGAGGACATATCAGGCGGCGCAAATGTTCTGCTTCACACACTGTTAAGGCTAGACGCCGCTCAGTTGGTTTGACTGCCGGAAAGTCGATTAGGGAACAGATTTCCGGGAACCGAAGCGAGGGCGGAACCCGAGCAAAAAACTTGTTCCAATTCGTTGCTTGGCTGATGTATACTTGCGACCCAACGTAGTCTAGCTTAGCAAACAGGCCCATAGTTCAAGGTAGGTTCCTCATGGCCACCTTCAGCTGGCTTCACCTTACGGATCTTCACCTGGGAATGGCAGAGCAAGTCGCGCTTATGCCTGCCATCAGAGACAGGTTCTTTGAGGACCTGAAACGTCTGCATGAGAAGTGCGGGCCTTGGGACTTTGTGCTCTTCACCGGGGATCTAACGCAGCGTGCCCGTAGCGAGGAATTTAAAAAGGTCGATGAGTTCCTTGCGAAGCTTTGGGATTTGTTCGGGGAACTCGGTTCAGGCAAACCGGCGTTGCTCGCGGTTCCGGGAAACCACGATCTTGTGCGTCCCAAACCGAGAGAGCCGGAGGTCATGGTCCTCCGGAATGACTGGGCAACTGATCGAGAACTCCGATCTGAATTTTGGACTGAACCGGAGTCTAGATACCGCAATACGGTGAATAATGCATTCGCAAATTATGCGGAGTGGTGGAAGAGACTGACTCACAAACCCCCAGTTCAGTCGGGAATATTGCCCGGGGATTTTTCCGCTGTCATCGAAAAAGAGCGCGCATCGCTTGGGATCGTTGGGTTGAACACCGCGTTCCTGCAACTCACCGATGGCGACTACAAGGGGAAACTTGCTGTCGATCCTCGTCAGTTCCAATCCGTGTGCGACGATAACGGCCCCGAGTGGGTGAAGAAGCACAACGCTTGTCTGCTACTCACGCACCACCCTCCCGACTGGCTGAATCCGGATTCCAAAAAGGACCTGATCGCAGAAATCGCCGGGAACGATTATTTTGCCGTGCACTTTTTCGGGCACATGCACGAATCGCGGTACAAATCTGAAAAGGTAGGCGGCGCACCGGCGCTCCGCGCCAGCCAGGGAACATCACTATTCGGATTGGAGTATTTCGACGAGGACAGAAAGCTGGAGCGCCGACACGGTTATTGCGCCGGCAGAATTGAGCTGGAGGGCGAGAAGGGTTCGCTCGTGCATTGGCCGAGAGAGGCGTACCGTCCGGCGGACCAATGGAACTTTGCTGCTGACGCCATAGACTTTGTGCTGACTAACGAGTGCACCGAGGCCGAAGAGTTCCCGCTCCTGAAATCGTTCGAAGCCGGCCAACAGCCCGCGCAGATTGCGAAGCAAGGAGTGCAGATGCCGCTTAAGCTCTCAACTCCTTTTCCAAATCGATGGGCTGTCTTAGTCGGAATCAACGACTACCAGCAAGGGTTCACACCGCTGCATTATTGCCGTCAGGACGTCATTTCTCTCGCGCAAGTACTTCGGGAATCATTGAAATTCGAAAACGTTTTCGAGATTCATGAGGAGGCGCCGGTGAAGCCGGAGCGCGATTCCATAATACGAAAAATTGCCGAGATCCGTGACTCGGGCAAGGTTAAGCCGGACGACCTGTTCCTGTTTTATTTTTCCGGCCACGGAATTAATGAAGGCGGAAGAGACTACCTGCTCCCAATCGGGGCCAGTCCCGGCGATGTGGAAACTCTGGGAATCCGAGTCGGCGACCTGGCAAAATCACTAAAGAAAACCAAGTGCAAGAATATCGTCATGTTCATTGATGCCTGTCGCGATGCAATCGCGGGAGGTAAAGGAACGGCGTCCATCGGAGAAGACAGCAAGGTGCTCTTCGCTGATGCCGGCCTCGTCTCCTTCTTCTCCTGCCGTCCCACGGACAGGTCTTTCGAGATAGAGCGGCTGGAACACGGATCATTCACCTACTGCCTCCTCAAAGCAATCGAGGAAGGCCTCACAACGATTTCAAGGGTCAACACCTATTTGCAGACGAATGTTCCGCAGATCAACACCAGGTACGAAAAGCCCGCTCAACAACCCTACGTATGGCCAGAAGCACCTGCGCAGGACTTGGAGATTTTCTTCAACCCGACCCAGAGCAAGGGGCCCGGCGGAGAACTGGATAGCTTAATCGAGGAGTTAGTGAAGCTCCGCAGCGATCACGTCATCGAAGAGGACGATTTCTTCAAGTCCGTAGGGTTCATCGATCAGATCAAAGATAAAACGCAACTCGATCAAATCGAGGAGTTAAAGCTGTCGTCGATCAAGGGACTGTGCCGCGGTTGGAGTCTGACAACGTTTCGACGGATTTGGGAAACCGCCGAATCGCGCCGGCCTGTAGCGGTGCAGATTCGGAAACCGCCTTCGACTCGTCGCAAGTGAACGCTATGATTCTTCTCTCAACAAAAGGTTTTGGCCCTGCCATTCTTCGTGCGGTACGGATCGTGGCGAAGCGGATCACGCGAGTGGCAGACTGGGCTAGAGAGACAGCACAGGCATATGCCAACAGGGCTCTCGAATCCTTTCTTGCCGGCAACCTCAATCGTGCGGAAGTTTATTATAGAGAGGCGATCGCCTGGGATCCGGGAGACGCCAATCTTCACAGCGATCTCGCCGAGCTTTACTACGAGCAGGGGAAAGCCGATGAAGCCGAGACGCAGTTCGGTGAAGCGCTCGAATGCGATTATCAGAATGAGACGGCGCTGAAAGGCTTGGGTGTCGTGCTCCAGGAAAAGGGGCAACTGCTCGATGCGATGTATCTTTATCTCAAGTACCTGGAACTTAGACCCGAGGACGCCGTCGTTTGCCTTAACCTTGGCGTCGTCTTCCAGGAGATGGGCGATTATTCAAAGGCGGTTGATTACTACGAACGAGCTGAAAAAGAAGATCCTAATGATGCTCTTGCTCCCAAGAACCGTGCGCTGGCGCTTCTCGCGCTCGCCCGATTTGAGGAAGCTCGAGACGCTTTGCTCCAAGCCCGTAAGATCGATCCGGAAGACGCCGAAGTCGATAGGCTCCTGGGTTCGACCCGTGACGCTCTCGGTGATTCCGCCGGCGCCCTGGAATGCTACGAATCCGCGATCAAGAAGGACCCTGATGATCCCGACTCGCATCTTGAATTCGCGTATATCGCCGCGCGGCTGGAACGATCTAGTGACGCAGCCGAACACGCCAAGATCGCCTTTGATTTGTTCAATGCGAAGGGCAACACACAAAGCGCTGCTCAAGCTCTGTGGGAGCTCGGTTGGGATAAGTATCTGCTCAAAGACTGGTCTTCCTCACTCCAGGCGAGCCAAGACGCGTTGAAACTAGACCCGAGTTTGACTCCCGTCCATTTCAACCTGGGTTTGGTGTTGCTTCATCTGGGACAAGTGGACGAAGCTCGCAAGGAATACGAAGAGGGAATTGCTCGCTTAACCCAAGTCACTGATCTCAAGGAACACGCCATCGAGGATCTGCGCGCCGCACTCAAAAGGAACCCGAGACTGAACGGCGCAGCAGAAATACTCGCCATGCTCGAAGAAAAGTACGCCTCTCTTTCAAGGGATTTGGCCAAATCTGCCCAGCCGGTTTCCTGATAATGTTCCGCAGCACCTGTCAAATGGCCCCTTACGCTTCACGCCGCTTTAAAGCTTCCAGCCAATCGATAAGTTCCCCACGCTACAGTCATCGAAGCTCCATCGCCTGCCTTGTCGAGCGTGATCTTTAACAACTCCTGGGGACCGCCATCCCGTGCGAACTTGAGCGGCGCTTCAAGCACAACGGTCGCGGGGTCGAGCGGTCGCTTGATCACGGACGATACCAGCAACGTCCAATTGCGTTGCTCATCGGCTCGCGCGAAGATTGCGTACTTTCCGGGCGCGAGTTTTTTGCCGCCGAAATCCAGCGCGACCGAAGTCTCGAGCGTCGTCGGGTTATTCATGCCCATGAACCAGGCCACGCCGGGCTTGATCATCTCATCGAGATTTCGCCCCGCGAGCTTCGGTGTCCCGTAGTGGATGGTCACTTTGCCATTTCCAAGCGCAACGCGGGTGTCCTCTTCACCGGGATCGTGCGCCGTCGATGTGTGCGCGTATCGAGTGCCCAACATCCACACAACGACAAGTGCAACCGCGCCCATCAATGCAACGCCATACAGTTTCTTCATGGCTCCTCCTCGAGTTTCGTTTGACTGAAACAGCCTATTTCACTGCACTCGCCCGGTCAAGCGCCCGTTTGGAGCACCGGGCGTTCAGAGTACCGACTTTAGTCGGGTAGTGCTCACCGCGACCGCGGGACCCCGTTCGAAGTCTGTCCTCTCAACGCGTGTTCTTAGGCTGACATTCGCACTACCCGACTAAAGTCGGTACTCTGAACGCTTGAACTTCACCGCGACAGCGTCTTATGTTTCACCTGCGCGCGACGCGCGATACCACTCCGCCGGGGGAAATCATCAATGAACAGAAGCCGTGCTGGAACCCTGACGACACTCTCGTGTTGCCTGCTCTTGATCTCGATAGCATCAGCCGCGCGAACCGCTTCCAATCAAGAGACCGCGCTCGATCGGTATATCGCTAAACCTGATTCGAGTTATTCGTGGAAGCTGATTGACACGATCACCGGCGCCGGCTTTCACGGATACGTGCTCGATCTGACTTCTCAAACGTGGCGAAGCGCCGCCGAAGTCGATCGCCCCGTGTGGAAGCACTGGCTCACGATCGTCAAACCGGACAAGACGACTTCCAGCAAAGCGTTGTTATTCATCGGCGGCGGCAGCAATCGTGACGCGGCGCCTCAAACGATCTCAGATCGACTCGCGAGCTTCGCGATGGAATCCAACACCGTAGTCGCCGAGCTGGGCATGGTTCCGAATCAACCGCTGTACTTTTCGGATTCTAAAGACAAAGGCCGATCTGAAGACGACCTGATCGCTTACAGTCGAGTGAAGCAAATGCAAACCGGCGATGACACGTGGCTCGCGCGACTGGCAATGGTCAAAAGCGGCGTGCGCGCGCTTGATGCGATTCAGGAGTTCCTAGCGAGCGACGCGGGAGGCAAGCTCAAGGTCGATCAGTTTGTCGTCTCGGGCGGATCGAAGCGCGGTTGGACGACGTGGCTCGTCGGCGCCGTCGATAAGCGGGTCATTGCTATCATGCCAACGGTGATCGACGCGTTGAACTCCGAAGCGATCACGCGTCATCACTTCGAAGCCTATGGTTTCTTCTCGCCCGCGCTGCAGGACTACGTCAATCACAAATTGTTTCCCGACAAGATCGGCACGCCCGAGTATCAGCACATCCTCGCCATCGAAGACCCGTACAATTATCTCAAGCGCGACCGGCTCAAGATTCCCAAGTACATGGTCAACGCCTCGGGAGATCAGTTCTTCCTGCCTGACAACTCCCAGTTTTATTTCGGCGAGATCCAGGGCGAGAAGTATCTGCGTTACGTTCCGAACGCGAAGCACAACCTCGCGGGCTCGGACGCCCGTGAAAGCCTGCTGGCGTATTACCAGGCAGTGCTCGCGAATAAACCTCGCCCGCGGTTCTCGTGGAAGAAAGATAAGGACGGCTCTCTGATTGTGACCGTAAAAGACAAACCGCGCGAAGTGAACGTGTGGCAAGCGACCAACCCGAAGGCTCGCGACTTTCGAGTGGACACGATCGGCAACGCTTACACGAGCAGTCCGCTAAAGGAGACAAGGCCCGGCGTGTACGAAGCACGAATGAACAAACCCGCGACGGGCTTCACTGCGTTTTTTGTGGAACTGGTTTACGACAGCGGCGGGAAGCATCCGTTCAAGTTCACGACAGAAGTGAGCGTCGTGCCTGACGTGTTGCCGTTCAGGTTCAGTTCGGCTAGAAGATAAGCGCCCTGGTATGGGTTTGCGTTCTTAGAACTCAGCAAGCGCATTCAGCAGATTTTGAGCAAGCGTCGGCGCTCGTTCGTCGTGCTTCAAGTAACAATACACAGGAATCGTCTGCGCTCGAATCCAGAGCGCCCAATCCAGCATCTCGTCCTTCGAATACTCGCCCTTTCTCAATCGCATATACACGAACGAACCCGTCACTTCGCGAGGCGTGACTCCCGCCTCGCCTTCTTCTTTTTCCACAACTCCAAACGCGGTGTTGTACTTTCGAAGCAGGTCGAACAACTCGTCAACAAACCAGGACTCGTGACGAAACTCGAACGCGAGCTTTGCGTGATGCGCAAACTTCTCGAGAAATTCTTCAAGCACCTCAATGTTCTTTTTGTAGTTCGGCGGCAACTGGACAAGTATCGGCCCGAGTTTTTCTTTCAAGCAGGCCGCGCTGTTCAAAAAGAAATCCATCTCCGAATCAACGTTTTTCAATCGCTTAAAATGAGTGATGCGCTGACTCAACTTGAGCGTGAATCGAAAGTCATCGGGCACCTCGGGATACCAGCCCTCGCATAGTTGAGCCGTGGGCATTCGATAAAACGTGTTGTTGATTTCCGTCGTGCGAAAATGTTCGGCGTAGAACGACAAGTACTTCTTCGCGGAAAGATCCGTGGGATAGAAGACTCCTTTCCACTCTTTGTAAGCGAAGCCGGAGGTTCCGACGAGTATGCGATTCTTCTCGATGGGCTCTGCTTCTGACGTCGTCTTCGAGCGTTTCATTGAATTGGGATGATATCCGCCCGCAAGCGCTGATTCAAACCTGCGAGTTTTATTATGCGGCGCGATGGCTTATCATTCGCCTTTGATATGACCAACTCAATTATCGATACGAAACGCGAGCTGTTGAGACACACGCTCGCGACGCTGGCCTATCGCGGAGGCAAGGCCGTCTCGAACGCACCCGAGGGATTCGCTGAGTTCCGCGCCGGCGACACCACTCGCACGCCGGGAGAAATCCTCGCGCACATCGGCGATCTGCTCGATTGGGCACTCGGTCTTGCGCATGGTGAGCATAAGTGGCACGACTCGACCCCACTCGAATGGGACGCCGAGGTTTCGCGATTCTTCAACGCGCTCGAGGCATTCGAAAAATATCTGGCTTCGGACGCTCCGCTGGGATTCTCCGCCGAGAAGTTATTTCAAGGCCCAATCGCCGACGCGCTCACTCACGTTGGGCAGATCGCGATGCTCCGGCGAATAGCGGGCGCGCCAATCAAAGGCGAAAATTACTTCAAAGCGGACATCGCCGCCGGGCGTCTTGGCCCGGCGCAATCGCCAAAGCGTGTGGAGTTCGATTGACCCGGCCGCATATTCGAAACTTAATGTGTGACGCCATCGAAACCCGTGACTTACTCCCCTAAAAAGAATCAGTGAGAGGAGACACTATGCTAAACAGGCGAGATGCCATCAAAGAATTGATAGCCGGAGGCGCGGGTATCGCCCTAACCGGCACGGCTGTATCGGGCGCAGAACAAACGTCACCGGCTGCGCGCGCTTTTCGCGGTGAGCATCAACCGAAGCCGTTGCCGTTTGATCCGGCGAAGCTCAAAGGCATTTCGGAAAAATTGATTCGCTCGCATCACGAGAACAACTACACCGGAGCGGTGAAGGCGCTCAACGCCGTCGAGCAGCGGCTGGACGCGATGATGAAGGACAAAGACCTCCCGGCGTACGTGTACGGCGACCTCAAACGCGAGGAACTGGTCAGGACCGGTTCGTTGATTCTGCACGAATATTACTTCGCCAACCTCGGAGGCGACGGCAAGGCCGCGGGCGCGGTGCTCGATTTGATCAAGCAGTGGTTTGGCAGCTACGAGCAATGGGAATCTGAATTCAAGAAGACCGCGAACGCGCTCGGCGGAGGCTCAGGCTGGGTGATATTCGCCTACAACTCATACACCGGCGAGGCGCACAACTACTGGGCGTGGGACCATATGCACAACGCGCCGATGAGCCGGCCGCTGCTGGCGCTGGATATGTACGAGCACGCTTATCACATGGACTACGGCGCGGCGGCGGCGAAGTATGTGGATGCATTCGTTCAAAACGTGAAGTGGGAAGAGGTGAATCGCCGAGCCGAAGAAGCGCTAAAGAAATAAGCGCGGGATCATTGCTGCTTGCAACACCAGCGGAGGCATTGTGAGGAGAGCTTCGATTGTCACGATCATCGCGTTGGTTCTTCCTGGCGCGGCCGGGTTTGCGAGTCCCGCCGCGCCCAATGCCGATGATGTTATTCAAGTAGTCAAAGTCCCTGAACGCGTTTAAGCGGGCATCGCAAACAGACCAGGTAACGAACGAAGACATTGCGAACCCCTCGTCCGCGTCATTGAGGCAACCTATGAAACGCACCAGCGCAATCGTAGCCGCATTCGCCGCGTCGCTGTTGATCGTAGCCGCGTGCGGTGAGAATCACGCTTCCTCCGAAGCGAATCCCGCGCCGCGAGAAACTCCCGCGCCGCTTCAGCCCGCGGGCAAGGAAATCACCTACAACTTCGACGGCGATGCGGCGGGCAAGACGCCTGCCGGGTTTCACGAAGCCCTCACCGGCCAGGGAGGAGCGGTACACTGGGTTGTGAAGGCGGAACCGTCGGCGCCGTCCCAGCCCAACATCCTTGCGCAGACTTCGGCCGACAAGACCGATTATCGGTTTCCGCTTGCGATCGCCGACGAAGGTTCGTTCCAGGACTTTGAGCTGAGCGTCAAATTCAAAGCGATTTCGGGCGAGGTCGATCGAGCGGCGGGTTTGGCATTCCGGCTCAAGGACTCGAACAACTACTACGTCGTGCGCGCGAACGCTCTCGAAAACAACTATCGGCTCTATCACGTGGTCAACGGGCGGCGAGTTCAGTTTGCCGGGGCTAACTTCAAAGTCGCGGCGGGTGAATGGCACGAGTTGCGAGTCGAATGCGTTGGTAATCACATCGCTTGCTTCTATGACGGCGAAAAGAAGATCGATGCGACGGATGACACTTTCAAAGACGCAGGCAAGGTCGGACTATGGACCAAGGCTGACTCGGTGACTAACTTTGACGATCTTCGCGTCAAAGCGAAGTGAACTCGCGTAGGAGATGAGCGATGAAGTGGATTACTCGTGAACATGTGAAAGTGGATCGCGTGGCGTGTCCCTGGTTGATCAGGAAATTCGTAGATGCCGACGCGGAGTTTCTATTCGTAGCCCCGGACAAAGTTCTCGAAATAGCGGAACGAGAATCGGCGATTCCGTTCGATATTCCCGGGGTAGAGCTTGGTCACCACGACGGCAAATCGAGCTTCGAAGCAATCATCGCGAAGTATCAAATCAACGTTCCGGGAATTCAATTGCTTGCACAGATCGTCCACGGAGCTGACGTCAAAGAGGATCTTTACGGCCGCCCAGAAGTGCCGGGATTGAAAGCGATCGCTGAAGGCTTCGGATACCTCGGCTTAAAAGACGACCACGAGATTCTGCAAAAAGAATTTGTCGTCTACGACGCTCTATTCTCTTATTGCCGGCGTTTGGCATCGCTATGAGCGAATCGAAGATCGAGAAAGCGAGTCGCGAGGAATTCTCCGAACAGGAAGAAGCAAACGCGGGCGCTTCACCCACCTGGAGACAAGTCTTTCTCTACTTCCTGATGCTCGGCTTCATAAACATAGGCGGCCCCGTCGCTCAAATCTCGATGATGTTCAATCACATGGTCGAGCGCCGCAATTGGCTTTCGAAGGACCGATTCGTAAAGATCATGGCCTTCTGCCACATGCTGCCGGGACCTGAAGCATTGCAACTCGCAATCTATGTCGGCTATGTAAAACGAGGGTTGCTCGCTGGAATTCTTGCGGGACTCACCTTCATCATTCCCGGCGCGCTGGTAATGATCGGTCTGAGTTGGCTGTACGTGACATACGGCTCGCTGCCCCAGGTCAATGATGCGCTGTACATCCTGAAGCCCGCGGTGCTCGGGATCATTGCCGCGGGGATCATCAAGCTGGGACGAGCCGCGATAAAGAACTATGTATTGGCGGGGCTGTTGGCCGGCTCTTTTCTCGCGATGCGATTTGCCGGAATTAATTTTCTGCTGATCCTGTTGGTGGCCGGCATCCTTAACTTGATCATTGAAGAAGGTCTGCCTCGCCTCAGTGATGCGATGAGAACAACGCCCGCGGTCTTTGTGTTGCTGACTGGTTTCTCTCTTGCCGATTCTCGTGCGATCGAGATCTCGTGGCTTCTGTTTAAGACGGGATTATTCAGCTTCGGCGGTGCGTACGCGTCCCTCGTATTCATACAGCGCGGCGCGGTCGATCATTATCACTGGCTGACTGCCGGCCAGTTACTGGACGGCGTTGCCCTGAGTGTCGCCACTCCCGGGCCCTTCATGCTATTCGGAACGTTTGTAGGCTACATCGCCGGAGGAGTTGTGGGAGCGGCTCTGGCAACGTTCTTTATTTTCCTTCCGTCGTTCGTGTTTGTTCTGGTCGGAGCACGTTATGTCGAGCAGCTTCGTCACAACCGCCCGGTTCAATCGTTCCTTTCGGGGGTCAGCGCCGCTGTGGTTGGCGTGATCCTGGTTGTGTCGCTCGATCTCGCGCCCGAAGCACTGGCAAGCTTGCCGATGATACTGATCGCCGTCGTGGGGTTTCTGATTATCGTGCTCCTTAAGGCGGACGTTGCCTATGTCGCAGTCGGAGCGATGATCGCGGGCATTGTTTACGCCGCGGCCCGCGCGATATCGGGTTGAATCATTAGAGGAGACATTTATGCTTTCTTTGAAGCCGTGGCTCACCGCGTTTATTGGGCTTGCCCTTCTGATCGCCTGTCACGCTCATACGAGCGAAGATGCCGCATTGTCTCCACCCGAGAAGAATGAGAGCGCCGCCGCTCTGGCATCAAAGCCGGTCAGGTTCGCCGGCACCATTCATATGCCGGGTAACGGCGGGTTCACCGACTACATGGTTATCTCTCCGGAGATGCATAGACTGTATGCCGGATATCGAACCGAGAACAAACTCTTCGTGATCGATACCGAGAACAACAAAGTCTTAGCATCGATCGCCGGTCTTTCCAGGGTCTGCAGTGTGGCCCTCGTGCCGGAACTCAAACTCGGATACACCAGCAACCGAGGAGACGATACGGTCGGCGTCATCGATCTGACTACCAACAAACTGCTGCGCAAGATTCCCGGCGGTCACGGACCAGACGCGATCATTTACAACTCGTATTCGAAAGTCGTGTGCGTGTCGAATCACGAAGGCCGCGGAATAACCCTGATCGATCCGTCCACGGAAAAGGGTGTTTCGATTCCTCTTGGCGGACTCGCCGAATACGTTCAAGCCGATCCGAACACTGGGATCATCTACCAGAATCTCGAGGACACCAGCGAAGTAGCCGTGATCGATCCGAAGACAAACACAATTATCGCACGGTACAAAACGGCGCCGGGCGCTGAGCCAACTGGGCTGGCGCTGGACGCGAAACACCACAGATTGTTCGCGGCTTGCGGGAACGAAAAACTAGTGGTCCTGGACGCCGACACCGGCAAGTTGATCGCTACGCTTCCCATCGGCGCGGGCGTGGACTTCGCGGGATACGACCCGGCGTTGCAGCGTATCTACACCGCTAACGGCCAGTCGGGAACGATGACCGTGATACATCAGGATTCCCCGGACCAGTACATTGTTATCGAAAATGTGCCTACACACCGTGGCGGCCACGCTCTTGCGATTGACCTTGCGACTCATCGCATATACGTCACCTATGGAGGAAGCGAGATTGCCGTTTACGATGCCGTCACACCCTAGCTGGATTAGCATGCATCTGCGTTTGGTCTCAGCAATCGCAATCGAGTTATGAAACGATCGCTTACGATTCTCACCGTTGTTTGCGCATTCGTTCAATTCGACGCTCGCTTGATCTTGGCTTCCAGCGCATTCGCGCAAGAAACCAAACGTTTTGAGGCCAGGCGGATTACTTCGCACATCTCTGTTGACGGAATTCTCGACGAATCCGCGTGGGCAGTGGCCGCCCCGATTGGTGAGATCCTTCAACGCGAACCAAAGCCCGGCGAGAAAGCAACCGAGCAAACGGATATCAAAATACTGTACGACGCCGAGAATCTGTACATCGGTGTTGTTTGCTACGATTCGGAGCCTTCGCGAATAGTCGCGACGCAGATGGCGCGCGACGCCGATCTTTCGGCTGACGATCGCATCGAGATTCTCATTGATTCCTTTCACGACCGTCACAATGCGTTTTACTTTTCCACTAATCCGCTTGGCGCATTGGTTGACGGATTGCTCATCGAAAACGGAACTCTCAATCGCGACTGGAACGCGATCTGGATTGTACGCACGCACAAGTTCGATAGAGGTTGGAGCGCGGAGTTTGAGATTCCATTCAAGAGCATCGGATTCAAGCACGGCGATGGAGTATGGGGCTTCAACTTCTCGCGCACGATAAAACGAAAGATCGAGGAGGACCGCTGGGCGTCACCGCGGCTCGATGTGAAATTCTTTCAGGTGTCGGAAGCCGGCGAGATCACAGGCTTCGATCATATCGATCAAGGGCGCGGACTGGACATCCGGCCGTTCATCTCGAGCAAGGCCCTCCACAACGCCGATGCGGGCAACGATTTCAGCGCGAAGGCCGGAGTCGACATTTTCTACAACATCACTCCGAGTCTGAAGTGGACGACCACGATCAACACCGACTTCGCCGAAACCGAAGTCGATAACCGCCAGATCAACCTGACTCGCTTCCCTCTGTTCTTTCCAGAAAAGCGCGCATTCTTTCTCGAGAACGCGGGCGTGTTCTCGTTTTCAAACACGAGCCCCGAAATCATTCCGTTCTTCAGCCGAAGGATCGGCTTGCTCGAGGGCAATGAGGTTCCGCTTCGCGCGGGCACGAAGCTCACCGGCAAGGCCGGGCCATACAGCATCGGTGTGCTCGCCGTACGAACGGGTGAAACAGATTTCGAAGACGGCACAAGGATAGACGCGAAGAATCTCTTTGTCGCGCGCGTTAAGCGCGATTTCTTCAAGCAATCCTACATCGGCGGCATCTATACGGATGGCAACCCCGCAAGCCCGGCTTCGAGTAGAACGTTCGGCGCGGATCTTCACTTGTTTACGTCGCGATTCCTGGGCAAGGATCAGAACTTCGGCGTCGACGCATTTGGATTGAAGAGCTCAAACGAGGGCGTCGCCGGCAAAGATGTTTCTTACGGCGTGAGCGCGCGATATCCGAACGATCTGTTGGGTCTGGGAATTGACTGGTGGCACATCGAACGAAACTTCTCGCCTGCTCTTGGATTCGTGCCTCGAGCTGGAGTCAACAAGCTTGCGATAGCGGCCGAATTCGATCCGCGCCCGAAGAACTTTCTCAACGTAAGACAGATGTTTCATGAATTCTTCTTCACGCGATTCACTCGGTTGGATAAAAACCGGACCGAAAGCTGGCGGTTGTTCACCGCGCCGATCAATTACTCGCTCAACTCCGGAGAGCACGTCGAATTTAACTACGCGCCGCAGTTCGAGAGATTGTTTGAGCCGTTCGAAATCGCGAAGGGCGTCGTGTTGTCGCCGGGCGATTATCGATTCACGCGATGGCGATTCGAGCTCAACACCGCATCGAAGCGCCGGTGGAAGTTCGACAACGAGTGGTGGTTTGGCTCGTACTGGTCGGGACACGCGGACGAAATCACAACCTCATTCCAATACAAGTTTGTTCCGCACCTGCTTGTGAGTATCGGTATGGAGCAGACGTTCGCGCGACTGAAGGAAGGAAACTTCGTAGCAAGGATCTTCAGCTTTCGCGGGGACTATTCCGTTTCGCCGTTTCTTGGGTTCTTCAATCTGGTCGAGTTCGACAACGAATCTAAGAAGCTCGGGTGGCAAAGCCGGGTGCGCTGGATACTCAGGCCCGGAAACGAGCTCTTCATCGTGTTCAATCAAGGCTGGCTTCAGGATGAGCAAGGAGGCTTTCGCTTTCGCTCGACCGACACGCGGCTCGCGGGAAAGATGCAATACACCTTTCGCTTCTAATCAAGTTTATGTCCGATCAACCAACGAACAGCGAAGGCACAAGATCGATTGGGATTCGCGAAGCATTCGCACTCGAGCGCAATGTCGCGGCCGCTTCCGCGGCCATGTTTCTCCTCGGATTTGGAGAAGAGCTTTGGAAGAAGTTTCTTCCAAAGTATCTCGAATCGCTTGGGGCCGGAACCGCGGTCATCGGTTTATTCGGGACGCTCAAAGATTTTCTCGACGCAATCTATCAGTATCCCGGAGGCTGGCTCGCGGATCGAGTCGGGCGCCGCCGCGCGTTTTTCGCGTTCATTGCAATCGCTTCAACAGGCTACTTGATTTACCTGCTCGCGCCGTCGTGGCCGTTTGTGTTTTTGGGGCTGGTGTTCGCGATGGGATGGGCGAGCATGGCGTCACCGGCAATCTTCTCGGTGGTTGGGGACGCGCTGCCAAAGAACAAACGCGCGATGGGATTCACCTTTCAATCCCTGATCAAGCGCGTGCCGATGGCCGTCGCCCCGATGATCGGAGGCGCAATGATCGCCGCTCTCGGAATCAGGTCCGGCGTGAGGAAAGGCCTGATCATCACGCTCATTCTGGCGGCGATCACCTTTCTGATTGTTCGGGTCATCAACATCCCGATTGTCCCGGGAGAACCCGCGAACATCCGAGGCGTTTGGCGAAGCTTTCACGGCGTGCTCAAACGATTGCTGATCTCGGACATCATCATTCGAATGTGCGAAGGCCTTCCGGACGTTCTGATCATTCTCTTCGTGACGAACCTCCTCGGTGTGAGCGTCGCGCAATACGGAGTGCTGGTTGCGATCCAACTGGGCACGTCGATCGTGGTTTACTATCCGGCTGCGAGGTTGGCGGATCGGTTCGGACGCAAGCCGTTCGTCATCGCGACGTTTGTTTGCTTTGCACTCTTTCCTGTTGCAATCGTGATGTCTTCGGGTTTTGCGTCACTCGCTGGCGCGTTTGTGATTGGCGGGTTGAGAGAAATCGGTGAGCCGTCACGCAAAGCGATGATAGTGGATTTCGCCGAGCCTCATCTGAGAGCGCGAACAGTTGGGCTTTATTATTTGATTCGGAGTTTGTCGATCTCGCCGGCCGCGGCCATCGGAGGCCTGCTGTGGAAGCTTGCGCCACAAACTCCTTTCGTGATCGCCGGAGTGGTAGGAATCATTGGCGCGGTCGTGTTCGCATTGACCGTCGAGGAGCGCTTCGCAAGCTAGTGGCGATGATCCCTGAGCTGCGTGCATAATGATCACGCCAATCATGCAAACGGTCACCGATCCACCCAGCTCAACAGGCAAACCATTCGTCGGTCATCTCATCGATTTCAGACGCGACCCGCTCACGTTCCTCGACGGTCTCGCCAAACGCGGCGATGTTGTTCGTTTCAAGATGGGTCCACAGCAAATCTATCTGCTCAATCATCCCGACTACATCCGCGACGTGCTTGTCACCAATAATCGCAACTTCGTCAAAAGCCGTGGACTCGAGATGGCCAAGAAGTTTCTCGGCGAATCGCTGCTCACAAGCGAGGGCGAGTTTCACCGGCGCCAGCGACGACTCGCGCAGCCGGCATTTCATCGCCAGCGAATAAACGCGTATGCCGAAGTGATGACAGAATACGCGGTCAAGACTCGCCGGCGTTGGCGCGCCGACGAGACGCTCGACATCTCTCAAGAGATGATGAGGCTGACGCTGGGCATAGTCGGCAAGACTCTGTTCGACGCGGACGTTGAATCGGAAGCGTCCGAGATCGGAGCGGCGCTGACTCAGGTGATGCAGTTGTTCGAACGCATCACGAATCCGCTGGCCGCGCTTCTCGACAAGCTTCCGCTTCCAAGCAACCTTCGATGGCTCAAGGCGAAGCAGCGGCTTGATACGACCATCTATCGAATCATCAACGAGCATCGCGCATCGGGCGTTGATCGCGGTGACTTGCTCTCGATGCTTTTGATGGCGCAGGACGAAGAAGGCGACGGCGGGAGCATGACGGACGCGCAGTTGCGCGATGAAGCGATGACGCTTTTTGTCGCCGGACACGAAACGACTGCGAACGCGCTTACGTGGACGTGGTACTTGCTCTCTCAACATCCGGATGTCGAAGCGAAGTTGCACGAAGAGATAGATGCGGTCCTCAATGGCAAGGTCCCGGCCGCGAATGACGTTGCAAAGCTTCGCTACACCGAGATGGTGCTCGCCGAATCGATGAGACTCTATCCGCCGGCGTGGACGATGGGTCGCCGGGCGTTGACCGACTATCAAGTCGGCGGCTTCGTCATTCCCGCGAACTCGATTGTGCTGATGAGCCCCTGGGTCATGCATCACGACGCGCGATTCTTTCCTGAGCCTTTCGAGTTTGACCCCGAGCGCTGGACTTCGGAAGCGCGCGAGTCGCGGCCGAAATTTTCTTATTTCCCGTTCGGCGGCGGCCCTCGCGTGTGCATAGGCGAGCAGTTCGCCTGGATGGAAGGGGTTCTGCTGATAGCGACAATCGCACAGCGATGGAAGATGCGGCTCGCTCCCGGGCAGGTGGTCGAGCCAAAGCCGATGATAACCCTGCGGCCGAAATACGGAATGCGAATGATTGTTGAAGCGCGAGAGTATTCTCAAGAAGAGAACGCGAATAATCTCGAGACCGCCGAAGTACTTGCCTGAATTACAGGCGGCCCGAACTCTGTATCGTCAGTTCGAGACCTGACTCAGAACCCATCAGTCTTTCAAGAGGACTACCTATGACTCGATACCTCAAGGTGCTGCTTCTCGTCTTCGTCGCGGTATGGGTGTGGGCTGCAATCAATCCGTCTTATCGTCACGACTGGTTGCTTGAAAACTATCTTGTATTCATCTTCGTTCCGATCATCATCGTGACCGGCAGGTATTTCAAACTGTCAGATGTCTCGTACACACTGATCACGGTGTTCATGATTCTCCACGTGATCGGTTCGCACTACACCTACGCTGAAGTTCCGTTTGGCGACACGTTGCAGCATTGGTTGGGCGCAAGCCGAAACATGTACGACCGGCTCGTGCATTTCTCGTTCGGGTTCCTGTTGGCGTATCCGATTCGAGAAATCTTTCTGCGCGTGACACGAGTGAAAGGTTTTTGGGGCTACTATCTTCCGTTCGACGTAACCCTGGCATTCTCGGCCGTCTACGAAATAATCGAGTGGCTGGCGGCGGCCAACGTCGATCCGGCGGCGGGCTTGGCGTTTCTTGGGTCGCAAGGCGATGTGTGGGACGCGCAAAAAGACATGACGATGGCCGGGATCGGCGCGTTGCTGGCGATGATCGTCATCGCGCTAATCAATCTGAGATATCAGGCCGGGTTTTGGCGGGAGATGAAAGCAAGCTTCAACATCGATGCTGGCGATTCCCCACTTGGCGAGCAAAGATTGAAACAGATGCGAAATGGTCTGCAATAGCTGGGCTTGAAGCGGCCGAGAACAGACATCTCGGACGATTGACCCGGACTTGAATTATCATAGTAGCGCAGGTATACCATAAACCGTCCGCGATTAACCACGATAACGGAGTATTGGTTATGAGTACCGCGAAAGAGGAAGTTCGGCAAATCCTGGAGGTGATCCCCGACGATGTGACGCTCGAGGACATTCAATACCACATCTACGTGAGGCAGCAGATCAGTGGGGGGCTCAAGGATGTCGAAGAAGGTAGGGTCCTAACGGAGCAGGAGGCTGAGCTTCGGATGGAAAAATGGCTCGAACCATAACTTGGACCGAGACAGCATCGCGAGGGAGTTGGATGAAATTGCGCAATTCATCGGTCGGGATTCCAAGTTTTACGCCGCAGCTTTTGTCCGTGAGGCTCGTGGTGCCGCACGTTCCCTCAAGCGCTTCGCGGAAAGGGGACGAGTCGTGCCGGAAGTGGCCGACCCGGAGATCAGAGAGCTGTTCGTGAGCAGCTATCGGCTCGTTTACAAGAATCGATGGGCCAAGCAAGGTTCATGTCCTGCGGCTAATCCAGGGAGCCCATTCGATTATGCGGACCGCCGCCCAGTCTCGATCGAGACGTCCGCGCTTGCGCCGGCCCGCCAAGATGTCATCGAACTCATCCTGAGCGAGATCGTAGTCCCACACAAATCTGGCTCGAGTCTTCACTTATCAAATCACATGGGTCGGATCATACCTCCGAAGGACCCTCGGCGTTGATTGAAAAACTGGGGTACTGCGTCGCGACCGAAATTGGCGCAGGGCACCTCACCCGAATAGCCCATTCACATAAGCCTCGGGCGAGAACTCGATCAGATCATTCATCTGCTCTCCTACGCCGACATACCGAATCGGAATCCCCAACTCCTTCGCTATCGCGATGACGATTCCGCCCTTTGCTGTGCCATCCAGCTTAGTCAGCACGAGCCCAGTCACTGGAACAGCTTTCGTAAACTGCCGCGCTTGCTCAAGTCCGTTCTGGCCGGTTACGGCATCCATTATCAGCAACACCTCGTGAGGCGCGCCTTCGACTTCGCGGCCCGCGACGCGGCGCATCTTTTCGAGTTCCTGCATCAGGTTCGTCTTTGTGTGCAGGCGTCCGGCGGTGTCGATGATCAACACGTCCGCGTTGCGCGCCTTCGCAGCGCGAATCGAGTCAAACAACACTGCTGATGGATCGGTGCCCGGCTTCTGTTGGATCAGCGGCACGCCGGAGCGCTCGGCCCAGATCGCGAGCTGATCATTCGCCGCCGCGCGAAAAGTGTCGGCCGCGCAGATCAAAACTTCGTTGCCTTCGCTCTTTATGCGATGCGCGAGTTTGCCAATCGTCGTAGTCTTACCGACGCCGTTCACGCCGACGATCATCAGAATGTAAGGCCGAATACCGGGAGCGATTTCAGTTTCCGATGCAACGGTTCCCTGCCGGCGATTGCGCTCAGCCGCGTTGAGTATCTCGGTCAATTCGGATTTGATGAGCCGCTTCAGCTCGTCGACGTCGCTCAGTTGCTTGCGATTGACTTGCTGCCGCGCCTTCTCGATTATCGCGAGCGACGTCTGCGCTCCGATATCCGCGCCGATCAGAGCTTCTTCAAGCTCATCGAGCACGGTCTGGTCGATCTCGCGGCGGCCGCCCAGCACCGAATCGATTCGCTCGGCGAGGTTCTCTCGCGTTGATGCGACGGCTTCGGCGAACTTCTCGTAGAATTCGGGCTCCGGGCCTTCGTCGCGCTTCGCGGCGATTGCTTCTTCCTCGGCGGTCGCCGCGCGATTGAGTCCGAGCGAAATGAATTCGGGTTCTTTCTTACGTTTCCAAAATGCCATGTTTGATTATGCCTCGATGCAATTATGAGAGATTCCGGTTGATGGTCAAAGCCGGGACGTTGGCAGCTTCAGTAAGACTGCATGGGGGCAACCGCGCAGCCGTGCGACTTACCAATTTTGAACCTGTTTATAACAGGTGGGCGCCCAAGCCGCTGGCATTTGACATCCCCGATCAATGTGGGGCATCGCGCCTGCCAACATTTCAAGCTCCCTTTTCGTTAGCGTTGGTAAAAAATTAGCAAGTCAACCACTAACTTTGCAGAAGCCCCCAGCCTGCGGCGATACTACACCGCGCTTTCACCGAGGGTCAAGAAATAGTCAGATGCGGGCGTTCAGAGTACCGACTTTAGTGGGTAGTGCTCTCAAGATCGGATGCATTCGAAATATCGATCTTCGTCAAATCTCGCCGTGGCGAGTACGACTACCCGACTAAAGTCGGTACTCTGAACGCCCGCTTCTAATCGCTACCACGGCTAACTACCACGGCATTTTCAATCGCACGATGTCTTTCATCTGGACGAGGTGATTCAGATCATTCCCTTTGATCTGCCGAATTAACAGTTGTTCAACAGTCATCGGCCCGTCGGTCTCGTGAGTGCCCGCGCGCGACCAGACTTCAACAGGCGCGCGGGCAAGAGTTTGAATCGTCTCCCATCTCAACCTCTTGAACTCTTCGAGGGCAGCCCGAGCATCCTGATTGATATAATCCGTCTCAGCCGCTATTCGATCCTGGTCGACGTTGGGCAACGTCGGGTTGTCTTCGCTGAGGATTCTCTGGTAACGAGCCAGGTAGGCCAGCCGTTCCATATCGCGAAGGTGACACATGATTTCTTTTATCGACCACTTGTTTGGAATCGGCCGCCACCGCAGAGTCTCTTCGTCTAGGTCCTTGAGCAAATCGTCCAGCTCATTCGGCAGCGACTTTAGGTTGCACAGCAACCGATCTTTGTCTCGTTGATCCATCACGTCTCCTCTATTCGACCGTATCATTCGGAATTGTCGCGACAGCTTCGACTATAACAATCAACGTGACGGCCCTTCAACGAAGGCCCATGCCAAAGCGACCAGAAAATGCTAGATTAACAAACTAATCAAAGCGACTGGAGATCCGACAATGAAGTTCTCGACCAAGGCGATTCACGCCGGCCAGGAGCCCGATCCAACGACGGGCGCCGTAACCGTTCCGATCTACCAAACATCAACTTATGCCCAGGAGGGGCTGGGCAAACACAAAGGCTTCGAGTACGCGCGGACTCAAAACCCGACGCGCTCTGCACTCGAACAGAATCTAGCGGCGCTCGAGGGCGGAAAGGCCTGCTTCGCTTTTGCTTCCGGAATGGCGGCGACGAATGCGGTGATGACCCTGCTCCAGGCCGGCGATCACGTAATCGTAAGCGATAACACCTACGGCGGAACGTTCCGTTTGTTTGACAAGGTTCTGAGGAAATTCGGAGTCGAGTTCAGCTACGTCGATGCTCGCGAACCTCAGAACGTCGAGGAAGCCACGCGAGCCCAGACTCGGATGGTCTTCGTAGAAACACCGACGAATCCGGTAATGTCGCTCGTTGATATTCGAGCGGTGTCCGAGATAACCCGGCGGCGCGGACTCAGGCTGGCCGTGGACAACACTTTCATGAGTCCATACTTTCAGCGCCCGCTCGAATTGGGCGCGGACATCGTGGTGCACTCGACGACCAAGTATCTCAACGGTCACAGCGACAGCGTCGGCGGCGCGGTGATCCTCAACGATGAAGAGGACATTCGCGCGATGGCATTCATACAAAATGCGGCGGGTGCAATCATCTCGCCGATGGATGCGTGGCTGGTGATGCGCGGAACCAAGACGCTTGCGGTGCGAATGAGGCAGCACGATGAGAACGGCCGCATCGTCGCGCAGTTTCTCTCCGAGCACCCGAGCATTAAAAAGGTCTACTATCCGGGTTTGAAATCACATCCGCAACACGATCTTGCCTCGCGGCAGATGTCGGGATTCGGGGGAATGATTTCGTTCGAGACCGGATCGCTCGAAAATGCGAAACGAGTGCTCGAAGCGGTAAGAGTCTGCACGCTCGGGGAGTCGCTCGGAGGCGTCGAATCGCTGATCTCGCATCCGGCGACGATGACTCATGCATCGGTTCCGGAGACAGAACGTGCTCGCTTGGGGATCACCGATGGACTGGTTCGCGTGTCGGTGGGAATCGAGGACGTTGAAGACATAATCGCGGACCTGGATCAGGCGCTGAGTACGATTGCGTGAATGCATGGAATTCCGGCTTTAGCCTGCGCATTGATTCTGATTCGTAGATTTGGAAGAGCAGTCTAAAGCCGGAACTCCATGGGTCAAAAGGTCTGTGTCCATGCATTGAGACGAGTCGTTGCACCGCATTTGCGATTAAGCTGGAGATCAATCATAATCACGCAAACCCGAAGCGGCATTGTCTGATTGCACGCGGGTTTTTGCTGGCTGCGTCGTTTGAACAGGCCCTCCAAACTGTCTATGGCTGAAGAGATTGGATTCAACATCTCGGTATACGCGAAGAGCGACGTGGGCAGCGTGCGCCCCGGCAACGAGGACAATTTCCTGGTTCTCAATCTTTCGACTGCTGACACATGGAAACCCGGACCGGGAGAAACGAAAGCGCCTGACAGCCTCACGCGCTTCAACCAGAGTCACTACGGATCGCTTGTGGCGGTCACCGACGGAATGGGTGGGGCTTTGGCTGGAGAGGTCGCGAGCCGCCTGGCGGTCGAATGCGTGCGAGATCGCATGCTCGAGCTTCAAGCCAGCCCGGCATATTCGAGATTTCCGTTTCACGAGCGGCTGCGTCTCTCGATCGAACTTGCCAATCTTTACATTTATCAGATGAGCCTGAAGCGCGCCGAGTATTCAGGAATGGGTGCCACGTTCACTGCGCTCGGTCTGTCGGGTGCTTCCGCTTTCTTTGGGCAGGTCGGAGACAGCCGCGCGTATATGATTCGAGGCGAAGCGATCGAACAGATAACTCGCGATCAATCATTGGTCGGGCAACTCGTGGAAGCTGGTCACATAACAGCGGAAGAGGCCGAGCGTCACAGTTATAGAAACGTGATCCTTCAGGCGCTGGGCGCGTCACCCAACATTAACGTTGTCATCGATCGATTGACGCTTTGCGATCACGACACAGTCGTATTGTGCAGCGATGGTCTGTCAAACAAGATGCGCCCGGACGAGATCAAGACAGTAGTTTCCGAAGCTGATTCATTTGAGAACGCGTGCGACGATTTGATTCGAATGGCGAACGAGCGCGGCGGTGAGGACAACATCACGGTGATGATCGCCCGCGTGAGCGGCGGCCGCCTGGGTCAGCAGGAACATGCGCCGGATCAGCGAACCACGCTGCCGCTTGCCGATGAGTCGAGCCAGGAAAGATTCGGAGCCGAAACGATCGACCGCGATCCGGAGTTGCCCTTTCACGTGGATCACAACCTGGTGGACGACGAAGAAACGACCCTCCCACCCGAAGACACTACGCTTCCACCCGGTGACAAACCGGACCAACACTGATCGCACTTACCTCAGCGCCCCGCGACAGAATCGGCCGTCCCGTAATACACCCGTTTGTAAGACAACACAATCGGAGTATTTGTCTGAGCCTTCACCGATGGAGGTCCGGTCGGACCACCGCTATCGACTGCATAGCCTGGATAGAATGGCGGCGACTGGCCTTGATCATAACGCGGGTCCCATTTGCCTTTGTACATGTAGCCGTGAAACTGGCCGTCGTACACTCCAAGGTTGTCGTAGTTGGTCGATTGCATTCCGCCAACCAGATTGAAGTTGCCGCGATAAGGCCTGCCTGAATAATTCAGCACGTCTGATCGAATTCTTCCTCCAAACGGCCGGCCGTTCGGCCCCATGATCGGATTTCCGTCGTCGCCCTTCAGCTCGAACGCCGCCATCGAAGCGTGCACCGTTAGGTTGTCAGGCGCCGTTCCGTCTCCCGGGATAAAGATGTTGCCGCCCGAAGCGAAAATCCCGAGCACGTTCTTCGCATCAGGGTTGATGGGATTGCCGGCCGGATCAACTACCGGAGTTTCGTACGTCAGGTCGCCCGTGAGCGTGACGCTTCCACCCTGTACTGGATGCCTGGCGTCGCCTGTCGCGTAACCACCGGCTGTAACCGTCACCGCAAAGTTGGAATCGATCGCGGGAATTGGCTGCCCATCGCCATCGCGGCCGGGCCCGTGAAACGAATTCACATCGCCGTGAACAAAGAGCGACGCGGCGGAACGATTTCCCTTCTCCACAATTGAACGGTCTTTTGGAACGCCTCGCAGCGTGCGAGTGCCGTTGCCCGCATCAATCGTAGTCGTCCCCGCATCGATGTCGATCACAATCGTCGTCGTCTGTTTACCCTGAGTGACTTTTATGATCTGGCGATTGCCGGAAGGGTCCGCCTTCAACACCAGTTCGTCAACCTGACCCATGATGTAGAAGCCGCTTCCCGAGAACGTCTCGCCATCGGAGGGAAGATAAACGCCCGGCGCCAGAGTCGGCGTCGTCGAGCTGGGGTCCTTTGGCTCGGCTAACGCAGTACTCAGATCACCCGCGGCTCGCAACGCGGAATGAAGCTCACCATCGGTCGGCGGACCAGCAGACAATGCGTAGCCTCCGTCGAGCACCGCTCGAGCCTGATCGAATGCGTTACCAACAGGTGGAACCGGCGCGACTCCGCGGTCAAAGCCAGCGCGAAACTTTGGCGCGACCAGCACGCCGTCAATTATGTCCGAGTCCGCGTCGACTGGAGGCGGAGGAATACCGCCGGCATGTCGATAGTAGCTGGCGGTCTGGTACACCTGCGTCACATAACCGCTGAACCCCGGCGGGTCCGATCCATCGGCCACCGTCCAGAATCCAAACCGCTCATTCGTATGCACGCGGCCCGCAAAACGGTCTCCAGGTCCGAGCCCCTGATAGACGAACGGCCCCTCGGGATTGTATGGATCGAAATGATCGAGGAACAACGCAAACTCAGAGAAGCTCCCGATGCGTATCCCGCCGCCTGACGCTTTAACCAGCAGCTTGAAGTTGATCACACCTTCCTCGACGAGCGTGACGGCTCCGTTCAGCCCCGATATGCCCTCACCCACCGACTCTAGTTGATAGAACACCGAGTAAGGCTCGACCTGGCCGAGTTGCGGGTAGAGCGGGCTGATCAGTTTTATGCGGCTCCCGGAGTGAGAGGGGTCAACATCACCGACGGGATACGGCATCTGAACTTCCTTGATTTTGATCTTCGTGCGATACGCCGCGTTGTTCGGGAAAGACTCGGTTTTGTTGAAGGCCTGCTCGGCGGCCTGGATAAAATCTTTCGGATTGAGAGTCGGCTGGCCCGGTGTCACTCGTGGAGGGTCGGGCAGCGACGCAGTTACAAACTTATCGTTGCGAAGGAGGCGATGCAGATTGTTGACTCCGGCCTCGGCGGCGTAGAAGCCGCTGGTCAGATTCTTGAAATTAGAGGTGATGGACTTATCCGACAAGGAGGTGAAAGTCACCGCGAGCGCGAGCATCAACAGCAGCGACATGATCAGCAACACGCCGATCAACGCCATTCCATGTTCATCATCGGCCGCCATCGATCGGCGCGTGAACCTATCTTTGTAACAAGTCCCTCTCTTCAGCATCGCATCTCCTCCCTGAGTTGCGTCGTGCCTCAACACCGCGGCTGCTAGGGCCGCGGATTCAATCGTTCGCCGAGCTTCGGCTGCTTACCGATTCGCCGTGTCTCGTGCTTGTAGCCGAATTCATCGCCGGCGCCACCCTGGCCGCCGCCGTTGCCGCCGGAACCATATCCGCCGCCGCTTCCACCTGCGCCGTAGCCACCGGGACCCCCGCTCGTGCCGCCGCCGCCTGGGCCGTCGCCACCGTTTCCGCCGCCGCCCGGTCCACCGCTTCCACCCGGTCCGTCACCCGGCAGCCCCGGCGAGCCCGGCCCGCCTCCGCCAGGCGATGATCCAAAATCACCACCGGGAACCAGCCGCGGACGAATCACGCTTGCGAGCGTGACCAATCGTTCGGCTCGCTGGTCGCTTTTGATTTCAGTGCGCGCCGTCATCGTCACTTCGACAGCAGTGACTTTGTAGAGCCGCGAAATGTTTTGCTGCTTGACCCACTGGCCCTCGACTTCGCCGTCTCGGACTTCAAGATATCTGAGTTGAAAGGCCACGACGTTACGCGCGATTGGAATCGCCTCGCCGTCGTTCACAGCAAGCGAGAAAGTCGGGTGCTCGCGATCGGTCTTGCGATCGACAAAGTAGCGTTTGATTGACGTCGGTCTCAGGGTGAACGCCCCACCTTCGTAGGTTCCGCCAAACGGAACCTCGGGCTCGATTCCGCGATGCTCGACCGGATCGAAGCTTATGCCGATCGCGCCCTCGGGAGTAACACTCGCGGTCTTGACCTTGAGAAAATCGAACTGAAGCGAGCCGTCCGCGCGCGGCGCGCTGACGATGAATTCCTCGTTTGGCAGAAACGCGCCCGCGATTGAAAACAGATCGGCTCTCGAAGCTCCGTTTGGCAGGATCTCGACATACCGATCGGCAACCGAGAAGTCCCTCGTCGACGCGGCGATCATCGGAAGCGCCGAGATTGGCATCTTCGAGTCGGTGTCCGAAGACACAATCGTGATCTCATCCGTTTTGCCTTCGGGACCGTTGTATGAATAAATCGAGCGAAACCTCGAACCGAGGCCAAGAGCATTCTCTTTCGATTGTTGAATGTCTCGCGTCAGGAAATCCATCAGCAGCCGAGCGTTCTGGTCCATCTCCGACACTCCCTGTTCGGTGCGAAAGATGGTCTGGCTCTTACTGAACAGCATGACCACCGCCCCGATGATCACGGTGAACACAGCCATCGCGATCATCAGTTCGGCCATCGTGAACCCGCGCTGACCCGGCGGCGTCCGGATCGTTTGTGACGTATGACACGAGGTTTCCAACATGGCTTGTGTCTTCATCGTTCCTCTCTCCACGTTCGATCATCTTGCTGGCGACGATTATTGATTCGTCATCACGGTGTACAAATCGACCAGCTCGGGCGCCTTGCCGGCGGGTGGATTCTCGCTTTTGACTCGAACCGCCATCGTGAGCCGCCGGTCGGCGGGATTCTCTTCATTGCTCGACATGATGACCCAGCGGCGCGAATAGGTGACGCGATCATCCCCAAAGGGGTTCCCGCTGACTACGGTTCCGTCCGGGCGGCGCGTTTCGGCTGTACCGTTAGGATTGACGACGGTTATCGTGCCTTCGGGTTCAACGTCATCACGGCCGGCAATTATTATCCTGTCGAAAAAGTACGACCCGTCGCCCGCCGTAGCGTCATATTCAAGGCTACCCGCGATCCAAGCGTCATCCGAGCCGTGTCCGGTTGGGTTGGACGTCATTTTGGACGGATCGACAAGCCGCTGAAACGAAACCGCGCCGAGCTGCTCGAGCTTGTCCTGCGCGAATGTCGTCGCCGTCGTGAAGTTCCGCGAGCTGGCATTGGTCTTCATTGCAAGGCCAAACATTCCGGCTATGCTGACGAGACCAACCACTGTAACCAGCATCGCGATCACGGCCTCAATCATCGTGAAGCCCGCCGCATTTTGACTGCTTATCCTCGCGTTGCTATCGATTGCGTTCATTGTTTGATCCTGTGAGTCATCTTTGCCTGTAATCAGTTGACGTTTGCGCCGCTGATGGCGCGATCGTCGCGCTCGGGATTCGAAACTGTGACCTGCCCCGTCGGAGACACGGTCACGAACAGGTAATAACCATCGGTGCTGTTGACGCGAATCGCCGGGCTCTCTTTTGGCATCGGCGTGATCACACCGCGTCCATCAAACGAGATTTGTTTGGGCGCTTCGGAATCGACGGTCACTCCGGGCGGCAGATTGATGCTTCCTTTTATTAGCGGGCCGGCGGCGCCGAGTGCGTCGTACTGCTCGATATCGACTCGTTGCATCTCCGAGACAAACACTCCGGCTCGAGTATTGTTCGAAGTCGCCAGGTAACGCGCGCGTTGAAGCGCGGTCGCGATATTGCGGCCTCCGACTCCAAGCCGGTACATGCGCATGTAGGACACGACTTGCGGTATCACGAACGCGGCGACTATCGAGATGATCAGCATCACTATGGTGATCTCGATCATTGTGAATCCGCGTTGATCTCGCGTTCTTCCTGGGCCTCGGCTGTGCTTTGGTCGAAACATATGGTTACAAAATATGGCAGACACCGACTCACACTTCGCGGTACTGCCAGCCGGACGACTACCTGCGTGTGCGCATCCGTGCGCCTACATTGATGAGAAAGGCGAGTTATGGTTGGGGACCGCTGGGGGTACAGAAAGAAGCCGTCGCTTCAACAGGCAATCAGTATTCCGCTGTCATAGTCCGACGAGCTGCCAGCTTGTCGAAAAGGTTTCACCGCAGCCGGACTCGACAAGCTGGCAGCTTGTCGGACCTTGAGCTTGGAGGCGCATCGCTAGATGCACACCTCCGTTTCATATAGACTAATCCAGGACGTAGATCTTCAACCTCGAGAGCTATCCCAATGGTTACACCGATAAGCGAGAGAGAGCACATTTCGACCGACAATCTCGATCTGCTCCTGGCAGTGTTGCCTTTGCCGGTCCGCGAGGCGCTCGATCGCGCCGGCCACGTCGAGACGCTGGTGGAAGTCGTGCTCGATCTCGGCCGCCAACCCGAAGCTCGCTATCCGGGACACGCGATCTATCTCGACGACTCGGCCGTGACCCACGACGATCTGCAATACGTCGCAAGCCGCGTCGGCCAGTTCACTCGCGACAATCGCGCGGGCATCGAGCGCACGCTTCATCGAATATCGGCGATGCGAAATCGCCTCGGTCAGATCGTTGGGCTCACTTGCCGCGTGGGCAGGGCGATCTACGGAACCGTCGACATCATTCGCGACTTCGTCGAATCCGGAAAAAGCATTTTGCTGATGGGCAAACCCGGCGTCGGAAAAACGACGCTGCTGCGCGAGGCGGCCCGGGTGCTCGCCGATGATCTCGAGAAACGCGTCATTGTAGTCGATACCTCAAACGAAATCGCCGGCGACGGCGACGTGCCTCATCCGGGAATTGGGCGAGCCCGCCGCATGCAGGTACCCGAGCCCGAGCATCAACACGGCGTGATGATCGAAGCAGTCGAGAATCACATGCCCGAGGTGATCGTCATCGACGAGATCGGAACGGCCCAGGAAGCACTTGCCGCGAGAACCATCGCCGAGCGTGGCGTTCAACTCATAGCCACGGTTCATGGCAATACGCTCGAGAATCTGATGATCAATCCCACGCTCTCCGATCTTGTGGGAGGAATTCAACCGGTAACGCTGTCGGACGAAGAAGCGCGGCGCCGCGGCACTCAAAAGACGGTGCTTGAACGCAAAGCGCCTCCGACGTTCGATGTGTTGATTGAGATTCAGGATAAGGATCGTCTGGCAATTCATCGCGACGTAGCCGAAGCCGTCGATCTTATGTTGCGAGGGCTGCTGCCCGGAACCGAAGTGCGTGAGCGCGGCGCCGGAGGCGAAGTTGCAATCACGCAACCGCTCAACACCGAAGGCGCGTCCGCAAGCTTCGGTCGCGATGGCGGTCTGGGCAAACGTGAGCCTGATGCCAGAGCGCGAAAAGGCAAGGTCCTACGAATCTATCCGTACGCGATCAGCCGCGAGCGCCTCGAACGCGCGATCGAAGACCTCAGGGTTCCGGCCACGATCACAACGGATCTTGCAGAAGCCGACGTACTGCTCACTTTGAAATCGCACGCCAAGCGCCAGTCGCAGAAGCTTCGCGAAGCCCGTGGTCACAACGTGGAAGTGCACACGCTCAGGAGCAACACGCTAACCCAGATGGAGAATTTCCTGCGCGAAGCCCTCGGCGTTGTCGCTCGCGGGGGCAATGAGGACACCGCGATGCAGGAAGTCGAAGACGCGGTTATCGAAGTAGTCGAGCGCCGCCGTCCCGTCGAGCTATCGGCCCAGCCTCGGCACATCCGCCGAATGCAGCACATCTACATCGAACGCAGCGGGCTGCAATCCGAAAGCAAAGGTCAGGACCCGATGCGAAGGATTGTTATCTACCCGTACTGACAATTCGTCTGAGGAGCTTGTGGATGTTGTTTTCAATGCTACTGCTTCGCACGCCATTTGGGCCTAGTGCTGCGAGCAAAAAAGGATACCAGGAGGCGATTAGGAAAGAGGCAAAGAGCAGATACACAGATGAACCGGTAGACAGTGACAATCTGTACATAAGAATCGTGTGGTTCGCTCAGAAGAAAGGTGGGCCCGATGTTGATAACATCTTCAAGCGTATACTTGACGCGTTGAAAGGGATCGTTTACCGGGACGATGGGCAGATCAGACAGTGTTTGGCAACCAAGGTTGAACTTGCAAAACCCTACACGCTTTCGACCCGTCACATTCCAGATGATCTCTATGAGCGCCTTGTACTCTTGCTCCCTTCATCTGACAGTGACATATTGTTTATCGAAGTGGGACAGGTAACGTCACAGGAAGTCGTTTTTGGCGAGATCGACCGGAGCGCGATATGACAGCATCTATAGACTACCTAGAAGCGGCAAAGATTGAAGAACTGACATCGCAATTCCGCGATGAAGGCTATACAGTTACTATCCATCCAAGTGGTGAGGATCAGGGTTACGATCTCGTAGCGGAGAAAGATAACAGGAAGGTGGCGGTCGAGGTGAAATTCAATGCCCGGCTCCGCGAATCTGCACAGACGATTAAGGCCCTGCGAAGGCGGGCGATTGAACGCGGATACGATGAGTTTCGATTGGTTGTGGTTAGTCCACCGCCCGAGACGCACGCTCACATCGAAGGACTCGACAAGAAACTGTTGGAGCATCTCAACCAGAGCCCTCCGGAAACTCTCATGAAGGTCCTTAAATCGCCTAGCATTGAGAGTGTTCGCGAGCTGGAGATTGACTCTATATCAGTCACAGCCGAGGGTACGCGAGTTACCGGAAATGGCGTCGTCAGGGTTTGGGAGCGACCCAATCTTGGGGTTTATGTAACAAACATCCCGCGCAGCACACTGCAGTGGGTGACGGGACTTCCCTTTAGCTTCGACATCAAGCTGGATAACGAATTAAGAATCACTGACGTGTATAGAATTGACGTAGACACTTCGCAGTTAGTTGACTAGGCTAGGTGCGATTATTTGACCGGAGTGAACGCGTCCCAATCGTAAGTGATCCCGAGAGCCAGACCCGTTTTCGGTGCGCGCTTTGACGTGCCGAAGATTCCCGCCGCGTACCAGCGAACACCAAGCGCGCTCACTTGCGCGCCTAATCGAGCTTCTGAGAAATCCTCTGTGCCAAGCGGCGCGCGCTTGCGAGTCGAATGAAAGCCATTAACTTCACCGACGATGTTTACTCGACCCGTCGCGGTGTAGATTCCGGCCAGTCCGTACATCAAAACGTCGTTCTGAGAATTCGCATCAAGCGGCGAAGTCAGTATCCCAAGCCCGAGATTCCCGAATACGTCCAGCTTCTGACCAAAGTGCTTCCCGGCCGTCACCATACCGAAGAAGTTTGTCGTGTTGTTGCCGATGCCGCGAGCCTGGTTCGAATTTGGCAACTCGACACCGAAACGAAACCCGAGCGCGGGCGTGATCCGGGACTCATTGCGCAGCTTGATCTTCATCCAGAATTTGGCGTCTCCCACGTCATTCGTGTCGGATTCGTTGACGCCGAGCTTTAGATTGATCGGCGAGGGTGTTCGGCTCTTTATGGAGAGAAAGTTCTGAGCGGTCCACTCGATCTGAAGCTCGACATTCGGAGCCAGCCCAAAGCTCATGCGGGTATCGGCGAGCTTTGTGACGTCGCCGCGCAGACCCGAAAGCGGAAACCGCTGGTCCTGAAGAAACTCAAAGCCCGTTTCGATTCTTATGACCCCCGGTTTGATGATGTCGACGTCTTCCGTGACGAGTGGCCGCTGCTGCGCGGGTGTGAATGCCACCAGCGCAAGAAGCAACATTGTGGCGCTCATCAATTTCAGTATCAATGAAGTCACATTCTCTCCGAGTCGTAGATTGATCGCGATTCTAAGGTTGCTATCCGCGCTTGTCAATTAACGCCGCCTCTTGTTCTGTCACATTCTCGCAAGCCTTGCCTTCACGGCGGTGCTTTCGGCGGCATCAGGCGCAAGCTCAAGGAAACGCTGATACTCGTTTCGCGCGTTCTCGGTGTGACCTAATCGATCATAGGTCTGGCCGAGCTTGAGGTGAATCGCGGAGAATCGCTCAGGCAGGCTGCCGCGCGCCTTTTCAAACATCGTCATCGCTTCTGCGTTCCGTCCCTGATCGAAGTAGAATTGCCCCGCGTGAAACCAACCCGTCGGCCGCGGCCAGATCTCGATTGACTTAAGCACGTGATACTCGGCAACGTCGAGATTTTTCGTTTGCACTTTTTCCAAAGCCAGGTTCAGGTGCACAGTCGCCAGCTTGAATCGAGTGACGGGTGTTTCGGGAACGGCGGCTATGCCACGCTCCAGATACTCGATCGACCGGTCCAACTTTCCGTTCTTGTGCGCGAAGAAACTCAGCACAAGATAAGGATTGGGATTGTCCGGAGCCAGTTCCAACGCTCTCAACGCGTGTTCTTCGGCTTCTCGAACGCGTCCCAAATCAAAATAGATTCGCGCGACCGACACGTGAGCTTCGGCGGAGCCGGGATCGGTTGCAACGCAATTGGCAAAGATGGTCTGGCCGTCTTTCCACATTGAGTTCTGCCTGATGTTCCCGGCGCCGAACGCCGCGATCAAAACAACTACTACCGCGGCCGATGCTCGAGAGCCCCAACGCGCATTCAACTTGTCGATCATCAGCGCGACGGCCAAACAGAATCCAATCGACGGGATGTACAGATATCGATCCTGAAAAAGATATTCACGATCGAATTGACGCATCGCCAGAAGAGCCGGCGCCAGCAGCAAAATGAACCACACCGCGGCAAACCACATCATTCGCGACCGCAAGTACGCGAGCGCCGCGATCACAAGGCACACACCAACAAGCGGAAGCAAGAACTCCTTCGTGAACATCGAAGTCACGAACTCGGTGTAATGCTGATAGCTCTGGCCCCACGGCAGCGACATCAGCTTGATATACTTGAGCGTCGCAAGCGGAATTGTCATCAACGCGAAGTTGAACGGATACTGAGGGCCCGTTCCGAACAAGATTCCATTCAGCGCGATGTAGCGGATAGCGATGTATAAGATCGTTGGTGGTACGAGCAGGAAAGGCAGCAGTACGGCTCGCTTGAATCTCTCTCTCAGGCTTGCTTCCCTGAAATAAAAAATCTCGCAATACGCAATCAATAGAGGAAGAGAGAGCGCGGTCTCCTTGGTGAACAGGGCGATCAGATAAAAGAGCATTGTAAGTCCAAACAAAGCCTTTCGGCGCGTCATGTGAAAGCGCAAATAGCAAACGAACGCCGGGAGCAGGAACAGGGACATCAACGGGTCGGTTATTCCGGACACCCACGCTACCGACTCGGCGTGAACCGGGTGAACCGCGAACAACGCCGCCGCTACAGTTGCGATGCCTGGCCTCGATGTCAGCTCCTTTATCGTCACAAAAACGAGAAGCGTCGCCGCGGTGTGGATCAACACGTTGATTAAGTGCCAGGCCCACGGCGCCAGACCGGCGATTGCATAATTAACGGTGAACAGAGTCATGAACAGCGGGCGATAATAGGCATCAACGGTGACCATGCTATCGGCTGTTGCATAAGACCACACACTGGTGACGAAGGACAGCGGTATGTTGCTGAGTTTTTGAATGGGCACGCTGGTGACTATTTGAGTCAGGTCATCGGCAACCCATCCGTTCCATAGGCTGTTGAGCGGCGCAAGCAGCGCCAATGCGGCGGGAGTCCAAGCCTGTACCCAACGCTTGCGCCACCACGGACGACTTGCACGCGAGTTGTCATCGGCCACCTCGCCGGCTGTAGAGCTTGCCAGTGGACGAAGGTGTGCCTTCGCCGGATTCAAGCCCTTGGGGGCAGAACTTGATCGTCTCTTACGCGGCATGGTCTTCAAGCTTTTGCGGACGAATAATACAAATGACTTGTGTTACAACTGACGTTGTTAATGTGCGGGATGAATCGCGTCTAAGTCAAGAACTTCGATAGGGAATCACTTCACACCGGCGCGCGAACCCTTGTTGGCTGTTTCCGCTTCCTCAACCGCTTGCCGAAGCGCCGACGTTTCATTCTCGTCCTTCAACTCCGGCGCAAGAGAATGCAGGGTCAGCAGGTGCTTGTCAGTGGCGCCGCGCAAGTGGGCCAGCGCCTTTGCCAATGCTGAACTCTTCGGATTCCGTTCGTATGCGTCCTCGAGCTTATTCATGCATTCGGCAATCGCGCGCGCGTAATGCTGCAGCAATTCCGCGCGAGTGAGCTTTGGTAATGCCCCCCACTCGCGAACTTCCTCTTCAATCTTCTTCTGATCTTTCTTATCAACAGAGGGCGCAACCGCAGGCGCCGTAATTGCCAACAGTCTCCTGTCAGCAATTTTCATGAAGACTTTCACCCGTTCGTCCGGCGCCTGCGCCTGGCGAACATGATCGTCCTCTTCTTCGGTCAGGTAGTCGCCCGGTATTTGCGAAGCGCGAGCGTCGATCACATAAGCGACTGGCGCCGGAAGATATGAACTCGACCGGGCCCGTTGAAAACCCGCGGCGCCTGGAGCGAATGGCGCCGGAGAATTTTTTGGCGGCGGTTCTTTCCGAGGCGCTTCACGTTCGGGCTCCTTATCAACCTCGGGATCTTTCAATACACCTCCGGATGCAAACGCTTCATTCAATGCGCGCACACGAAGCGCCTTCGCCAGTTTGAGAGCGGCTTCCGCAAATTGCTCTCGCTCGGCTGGGAAAAGGTGTTCGATCGATTCGAGCGTCTTGATCTGCCTGTACAGACTCTGTTCGATCTTCTTAGCCGACGTTCGCTTTCCATCCTGGAGCGCGAAGCTGAGCTTTCCCGCCTCGGCAATGGCCTTGTTATAAATGTCGAGTTCGCGTTCAGCGGCGGGGTAGTTATTCACCTTGATTGCGTTGAACGCCGCCAGAAGGTGTGAGTCTGAAATCTTCACATAAGCCTCAACAACCTTCTTCGGATTGTTGGATTCGGCGAGGATTGCCTTATCGGCTTGAGAGAGCAATTGAGCGATCGGCGTAGGATCCACCGGCAGCGGTGGCTCGGGCAGTTGCGCAAGGGTGTAGCTCGGGACGCAAAAGATCGCGGCGATGACGAAGCTCAACCAGAAGGGTCTCTTATGATCGAAAACTCCGCGCGTGTTTGATTCATCTCGCCGCCGATTCATTTACCTTTTCCTTTTGCCACGGCTCTGCATTTACGCTCTTTGATCAATCTTTGCAACTGAGTCGTCCTCGTGGTTGCTTCTTCGATTTCGTTCTTGTTCGCTGTCGCATCGGCACGCCGCAGGAATTCCTGATAAGCACGATTGGCCTGTTCGCAATCACCAAGATGATCGAGCGAGATTGCGAGGAAGTAGTAGCTCGCGGGAAGTTCGGGTTTGGAGCGAATGATCCACAGGAACTCGCGCGCGGCTTCGGGATAACGCTTTTCTTTGAAAAAAGCAGTAGCGAGACTTGCGTGCGCGGGGTAATTTTGCGGATCGCGGGCGATCACATCCATCAGCACTGGCAGCGCGGCTTCGACTTGCAGCGATCGCACTAGCGAAGCTCCCAACTGTACTCGAGCGGGAATATTAGCGGGGTCAGCTTCAACGGCTCGTTTGTAATAATCTGCCGCGACAGCCGGCTTCGCTTTGTAAAACAAATCGCCGGCCCGAACCAGCAATCTCGCGTCGCGCGGGCGCGCGGCGATCACCAAAGCCATTTCCTTTTCGGCGTCTTCCGACTGGTCGTTTTCCGCCATCAAACAAGCCATCTCGGCGCGAACCGTGAAGTCATCAGGCTTATCGAGAAGCAGCCTGCGATAAAGCTGAATCGCGGCCTGGGCCTGCCCGGCTCGCGTGTGCAACTGCGCCAGCCTGATCGCCGTTTCGCGCGCCGGCTGAGCCCGATACGCGGCGGTAAAATCCTCAATAGCGTGCGTGATGTCAGCGCGGCTTTCGAATATCCTTCCGCGTCCTTCGCGAGCGATTGCGTTCGCGGGGTCCAACTCAATCGCACGAGAGTAATCCGCGAACGCTTCGGCCGGCTTGCCGATTCGCTCCTCGGCCAGTCCAAGCAACGCATACGCAAGCGGCACTTCTTCCTTCTGAGCGATTGCGAAACGAAGATGTTCGATCGCGGGCTGCGGCTCGTTCGACCTCAGGAGCGCGCTCGCATAGTAAATTCGAACGCCGGTGAGCGTTGGCTCTAACTCGATCGCGCGCGCGAGCTCGCGCCTGGCCTCGCCGGTCTCTCCGCGATCCAGAAGAATCTGGCCCAGGATACGATGAGCGCGCGCAAATTTCGGCTCCAGCTCGCTCGCCTTCTTTAAGTCCGCCTCGGCTTCCTTGTCCCGCCCGAGTCCCAGCAAGGCGGTCGCTCGCTGATAGTACGCTTGATAAAGCGAGCCATCCGCCGCGATCGCATTCGAATAATGACGCACCGCCGAATTCAAGTCTCCGCGTTGCTGCGCGCTTTGTCCCTCATCGAAAGCGGCCGCAGCCTGTTTCGAATCGGCGTGCACGGGGCTCGAAGGCCCGGCCGCTCGACCTTGCAGGGAAAACAGAACGATGATGATTGGGGCTAACAAGGCGAAGAAATGCATTGCCCGATGAACCTCGACTTGCATATTACCAACTTCACTAATCAGCTTCAACGGCGCGCTCGAACCGCGAACATATGGGTGAGCGCCGGAACTACTTCGGCCCAATCGCCGACGATGCCAAAGTCCGATGTATGAAATATCTCTGCATTGGGATCGTTGTTGATCGCGACGATTGTTCCGGCCTGCTGAATTCCGATAGTGTGATTCAGCGCGCCGCGAACTCCGATACCGACGTAAAGCGCGGGCGAGATCACCTTGCCTGTGAGCCCGATCTGCTGATGCCTCGGGAGCCAGCCTTGATCGACCACGCGGCGAGTCGCGCCAATCCGCGCATCGAGCGCATGCGCCAGCTCATCGATCGCGGCAAGATTCTCAGGACCGCCGATTCCCGTGCCCACACAAATCACGCGCTGAGCTTCATCAAGCTCAGCTACCTCCAGTGACACTTCGCGACGAATGTTTATCAATCGCGCTCTGTTGTCTTGAACCGGAGGCATTTCGAGGCGGATCACTTCTGCGTTGCGCGACTCGTCCGCCGTCGCAGCTCGAAGCATGCCGGGTTTAACCGTCGATATTTGCGGAAGTGTTTTCGAATAAATAAGCGCAACGATGTTGCCGCCGAAAGCAGGCTTGTACTGGATCAACTCGCCGCGTTCGTCGATATCCAGATCGATGCAATCCGCGGTCAGTCCCAGCGAAAGTCTCGCGGCAATTCGCGGAGCAAGATCGCGCCCGTTTGAGGTCGAACCGAACAGCACAGTCATCGGGTTATGCGTCTTGATCGCATCAACCAGCACCGATGTGTAATCGAAAGTCGAATACCTTGCGAGGCGCTCATCGTCGGCGACATAAACCCGGCTCGCGCCGTGTGCCGCGAGGGCTTTGACGTGATTGCCGACATTGACGCCGGCTACAACGGCGGCGAGGCGTGCGTTGAGTTTGCGGGCGAGCTCGATTCCCTTCCCCAACAACTCGAAGCTCACCTGCCGAAGCTCACCGTTCATCAACTCGGCGACCGCCCAAACCTCGCGGCCGCCGGCAACCCCACCAGGCGCGTCCAACGCGGCTATCTCGGTCGCGCCCGTTTTTGTAATGAATGCCCCGCAAGATTCGAGCTTATCGATCAGGCGAGCGGCCTTCTCTTCCGCGCTCGCGCCGTCGATGATTTCGACGTTGCGCGTCCGTGCAAGCGAGCGTATCTCCCTAACCCACGTAGGCGAGCCCGGCATTCCAAATATGCTCGCGTCGGTGCTCAAGCCGGCTCCGCTCACTTCTTTGACTGGTTTCGCGCGGCCCGCTTCGAGCTGGGGCTCTTTGACTTTGATGGGCCGGATCAGCCGCTCGGCAGCCGTAAGCAGAACCGGCAAATCGCATTCGATCGTTTCAAACCCGTCGTCAGTTTCGCGCTCGACTCGCAAAGTGTTCGAGTCCTGTCCGATCTCGATCGCGGTAGCGCCGGTCACTTGCGGCAAATCCAGAAGCTCGGCCAACTCGGGCCCCACCTGACCGGTCTCGGCATCGACGCTGTACTTGCCGCAGAAAATAATGTCGTATTGTTCGTCACCGAGCGCGAGCGCCAACGCGCGAGCCGTCGCAAGCGTGTCCGAACCCGCGAATTCGCGGCCCACAAGATGAATCGCGCGATTGGCTCCTGCCCCGAGGCATTCAACGAGCGCTTCGCGCGCCTGCGGCGGACCCATCGTGATGACGACAACTTCTCCCCCGTCCAGATCGCGCAACCTGATGGCTTCAGCAAGCGCGCGGCGGTCAAACGGATTCACGACGTTCGGCACGCCTTCCCTGACGATTGTGTTTGTCGTTGAATCGAACCTGATCTCGGAGACTTCGGGGACTTGTTTTATGCAGACGATGATTCTCATCTTCTCTGAAACTTCGGAACACTTTTGGAGTCAGGATTCTCGGGCCGCATCAAGCAAATCGAACTCGTCGTTCACTTTTCCTTTTCAAATTTCAGGGAAGCAGAATTCATACAGTAGCGGAGCCCCGTCGGTTCGGGTCCGTCGTCGAACACGTGTCCAAGGTGCGCTTCGCATCGCGAGCACATTACCTCGGCGCGGCGCATGCCGTAGCTCAAATCGGTTTCCGTCTTGATGTTTTCTTTGGCGACGGGCTCGTAGAAACTTGGCCACCCGGTGCCGGACTCGAACTTGGTCCCGGAGACAAATAAATCGTTGCCGCAGCACACGCACTTGTAGACACCCTTTTCGTGATTCTTCCAGTACTCGCCGGTGAAAGCGCGTTCGGTTCCTTTCTTGCGGGTGACTTCATACTGCTCTTGCGTGAGCTGCGCCTTCCATTCGGCGTCCGACTTATTAACCTTTTCACTCATGAAAAATCCTTTCTGCGCGACCGAATAAAGTTTGATCGGAACTGGGCCCTTCGTTTTGGCGGCGTGACGTTGCGCGACTGCTTCGACAGCGATTGCCAAAGCAATCAACAAAGCAAATCCAAGAGCCCCTTTGAATTTCGGTGTCATAGGTTGCACCCCAGGATCAAACTCTACACGAGCAGGCGTAAAGGCGGCAAACTTCAAGCATTTTTCAAGCATGTTTCAACCCTTCCGCGGTATTTGAAGAACCAGGAACAAGAATCTCGCGAAAGTGGACATCGCTATGCGCTTTTCAATGAATTGTCCGAACTGCGGCAGCGACAGAATACGCCGGTCGCGCCGGCGCACATCGATTGATCTCCTCCTATCCTTTTTCTGTGTTTACCCATTCACATGCCGAAGCTGCCGTCTGCGCTTTCGCCGGCTTGGACGGACCGTTTGAGTAGATGTCGCGGCGATGCGCGGGAACTGCCTGCCGCATCCGCCGCCGCCTCATCAAACATGAAACTCCGCCAAGGTTCTGATAAAGTGCCTCGGTAGATAACATCAGGAAAGGACCTCTCCTCTGCTCATGTCAAACTGGACCCGATACCGCACTCATTCAAAATCAATCCTCGAATGCATCGGCAACACGCCGCTCGTACGATTGAATCGCGTCACCAGCGACGTCAAGCCTGAGATTCTGGTCAAGCTCGAATACTTCAGTCCGTCGGGCTCGCTCAAGGATCGAATCTATCTAAACATGATCGAGCGCGCCGAAAAGCGCGGTGATTTGAAACCCGGAATGACCATTCTCGAATGCTCGACCGGCAACGCGGGCATCGCCTGCTCGTTCGTTGCCGCGGTGAAGGGCTATGCGTGCATCATCGTTATGCCCGAAGGCATGAGCGAAGAACGCAAGAAGATGGATGTCGCGTACGGGACTCAGATGATCTACACCCCCGGTGGCGAATCCGATGTCGATCTTGCTCTCGAGAAACTCGAACGCATTCGCGAACTCGATCCCGAAAAGTACTGGGTGCCTTCGCAGTTCGATAATCCCGACAACATCAAGGCTCATTACAAAACAACAGGTCCCGAGATATGGGAACAGACCGGCGGCGTGATTGATGCTTACGTCGGCACTCAGGGAACAGGCGGGCAGTTGACCGGCATCGGGCGTTATCTGCGCAAGCAGAAAAAGAAGATCAAGCTCTACGCGGGCGAGCCGGCTGAGTGCCCGCTGCTGTCGCGGCGCGAGTGGGGCAAACATAAGATCGAGGGGATCGGCGATGGATTCGTTCCCCGCGATCTCGATCTCAGCCTGCTGACCGGAATAGTGACGATCAAGTCCGATGAAGCGTTCGAGATGGCTCGGCGGGTCGCAAAAGAGGAAGGAATCTTCTGCGGAATCTCGTCGGGCGCGAACGTGGCCGCCGCGATCAAGCTGGCGCAAAAGCATCCGAAGATGAAACGAATCGTGACTATGATATGCGATTCCGGGCAGCGGTACTTCTCGACGGAGTTGTGCGGTTCTCCGAAGCACGTCGAGTCGCCCGAACGCGATCACCCGATCGATGAGTACACGCGCGGGCAGTTGGACAAATATCAGAGTCAGTGGGAGATTATCGAATAGCAGTTGTCAGGAGACCGCAATGGAGATTCATGAACTTGTCATCGAGATGAAATTGCTTGAGCGCCGATTGACTCTCTATGAGGAGAAGTACGGCATGCTTAGCGAAGACTTCTACAACGCGCTTACGACGGGCAAGCTCGGCCGCTATGACGAATACGATGAAACTCGCGCTGACTTTAGCCGCTGGAAAGGGATTTATGAAACCTGGCGGCGGCGCAAGGACCAATACACGAAGCAAATCGAGCAACTCGATCTCAGTGACGCTTTGCGATTGCAGCCAGCCTATTGACGATGAGCAGCAGCCCTCTCGAATCACTTTCGGACTACAGCCTCTTTGTGGCGGAGCAACTTGACCGTTCCAGCGTGGAACGCTCTACCGTGATTGTCTGGCCTGAGAGTCCGTACACTGGAATCGCAGAAAGAGAAGTTTTCTTCAGGAGCGGATTTCGATTGCGATCAAGACAGGAGCTTGATTTCCAGGCACGACTGATTACGTCTTATGGCTACGAAGTCTATAGGGAAGAGAAACGGTTGTATTGGTACGACGACTTCCCACATCCGAATGATGAAACTCTGGCAACGACTTATCCACATCACAGACATTCGCCGCCCGGCATCAAACACAACAGAGTGCCCGCGCCGGAAATGAGCTTCACGCGGCCAAATCTGCCGGCTATTGTTCGCGAGATTGAATCGATGATCGAGGGTTAGAATGTTCCAAATGCAACCAATCGGATTTGTTCGCAGTCCCTACGCCGAAACGTCTCAGATTCCCAAAGGCTGCGGGGCAAAACACGATGCTGAAGGCGTGCTCGAAGTGCTGCCCGAATTTGAGGAGGGCTTGCAGGACATCGAGGGCTTCTCACATCTATTCGTGATATGGACGTTTCATAAGGTGGAAGGCTTCGCATTACTCGGCAAGCCTCCGACGGACGACCGCGCTCACGGAGTCTTCGCTACGCGTTCACCCTATCGGCCAAATCCAATCGGGCTCACGGTGGTTCAACTGATCAGACGTGAAGGTTCGAGTTTGCACGTGCGCGGCGTTGATATGCTCGAGGGCACTCCGATTCTCGACATAAAGCCTTATCTGTCGAGCATCCCGGAGGAGAAGCTCAAGCGCGGCTGGCTCGATGAAGCAGAAAAACGGAAACCCAAATAGCAAGGTGGCGCCAACCATGCGATTCCTAACAAGTCACGGAGCCTTCCGCGGCGTCTTGTTCCTGTTGCTGTCCCCGGCATTCGGCGCGGCTCAGGAAGAACACCAGCATCACGAATCAGCCGCGAAGATCGGCAAGGTGAACTTTGCCGTCTCGTGCTCACCCGAGGCTCAGCGTCAATTCAATCAGGCGGTAGCGTGGCTTCATTCGTTCGAATACGGCGAATCCGAGCGCGTCTTTGAAGAAACAGCGAAGACTGACCCGCAATGCGCGATGGCTCAATGGGGTATCGCGATGGGCCAGTATCATCAACTATGGGCTCCGCCAAATCGCGCGGAACTGGAGAAGGGCGCACGCGCAGTGCAGAAGGCAAAGACTCTTGGCGCGAAGACTCAACGGGAACGCGATTACATACATGCCATCGCCGAGTTCTACGATGATTGGGAGAGATCGAATCATCCGGCTCGCGCGGCCCGGTATGAGTTGGCGATGGAACAAGTGTACAAGCGCTATCCGCGCGACCTCGAGGCGGGCGTGTTCTACGCTCTTGCGCTCAACGCGAGTGCGTTGGCCGCAACCCCAATGGACAAGAACTACGCGAAACAGAAACAAGCGGCGGCGATTTTGAATCGTGTGCTTCGATTGCAACCGAACCATCCGGGTGTCACTCACTACTTGATTCACAGTTACGACTATCCCGCGCTCGCGAGTCTTGCGCTTGCGGCGGCGCGCAGCTACGCGAAGATCGCCCCTTCTTCGGCCCATGCTCTTCACATGCCTTCGCACATATTCACGAGGCTCGGGCTGTGGAGCGAAGACATCGCGATGAACATCAGGTCCTCAAACGCGGCGAAGGATTATGGGCGTAGGAACCACCTCGCTGGCGCATGGGACGAACAGCTTCACGCGATGGATTATCTCGCATACGCTTATTTGCAGGCGGCGCGAGATCGTGAAGCTCGCGCGGTGCTCGACGAGCTGAAGTCGATTCGAAAGGCGGATCCCGAGACCTTCAAATGCGCATATTCGTTCGCGGCGATTCCCGCTCGATGGGCGCTTGAGCGGCGCAAGTGGTCTGAAGCTGCCGGCCTCGAGGTCGAGCCCGTCGATTTTCCGTGGCCGCGCTTTCAGTGGGCCCAAGCGATCACTCATTTCGCTCGCGCGATTGGCGCAGCAAGAAGTGGTGACAGCAATCGCGCAAGAGTTGAAGTCGAAAAGCTCACCGAGATTCAGAAGCAACTCGTTGGCGCGAAGGACAATTACGACTGGGCGACGCAGGTCGAGATTCAACGAAGAGCGGCGGCGGCGTGGCTCGCGAAGGCCGACGGAAAAAACCCGGAGGCGCTTGAACTGATGCGCTCCGCGGCCGATCTCGAAGACTCGACCGAAAAGCATCCGGTCACTCCCGGCGCGGTGCTGCCCGCGCGAGAGTTGCTCGGAGATCTTCTGCTTGAATTGAATCGCCCGGCCGATGCCTTGAAAGAATTCGAGCGATCCCTTGCCGTCTCCCCTAACCGATTCAATGGGCTCTACGGCGCGGCGCGGTCGGCGGAACTTTCGGGCGATCAGATCAAGGCTCGAAGATACTATCGAAAGCTTGTTCAGACATCTTCTCTCGGCAACAGACCCGAACTTCAACATGCCAGAGAGTTCCTTGTACACAAACCGCGCAGTTGAGGATCAGTTTGCGATGGATACCGTAAGGACTCGACGACTCCTCGGCTACGGAATAAGACTCAAGTGCCCGAGCTGCGGATTGGGATCGCTTTATGAATCGCCATTCAAAATGCGCGCTCAGTGCCCGTATTGTGATTTGATTTTCGAGCGCGAGCAGGGCTACTTCATCGGATCGATTTACATCAACGTGATCGCGACAGAATCGAGTCTGCTCCTCACGCTTCTTATTTATGGAATAGTCACCGGTACGGTGAGTGAAAGAATCCTCTCCATTCTGGTTCTGCTTGCGATCGCGTTGCCGTTCATCTTCTATCATCATAGCCGAAGCCTTTGGCTGAGCTTCGATCACATTCTCAATCCGGAGAAACCGATCTCGCGTGAGGTTGAAAGCGGTGAGTAATGTTTGCGGATTCAAATGCGTGGGATGCTTGCACGAATTCGCGATCGGCGAGATCGAGAATGTGTGTCCAAATTGCGGCAATAATCTCGACGTCGTTTACGACTACGATCGAGTCAAAGCGAAACTCACCAAAACGAGCCTTGCGGCCGATCGCAACTTCACGATGTGGCGATATCAAAGCCTGTTGCCCGTTGAGAACTTGTCGCTCGTTCCTCCGCTCACGGTTGGTTGGACCCCGGTTTATGACTGCACACAACTGGCCGAGCGTTTCGGCATCCGTCAGCTTCTGATCAAAGACGACGGCCGCAATCCAACCGGCTCGTTCAAGGATCGTCCAAGCGCGCTCGCTGTTGTTAAGGCTCGCGAGGCGGGCGCGCGTATCATCACAACTGCGTCCTCGGGCAATGCCGGAAGCGCGCTCGCGGGGATGTGCGCGAGCGTAGCAATGGAGTCGGTGATCTTCGTGCCGGCTTCAGCGCCCGCGCCGAAGCTCGCTCAATTGCAAATCTACGGCTCCCGCCTGGTGATCGTCGAAGGAAGCTACGACGACGCTTACGATCTGTGTATCGCCGCTTCCGAGCGATTCGGCTGGTATCAACGCAGCACCGGTTATAACCCTTACACTCGCGAGGGCAAGAAGACAGCCGCGCTTGAAATAGCAGAGCAGTTGAATTGGGACGTGCCCGGCAAAGTCTTCGTAGCCGCCGGCGACGGCAACATCATCAGCGCTCTTTGGAAAGGATTCAACGACCTTCACCGCATTGGTTTTATCGAACGACGGCCGCAAATGATCGGCGTACAATCCGAGCGAGCGCCGGCAATCGTAGACGCGGCGAACGGCGACGGCGTCGTTCGCGAGGGTCGGGCTGAAACGATTGCCGACAGCATCAACGTAGGCAAGCCTCGAGACGCGACGGCCGCCGTTCGAGCGATACGAGATTCAGGAGGCCGCGGCGTGAAGATCACCGATGATGAGATCATCGCGGCCATCCCGAAGCTGGCTCGCGAAACCGGTGTGTTCGCCGAGCCCGCTGCGGCGGCCGCATACGCGGGATTGTTGAAGATGATCGATGCCGCTTCGATTAGATCTGATGAACGCGTTCTCGTGATGCTGACCGGAAACGGGCTCAAGGATGCCGATGCGGCAAGCCGCGCAGTCGAAGAACCGCTTCGGGTGAGACCTGATTTCAATGAGTTGACTCGACTGTTGAATATCGCTCGCTAAATATACTCAACGCCCGGCTTGATAGTTGTTGAGCAGCGCCCCGGACGCGATATAATCGAAGCCGGCTACCTGGGAAGCAAGCGCGGCAGCTAGGAGGCATTGATAATGGCTTCACGGATTCCGGTCTATTCGATGTCAGTCGATGAATATCTGGAAGCGGAAAAAGATGCCGCGATGCGCCACGAGTATGTTGCTGGTCAGATCTTTGCGATGGCAGGCGCCAGCGACGCTCACAACACGATCGCATTGAGCTTTGCTTCGCGAGTGCGTTCTGAACTGCGAGGGAGTTCCTGCCGCGTCTACATATCGGATATGAAGGTTTGGATCGAAGCCGTCCAGGCTTTCTACTATCCCGATGTGGCGGTGACCTGCGATCCGGAAGACAACGGCGAATATTCAAAGACGCGGCCCTGCTTGATTGTCGAAGTCACTTCGCCGACCACGACCGTGATGGACCATCGTGAAAAGTTGCAGGCGTATCGAAAGATTCCGAGCCTTCGCGAATACGTGATGATGGCGCAGCACGAGATGCTTGTCGAAATCTACCGGCTGGACTCACGCGGGCACTGGTGGTTCGAGACCTACGGGCCTGAACAGTCATTCGCGCTCGAATCAGTAAACCTGGAAATCGCGGTCAAAGACTTGTACGAAGGCGTTGTCTTGCGCCCGTGGCCGTCTAGCATTCCCGAGCCTCCTACTAATCCGATTTGATCCCCGCGCCACTGAATATGTCCTACCTGTTCAAATCGGCGCTCCTTGTCAATCTGGATCCCCCGCGTGTCGAACGCGGCGATCTGCGAATCGCGGCCGGCAACATAATTGAGCGAGGCTCCTCGCTTGAAGCGCGCGAGGACGAAGAGATAATCGATCTCACTGGCAAGCTTGTGATGCCGGGCATGGTTTGCGCTCACACTCATCTGTATTCGGCTCTCGCGCGAGGAATGCCGGCGCCGCCTCGGACTCCAACGAACTTCAAAGAGATTCTCGAATTCGTATGGTGGCGGTTGGATCGAGCGCTCGACGAAGAGACGATCTACTGGAGCGCGATGGCCGGTGCGATGGACGCCGCGCGAGCCGGAACGACTTGCCTGTTCGATCACCACGCGTCGCCTTCGCACATAAGCGGCTCGCTTCAGATCGTGCGCGAAGCAATTGAGAAGATCGGGCTTCGAGCGGTGCTCTGCTACGAAGTAACGGACCGCGGCGGATCGGATGAGCGCGATCGCGGACTAGACGAGAATCGTTCGTTTCTGAATTGGACAAAACAAACCGGGTCATCAAAGCCTGCCTTATTTCGCGGTCTCGTTGGAGCGCACGCGTCTTTCACTCTAAACGATGAATCGCTCGGGGCTTGCTCGGAGTTGATGCGAGACTTCGACGCCGGACTTCACATTCACGCCGCCGAAGATATGTGTGATGTGAATGACGCGCGGGACAAGTTCGGCCTCGGGGTCGTCGAGCGACTTGCGAAACACGGCGCGTTAAACAATCAAACAATTCTCGCGCACGGTGTTCATCTGTCCGTTGAGGACATCGAAATTGCTCGGGCCGCCGGTGTGTGGTTCGCGCACAACCCTCGCTCGAACATGAACAATCAAGTCGGCTACGCTCCGGTCGAGAAGTTTGGCGAGCGAGTTGTTTTGGGAACCGACGGCATCGGAGCGGATATGTTTGAAGAGGCTCGCTCGGCGTTTTTCAAGGGCCGCGATGAAGGTTTGAATTTCGGCGCGGATGCGTGGCTGCGTGTGCTGGCCAACAACCAGCGGCTTGCGTCGCAGGCATTCGGCGATGATTTCGGCTCGCTTGCACCTGGCTCGGCGGCCGATCTTGTCGTGCTGGATTATCAATCCCCAACTCCGGTTACGCCGGAGAATCTCGCCTGGCATTTTGCGTTTGGGATTAACTCGGCGGCAGTTGAGAGCATGTTGGTGAACGGAAGGTTTGTGATTAGAGATCGACTTCACGCGCTTGATGATTTGTGCGCCGAATCGCGGAGGGCAGCCGAAAAGCTATGGGCGAGGTTGCAGAGGTTATGATGGCTAGCGTTTCCTTTTCTTTTTCTCCAGCGGCGTGGCGGCAGGGCCATCGTGTTCGATTGCGATGAGTACGAGAGGGGTAAGCATCGCCTCTTTGAATTCCTGTTCAACATATTTCACGGCTTCGCTGAACCGAGGGTATCTGTCGGGCAAGAACACCTCCATGCGGTCAGATGGTACGATAATTACACCAATATCGATTTCGCCCTTCTGTAATTTGTTTCTGAGGTGAACAAGGTCTCGCACAACCAAGTCGCTTCGTGCCGATACCTGTACTTCGACTCCTATCCTGGTCAGAATCGACTCGTTGTATCTGGACCGCTTCGTCCAATCAATGTCGCCAGTTTTCCTGGGCTGCCAGCCCTCTGCATCTTCAAAGCCCTTATCGAGCGCTTCGCGGACAACCGCTCCGCTGTTTGCGTCTTTGACTTCCAACAGAAGGACCTTAGTGTCTAAGATGATTTGCTGAACTTCCAAAAACAAGTGAGCCAGTCCAAGCCGGGCTATCTTATCTCTGGCTCCGCCGTAATATCTGATCTGCGTTATCTTCATGATATTTGAACAGAATATTGACGTCGAAAGCGGACGCCTTGCGGAAGGTTAGGGGCAATGTGTCGCGCATCCGTTCCTTGATGTGCGCGCAGTCATAAAGCTCTGTTCCAACCCAATAGCGGCGATGTTGTTCGGCTGCTTGAAAGGTTGATCCGCCACCACCAAAGGGATCAAGGACCAGGTCTCCTTCGTCTGTAGACATCAAGATCGCTCGCTCAGGAATCACGAGTTTCAACTCGTTCACGCCCGGTCTGACTTTATAACGCTTGTGTCGGTTCGGTGAAGTGTCGTCCCAAAAATCTGTGAGATTCAGCCCTTCCGGGTTGAGCTTGTTCCTATGGCCGCCATAGTCCTTGATCTCGCCCCCGCAGTGGCGACAAGTCGGAATTCGAAGCCTAACCTTGTTAAACGTTTTCGGCTCTCCGCGAGTGTAATAAAGTAGAGCATAGTGCGCGGGGTATAGCTTCCTTCCGCGGCTGTATGTACCCTTCATCGAAAGCGCTATCCAGTGACGAAACGTGAGCCGCTTATTCATCATGCCAGCGAAACGAATGGCCAGTTCTGGAAGCGCGTATATAAAAAACGCGCCTCCCGGCTTTAGCACTCTACTGCATTCGTTGATCCACTGTGAGCACCAGTCGTAATAATCAGCCTCGCTCGTCTTATCGGCGAATCCGTTCTTGTAGTCTTTGCCCAGATTGAAGGGGGGGTCCGCAAATACGCAATCTATGATCTCCGATCTCAGGCCTTCTAGGACTGTAATGCAGTCGCTGTTAAAGAGAGCGCCATACTGAGTCGTGAGAAACGGTTTAGGATGCTCACACTTTACTGGTGCGTTATCTATCATGCCCTTTCCGTTTCTTCATTATTTACTAACTTGTGCGCGTCGCCATCGCCACCGATTATCGCACGAGTGCTAAAGCAGAATCCACATTGTCTGCGGACGACTCTCAATGACCCAAAGCGAGAAGCTGTGGGCGAAGATGCGCGCATTGTGATCGTTCATCTCGCGGTTGCTTGTTTGACAGGCGCCGGCTCCAAATCAGGCTGAAGACTGGCCGCTTCCGCGGGCTCCGCAATCTGTTGTTTCACCAAACGCGTTATCAGCGGCTTGAGCCATAACACCGCGAGCCCCGCCGCGATCACGTTGCAACCCACAGCCAGCCAAAACACGGGCAACCACGAATCATACTTCGTCATCAACCACGCCGCGCACGGGCCCGCCAAGATCGACCCGATACCCTTTGCTGTGTATTGAATTCCATAGTTGGTCGTCGCGTGCTTGTTGCCAAAGATGTCCGCGATCGCAGCCGGAAACAAGGAATAAATGTCACCCCACGCAAAGAAGGTCAAGCCGCAAAGCGCGATGAACAGAAAAGGACGGCCTACCAGGAGCGTGAATCCCGTGATCGCCACCGCTTCGATCACAAACGCGATCGCCATCGTGTCGTAACGGCCTAGCCGATCGGACACTGCTCCGAAAAAAGGACGCGCCAGTCCGTTGAGCACATTGTTCAATAGCAGCGTCAGACTTAGAACGGTAACCGCTCCGAAGAGGATGTATTTGTCAAAGCCGTACGTCTCGCCGATCGGCTTCAGTTGCGCAGTTACCATCAGCCCGCTGAAGGTAACGAGCGTCATCATCAAATAGAGAATGTAGAACGAGCGGTTTTGCATCATCTCTTGCGGCGTGTAATCGCGTGATGATTGATGCACTCGCCTGTGGACCCTTTGTCTGATCGTTTCCCAACCAACCGGCGCCCAGCCGTCCGCAGGCATTCTCAAGAACTGAGCAGCGATCAACACAACAACACCCTGGATTATTCCAAAGAGTATGAACGCCGAAGCGTAGCCGGTGGTCTTGATCATTGAATCAATCGGGAGAATCGTAAGCGCCGCGCCGAATCCGTATGAGCCCGCGACCAGCCCGACACAAAAACCGCGGCGATCGGGAAACCACTTCATCGCCGCTCCAACGCACGCTCCATAAACCGCGCCCGCGCCTAAGCCGCCCAAACCATAAGCAACATACAATCCGATAAGCGACTTTGACGGCCCGGCCAGTCCGGCTCCCACCCACCCGGCCGCGACGAACACGCTTGCGAGAGTGACAACGATCCGAGGCCCAAACCGATCAATCATGTAAGCCGTGAAGGGGAACAAACCGGTTTGAGCGATCACGAAAATAGTAAACGCCCACTGCACTGTCGCCAGGCTCGTACCGAGATCGTTCTTAAGAGGCGTAGTGAACAGCGTCCACGCGTATTGCAGATTCGCAACGGCCAGCATCGCCGCTATGCAGGCGGCAAGTACAAGCCATCGCGACTGCGGTCGGTGTGCGCCAGGCGGTTCGCTCATTCCATTTCCTCCGCGTGAGATCGTTTCGCCACTCCATGGATTCGTGACTAATGTCGCGAATTCAATTCTGCGCGGCATCTCAGCGTCCTCCGCGCCCTCTGCGGTTATGAAGCAGTTGAACCGCCGAGGACGCAGAGGACGCCGAGGATTTCAAATCACGACACAACGGTTTGGTTTAACAACTTTGCTGCGGCATAGACCGCGCGTGTGTACGGCATAACGAGGCCCATCTTATTCCCCAACTCGACGACCGCGCCGACGATGGCTTCCAGTTCGAGCGGACGGCGCGCTTCAACGTCCTGAAGCATAGAACTCTTGTGATCGCCGACTTTTTCGGCGCCGGCCAGCCGCTGCTCAGCGGTTACTTCGAGATCAATTCCCAATCTCTTTGCGACGGTTTCGGCTTCGGTCATTATCTCCGTAGCCAACTCTCGCGTTTCCGGGCACGTAACGATCTGGGCAAGCGTCGCCCGGCTGAGCGCGCTTATCGGATTGAACGCCACGTTTCCCATCAGCTTCACCCACATCTCGTGACGGATGTCGCTGCGAATCGGACATCGAAGGCCCGCGTGAATCAAAACATCCGCGATCCGGCGGCATCGCTCGCTCTTTGAGCCGTCGGGCTCGCCCAGCGAAAAGCGAGTGCCTTCAATGTGCTCGATCACACCGGGCTCGATGACAATCGTTGAGGGATAAACAATACATCCGATCACTCGCGCCGGGTCGATGCTCTTGCTGATGACTCCTCCCGGGTCAACCGATTCGAGATGTCTGTCTTCCCACTCCCCGCCGTGGCGATAGAAGTACCACCATGGAATTCCGTTCTGCGCGCTGATCACTGAAGTGTCCGGCCCGATCAGCGGCGCGAGTTGCGGGGCAATGGCGGTGAGGCTGTGCGCCTTCAACGTAAGCAGAACGACATCGACCGTTCCCACCGAATCAAGATCGTCAGTAGCCGCAACCCTAACCACGAAATCTCCGATCGCACCACGGACGTGTAGACCCCGCTGCTGAATCGCGCGAAGGTGAGGCCCTCTCGCGATGAGCGTGACATCCTCACCGGCGCGAGCCAGCATCGCTCCGAGAAATCCGCCGATGGCTCCTGCGCCGACAATCGCAAATTTCATGCTTGGTCCGTCGTTCCCAACGAGGCAGCAACATTCCGTCGTTGAATCTTGCCGGTCGCGCCGCGGGGAATAGAATCGACTATGTGAATGACCTTTGGGCACTTGAAATCCGACAGCGACGACCGGCAATGGGCGATGAGCTCGGCCGAGGTGGCTGATCCTTGCAACACAACCGCGGCAGCGACCGCTTCGCCGTATGTTCGATCGGGTATCCCGAAGCATACAGCTTCAGCGACTGCCGGATGACTGAGAAGCGCCTCATCGATCTCACGCGGAGAAATTTTTTCTCCGCCTCGATTGATCAATTCCTTGATCCGGCCCGTGAGGGTCAAATACCCTTGCTCGTCGAGACAGCCCTGATCGCCGGTGCGAAACCAGCCACTCGTGAACGCTTCAGCATTCGCTTTTGGATTGCCCTCGTAGCCGCCAAACACGTTGTCGCCTTTGATCGACACTTCACCGATTTCACCGGGCGACAGCAAATCACCCGCGTCATTGAGAATCGCAATGCTGACGCCGGTTCCCTGCCCTACCGAACCCGCCTTTCGCGATCCCGGCGGCAATGGGTTCGAGGCCATCTGATGAGCGGCCTCAGTCATCCCGTATGCTTCAAGCACCGGCGCTCCGAACCGCTCTTCCATATCAGACATCAACTGAGGCGCGAGCGACGCGCTACACGAGCGTATGAAGCGAAACTGCTCGGCCCCCGCGGGCTTCGTGCCTTGCTTGCTCCTCGAAACCAAAACCTGATGAATCGTCGGCACAGCGGAATACCAACTCGCGTGATGGTCTCGAACCGTAGACCAGAACGAAAGCGGGTTGAACTTCGGAGGCACCACCACGGTTCCACCAGTGAGCAGAGTCGCAAACGTAGAAGCTACCAAACCGTGAACGTGAAACAACGGCATCACGCAGAGCGAAACATCTTCAGGATTGAGTTGATATGTTTCAGCTACGTTGTGAGCTGAAATCATCAGATTGCGATGCGGTAGCGGCACTCGCTTTGGCCGGCTTGTCGTGCCGCTTGTGTGAAGAATCAACGCGATGTCATCGTCATTCGCTTCATCGCCCCCGCGCGAAGGCCCGGCTTTGTTCGCGGCAGAAAATTGCACCTTGCCGTCGCCGTCGATGTGGGCTTCGATAATCGGAATAGCGTCTCCGGCCGCCGCGCGCGCTTCTTCACCACCTCCCGGAGGCAGAATAATCGCGCGAGCGCCGGTGTCTCCTAGATAAAACTTGAACTCATCAACACGATAAGCCGGATTCAGCGGCGCTGCCGTTCCAACCGTCGAAGCCGCAAGAAACGACGCCATCATCTCGAGACCGTTGGGCAACGCGATTGCGATTCGATCGCCGCGGCCAAGACCCAGCTTGTTCAATTGCGCGGCGAGTGATTCTACCTGTGATCGTAATTGCGAATAAGTGACGGAGGGACCATCGCCGGGAATCTGTATCGCGATATGATCGGGGCTGCCTCCTTCGAGTAGCTCAAGCAGCATCATTTTCTCCGGTCATCGGAATTGGAAAACTCTTTCGTGGTTGGATTCGGCACACTAACACGCAGCACCGGGACTGTCCAGTTTTCGGGAATCAGACGCTACCTTACGCAATGATCGCGAGAAACGCGGTTAGCTCTGCCGCTAACGGCGATCTGAATTCAAGACTGTCCCCGGTGCGCGGGTGCTCGAATTTCAACTCCGTCGAATGCAAAAAGTGACGATCGAGCGATTGAATCGCGCGTCTGGTTGCCGCGTTGCGGACCGAGTTCTCTCGCCCGCCGCCGTAAGTTGCATCGCCAACGACGGGATGACCGATGTGCGCGAGATGAACTCGAATTTGATGCGTGCGGCCCGTTTTGATCCGCACATTCAGCAGAGTGAATTCCTGATAACGCGTTGCGACTTCATAGATCGTATGAGCCGCGCGGCCTGCGTCACCCTTGAGCACGCTCATACGCGTGCGATTGTGCGGGCTGCGTCCGAGTCGCGCTTCTATCGCGCCTCGGCCGTTTGTTACGCCTCCATAAACCAGCGCGGTGTATTGCTTGAAGACCTTGCGGTCACGAAACTGATCGGAGAGTTTCTCGTGGGCCACATCGTTCTTCGCGGCAACGAGCAAGCCCGATGTGTCCTTGTCTATGCGATGCACGATGCCCGGGCGAATGCGGCCCGCGACACCGGACAATGAATTGAAGTGATAGACAAGCGCGTTAGCAAGCGTCCCCGAATCGACTCCCGCGCCCGGATGAACAACCATGCCCGCCGGTTTGTCGACGACGATGAGATCGTCATCTTCATAGACGACGTTGATCGGGATTGGCTCGGCGATCAGATCGACCGGCGGAGGTTCGGGCAGATCAATTTCGATGTGATCGCCAACGTGCAGGCGATAGCTCGATTTCGCAACATGCTGATTGACCAGCACGTCGCCGTCTTCGATTGCGCGTTGGATTCGTGTTCTGCTTATTTCCGCGAGATGTGACGCGATGAAAGAGTCGAGCCGCCTGCCGGCGGCTTCGACTGTCACGTCCAGGAGTTGAGGCTCAGTGCTCACCAGACTTGTAGGGGCGGCCCTCCGCGGCCGCCCCTCCTTGATTAATTCTGATTCATCCAGCCAGGGCGGCCGCGGAGGACCGCCCTTACAAGTTAAAAAACCTGCGCGGCGGCATCCTGCCCGCCAGGCATTCTTTGATTCGAGCGGCGGCGCCATTGATATAGCATCATCCCGAGACCCAGCGCGAACATTACAATCGAGATGAATTGAGACGTCGAAAGCCCAAACACCTGCCCGCGCGGATCGTCTCGCCAGAACTCGATCGTGAATCGCGCAACGCCGTAGATCATCAAGTAACTGTAGATTATCTCGCCGTCGAACTTGCGCCGCTTGCGCAGCCACATGAGGAAACCGAAGATCAACAGATTCGCCGCCGCTTCGATGAGCTGAGTGGGAATCAACGCCGAATCAATGGGCACACCGGTCAGCTCGCTTGCCTTTTCGCTGAATCGCACGCCGATCCACGAAGTAGTCGGCTTGCCCCAGCAACATCCCGCGGAAAAACATCCGAGCCTTCCGATCGAGTGCCCGAGCGCAACGGCCGGCGCAAACGCATCCGATGTCTTCGCCCACGGCAGCTTCCATCGCCGCATCAATATCACGCTGACGAGAAGCGCGATCAAAAATCCGCCGTAATAGACTCCACCCGAGCGCCAAAGATCAAAGGAAAGGATTCGCTTCCACTCGCCGCGATAATCGCTCCACTCGGTGATGACCATCAGCACCTTTGAGCCGATCAGTGATGCGGCGAGGATGTAGAGTCCGAGGTCATATATCCGGTCCTTGGGAAGTCCGTCGCGCGCGGCGAGATTCGCCGTCAGCCACAGCGCCGTGATGAAGGCGATTGCGAGCAGAACGCCGTAGGTCGCGATCGGAATTCCAAGCCCGGGTATTCTGAATAACTCAGGGAACATTAACTACTCCAAAACGAATGTCAGTAGTCCGTAGTCCGTAGTGGGGAGACGCGCGCTACGGACTACGGACTACTGACTACGGACTTCCTATTGACTCCCTTCAGCATTGGGAGATTCAGCCGGCTCGATTACAGGTGGCCGTTCCGCTTGAGGCGTCAGAAACAATTCGATTGCCATCAACGCCGCGCCTATCGTGATCGCAGTGTCGGCGACGTTGAATACCGGCCATTGATAATCCTTGTAATAGACCAGAATAAAATCAATCACCCGGCCCAGACGTATCCGATCGATGAGATTGCCGCAGATTCCGGCGGCCAGTAGCGCCAGCGACCACAACAGCAACGTATTGGAAACCGGCGTGCGCTTCATGTAAAAGACAACCACTAGTATCGCGGCAACCGAGATCGCGACCAGCAGCCACTTCACGTCGCCGTTGTTGAGCATTCCGAACGCTATGCCAGGGTTTTCAGTGTAGCTGAGTTTGAAAAAGCCTCGAATGATCTCGATCTCGTCGCCTTCGCGGAGCTTTATCGAAACCCAATATTTGCTGAATTGATCGAACGCCATCACCATCGTGGCAATGGACAGATACCAGAGTTTGGCCGCGCCGGCTTTGGTTGTCGGTACTTCTGAACTCATCGGCTTCTTACTCCTTCTCAAGGATGAGTGTTTGGGTTATCCACTGCAAGCCCTTCAGCGAGCGCGGCAGTGTTCAGGGCGCCATCGGCTGAGACCAGCGTAATAGCAAAACCTCCTGCTGACTTCATCTCAGCGTCGATTTGCAAGGCTGCAGCTAATTGAATTGCATCATAGGCGCGCAGTGCATGCAGTTCGGCTATGTCCCCAGCCTGTTCAATGATGGTCGGTGTTATCTCGATCAACGAATACTCATTTGTGAAATCATGTCGATAGTCCGCGATGGCTTTCATCGCACCGGTCGCCGAAAGCCCCGAACTACGCGACTTGCGCGTAACCGCCGAGATGACCTCCACAAACGTGATACGGGCAAGATAGATCTCGTTGCCGGCGGCAAGGTCGGCAGTGCTGCTTACCCACCCACTCCCGACTTCAATCAAGTAGCGTTTGACGATTGCGCTACTGTCAAAGAAGTAAGCAGCCACCTAACGTCGCTCCTCGATGATGATCTCGGATACCGGTTTGCCTTCTACCTCTATCAACTTTCGGTTCGCGTAGAAGCTCGCGTCCCGTACGCGAGGAGGAATTCTACTGATCACGCCTTTTTTCAAGAGATGTTGCTCGAATCCCTCTTCGGTCATTGTTGGCGCGCTCTTCGCGATCAACTCATCCACCATGTCTCGCAGACTTCGCTGCTCGTCCGGCGTTAGCGTCTTCACTTCTTCAACTAGTCGATCAAGATTTGAGGTTGTCATAGTCCCCATCCTTCTTCCAACTGTCGAATGCAACGCTCATCGACTTCAGGAACGCGCGGATCTTGGCCTACGGTTTCCGACCAATGCCAGCATCGTGCGCACTTCTTTCCGTCGGCGTGTTCGACACTCACAACAACTGCTCCTCGGAGAGCTTCGTCTAGTTCCTCTTCAAGCTCCACGTTCGAAACGATTAGAATATCACCTAAGTCTTCCCTGTACTTGTTGAGCAGGATATACCCATCTCGCGACGTCCGTATTGTCACCTTTGCGTCCAGCGATGAGCCGATGATTTTGTTGGCACGCATCCTCTCAAGCTCTCGTTGCACTCCCCAGCGAACATCCAACAAGCCGTCGCTCTCCCATTCGTCCAGTAACTCACGATCACCATCGCGAGTCGGCGCCTCGGGAAACTCCGCGATGTGCACGGAGGCTTCTCGCTTGCCGGGAAGGCTCTCCCAGATTTCATCTGCCGTGAATGGAAGTATCGGCGCCAGCAATTGGGCTGATGCCTCAACGATCTGGTAGAGCGCAGTCTGCGCGCTTCGCCGTCCGGCGGACTTCGGCGCGAACAGGTAGAGCCGGTCCTTCAAGATGTCGAAGTAGACGTTCGAAAGTGTCACCGTCGCGGACTGGTACAGCAAGTGATACACCGCCGTGTACTCGAACCGCCTATAGGCTTCAACGACCCTGCGAGTGAGTTCGCGGGAATATGCGATCGCCCAGCGGTCCACCATCCACATCTCGCGTTCCTCGACACGATCGCGCTCAGGATCAAAATCATAAAGATTACCGAGTGCGAATCGAGCCGTGTTGCGAAGCTTGCGATACGCGTCAACCATTCGATTCAGAATCTCGGGCGAAACCCGAACGTCTTCCTGGTAATCCGACGACGCGACCCACAAGCGCATAATCTCGGCGCCCTGCTTGCCAACCACTTCTTCCGACGGTATCGCGTTCCCCGTCGACTTGTGCATGGCTTTGCCTTCGCCATCAACGGTCCATCCGTGAGTCACAACCGTTTTATAGGGAGCCTGATCGCGCGCGGCCAGTCCGACCATCAACGATGAGTTGAACCATCCACGATATTGATCGGGTCCTTCGAGGTAAACATCCGCGGGCCAAGGCAAGCCGCGCTCAGCGGCCAACACCGCAAGCGACGACGAACCCGAATCAAACCACACGTCGAGAATGTCCTGCTCCTTCGTGAACTTAGTGCCCGCGCACTTCGGACAGGCGAAACCTTCGGGCAAGAGATACTCAGCCTCGCGAGCGTACCAAGCGTCGGCCGTTTCTCGAGCGAAGATCGATGACACGTGTTCGATGACTTTCTCGTCGGCGATCGTCTCTCCGCAGTCCGCGCAAAAAAATGCCGGGATGGGCACGCCCCACACGCGCTGGCGTGATACGCACCAGTCGGGCCGGTTGCGAAGCATATTGCGCATTCGATCGCGGCCCCACGCGGGAACCCAATTCACGCGATCGACCTCGCGAAGCGCGCCTTCGCGAAGGCTCGCTTCACCTTCGGCCGCGCGGTCCATCGAGATGAACCACTGCGCAGTCGCGCGGAAGATCACCGGATTGTGACATCTCCAACAATGCGGATAGCGATGTGGGTATTGTTCGGTGAACACGAGCGCGCCTGTCTCGCGAAGGAAGTCGACGATCGACGGATTGGCCTCGAATACCTGAAGCCCGGCGAAGCGCTCGACGGCTCCAGTGAACCGCCCGGCGTTATCGACCGGGCAATAGACCTCGACGCCTTCGTGTTGCCCGCTGAGAAAACCCTTTTCACGGAGCTCATCGTAGATCGGGGCCATTCGCGCTCGATACTGCTGGCCTATCACGAAGTCGTCGTGTCCGTGACCCGGCGCGGTGTGAACGCATCCCGTGCCCGCTTTGCCCGTGCCTCTCTTCTGCGCGAACGCGACATCGATTTCGGTTTCGGCGTCGGCTTCGCCTCCAAGCGTCACGTGTTCGCCGAGCATCAACAGTGACGGGCGATCGATCCACGCGTGACGCGCTTCCAGTCCATCGAGCGCGGAACCCGGAAAGCTCGTGACGATGCGCGCGGACGCGAGGCCACATTTTTCGGCGACCGCTTCGACCAGGTCTTTCGCAACGATGTAGATTTCATCGCCCACATCGATCGCGGCGTAGTCGAAGTTCGGATTCACCGCGATGCCAAGGTTCGCAGGTAACGTCCACGGGGTCGTCGTCCAGATCAACACAAAGACGGGCTTATTGATTGCGGATTGACCGGAGACCACGTCGTTTCCGGAATCCGCAGTTCGCAATCCGCGATCCGCAATCCTCTTCTCCAACTCTCGAACTTGATCGTCGGGCAGCGGAAACTTGACGTAGATTGAGGGGCTAGTGTGCTCCTTGTATTCGACTTCAGCTTCCGCGAGAGCGGTCTGATCGTGTATGCACCAGTACACCGGCCGCGCGCCCTTGTAGACGTATCCGCGGCCGACGACGCGCCCGAACAATCGCGCGGTCTCAGCTTCGTACGCGTTGGACATCGTGAGGTAAGGATCATCCCACTCGCCCAGGACGCCGAGTCTTTGGAAGTCGCGAGTCTGCCGTTTCAAGGCTTGAGCCGCGTGCTCGCGGCATGCTTTTCGAATGGACACCGGGCTCATCTGTGCCTTCTTCGCTCCGAGCTTCCGATCGACGAAGAGCTCGATAGGCAAACCGTGACAATCGTAACCTGGTATGTATGGCGCGTCATAACCCATCATCGAATGCGATTTGACGACGAAGTCTTTGAGGATTTTGTTCATCGCCGTGCCGATATGAATATCGGCGTTGGCGTAAGGAGGCCCATCGTGAAGCACGAACATCGGCCGCCCGGCGCGCGCTCGGCGGATCTCGTGATAGAGGTCTATCTGTTTCCAGCGGGCGAGCCGCTCGGGTTCGCGTTGCGTCAGATTCGCTTTCTGCGCGAAGGAGGTCTTCGGCAGATTAACTGTTGCCTTTAAGTCGAAAGGCGCTTGGGTAGTCATTGGTCCTCGTCACTGGATTGTAAGATTTTGAAGTTCGTATTGTCGACCTAAGCCTCAAAGCTCCGGTCCGCTCGAAACATCGGCCAAACTGGAAAGCACCTGGGTCCTCTCGTGAGGAACCCAGGTGCTTCCGAGAATTATTTCAGCTCCCCAGAAACAGGCTCTCGGAGCCGGTTTCAGGTCTCGTACTAAATGAACAACTCTTCGTCCTGATAAGCCTGATCGATGGTCTTTCGATTGCGGCCGAACAATGTTTCAAGGATTCGCCGCAAGCCCACCAGCAGTGCTGACAGCTCGCGCATCGGCTGAAGCACGGTCGCCTGCACCTCTTTGGATGTGTCCTCGAAGCGGTCCTGTGTCCGCACGAGCAGCGCATCGAGTTCCGACACCTGTCGCTGGACGGTCGCGCTGGTGTAGTCGAGCGTCTGGGAAATCTGTTCGGCCTGATGCTGCGCCAGCCTGCTGATTTCCTGCGAAGACGCCGATACCGCTGCGGCAACCGCGCGAGTTTCCAGCGTCACCTTGTCGAAGGCGTCCTTGGTTTGCGCGCTGATCTTCTCAACCGAAATCCTGACGGTGCTGATCGTATCCTGGACCTGATCGAGCATCGGTCCGGCTTTGACGATCAACGGCTCGGCCTTGGCTTGCACGGATGAGGCAATGCCCGTGAGCCTCTTGATTGCGCCGTAGATGAACATGAACATCGCCGCTTGAACGATAAAGCTCAACGTGATAACCGCCGCCGCTATCGTCATGACGATGTAGAATTTTTGCTGATCCACGAGCCCTCCTCGCTCACTAAACTCAAGCGCCGATCCGATTGAATCATTTCAAACGAGGCGCAAGAAAGATTGGAAGCGCGGATTATCGGAGTCGTTGGTGCAGTGGAGGTAATCGAAGGCACACTGCGCTTTGGTTATGCTTCGTCGCCTTCGCCCGCGACACCGGCTTTGCGCTTCTCTTCGCGATACGCCTGCTTGCCTGCCTCGATCGCAGCCGCGATCTGATCTTTTTGCCGGGAAGCAACTTCAGAAACTGTTTCGGCTCCCGCGGCCACCTTCTCGCGAGCGGTGCCGTAAACCTCTGACACTCGGCCGGCCGCGGTTCCGTATGCTTCGGAAACTCGCCCCGCGGCGGTACCGTAAGCTTCGGATGCGCGGCTGGCGGCGGTGCCGTAAAGCTCGCTTGCGCGATCGCCGATCACTCGAGCCCGTTCACCGGCGGCGTCAACTCCTCGCTTGGTGTAATCCGCGATATCGCCTCGCAATTCGCGCCCGGTCTTCGGGGCAAACAACAAAGCCAACGTCGCTCCGATACCCGCGCCTATCAGCAAGAAGGTAAGTTTCTCGGCTGCTCCTGATCCGTCATTCTCTGCCATTTCGTCCTCCGTATTACTTGATTTTAGTGCCGTCGTCCACGCGTGATGATGAAAGTTGAATATATCACTTCGATTTGACCCGAACAAGACAGGCTTCGAGCAGCGCTCTCTCTAGACTGAAAAGCTTGATTCGTAAATCGGGAAGGGCATTTGGGCGCGGTCTCGAAGCGCGATGTGACCGGCGCGATCCGTTAAACAGTAAATGCGATTCGGCGTTGCGTGAACTACAAACACCTGGTGGATTCCACGAGTGAGATTGCCTTTGACCAGCGCCACGTGATTGCCGCGGCTGTGCCCTTGCACGAAGCCTTCTTCCGCGGCCGGGCCGTCAACCAAAACCTCGATCTCGCTTCCGATCAGGTTGAGGTTTTGTTGAAGCGAAATCTCTTTTGACACCTCGATCAGCCTCGAAAGCCGCTCGACCTTCACTCGACGTTCCATATCGCCGAAGTGAATCGCGGCGGGAGTGCCTTCGCGTTCCGAGTAAATGAACATGTAGGCCATGTCGTAGCGAACTTCGCGATAAAGCGACAGCGTCTCCTCGAAGTCATCTTCTGTCTCGCCGGGAAAGCCCACGATGAAGTCGGTCGAGATCGTCGCGTCCGGCAAAAGCTCGCGCACCTTGCCGACGCGTTCGAGATAGAATTCGCGGGTGTACTCGCGAGCCATTCGCTTGAGCATTCGATTCGAGCCGGACTGAACCGGTAAGTGAATGAACCGGCATACAGTAGGCGTGTCGGCGATCGCTTCAATTATCTCGTCGTCAAGATTGATCGGATGCGATGTGATAAATCTGACTCGCGGAATCCCAACGCGCCCGGCCATTCTCAACAACTCCGCAAACGAAGGATAGCCTGGCAATCGAGAGCGCCGCGATCCGGTGCCGTCAACCAGTCCATACGAGTTGACGTTCTGTCCCAGCAAGCTCACCTCAACGACGCCCGCGTCCTTCAGAGCGCGAGCTTCATTGATGATGTCTCCAGCGGGCCGCGAGACTTCCGGCCCTCGCGTGGCCGGTACGATGCAGTAGGTGCATCGATGATTGCAGCCCCGCATGATCGTAAGGTGCGCGCTCAACGCTCCGGTTGGAGGCGGCGGCGAGTAGAATTGCAACTCGCGTTTGAATTCGAACGATTGAAACTTGCCGCGCTCGATTGCCGGAACGATTTCGGTGATTGCTCCCGGGCCAAGCATTATGTCGACGCCGAAGCGGCGTCCCATTCGTTGACCTTCAGGAAGCTGAGCCAGACAGCCCATCAAAGCGATCCTCAGGTCTTTGCGCTTGGTGCGTTCCTTGCGCAACTCGCCGAGCAAGGTCTGAACTTTTTCAACGGGCTTGCCTCTTACGGCGCAGGTGTTGACGAGCACGAGGTCGGCTTCTTTGAAGGAATCGACAAACGAGTATCCGATACCCGCAAGCTCCGACTGAATGGCGTGCGTGTCGTACTCGTTCATCTGACATCCGAATGTGACTATGTGTGCTCGCATTAGGAATACAGATTCGTATCTAAGCTTTCGCTGCTCGAGCCGCGCCATTCCGAGAGCGCGCGGGCTTTTTCGCGGAAGGTTTTCGCGCAAGTTGTTTGTGTTTTCGCGCGGAACGTCTTCGATGGTCGTCGACTTTCTCCTGGAGCCAGACGTTTATCAGGGTCTCTGTATTCAACCCCTGTCGGCGGGCGATTCTCGTCACGTTCTGCAATATTTCATAAAGGACACGGACTTCATGCACGCGGCGCTTCAGGTCCACGTCAAAGTCCACGGGTATCATGTACTCTTCATAATCCGCACCGCTGTGAGTGTCCCAGAATTCGCCAGCTTCTTCCAAGCTGTTGAAGTGGTCTGGCAACGGATCTCGCGTCTTCTTCCTACTTTCTTTCATAGCGTCTCCGTTCTTTCGCATCCATGTCGCGAGCAGAGATAGGCATTGCCGTGCCGCGACCCTTGTAGATAAAGAACAACGTCAAATATCTCCCTGCGTCGGTTTGTCCGAGAGCCCAGTACAGATTCTCGCCTTTTAGCCGTCCTTTCGCAACGAAGTCGAAGTGAGGGTTGTTGTCAAAGACCTCTTGAACTTCGTCTTTCGATACGTGGTGCTTTTGCTCCAGCTTTTCGATGAACTGTTTCTTCCATATGCACTTCAAGATTCTCATGGTCAAATCTCAGCGCGGCATCAGTGCAGCAGGTCGAGCAATGTATCCACACCCGAATTGCGGACCGTCGATGGATTCTCCGACGCCCGGAGAGGCAAGCTATGTTCACAAACGAGCCAACGCCGGTCAAGGGAGAAGGGTAAAAGCGTCAATAGACTCCGCTATCAGCACCAGATCGCGTTCCACCAATCCGAGCAACAACCTGAGTTCTTGTGCAATCGAGGACCCACAATCAAGTTGAAGAGCAAGCCTCGATTACGTTCAGCGGTGATCGCGCTTGTTGCCCAGCCGTGACCCGAACTAGAATGCGTTCCGCTCGCTTAACAATTTGTTGCACACAGCTCGAAGTTGATTTTGCGCGATGATCAAAGCTTATCAAGACGACCTCGCTTACATTCACGACGTAGGGTTTGGCGACTACGCACGGAACTCCGCGCCCGGGCTGCTCGAGATCCTGCGAGAAGCTCAAATCACAACTGGACTGGTAGTCGATCTCGGCTGCGGGAGCGGCATCTGGGCGCGCGAACTTTCAAACGACGGCTACGATGTATTCGGAATCGACATCTCTCCTGCAATGATTGAAATCGCACGCAAGCGAGTACCCGAAGCTGACTTCCGCGTTGAGTCCTTGCTGAGAGCGAAACTCCCCGAGTGCGATGCTGTTACTTCACTCGGTGAGTGTCTCAATTACCTGTTTGATAAGAGCAACAATGACCCAGCTTCGGCGGCTGTTTCGCCGGATCTACACCGCTCTCAAACCCGGCGGCGTGTTTGTATTCGATATCGCCGGGCCCGGACGCGGGAAGGGTCCTCGTCAGAAGCATGTCCAGGGAATGGACTGGGCGGTTCTTGTTGAAGTGGATGAGGACTCCGGGAGACAGCGTCTAACCCGGCGGATTACTTCGTTTCGCAAGGTCGGGGAGTTCTACAAACGCGACGAGGAAGTACATCGACTGCAGCTCTACCGGAGATCCGGCATCGCGAAGGAACTTCGGGAGATCGGCTTTCGCGTGCGCATTCTCAAGAGCTACGGCGAGCAAGAGATGATTCCGGGTTGCGTGGCGTTTCTCGCGCGAAAGCCTCGATGATGATTCCACGATGAGTCAAAGCAGTCACGATTGATCCTGCGATTTCACTGCGATGCCGACGCCTGTGAAATACTGCTCTCCATAACGGATCACCGGCTCGCCTTCAACAATCACGTGCTCTATGCCAGTCGGATATTGCTTCGAGTCTTCAAACGTCGCGCGATCGATCACACTCTGAGGATCGAAGACCACAAGATTCGCCTGCGCGCCATCCTCGATGCGGCCATATCGCTTGAGCCCGAAGGTTTCCGCTGCCAGTCCCGACATTTTGCGCACGGCTTCCTCGAGCGTCAGAACGTTGAGATCGCGAACATAGCGCCCGAGAATTCGCGGATAGGTTCCATAAGCTCGCGGATGAGGCTTGCCGCCAAGCAACCCGTCGGTACAAACGTTGACGTAAGGCTCGCGCATGATCTTCTGCACGACTTCTTCGGATTGGCTGAACGAGATCATCCCGACGCCCATGCGCTCTTCGGAAAGCAGATCGAGCGCGAACTCCGCCGCCTGCTCTTCACTCACTCCGTTGTCCGCTTGACGAGCGAGCGCCGCAGCTTCCGCGAGGTTCTTGCCGACGTACTCCGGATGATCACCGGATGGAATATCGGAGACGATGATTCCTTCAGGTCCGGACCACTTCCAGAAGTTGTCCCACTCCGAGCGTGAACGGTCGAGCATCGCTTCTCGCATTCGGCGGCGTTCGTCATCGCTCGCAAGCCGGGCAAGAGCCGCCTCAACGCCGCCAGCGTGGGCCCACGGAGGCAGTATCGCGCCGAGCATTGTCGAGCCGGCAATGTAAGGATATTGATCCGCGGTCAAGCGCATGCCCTCAACTTGAGCGATGCGCACCATCTCAAGCACGCCGTCGATCACCGGCCAGTTCTCGCGCCCGGCGACTTTGAAGTGCGAAATGTGAACTCGCACACCCGAATGCTTGCCGATTTCAATCATCTCGGCGACCGCGTCTTCAAGGTAGTCGCTTTCACTCCTCATGTGAGCGACAAACACGCCGTCGAATTCGGCGACTGCCTTGCACAGCTCGATCATCTCCGAGGTGTCGGCGAAACAACACGGCGGGTAAATCAATCCGGTCGACATTCCCAGCGCGCCTTCGCGCATCGACTGACGAATTAGCTCCTGCATCGCTGTGATTTCGTTTGGAGTTGCGCGGCGGTCTTCCATGCCCATCGCGTTCAGGCGAACCGCGCCGTGCGGAATCAAGTAGGTGCAATCGAGGGACGGCTTCGCGCGGGCAACTGAGTCAAGATACTCGCCGACTGTCTCCCAATCCCATTCCCGATCGAGCTTCCCAAGCAGGCCCGCGAGCGAGCGTTCCATCTGCGGGCGATCAGCTTTGCGAATCGGCGCGACCGAAATGCCGTCTTGCCCAAAGACTTCAAGCGTGATGCCTTGCCGAACCTTCATCGGCAATTCAGGTTCGGTCAATACTCGCAGATCAGAGTGGCTGTGCGTGTCAATGAATCCGGGAGCGATGACCAGCCCCTTGCAATCGAGTTGCTCTGGCGCGCCTTCGAGTGTGCCCGGCGCATCGACGGCGAGAATCCAGTTGCGTCGAATGGCTACATCGCCTTCGAATCCCGCGCGACCCGTGCCGTCGATGATCGTGCCTCGCTTCAGAATCAGGTCGGGCGACTTGATCATCGAGCCGCCTCATCGCCCGCATTGTTCGTCGAGCCATTGACGGCGAGCAGTTCGAGCGCGTGGCCATCCGGGTCTTCGAAATAAAGCGAAGTCGAATTCATCCATTGATGGAAAACGGGACCTTCGACTTCAACGCCTCGCTCGCGCAGCATCGCAAGCGCGGGCTCGATGTCGGCCTCATCAATCGTGAATGCGAAGTGCTGCAACGGCCACTCGCTTTTGTCTTCCTGAAGCACGACCATTCCCGCGTCGCCGCCCGCTCTTAAGAACAGCCAGTTGCGTTTCTCATCTCGAAGACCAACTTCGAGATCGAGCACTTCGCGATAAAACGGCTCGGCCTTAGTCATGTCCTTGACGCGAATTGCGACTTCATAGACTCCTCGTATTGGCAACATACCCACTCCTGTTCGTGATCTCAGAGCCGCAATTGTATAATGCCCCGGTCACTCATAGCCAATTTCGTTAAAGGAATCCGCGATGACGAACCCTCACAATCGGTTTGCGCTGTACCTCCAGGACAAGCACCCGCTTCGTGAAGCCATCGACTACGTCCGGTACGCTGAATCGCGAGGCTTCGAGGCGGTGTGGCAGGCTGAGTCAAGATTGGTTCGCGATGCAATCGTCCCGATGGCCGCTTATGCCGCGACTACCGAACGAATCAAGATAGGCTCCGGCGTCATCAACAACTGGACTCGCAATGCGGCGTTGATCGCGGCGACGTTTTCGACACTCGATGATCTGGCGCCCGCGCGAATGATGTGCGGACTCGGAGTCTGGTGGGAACCGCTCGCAACAAAAGTCGGAGTCAATCGCCGCAAGCCGCTCCTGGCCATGCGTGAAACAGTCGAAGTCGTTCGCCGGTTGCTCGCGATGGAGAAAGTCACCTTCAAAGGCGAGTTCGTTCAGGTCGAAGACATCGAGATCGACATAGTCCATGGAGACAGGTCACCTAAGAACGTCCCCATCTACATCGGCGCGACGGGCATGAAAATGATGGAGCTTGCGGGCGAGATCGCCGACGGCGTGATGTTGAACTATCTC
>Ga0207653_10000060_pt1 | contig 84774 bp, 81 predicted proteins | sample KBSK5251metaG_FD_184341 | JGI IMG/M metagenome (GOLD analysis project Ga0207653, IMG submission 184341) | Corn, switchgrass and miscanthus rhizosphere microbial communities from Kellogg Biological Station, Michigan, USA - KBS K5-25-1 metaG... | ecosystem: Host-associated > Plants > Roots >... | reverse complement strand
TGCCGTCTTGAACCGCTCAGTGCGTGAAGCCATTGGCATCCTCCTGAGGAGGTGAACCGTCGGCTGTTCAAACCCCGCTGCCTCCAATTCGAGCCGTCAAAATACGCCGGCGCCGCAACACGAACCAGACGCCGCCGGCAATTAGCCCAAGTGGCAAGACGACTCCCAGTGATTGCACCCCCAGAGACACGAGCACGACGAAGTTGCGCCACGACTGCGTGAATGCTTCTCCCATGACGCTCTTCCCTGCGGTCCCCACGACCGGCAGCGGTTCATGGACGTTCACACTGAGCGTGCTCATGGCGGTGTGGGCCTTGAGATAGCGAATCCGTCCCTCGTAGCGATCGATCTCTTCGCGCACGCGGGCGAGCTCCCGCTCGACGTCCAACACGTCCTTGAGCTTGCCGGTGCGCGTCGCAAGGAGGTCGATGAGGCGGCGCTCGAGCCGCCGGGCGTTGTCCATCCGCGCGTTGACGTCGACAAACTCTTCGCCGACATCTTCGGCGTCGACGTTCACTGATTCCAATTTTCCGATCGGCGTCAATCCGGAGAGCGCCTCGTCGAACCGCGCGGCCGGAATCTTCAGCTCGATGTTCGCCTGGCGCAGCTGGTCCTTGCCGGTCTCGATGCCGGAGCCGGCCACGTAGCCGCCCAGCCGCGTCGCCAGCAACCTCACCTCGACGATCGCCGGCTGCAGCGAATCGACTTCGATTGATGCGGTGGCGGTGCGAATGATCATGTTGGTCGGCACGTCGGGCAGGGGGGAGGCAGGCCCGTGCTCCTCGGGAACCGCCATGGCCGCCGGTGCCGGGCGGCTTGCGGCCGCGGCGCGGGACATCTGCTGCTGCTCTCCCCGTGCAGAGTAGAGGGCGTATCCGTCTGTGGCTTCCGGGGCTTCTGACGTGCATCCGATCAACAGGGCTGCAACAAGCACGGCAAGGGACCGACGTCTCATGGTAACTCTCCGGTGGGAGGACTGTCCCAAAGAGACGGCGTGCACATGGCGCCTTGCACAGTCTTCCATGAGATATGGAGCACGGAAACATGACGATTCGCTAAACGTAGATTCCCCACATGGATGGCATCGCCGTAAAACTCGAGAAGCTCAAGCGCGAAGCGCAGAAGGAATGGAAGCGCAAGTGGCGCAAGAAGGTGCGGCAGGCCGCACCGGCGTCCGCGACGGAATGGCGTGCGCTCGCCGCGGCTCTGGCCGGGGCGGTCCTGAAGATCGCCATGATCATTGCGCTACCGTTTGCGGTGCTCGTGCGCGGGTCGGTGTTCTTCTATGAGCACGGCACGACCTCGGTCTGGCTCGCGCTCCTCACCGCGGCGATCCTGACCTGTGCCGTCGTTACAGCGTACGCCGTGTGGCTCGCGCGCAAATTCACGAAGCGCGGCGGGCGCGGCGGTCGAGCGTTGATCATCCCGCTCGCGAAGTGGGTGGCGCTACCGCTGGTCGTTTTCTACTGCGGGTATTCGCTCGTCTACATCGCCAGCGTTCACGCGAAATCGCCGCCGGTACGGGCCTATTACGGATCGCTGCATCCGCTGCTGCGCCTGGCGCTGTCCACGTTGATTCTGGCCGACCGCGACATGCTGATCACTGATTCCGGCCGTCTGCCGGAGGACTATGGTCGGATGGGTCTGCCGACCAACAGCCGCACCCGGCACTACAAGCAGGCCGACGGCTGGATCCACGCGGTCGATCTCCGGACCACGGGCCGCGGCGTCATCAAGAACCGCGGCGTGCAGTTCTACTTCTGGTTGATGGGATTCGATACCAAGCGGCATGTGGGCACCGCCGATCACCTGCACGTCGAGTTGAACTAGGCGAACAGCTGCTGCAGCTCGGCGAACGGAATCCCGTACGCCTGCAGGGTTCCGTACGTCCCTTTCTCCTTCCACTCGCGCGCCATCCGGCGTACCAACCCGAGTGTTGCGCGCATCGGCGCCGACCCGAACGTCACGCGGCGCACGCCCAAAGCGGCCATTTCCTTGAGTGTCGGCGCGTTGGGGGTGCCGAGGATGTTGAGGGGGGCGCGAATCTGCTGCACGAGCTGCTCGATGGTGCCCGAATCCCCGACAAACGGCACGAACACCGAATCGGCCCCCGCCTCGCGAAATGCGTTGCCGCGCCGCACCGCCTCGGCGAGCCGCTTGTCGCGCGGAATCTCGGGGGCTTCGAACGCGTCGGTTCTGGCGTTGAGCACCAGCGGAACCCCGGTGACATCGGCGGCCTGCCGTGCGGCTCGCACGCGCTCGACGGCGAGCGCGAAGTCGATCAAATGTTTCTCTTCCATTCTGTCTTCGAGATTCATCCCTACCGCGCCCGCATCGATCGCGCGACGCACGGTCTCGCGGACGGCGTCGGGTGTCTCGCCGTAGCCGGCTTCCAGATCGGCGGTGATCGGAACGGAAATCCGGCGCGTGATGCGCGAGACTGCGGCGAGCATCTCATCGCGACTGATGCGCTCGCCGTCGGGCATTCCCAGGCTGAACGCGATGCCGGCGCTGGTCGTCGCCAGCGCTTTGAAGCCCGCCTCCACGAAGATCCTGGCGCTGCCGGCGTCCCACGCGTTCGGGAGAACCAGCATCGGCCCCTCGACGTGGAGCCGTCTCAGGGTCTCGGCTTTTTCGCGCATGTGCGGGTATGTTATCCGTTCCTCGAGCGGAGTCAAAGGATGCGCGCTGCTCTCTTTCTTCTTCAAACAGTCTGCGTATCGCAACCCGCGAAGCTGCCGGCCGTTGATCAGCGGTGGGACGCGGTACGCGCACGGGCCCACGCGATCGCGTGCGAGAAACTGTCGCCCAATATCCCCGGTTTCGCGCTCGCCGTCGCCGTAGACGGGAAGATCGTGTGGTCGGAGGCATTCGGTTACGCCGACGTCGCGGCGAAGCGCCCCGCGACGCCCGCGACGCAGTTTCGAATCGGCAGCGTGTCGAAGTCCCTGACGGCCGACGCGGTCGCCCAGCTGTACGAAACCGGCAAGCTCGATCTCGATGCGCCGATCCAGCGCTACGTCCCGTCCTTCCCCGACAAGGGTGCCGTGATCACCACGCGCCTGCTGGGCGGTCATCTCGCCGGCATTCGCCATTATCGGGGAAATGAATTCCTGCTGAACCAACGATACCCGACCGTCACGTCGGGCCTGGCCATCTTTCAAAACGACTCACTCGTCGCGCCGCCCGGCACGCGCTTTTCCTATTCGACCTACGGCTTCAACCTGGTCAGTGCCGCCGTCGAGGGTGCATCGGGAGAACAGTTTCTCTCGTACATGAGCCGCCACGTGTTCAAGCCGCTCAAGATGGCGAGCACGGCGCCGGACAAGAACGACAGCCTCATTCCAAACCGCACGCGGTTTTACGACCGCACGGCGACGGGAGAGTTCACGCTCGCGCCCACGGTCGACAACAGCTACAAGTGGGCGGGGGGAGGATTCGTGTCGACCGCGGAGGACCTCGTGCGGTTCGGCTCCGCGCATCTCGCGCCGGGGCATCTGAAGGCGGCGACGCTCGAGCTGTTGTTCACGCCGCAGCACACGACATCCGGTGAAGCGACTCCCTACGGGATCGGCTGGTTCATCGAGACCGACACGCTCGGCCACCGGTACGTGTATCACGGCGGCGGATCGGTCGGTGGCACGACCGCGTTCGGCGTGGACCGGGACTCGCGCGTAGTGATTGCGCTCGTCACGAATCTGACTGACGCGCGGCTCGGCGCCGTGCAGGAAATCCGCCTCATGTTCGATTCGGCCGCGACGGCGCCGGTCCGACCCTAGTTGCCCCCGCCTGCGCCGCGGCCGGCGCGCGCCGCCTTCCACTGCCGGGGGTCCCACAACGCGGCCGGCAGCGACACGTTCGTCTGGATCTCGCTGTACTGCTCGAGGAACTGCTGCTGCCCGTCGACCAGGAACTCGACCTCGGCGGAGACCCAGCCACCGCCCACCGGAGCCGGCGCGTACTTGTTGAAGCGGGTGTCGGCCGTCTTCGTCGAGTCGCGCGGCGTGGGTTCGAGCAGGCGCACGAACACCAGCCGCTCTTTATCCACCCAAAACTGACGTTTCGTGCCCACGATCCAGACCGGCCTCCCCTGCCAAGTGCCTTCACTCAGCACGGTCAGATCGAACCCCCGCGGCCCCTGGTTGAGCTGCGTCATCGTCCGCTCGACCGGCTGCATGTAGACGTCGAAGCCGAGGACGAGTAGCGGATGCATGAAGGGACGCGGTGGGCGCATCGAGTCGTGCTGAAACGGAAAGATCGAATCATTCGCAAACAGTACGCCGTTCCCCGAATCCGCCGGCTGGAACTCGATCCGCAGCTTCCCGGGAGCCTGTAGCCACTCGCGCCACGTCGAATGCTCGATCGTGCCGTCGGGATGGTGCTGCGTGTTGTCTTGGCGGAATGTCAGCGTGTGGTACCACTTGCCGTCGTAGCGAGCCCGCATCGCGGTGAGCAATTCCTGCGGGGTCGTGATCGGGCGCTGCGGACTGCTGGTCAGCAGGCCGAGCATGACTACGAATGCGTGGCGCATATCACCTCGCGAGGCGGTAGCCGGTTTTGCGGACGGTGAGGATGTGTCTGGGGTTGGCGGGATCGCGCTCGAGCTTGCGGCGCAGCTCGGCAACGTGCGTGTCCACGGTGCGACTCATCACTTCGGCGCTGTAGCCCCAGACTTCCGTGAGCAGCTCGGTGCGCGTGATGCAGGCGCCGTCGCGCCGGATCAGCGCGAGGAGGAGATCGTACTCCTTGGGCGTCAACGCCACCGGCGAGCCGTCGCGCAGCACCGTCCGCGACGGCGTGAGCACTTCGATATCACCGAACTTGTCGAACGGCGGCGCCGGTGGTCCGCCGTTCTTCTTCGGCTCCACGACGCGACGCAGCAGCGCCTCGATGCGTGCCAGCAGCTCGAGGACGCCGAACGGCTTGGTCACGTAGTCGTCCGCGCCGAGGCGAAGACCGCGGACTTTGTCCGCCTCTTCGCCGCGGGCGGTGAGGATGAGCACCGGCATGCCGTGCCCGTCTTCGCGCAGCGCCCGCAGCACGCGGAACCCATCCATCCCCGGCAGCATCAGGTCGAGCACGACGAGGTCGGGATTGGCACTGCGCGCGCGCGACAGGCCTTTCGTCCCGTCCTTGGCGACTTCGACCTCGTAGCCCTCGATCTCGAGATTGTTGCGCAATCCGTACGCGAGGTCGGGGTTGTCCTCGATGACGAGGATCCGCTTGGGTCCGATCGCGGATGCGATCATGCGGGCAGCTCGATCACGACGCGCGTCCCACTCCCGCCCTCGGGGCCGGCGTCATCGATCCAGGTACGACCGTGGTGGAGGCTCGCGAGCTCGCGCACGACGGCGAGGCCGATGCCGCTGCCCGCAACCGACGAGCCGCGGTCGCGCTCCAGCCGCCAGAACCGCTCCCACACGCGCTCGCGGTCGGCGCGCGGGATGCCGGGTCCGCCATCGGCGACCCACAGCCGCGCGGCGCCGTTTTCGCGCGTCGCACCGATCCGCACTTCCTGGCCCGCGGGACCGTACTTGATAGCATTGTCGAGCAGGTTGAGCAGCATCTGCCGGACGGCGCCGGGATCGGCGGGCACGACGAGGTCCTCCGGTATCTGTGCCGAGACCGTCGCGCCGCGCGCGGCGGCGAGCGGCGCAAAGCCGTCGATCACCTCCTGCACCAGTGGCGCGAGGGCGGTCGGCTCCGGGGCAATGTGCGCCGTCTGCCGCTCCGACCGCGAGAAGTGCAGCAGATTCTCCACCAGATGCGTCAGGCGGCGCGCCTCCTGATCGATGATTGCCAGCGAGCGGCGCCGTTCTTCGTCGGATCGCACGCGCCCCAGCGTCAGCGTCTCGGAGAACATCCGGATCTGCGCGAGCGGCGTGCGCAGCTCGTGCGATACGCCGGAGATGAAATCGGTCCGCAGGCGGGTGAGCTGAGACTCGCGGCGCAGCTGAAGCAGCGCGGTGCCGATCAACGCCGCGGTGAGCCCCAGCAAGCCGAGAATCAGCGGCAGCCGCGACTTGGGTAGCCCGCCGATGATCAGCTTGTCGGCCATCGATGAGCGTAACGTGGTCTGCGCTGCCAGATCGCCCATATCGGTGCCGACCGTGTCGCTCCCGGTGTAGGGCGATGTGTACTGCACCGCCGAGCGATAAATCTCGACGCCGTAGCGGTCGGTGATGATGATCGAGCCCATCGAGTCGTACTGGATGCCGCCGGTCAGCGGCCGGGGCAGCAGCGGGAATTTGTCCGTGGCCTCGGCGACGAGTGGCCGGAGCGCGACGGGCTTCGCTTCGACCCCGATCGCCGTGCGCAGCATCCCATCGGCGTCGCGCAGCACCGTGTACGCGATGTAGCGTCTGTCGCCGCCGGGTTGTCCGAGCACGGTGCCCATGTGCCACGAGGTGTCGTAGACCGTGCGCGTGTGCGCGGGCAGGGTGTCGACCAACCAGCGCCGCACGCGGTCGGGCACTGTCTGCCCGGACGTGGTGAGCGCTCCCGTCTTCAGGTCCATGCGGAACGTGAACCGGATGTAGGGCGCGAGTGAGAACTCGTGCTCCATCATGTCGTAATGCAGATCCTTGGGGGCCGGCAACGGCTTGTGTGGCGCGATCTCATATGCGTGCTGGAGCGCTTTCAGCGGCGGCGTGACGGCAAAGTAGATCCCGCGCGCGCTCTGCAGCGCCACGCGCGATGCCGCGAGCTTCGCGTAGTCGCGCAGCACGCGATCGGCCTGCGCGCGATGATAACGCGCCGTCCCGTATGCCTGGACGCCGAGGGCCGCCGCCACGCCAAACGCGAGGACCAACAGCACGGCGACAACGGCGCCGCGTCGCACCCGGAAACGAGTCATGGATTGAAGATTCCCTCTCCGACGCTCCATCGGCAACACTCGGTCAACTCGGCTGGACGGTTCCCTGACAAAGCTCGCACGCCGCGCGCATCATCGCGCGGGCGGAAGCTCCTACATTCGTGGCTGAGAGACGGAAGTAGATCGCGGCGCAAGTGTCGACGGCCACTTTCGCCCGATCTCGCCAACCCGGAGCGCGGTAACGGCTCCGGGTTTGGTTTTTGTGGTCTAGTTGCTGATGAAGAAGCCGCCGCCGCCGCCGTCGCCGAAGCGCGGATTCACGATGTTCGCGAACTTCGAGCCGAACGTGTAGCTGAGCGACAAATACCCGAAATATTGATACGAGGTGGCCAGCTGGCGGCGCTGGAGCAAGACCTCTTGCTCCGAGGCGCCAGCCTTGGGTATCGACAATTGGTCGTGGATGAGTCCGACGCTGCCGAACAGGCTGACGGATAGCCCCCTGAATATCCGGAGGTCTGTGTTGCCGAAGAACGTCAGACGATTCTTGCGAAAGTCGTACAGGTAATTGCTCGCGACTAGCGAGACTCCCGCCGATCCCCACGGCTGTTTGATGGACAGCGACGCGTTCAGCGACTCCACGAACCGTGTTTCCTGCAACCGGTTGAAGATGGTCGTGTCGCGATAACGATACAGCGTTGGCCCGACCTCATAGCGAAACGTCAGGAGCTTCCGCGTGGACTGCGAATACGGGATGACATCGTACTCGATGGCCGGCGCGATTCCAGCGGCGAGTTCCTGATTCAAGTAGGTGGATGACGAGGCGAGGACGCGGCCTCCGAAAGACCAGTGCGGACCCAGGCTGCGCACGATCAGCGCGTTCGCGTTGTTGCCACGCGTAATGTTACGAACTTGCTGCTCACCGATTTGCGTCCCGGCGCTGTCGTACAGCGGATACGTAAAATCACCCTGGTTGAAGTACTGGCTCAACGAGAACCTGATCTTCCAGTTCTCCGTAAGGCGAGCCGCCGATAGGCGACCCGACCAGTATTGGAACTTGAGGCTCTTCTCGCCATTGAAGTTGCCCGAGAGCGAGGCACTAAACACCCAGTAATTCCATGGATCACGCACCTGGGCACTTGCGCTAGCCGGGGCGGTGTAACTGATCGTCACATTTCTGCCGACGGGGGTTTTCGCCACGAAGCGCACCATGCCGAGCCGCATGGTGCTGGCCAGACCGCGTCGGACGTCGTCTTGCGTATCTCTCGCTTTCGAGTTCCAGCGCAGTGTGTCGGCCGTCCCCGCGAACCGCTCGAGACCGATGAACGCGAGCGTGTACTCCTGCCCGCCCCCGGTTTGTTGGGTTGTGACCAACACGTGCACCTGTGCGTAGGTGCGGTCCCGCACCCAGTTCACGAACGTGATCTCGGTGCGGTAATAATCGAAATCGCAGAACGTATCGGGGCAATCGAGAAACACCCGCACGGCCGAGTCCTGTGCCGTGCGGGTGCTGTCTTGTGCGGCGAGCGCGGAAAAAGCAAAGGCACATGCAGCGGCAATCACGCCAACCCGCATGTGCCTTGCTCCCGTCGAAAGGGTCCTACATCAACGGTGCGACATTGCCGGTACGACCTTCATTCTACCAATCACCTCGGCCAGGCGTTCCGCCGCGATCCCCAGGACACACCCGATCGCCAGGGCGATCACGACACGGAGCGACGGCGTCATCACGAACGTCCTGAAGCCCATGGCGAGGTAGGTCGCCCCGCCAACGATCGCGCCCGCTGTGTACGACAGCAACGGGAACCGGGCCTGGTACACCATGCCGAACACGGCCGCGCCCAGCACGAGGGCATCGACGATTTCCTGCCGCCCGAGTGCCGTGGACACCGAGACATACAGCGCGGCCCAAACGACACCCGAAATCGTGCCGACGATGGACTTCTGCAGCCCGGGCATGCCGCCGCCGGCGCCGACGAAGCAGCCGAGGCCGACGATCACGGGCCACAGCTGGAGATTGATTTTGAGAAGATGTGAAATCGCGGCCCACACGGCCGCAACGATCGCCAGACTCAAGGCTTTGGTGGTTGAAGCGCTCATCTGTTGGCCTCCTCCATTGAAGGGGGATCTGGGGCGGCAACATAATGAACGGGCACGGCGGGGTGCAACGCTTCGCGGCTAAACACGTTGAATTACATAGGCTTCCATCGCGTAGTACTCGGGCAGCCCGAGGCGGTCGGCGCGCGCCGCGGTCTCCAGATTCCGCGCCTCCACGCGCTGCCAAAACTCCCTCTCGTCGTATCCGGGGAAGGGCGCCGTATCCTTTTGCGATTGATGCCGGAAGATCGCGAGGATTTTGGCGTGCAGCTCGTCCTGCGACAGTGGAACGAGCACGTCAGCCTCGGTGAGCGACCACTCCTGCCACGCGCCGCGATACAACCACACCTCCGGCTTCCCTCCCTGATAGCGCGCGAGCGCCCCTTCGACGGCAGCCTTGCACGTGCGATGCGTGCCGTGCGGATCGGAGAGGTCGCCGGCGACGAACACGAGATCGGGTCGCGTTTCTTCGATCAGCCGCAGCACGATCGCGATGTCGTCCTCGGACAGCGGCCGCTTGCGCACCTCGCCCGTCTGGTAGAACGGGAGATCGAGGAACCGCGCACTGCTCGCGGGAATGCCGACCGCGGCCAATGCGGCGATCGCTTCCGACTCGCGGATGAATTTCTTGAGGTTCTGCACGACGGGGATGTCGATGTCGCCGGGCGCCTTCTCCTCCATGCCGGCGTTGACCGTGCCGCGGGCGCGCTGCACCGCGGCTGGGTCGAGCCCGAGCGATCCGGCGGCCCGTTCGACGAAGTCCAGATGACGGGTGACGTCGTGATCGAATACCGCGATGTTGCCGCTCGTCATGTACGCGACGACGATCTGATTCTCGTTCTCCCACAGCTTGCGCAGAATACCGCCCATCGAGATGACGTCGTCATCCGGATGCGGGGAGAAGACGACCACGCGCTCGTGTGTCGGGAGCTTGGCCCGGCCCCGAATCTTGTCGCGCAGCCGATTGAAGACCTGCCCGTTGATCGGACCGGCCGACCCCGCGCGCGCGAGCAGCGGGCTCAGCTGATTCTCGGCGTAGTCGCGCGCGGACAATTTCAGCACTGCCTTCGTGCTGCGATCGGCGAGCCACACGACGGCGCGCTCCACCATCGCGGGAGTCCACTCGACGCCCTCCAGGATCCACGGCGTCTTGATCCGTGTCAGCTCGGCGGCGGCGGGCAGGTCGAGATAGAACGTGACGCCTTGGTGGCGCTGCAGGAACGTGGCGGCGACGTCGGTCGAGATGTCACCTTCGACCGCGCGCGCGACGATCCCGGCCTTGTGCTCGCCGGTCGCGAGCAATGCGATCTCTTTGGCGTCGAGAATCGTTGCGACGCCCATCGTGATCGCCTCGCGCGGGACGTTTTCGACGCCGAAGAAATCGGCGGCGGCGTCCTTTCGCGTCAGGGTATCGAGCGTGACGATCCGGGTCCGCGATGACGCGTCGGAGCCCGGCTCGTTGAACCCGACGTGTCCCGTCTTGCCGATGCCGAGCAGCTGGAAGTCGATGCCGCCGGCGGCGCGAATCGCTGCTTCATACGCGGCGCACGCTTCGGTCACGCGCTCGCGCGGCGTCACACCCTCGGGGATGTGGACGTTTTGCTTCGCGATGTTCACGTGCGCGAAGAAGTTCTCCCACATGTAGCGGTGATAGCTGTGGGGACTGTCGGGCGACATCGGGTAGTATTCGTCGAGATTGAACGTGATGACGTGCGAAAAATCGACGTCGCCCGCCTGGTGAAGGCGGATCAGCTCTTCGTAGACGCCCAGCGGGGTACTGCCGGTGGCGAGCCCGAGCACCGCCTTGCCTTTGGCCCGCGTCTCGCGCTGGATGACTTCCACGATGCGCTCGGCGACTCGCGCAGCGAGGTCCGAGTGCTCAGGAAAGACGACGGTCTTCAGTCGCTCGCGGTCGCGGGAGCTTTCAATCGTGGTGGGGGGCGAGCGGCGCGCGGTAGCCTTGGCCATCTACACCTTTACTTCGATCGTTGCACCGCGCTTGTGGCGCACGTACAGCCACGCCATCGGGACGATCATCATGCCGGCGGCGATGATCGTGAGGGCGAGCAGGACGGCAGAGAGCAGCACCGCCTGCTGCGAGGCTTGCGCGGCCCGAAACAGCGTCGAATCCTGTTTGGCGAGCAGCACGATCATCGCCTGGCGCGCCTCGGTCCCGACCCCGGTTCCCGAGCTCGTCAGGCCGCCCAGCACCGTCTGGACCAGGTCGCGTTCCCGGTCGTCGGGCATGGCGTTACCCAGCCCAGCCAACTCCACGCGGAGCTGGCGGCCGAGGGTGTCCCGCTGCGCGACGGCTTCGGGCCGGCGGAAACGGGGGTCGGAGTTGGTCGCCATTTCGCGCCATACCTCGAGCCCGGCGTTGTAGCGGTGCAGGGTTTCGGAGGTGCGCGCGCCGCGGGTTACTGTCCGGGCGGCCCCGCTGAGCGAGAAAATCAGCCAAAGTCCGATTACCAGGGCCAGGGCGAGCGTCACCGCGCTGATCGTGACGGCGATGCCCGGCCGGATAAAGGTGTAATCCTTCATCGCGACTGCGAAGGATGACCGTCCGACCGAGGGCCGCGGGGGCAAACCCGGAGGTGGTGTCGTCATGCGGGAGACGCTAGTCTCCGCTTGACGGCGCTGCAAGGGGGCGCAATTTCTATCGGTGCGCCCCCCACCCGACACCCCGATCACATTGGGATGCCGATGGAGGACATGTTGAACGCAGAGGTGCTTCGCCAGGCAAGTGCGGTCGTGGGACGCCCGGTCGTGCTGTGGGAAGTCATTGGGTCTCATCAAGCCGTCGCTCGCGCAAGCAGTGGTACTGACGTTGGTGCTCAGCCTCCCGGCTTCGATCTCGACGCCATCCTGAGACGTTGGAACGTTCCTATCGCCGTTGGCTCGCGATGGGTGACGGCGCCTGGTCCTACACCTGACGCATGGGTCGTCGCCCCGGTGCGCGCGCGTGCGCCCGCGCCGCCGCCCGGCGGCCGCGAGCGCCGCAGTAAAGAGCGGCTGGCCCTCGAGCTGGCCGGGCTGGCCATCGGTCTCGCCGCCGGCTCCGCGTCCGAGTCATCCGGCATGCTCGTGCATCAGGCGAGCAATCCGTTGACCTCGGCGCGCGCCGGACTCCAGCTCTCCATGGAATCGATCGGCCGGTGGGTGGACCTCGCGGCAGATCGTCGCCTCTCCCTGCTGGATGATCTCGGCCAGGTGCTCGAAGACGTCGACCGCACCGCCGAGCTGCTGCGCGCGATGAAGGACAGTGCGCGCGCCGGCACGCTGACCGCCCGCGGTGAGCGCGGCGGCCGGTTCGATGCCGTCCGCGTCGTGCGGTCCTGTCTGACGCTCGAACGGCGGCTGTTGCGCGACCGCGGCATCGAGCTGGAGTTCACGACCTCGCTCGACACGCTGTACATGAAGGGCGATGCCAACGCGCTATTCGACCTGCTCGTGAGCCTGGTGCGCACGGCTGCCGATCCGAGCGCCGGTCAGCCGAAGCCCGTACGCGTGCAGCTCGAACAAAAAGGAAAGGAGCTCGAGCTCACGGTGCGCGGTGGCCGGTCACTGGCGAATTTCACGAAGGTGCGCAATGCGACGGAGGACATCTTCAGCGGTACGGTGAAGGTCGAGTCGCCGGGGAGCGGGGATGCAGGAGACACGACCCTCACGATCGCCCTGCCGTTGCCGCCCCAGCGCGAGGCGGACCGCCGCTAGGCGAGCAGCGCCTGTAGATCGAGTGGCCGTGTGTGCATCCGGATGCCGCCGTCCGGTCCACGCGGCCATTCGCTTTCCGGCCGGTCGCGGTACAGCTCGATCCCGTTCCCGTCGGGATCGCGCAGATAGATCGCTTCACTCACACCATGATCCGACGCACCCTCGAGCGGGATGCCGTGCTCGAGCACGCGCCGCACTGTGGCGGCGAGGGCCGCACGGTCCGGCAACAGGATGGCAAAGTGGTACAGGCCCGTCGTGCCGGGTGGCGGCTGCGGCGCGCCGCGACCGGCCCAGGTGTTGAGACCGATGTGATGATGGTAGCCGCCGGCTGAAACAAAGACGGCGTCGGCGCCATAGCGGGACGTGACTTCGAAGCCCAGGACATCCCTGTAGAACTGCAGGGCGCGATCCAGGTCGCTCACGGTCAGGTGCACGTGGCCGATTCTGGTCCGAGGATCGATGGTCATGTCACCTACAGAACACGCCCGGGTTCCCCGGTTAGATTTCGCGACATGAATACAGCCAAGATTCCGACCCCGGTCAACGAGCCGGTCCTCGCGTACGCTCCCGGCTCACGCGAGCGCACCGAGCTCAAACTCGCCATCAAAGACTTGAGCAGTCGCCAGATCGACATTCCCGTCGTGATCGGCGGCAAGGAAATCCGCACCGGCAAGACCGTCGATGCCGTGATGCCGCATTGTCACCGGCACGTGCTCGCCAAGGTGCATCAGGCCGGCCCCGAAGAAGTCGCCGCGGCCGTCAAGGCGGCCCGGGAGGCGTGGCGCGATTGGTCGAGCTGGAGCCTGACCGATCGCGCCGCCGTGTTCTTGAAGGCCGGCGATCTGCTCGCGACGCGGTGGCGCGCGACGGTCAATGCCGCCACGATGCTCGGACAGAGCAAAACGGCATTCCAGGCCGAGATCGATGCGGCGTGCGAGTTGATCGACTTTTGGCGCTTCAACGCGCACTACGCCGAGCGGATCCACGCGGAGCAGCCGCTCTCGCCGCCCGGCGGGGCAACGTGGAACGCGCTCGACTATCGTGGACTCGAGGGTTTCGTCTACGCGATCTCGCCGTTCAACTTCACGGCGATTGGCGGGAATCTTTCGACCGCGCCGGCGCTGATGGGCTGTACCGTCGTCTGGAAGCCGGCCGCCACGGCGGCGTACTCCAACTATCTCCTGCTCCGGCTGCTGCAAGAGGCGGGGCTGCCGCCCGGCGTCATCAACTTCGTGCCGGGTCCCGCGGCCGTCATCAGCGAGCGGCTGCTCGCCGACCGGCATCTGGGCGGGATCCACTTCACCGGCTCGACGGAAGTCTTCCAGACGCTCTGGAAGCAGGTCGCCAACAATCTGACGAGCTACGCCGATTACCCGCGGCTCGTCGGTGAAACGGGCGGGAAGGATTTCATCATCGCGCACGCGAGCGCCGATGTCGATGCGCTGGCGACTGGAATCGTGCGCGGCGCCTTCGAGTATCAGGGCCAGAAATGCAGCGCGGCGTCGCGCGCCTACGTGCCGGAGTCGATCTGGCCCAAGGTGCGGGAGCGGGTGCTCGGCTTGCTCGCCGACGCGCGCGTCGGTGACCCGGCCGACTTCCGCAACTTCATGGGCGCGGTGATCGACAAGAAGGCGTTCGACAAGATCAAGGGCTACATCGAGGGGGCGAAGCGCGACGCGAAAGCGAAGATCCTGTTCGGCGGCGAGTGCGACGACGCGGATGGGTACTTCGTGCATCCGACGGTGATCCAGGTCGAGAATCCGGAGTACCGCACGATGTGCGAGGAGATCTTTGGGCCGGTGCTCTCGCTGTACGTCTATCCCGATAAACAATGGAAGGACACGCTGGCGCTGGTGGATCGCACCTCACCCTACGCGCTCACGGGCGCCGTGTTCGCGCAGGACCGCGCCGCGCTGGCCGAGGCCGATGCGGCGCTGCGCTACTCCGCCGGCAACTTCTACCGCAACGACAAGCCCACCGGCGCGGTCGTGGGGCAGCAACCGTTCGGCGGCGGACGCGCCAGCGGGACGAACGACAAGGCGGGCAGTCTGCTCAATCTGATTCGCTGGACCAGCGCCCGGTCGGTCAAGGAGAACTTCGTGCCGCCGCGCGATCCCTGGTATCCGTTCATGGCGGAGGCTTGAAGGCGCCCCTCCTCGTCTGGGCGATGGCCGTGGCATTTCTCCTGCTCGTGGCGTCGCTGTTGATCGGATCGTTCACCAAGCCGGAGTTTCCGCCCTACGAACTCGGGCGGCACGCCGACAGCACCTACACGCTCGACGCCTCACGAGGCGACGCGTGGAGCTGGTGGGGTGACCTTGGCTTTCGCCGCAATCACATCATCACCGCTCCCGGCGCCGGAGCGATCGACCTCGGCCCCCTGGCGTTCGACTCCGTTACGCAGCTTCCGGCGGACGGGTACGTCGCCACGACCTTCGCGGCCGACACCGCCAACGATGCGATCGGCAAGTGGTACGACTACAGCATGTGGTCACACCTGCTGACCTCCAGACACCACGTCTACGCGATCCGCACGCGGTCCGGCGAGCTCTTCGCGTTCGAGGTTCTCGCCTACTACTGCCGCGAGGTCGGCGCGGCGTGCTATACCGTACGCCATAAAACAACGCGCCCCCGACCAGCTTCGTCGGGGGTGCGTTAACGAGAGACCGCGGGAGCGTTACTTAGCAGCGGCGGGCGGCAGGATCTTGAACATTCCCGTCCCGCAAACCGGACAGACACCCTTTAGCGCAGGGCGGCCATTGGCCATCTTCACCTGCTGGGCGTTCGAGATCTTCCGCTTCGCCTTACACTTCACGCAGTAACCTTCATCTGCGGCCATCGTGCTCTTTGCCTTTGCCATTGTCGGTCGCTCCTCCAGTTCGGGGCACGGCGGGGAACGGGAAGTCTCAGCGCCAGACAACATAATAAGGTCGTGCTCAGCTAGGGGTACCCTGGCTGTCCTGGAAGCCATTACGTTTGTGCGTTCCGTCACAGAACGGTTTTACGGCAGAGCCCCCACATCTGCACAGCACAACGACTTCCGACGGTTTGCCGTCTTTCCGGGGTGGAGGCGTTAATTCCCGCCCTTCGGGCGTCACGATTCGCACCGGACCGTCGATTATTAGCGGGCCATTGGGCCTCGGAGTTATGGTCACTTGGGTCATGGCGCCCAATATAGCGGCACGCTTCCCCGGCGGACGGGGTATTTCCCGCGTGCGTAGCACGTTGCACACCCGGCTTTTCCTCATCGTTTGCGCCGCTCTGTCGGCATGTCTCGGCGAGCGCGGCGCGTTCACGAATCGTATGGCCCACTCCGGGACGAGCTATCTCGCCCGCGCGGCGCGCCAACCGGTGCGTTGGCAGCCCTGGGGCCGGGATGCGTTTGCGCTCGCGGCGAAGCTCGACCGCCCCGTCCTCCTCTACATCGGCAGCGATGCCTGCCGCTGGTGCGCTGAAACCGACCGCGCGATCTACACCGATCCCGAAATTGGCTCGCTCATCAACGCGCTATACGTCCCGATCCGCGTCGACCGCGACGAACGGCCCGACGTCGCGCAGCGCTATCAGGCGGCGATCGAGCACTTGGCGGGACTGCATGGGTGGCCGCTGACCGTGTTCCTCACCGCCGACGGCTCGGCGTTCTTTGGCGGTACCTATTTCCCCGCCGACGATCCGATCACTGGACGCGGGCTCAAGCAGCTGTTGCCCGAAGTGGCGAAGAGCTATCGCGAGCAGCGCTCCTCCGTCGTCCAGCAAGCCGCGCTCGTCCGCCAGCTGGTCATGACGGGCAACGGAGCCTCACGCGGCGTGGTACGGGCGGCACTCGTGCACGAGGGGATCGCGTCGGTTGCGGGAGAGCTGGAGAATGCCATTCGCACCCGCGCTGCCGCCGGGAGCGTGATGCACGCGGCGGCGGCGGGCCTGCTGCTGACGGGCGATGCGACGGCGCGCGCGGTCGCGCTGCGTGCGCTCGATCTGATGCTCGACACGACCGCCGCGCTTGTCGCGGAGGATCCTCCACGGCTCGTGCGCGCCGCGCTGGCCGGCAGCCTCGTACAAGCGTGGGCCGCGACCGGCGACCCGCGCTATCGCGACGCTGGCCGTGAGCTGGTGCGCGATCTGGCGAACGACCTGCCGGATCTCTCCGACCGAGGCGCGGACGGTACCGCATTTGCCGACCAGGAAGCATTCGTCATCGAGCACGTGCTGATCGCGGCGGCGGCGCTGGGCGAAGGCGCGGCGGAAAAACGTGCCCGCACCGCGCTGGAGGGTTTGCTGCGGCGCACCTACGCGCGCAATTGGGGCGTACGGCACGCGATTGGGGACGCTCCAGCCGCGGGACTCACCGCGCCACTCGGCTTGCTGCAGGACCAGGTGCAGGTCGCCGCGGCGTGCCTGGCGGCGTACCAGGTGAGTAACGAGTCGCGCTATCTGGCCGTCGCGGTCGACCTCGCCGCCGTTATCGAGGGAAGCTTTGCCGATTCCCTGGGCGGCTATTACGATCTCGCGAATGCGCCGCCCCCTCCAGCGTCATTGCCCACGCCGGGCGACCGGACCAAGCACGTTTTCGACGACGTCCTCCCGGGTCCCAATGCGGAGGTCGCACTGCTCCTTACCCACCTGGCAGGCGTGACAGGCGACCCGACGTACCGGCGGCGCGCCCAGGCCACGTTGGACACGTTCGCCGGCGCCATGCCCGGCGGCGCTGTCCGGGCGACGACGTTCCTCACCGCAGCACGGGAAACCCTTGGAACACCGTGACGAAGCCCCCCGGGAGGGGGTCACTGAGATGGTGAACAACGGGGCCCCCGATGTTGAAGTAGTCGCCCGGGTCTTGGGCGGCGATGGGGAGGCGTTTGGGATTCTCATCCGGCGATACGAGCCGGGGCTGCTTCGCTTCGCCACGCGCATGCTCGGGAATCCCGATGCCGCGGCCGATGCGGTCGCCGAGAGTCTCGTGCGCGCTTACCGGCATTTGGCACAGTGTCGCGATCCCGAGCGTCTGCGCAGCTGGCTGTACCGGATAACCGGCAATCGTTGCCGCAGCCATCTCGCGCGGAGACACACGAACGACATTTCGCTGAGTGACGCACCGCCGCTTGCTGACGGCTCGGATACCTGGGGCGACCTCGAACGAAGTGAGCAGGTAGCGCTGGTGGAGCGTGCACTGGCCGCGTTACCGGCCGAAAAGCGTGAGGCGTTCGTCTTGAAGCACGTCGAGGGGATGAGCTACGAGGAGATGGCAGCCGTGACTGGGGCTCGCATTCCGACACTCAAGATGCGAGTCCATCGCGCCCGCGAAGCATTACTTGCGGCGCTGGAGGAGGTAGTACGATGAGCCCAATCGATCCACGGTTGCAGGAAGCGCTCGACGGCGAGCGTGATCCAGGCGAGTTGCCGACGGATCTGCGGGAGGCGCATGCGCGCCTGATCGCGGCCGCGCAGCTGGTCAGCGGGACGCCGCAGCTGAGCGTCGCGGCGCGCGTGATGGCGGAGATCCGCCAGAACCCGGCCCGAGTAGAGGCCGGAAGTCCGTTGCTGCGCTCGATTCGCTGGTTGGGCCGGCCGGTCACCGTGCGCCTGCGCCCAGCCTGGACGCTGGCGCTCGCCGCGGGCCTGGCGGCCATTCTGCTGCTGCCGTTCGGACCAGGCGGCCCGGTCCCGGGCGTCACGAAGTTTGTGGGCCACTTCCCCGGTGCGCGGTCGGTCGAGGTCGTCGGCTCGTTCAACGACTGGAGCCGCGGAGCGCTGGCGCTGAACGACGACGACCACGACGGCATCTGGCACGCCGACGCGGTTCTCCCAGCGGGCCAGCACGAGTACATGTTCGTGGTTGACGGCGAACGCTGGGTCCCCGATCCCCTGGCGGGGCGGTACGTCGACGACGGATTTGGCGAGGGTCAACAGAACTCCCTGCTCATCGTGCGCCCGGCGGCCGCCCAGCCATGAGGGTACGGCTGGCGTTCGCGCTGGGGCTGGCTGCGGCGCCGCTGACGGCGCAAAACGGCAATCCCCGGCTCGCTGGTCGTGTTCCCCCTGCTGCGCTTCCGGCGATCGACTCGATCATCGCCGCCGCGGTGGCCGAGAGCCTGCCGACCGAGCCGCTGGTGCAGAAGGCGCTCGAGGGCGGCGCCAAGAACGTGCCGGCCGACCGTTTGGTGAACGGCGTGCGGCGCGGCTTGCTCCAGCTGCGGGCGGCGCGCGTCATCGTGGCGCGGGCGGTCCCGGGCCAGGCTCCCCCTGAGGGCCATGTGGCGGCGGTCTCGGCGGCGCTGGCCCGCGGCTTACCCGCCCCCATCGTGGAGCGGCTGCTGACCGTGGCCCCGAACGAGGCACCTGGTCCCGCGCTCCATGCGGCGGCGGACCTGATCGCCCATCGCTTTGACCCTGATTCCGCCGCCGACTTGCTGGTGGACGCGCATAACAAAGGCTTGCGGGCTGGGCGGTTACTCGACGTGGCGGTGGCTGCCGATCACGAGCTACAGCGGGGCGGGGGCCGAAGTCCTTCCGAAGCGCTGGCGCACGTCCGGGCTATGCTGCCCAACGTGCCCTTCCCGAAGCGGCCGTGACGCGACGTGGAACGGGCGGGTCGTAAGAGCGACCCTAAACCCGAGGCTTTAGATGTTTCTTCCCGCAATCCTGTTTTTGAGCCTGGCTGCGCAGCAGCCCACCCAGCAGCCGGCAGCCGCACCCGCGAAGCCGACGGCGAACGCCTCCCAGCAGGCGGATACGTCGAAGGCGAAGCACAAGACGCGCCGGGCTGCCCACAAGGCGAAACCCGCCGCGGCCGCCCCCGCTCAGCGCGACACGACGAAGAAGCCGTAACCTACGACGTGTAGTCTGAGTTGATCCGGACGTAGTCCGGGGAAAGATCGCAGGTCCATACCACCGCCTCCGACCGACCGAGACCAAGGTCGAGTCGGAGGCGGATGGTTTTTTGCTGGAAGATGGCGCGTGCTTTCGAGAGATCGGCGAGGGCGGTGGCGCCACCGCTCGCGAGGGTGAGCCAAGGTCCGCCGTTCCCGGATTCAGCCTCGAGGGTCAGCCGGTCAGCCACGAGCGCCACACCCGCGACACCGGCCGCCGCCAGCACCCGGCCCCAGTTCGGGTCGCCGCCGTAGATCGCCGTCTTCACGAGCGTCGAACGCGCGATCGCGCGTCCCACCTCGCGCGCATGCGCTTCCGTCTGAGCGCCGGTGATGTGGATCTCGAGCTGCTTGCTCGCTCCTTCACCATCCTCCACAACGGCAAGCGCCAGTTTGCGCGCGACCTCGGTCGCGGCCTCTTCAAACAGCTTCCACGTCGCACCGTCGCGGGATGGATCGATCCCCGCATGCCCGTTCGCGAGGAATAGCACGGTGTCGTTGGTGCTGGTGTCGCCGTCCACGGAGATCGCGTTGAACGTGCGGTCGACCACGCGCTTCCAGAACGGCCGCAAGGCGCCGGGCTCCGACACCGCGTCCGTGGTGAGCACGCCGAGCAGCGTGGCCATGTCGGGGTGGATCATCCCCGCCCCTTTGGCGATGCCGCCGATCGTGATCGCCCCTCCGGGCGTTTCGACTCGCACCGCGCAGTGCTTCGGGCGCGTGTCGGTCGTCATGATCGCGCGAGCAGCGTCGATGCCGCCGTCCGCTGAGAGCTTGCGGGCCGCCTCGCGCAGCCCCCGTTCCACTTTATCCACAGGAAGGGGCACGCCGATCACGCCGGTGGAGAGCACGAGCGCCGTGCGCGGCGGCAGGCCGGCTGCCTCCTCGGCGCAATGCGCCATCGCCTTGGCGGTCTCGAGCCCGGCGGCACCGGTGCAGGCGTTCGCGACGCGGGCATTCATGGCGACCGCCCGCACGCGCCCCGGCTTCTCGGTGAGCAGCGCGGCATCGTAGATGACCGGTGCGGCGCGCAGCATGTTCTTGGTGAAGACGCCGGCGGTCGCGCAGCTCGTCGCGCTGACGAGCAGCGCGACGTCGAGTGCGCCGTCCGATTTCAGACCGGCGTGCGCGGCCGCGGCGGTGAAGCCGCCGGGCGATGTCACCGAACCGCCGTCTATCGAGGAAATTGCGGAGGACATGGTCGCTTGTGTAACAGTGCTCCGTTTCTTATCATAGCACAACCTTCCCGGGGGAGACTCGTTCGATGTCGGACCCGTTCCTCAGTTCCGACGAATACGACGAACGTGCGCATCAGCTCTACAACGAAGGACAATACGACGACGCCATAGATACCCTGCGCGAAGGCCTGGGGTTGTATCCCCATTCCGTCGAGCTGCATGTCGGGATGGGTTACGCCCGGCTCGCGCGCGAGGAGTTCGCCTGGGCCAGGCGGGCGTTCGAAGAGGCGCGGGGTCTCGACCCCGATCACGAAGACACGCTGGCCGGACTGGGCGAAGTGCTGCTCAAGTTCGGGGACCGCGCGGGCGCGCTTGGGTGCTTCGAGCATGTGCTCGCGCTCGGGTTTCAGGACGACCACGACCTCATGTTGCAGATCGGTCGCGCGCTGTTTCGTGAAGGCGTACTCGACCAGGCACGCCGCTTCTTTGAAGGGGCGCTGCGCGCGCACCCGGACTCCGCCGATGCAGCGGCGTGCGTGGGGTATGCGTCGCACCGGCTGGCGGATGAAGGCGGCAGCCTGCACTGGCTGCGCCGCGCGCTCGAGCTCGATCCCAGCCTTGGCGAAGCGCGCATCTATCTCGCGAACCTGTTGTACGACCGCGGCGAGTACGAGGCAGCGCTGTTTCATCTCGAGCGGACCGGGCCCGAAGAGCACTACGACGCGCTCGCGATCTGGCGGCTCGTCGAGCTGAAGAAAAGCGTGTACCGCCTTCCCGACGACGATCCCGAGCTCGTGCCGTGGAACGAGCGTCTCAACGAGCTCGCCGGCGACGCAGCTCCCGAGGACATCCTCCTCTCGGAGATCGAAGCGATGACGCCGGACGGCCAGATCCGCGATCCCCGCCAGCTGGAGCTGTTCGGGACGCTGCTCACCGAGCTGCAGGGGATGAAGAACAAGGGCTTCGAGGTCCATCGCGTGAGCACCGTGTCCGGCGCGACCTACGTCGGGACCTGGGAGGAAATCGTGCGGCAAATGAAGGATGACGCCGCCGAATGGATCGCCGGCTCGCTCGAAGAGTACATGGAAGCGAGCGCCAAGCGCTGGCGGAAACAGACGGGAGTCGCCATTCCGGCCACGGATCCGGAGAGCTTTCTCCGGGCCGGCGCCGATGCAGGAGTTCTAAGAATCCTGCACTAGGGCGTCGACTTCTTGAAGCGGATCCCGATCGACAGCGGTCCGTCGCCCAACGCCATCAGGGTGACCGAGCCGGCGAGCAGCAGCGCCTCGAGCTCGATATTGGCGTGATGCGGCAGTTTGATGGCGATGATCGTCACCGCCATAAACGCCGCCATCGCCGTGGCCCAGAAGCGGGTCCACATGCCGAGCAGGACACACACCGCCCCGACGGTCTCGATGGCGATCACGACCAATACCATAAGAGAGGTGAGCGACAGGTTCGGAATGCCGCCCTGGATCCGATCGAGGCCACGGCTCAGAAACACCCCACCAACAGCCAGCCGCATGAAGAACGCGGCGTACGGCGCCAATGAGTTCACCAGGTCTCCCTAGAACATGGACATCGCGAGGAACGACCGCAGATTGTCGTTCGTCACGCGCAGCCGGGCGGACAGGAGCCGCACGACCGACCACAGGATTTTGTAGGCGATGTCGCGGTTGAAATCGAGGAGGAGCTCGAAGTCGGAACGGGAGATCGTGATGAGGGTGCACGACGTATTCGCAATCGCGTCGGTGGATCGCTCGGAGCGATCGAAGATCGACATCTCCCCAAAGCACGCTCCCGGCTTCAGCACGGCCAGCGCCTCTTCCCCGGAACCCGGGATGGTACGTGAGATCCGGACTTCGCCTTCCGAAATCAGGAACAGGCGGTTGCCCGGTTCGCCTTCCTTGAAGATGTATTGGCCCACGGTGTGCTTCTGTTCGCGACAGACTTCCGTGACCCGGGCCAGCTCGCCCTCGTCGAGGTCCTGGAAGATGGCCGCTTGTTTGAGCAGCTTGAGGTCCACGGAGGCTAAGGTACGGTCAAACCGCGTTTTGCGGTAGCTGATGCGCTCACCGCGCTGCGATTACCGCTCGCCGTCTTGTTCCCGTTCGTGGCGACGCCGGTGTGGCAGCTGGCCATCGTCGCGACCGCCGCCGCGAGCGACGTCGCCGACGGGATCCTGGCGCGGCGCTTCGGGTCGTCACGCGCCGGCGCGGTGCTCGATCCCGTCGCGGATAAATTCTTCATGGCGGTTGCGTTCGTCACCGTGGCGCGGCGCGGGATGCTGGACTGGTATGAGCTGGTCGGCGTGCTGCTCCGGGATATTCTCGCCGTGCTCGGCTTTCTGGCGACCTGGGTGCTGCGGCGGCCGGTGGCCGTTCCAGCCCGCGCCGGCGGCAAGGCGGTCACCATCGCGCAGCTGCTGACGCTGGTGGCGGCGATTACCGATTGGACCTACACTCGACATCTCGCATGGGCCACCGCGGCCGTTGCAGTGTACGCAATCTGGGACTACGGAAGGACAGCAGCCCGCAACAGGGCGTCGTCAACCCCGTGACTCGCGAGGAGACAGACAGTGCCCGGACTGCGAACCATCGTGCTGACCATCGCTGTGGGAGCGCTGCTCACCCCTCATGGCATCGCGGCGCAGCAGTTCCAGCCGCCCAAGAATGGGGGGCACGGCGGCACGCGCGTGGGGCTGTTCGGGTTCGGCGTGCGCGGCGGCGTCGACTTCAGACGATCCGGGCAGTTCGTCATGGGCGCGACGCTCGACCTCGGCGACCTGTTCACGAATCGCATCCGCTTGCGCCCGTCGGCAGAGATCGGCGTCTTCAATGGCCCGAACAGTTACGTCGGCAATTTCGAGGCGCTGTGGCGCTTCACCGACGACGAAGAGGTGGCGACTCCGTACATCGGGCTGGGCGTCGGTCTCGCGGGCCGCGACGGCTGCGGCACCGACCCGGCATGCCCCGGGGTGTGGCTCAACACCGTCTTCGGATTCGAGCTGCACTATCGCTCCACGTTCAACTGGCTGCTCGAGTACCACGGCATGGACCGGATGCGGCGGCACCGGCTGTACATCGGACTGACGACACGCCGGGGCAACTGACATGGCGAAGACCGCTGAAGTGACGATGCGGTGGCTCAAGGGCCTGCAGTTCGAAGGCAGCGGCACCGGACGGCCGTCGATCCTCGTCGACGGCGATTCGGCCGCCGCAACGTCGCCGATCGAGCTCCTCCTGCTCGCGGCGGCCACGTGCACGGCGTCCGACGTCGTCATCATCCTGCAAAAGCAGCGTGTCAAACTCGCAGCGCTCGACATCACGGTTCGGGGGACGCGGCGCGAGACCGAGCCGCGCCGCTACACGGCCATCGACTTTCACTTTGCCGTCCGTGGCGAAGGGGTCGACGACGTAAAAGTCCGCCGCGCCATCGACCTCTCGCTCGAGAAGTACTGCTCCGTCGTCGCGTCGCTCGCGCCCGACATCGCGATCAGTTACGACGTCGCCATTGCCTAGCCTGTTGTTCCTCGTGCCGGTTCTGGCCTTGCAATCACAGCAGCTGTCCGCGACCGAGCTGAGCCTCGGCGCCGCCGCCGTGGTGGCGCGCCGCACCTTTGCCGGCGGCGAGCTGGGGCTCGCGCATCGCCCCAATTCGGACAGTCGCATCGCGCTGGCGCTGGGCGGTGGAACGGTCACGGGTCGCGCCGCGGCGCGCGCGCAGCTGACCCTGCAGCTGCTCGTCAACTCGGCATCGCGCACCGGCCCCGGACTGTACGCCGGCGTGGGAGGCGCGTTCGCAGGGCGCCGCGGCGTCCCGGGGCAGGGGTTTCTCGCGATGCTGCTGGGGATCGAAGCCGCCCCGGGACGCCGGCAGGCCTGGTATGTCGAGCTGGGGTTCGCCGGTGGTGTGCGAGCCGCGGCCGGGTGGCGCGTGCGCTCGTTTCCGGCGTGGTGGCGGACATCCTAGAAAGCAGAAGGGCGCCTCGGATGAGGCGCCCTATTCACATCGACAACCAACTGCTCAGGCGTTCGCGCCGACGGGAGTTGTCCGAGCCACGACGGGGCGACAGTAACGCTCACCCAGCACGCGCAGCTCGTTCAGCTCGGCCTCGGTCAGGTCGGCGAAGCGATCCGCGAGATACAGTAACGTGTCGTCGAACCATTCCTTCTGATGCTCTGGCGTCGCTTCCAGCACTCCACAGCGGAGGATGTGCGAGAACAGCTCGTCGCGCGCCTGCTCGAAGCTGGTGGGAATCGAGTACTTCCGGGGCTCACCACGCTTTTTGGCCATGCAGGGGTCTTCCTTTCGGGTTGGAACCTTATAAAAACGGCGCCGCAAGATAATTAGTTGTGTGGTATAATGCCACAGCAGGAACGCGGGTTCCCGCGCTCCGGGAGGAAGCAATGAGCGAAGAAGTGTACGGGCCCGATCGAGCACAACGTCTCGTCGCGCTGCTCCGGGCTCTGGCCGAGCGCATAGAGGAGCTGGACCGGACGGGCCGGTTGCTCGATGCGGCGCCGGAGTTGCAGAAGTTGCTGGGGAATGCGCGCAGCGAGCTGTTTCATTACGAAGTGCGTAGCACGTACGACACGCCTGGCGTTGCGGAGAGCCGCCGCATCGTCGAAGAGGCGATGGAGAGCGGCGACTTCGCGCTCGACGATCCGGACGACGACGAGCCCTGGCGCGGCGGAGGGGGAGGGGGAGGGGAACTGTTGGCATGAACCGATTCTACGCGTTGGTGGGTGTGCTGGCTGTCGTTCTCGGCATCGCGGTGTTCGCGCTGCTCCGCTCCGGCGGCACGGCGCCCGCCGCGGCGGCGGGGCCGCCGCCGACGGTCGTCGACGACGGATTTCGCGGTTACACACTCGGCCAGGGGAGCGCGCGGGTCGAGATCACCGAGTACGTGGACTTCGAGTGTCCCGTCTGCGCGTCGTTTGCCACGATCCAGATGCCGACGATCAAGGAGCAGCTGATCAACACCGGCCGCGTCCGGTGGCGCTTTCGCGACTACCCGCTGCCGATCCACAAGTACTCGCGCTTCGCCGCCCACGCCGCGCAATGCGCCGGCGCTCAAGGCCACTATTTCGAGATGCAGGATCAGCTGTTTACCCACCACCAGTGGGCGCAGACGGGCAAAGATCCCTCGGACCTGTTCCGGAGTCTCGCCCAGGCAGCAGGCGTTGACCTCAAGGCCTACGACGCGTGCCAGGAGGCGGGCCGGTACGCTCAGCGCATCGAGTTCAGCCGGCAGGAAGGTGATCAGCTCCTCGTGGACGGCACGCCGACGTTCTTTGCCAACGGGAAGAAGCTCGAGTTCCGTCGCCTCCCCGGCTCTGATGACTTCAAGGTGATCGTCGACAGCATCATCGCGCACAGCCATTAATGCGACATCGCCAAACGATCGCGCTGCTCGCGCTCGTTGGCCTGTTCGTCGCGCTGTATCTGTGGCTGCACGCGCTCGGGTTCGGTGGGGCGATCAAGTGCGGTGCATCGGGTGGCTGCGAAGTCGTGCAGACGAGCCAGTGGGCGGTGTTCCTGGGACTGCCCGTCGCGTTCTACGGGGTGGCCGGCTACTTCGCGCTGCTCGCCGTGGCGATCCTCGGCCTGCGGCCGGCCGCGCTGCCCGACCGGACGTGGAGCGTGCTACTCGCGGGCCTCGCGAGCGCCGGCTTTCTCTTTACCGTTTACCTGACCTACCTCGAGCTGTTCGTCATCCACGCGATCTGCCGGTGGTGCGTGGGTTCAGCCGTCATTATGACGGTGATATGGGTGGTGGCGGTATCGGGACTACGAAGGAATGATGGAATGATGGAACGATAAGCACGTTCCAAACTTTCCATCATTCCAACATTCCGGCCTCAGGTCTCCTGCGATTCGTACTGATCGCGCAACTTCGCAACCACCGCGGGATCTGCCAGCGTAGTCGTATCACCCAACGCGCGGCCTTCCGCAATATCCTTCAAGAGCCGGCGCATGATCTTGCCGCTGCGGGTCTTGGGGAGATCAGCGGAAAACAGAATGTCGTCGGGTTTCGCGAGCGCACCGATCTTCTTCGAGACGTGATTCTTCAGCTCTTCGCGCAGCGCGTCCGTTCCCTGCCGCCCCTCCTTGAGCGTGACGAACGCGGCGAGCGCCTGCCCCTTCAGGTCGTGCGCCCGCCCGACGACCGCCGCCTCCGCGACGGCTGAGTGGTCTACGAGGGCGCTCTCGACTTCCATCGTGCCGATGCGATGGCCCGCGACGTTGAGCACGTCGTCCACGCGACCCAGAATCCAGAAGTAGCCGTCGTCATCGCGCTTTGCGCCGTCACCGGGGAAGTACGTGTTCTTCCACCGGCTCCAGTAGACCTGGCGGTAGCGTTCGTCGTCGCCCCAGATGGTGCGGAGCATTCCGGGCCACGGTTTCGTGATCGCGAGATACCCTCCACCCACCTTCACTTCCTTCCCATCGCCATCCAACAACGCCGCCACGATGCCCGGGAAAGGAACCGTCGCCGATCCCGGTTTTGTGGGTGTCACCCCCGGCAGCGGCGTGATCATGATGCCGCCGGTCTCGGTCTGCCACCACGTATCGACGATGGGGCAGCGGCCGCCGCCGATGTGCTCCTGATACCACATCCACGCTTCCGGGTTGATGGGCTCGCCGACCGAGCCGAGCAGCCGGAGCGTGGACAGGTCGTGCCGCGCAGGCAGCTCCGTGCCCCACTTCATGAACGCGCGGATCGCCGTCGGCGCGGTGTAGAAGACGGTCACGCCGTGCTTCTCACAGATCTCCCAGAAGCGGTCCTTGCCCGGGTGGTCGGGCGCGCCTTCGTACATCACCTCCGTAACGCCAAGCGCCAGCGGACCGTATACGACGTAGGAATGCCCCGTCACCCAGCCCACATCCGCCGTGCACCAGAACACATCCGAGTCCTTGAGATCAAACACCCACTTGGTCGTCGCATACGCCTGCGTGAGGTAGCCGCCGGTCGTATGCAGGATGCCCTTCGGCTTCCCGGTCGTGCCCGAGGTGTACAGGATGAAGAGCGGATCCTCGGCGTCCATCGCTTCCGCCGGGCAGTCCTTTGCGGCGCGCGCCATCAGCTCCGTCCACCACAGATCCCGGCCCGTCTTGAACGACACGGTCTGGCCGGTGCGACGCAGCACGACCACGTGCTCGATGCCCGGCGTCGCCGCGACGGCGTCATCGGCGTTCTGCTTCAGCGGCACGATCGTGCCGCGCCGATAGCCGCCGTCTGCCGTGATGAGGATCTTGGCCCCGGCGTCGTTGATCCGGTCCCGCAGCGACTCGGCGGAGAACCCGCCGAACACGACCGTGTGGACCGCGCCGATCCGCGCGCACGCGAGCATCGCGACCGCGACTTCGGGCACCATGGGGAGGTAGATCGCCACGCGGTCGCCGCGCTTCACCCCGAGTCCCTTCAGGACGTTCGCGAACTTGTTGACGTCGGCATGCAGCTCGCCGTACGTGATCCGGCGGACATCGCCGGCCGGCTCGCCTTCCCAGATCAACGCGACGCGCCCGCTCTTCCCGGCGCGCACGTGCCGGTCGAGACAATTCACCGATGCGTTGAGCTTGCCTCCGAGGAACCACTTGGCGTGGGGCGGCTTCCACTCGAGCACACGGTCCCATGGCCGGCTCCACTCCAGTTGCTTCGCCCAGTCCGCCCAGTATCCTTCCGGGTCCTGCCGCGCCCGCTCGTGCGGCGTCGTGTCGCGCACGTGGGCCTGGGCTGCGAAGGACGCTGGGGGAGGAAAACGCCGTTGCTCGTCGAGGAGAGTTTCGATCCGTTCAGTCGCCATTCGGGATATTAAGGAAGAGGGTGACTCTAGCAAGTTGCACCGTGCCGCTCGCTATGCGGCAATACGCGTGGGTGAGCAAGCTCACGCCTTCATGTCAACCGCTTGATCCGGCACGGCTTAGGTGGTATGGCACTGGAGTGGCATACACGACCGCGGGAGGAAATTATGTCATTACCCGTGGAGCACACATTGATGTCTACGCGCCCGATGGAAAAGACGATCGCGGCACCGGAGCGGCTCGACCTCGAGTCCCGCACCGCGTTTCGCCGCGCCGCCGGGGAGGTCCTGGACCTGCTTGCCGAGGGGGCCGGCCGCCTGGTGATCGATCTGTCCGGGACGCGCTCGGTCGACAGCGCCGGTCTTGGCGCCTTGATGCTGATTCAGCGCAAGGCCGCGGAGCGCCGCCAGACGGTATGCCTGCGCGGTGCGAACGAGGAGCTGCGGTTCCTGCTCGTGCTCACGAAGTTGGACGACCTCTTCGAATTGGAGACTGGCGTTTCCTGACGTAGATTGGCCTGAATGGCGCCGTCGCCGCGCAAGGTTCTCTTCGTCGAAGACGAAGCCGCATTGCAGTACTCCTATGAGCGGTTCTTTGAAGGGAAGTACACGATGGCCTACGCGCCGAACGGCGCGGAGGCCATGCGTCAGCTCAGCAGTTTCGAGCCCGACGTCCTCGTTCTCGACATGCGGTTGCCCGACACCGACGGCATCGCGCTGTTGCAGCGGATTCGCGAGACGCGGCCCACCCTCCCGGTCGTCGTGACGACCGCCTACGTGAGCATGGAGCCGCTGATGAACGTGCTCGACCTGGGCCACAGCCGATACCTCGTCAAGCCGTACGAATTGAGCGAGCTCGCCGCCGCGATCGATGCTGCGGGCTGAGGGACTGAAGCACCGCTTCGGTGCGATCAGCGCTCTCGACGACGTGTCGTTCACCGTCCAGCCAGGCCAAACGCTCGCGGTGTTCGGTCCGAACGGCGCGGGCAAAACCACTCTCCTTAAAGTGCTCGCCGGTCTGATCCAGCCCCAGCACGGCCGCGCACAGGTCGAAGGCGGCCGCCGCGCCATCGGCTGGATCGGCCACCAGCCACAGCTCTACGGGCAGCTCACGGTACGCGAGAACCTCCGGTTCTGGGCCTCGCTGTACGACGTGTCTCCGTCCGACGACCTTCTGTCACGACTGGGACTGGATGATCACGCGGATCGTCCCGTGCGTGCGCTCTCTCGAGGCTTGGTCCAGCGCGTCGCGATCGCGCGGGCGCTGGTGCACGACCCGAGGGTCCTGCTGCTCGACGAGCCGTTCACCGGTCTCGATCGCGTCGCCGCCGAGTCTCTTCGCCGCCTCCTGGGCGACGTGATGAAACAGGGTGGTGCGTCTGTTCTGGTGACACACAACGTTGAAGAGGGAACGGAGCTGGCGACGGACGTCGCCTTCATGCGCGCCGGCCGCTTCGTCCATTTCGCGCCGCGCGCCGGCCGCGGATCTGCGCAGGTCGCGGAGGAGTATCGCAATGCGATCGCCTGACCTGCTGCGCCACGCCTGGGCCATCGCGTCCAAGGACCTGTTGGTGGAGTTGCGCTCGCGCACCGCGATTCTCTCGGTGGCGGTGTTCGTCGTGCTGGTGCTGGTGGTGTTCAACTTTGGACGCGATCCCACGGCGGTTTCAAACATCGATCTCGCCCCCAGCATCTTATGGGTGACCTTCACATTCGCGGCGATCCTGGCACTGAACCGCGCGTTTCAATTGGAGCTCGAGAATCAGGCGCTCGAAGGGTTGCTGCTCGCACCCGTCGATCGCGGCAGCATCTACCTCGGCAAGTTGATCGCCAATCTCGTGTTCGTGGCCACGATCGAATGTCTGGGCGTACCACTGGTCGCGCTGTTCTTCAACGTGCCGATAATCCCGCACTTGGGACCGCTCGTCGCGACAATCGCGCTCGCGACCGTCGGATTCGTTGCAATCGGAACCCTGTTCAGCGCGATGACCGTGCGCACGCGCTTTGCGGAGCTACTCCTGCCGGTGCTGCTGTTGCCATTCATGATTCTGCCGCTGAGCTGGGCCGCGCTGGCGACGGGTCGGCTGCTCGCCGGCCGTCCCTTGAGCGAGATCACCGGCTGGCTTAACATGCTGGCCGTCTATGACCTCGTGTTCGTCATCCTTGCTGTCCTGCTCTTTCCGGCCACGGTGAACGAATGAAGATGCTGCGGGTGGGTCGCTGGATTTCGGGGCTCGGTCTTGTGCTGCTTGCCGGCGTGTACGTGCGGGCGCTCGCCTACACACCGGTCGAAGCGTCGCAGGGCCTCGCCCAGAAGATTTTTTACTTGCACGTGCCGGCGGCGATCTGGGCCGAATCGGCGATGGTGCTCGTCGGGTTGGCGAGCATCGTCTACCTGTTCACCAAGGACTTGCGGCTCGACCGGTTCGCCGCCTCGTCGGCGGAGGTGGGCACGGTCTTCTGCGCCGTCGTGCTGACGAGCGGGCCCATTTGGGGGAAACCGATCTGGGGAACGTGGTGGACGTGGGACGCGCGGCTCACCTTCACGCTGTTTCTGTTTCTGCTCTACGTCGGCTATCTCCTGCTGCGCAGCGCGGTCCCGGACCCCGGCGCGCGGGCGCGCTTTTCCGCCGTCCTGGGCATCTGCGGGATGTGTGAGGTGCCGTTCATTCACCTGAGCGTCTACATGTTTCCGACGCTCCATCCCATGCCGATCGTGCTCCAACCGGGCCGGCCGAAGCTTCCAGGCAGCATGCTCGCGACCTGGCTCTTTTCACTTGGCGTCTTCACGCTGCTGTACATCGGGTTTGTGGTGCAACGCTACGCGCTGAGTTACCTGCGGGAACAACGGGAGAGTCATGCCTGAGAACGGTGGTTACATGATCGCCGCCTACATTGTCGTGGGCGCGATTCTCAGCGGCTACACGCTTTCATTGTACCTGCGCGCGCGCCGCAGCCTTCGCGCGTAGCTCCGCCCGGGCCTCGGGGAGCCGGCTGTGCCCGTCCGGCACCTCCGTCGCCCAGAGGTTCAACGCTTCGTCCGCCGCCCCGTGATCTCCCGCGTCGTACAGTGACTGCGCGTTGTGCCACAGGGCGGTCGCGCCACCGCCCGCCGCGTAGGCCCGCGCGAACCGCGCCGCGGCTTCGGCAAAACGGCCCATGCGCTGGTACAGTGTCCCGGCAGCCATAGCGGCGTCGGCCCGCTCCTCGAGCGCCAGCGCCTGCTCGAACGCGCCGAGCGCATCGTCCTGACGGAACACCATCTGCAGCGCTTCGCCGAGCAACATCCACGCATCGGCGTGGTCGGGGAACCGCACGGTAGCCTCGCGTGCCGCTTCGACGGCTCCCCAGCGGTCATCGAGCGCGCGCGACAGATGGACGAGCGCGGGATAGGTATCGGCGAAACTGGGTGCGAACTTGCAACCGAGCCGCAGCCAGGCCAGCGCGCGGTGCGGCGCGTCGCGTTGGGTGGCGGCAGCGCGGCGTGCGCAGAAGCGGCCCAGCGCGGCGCGAAATGAGCGAACCATTGCTTGATAATGGGGAGAGCCACGGTGAGATTGCAACGGCGCATGGGAGCTTCCTTGCAGGGGCGCCGCATCGTGGTCACGCGCGCACGCGAACAGGCCGGTGACCTGGTGCGGGCGCTGGAGGAGCACGGCGCCGAGACAGTCATCGCGCCGGTCATCCGCATCCAGCCGCTCGACAACCTCGGCGCCCTGCGCGCCGCGCTCACCGGCTTATCCGCCTATCGCTGGGTCGTGTTCACCAGCCAGAACGCCGTGCAAATCGTGTTCGATCGCCTCGTGGCATGGGGACTGACGCCGCGCGTGTTCGCGTCAACCAAGGTCGCCGCGATCGGGACCGCGACCGCCGAGACGCTCACCGTCCGCGGCGTCGTACCCGCGCTCGTCCCCACCGAGTTTGTCGCTGAAGCGCTCGCCGAGGCGCTGATCCGGCAGGGCGGCGGCGCGCTGGTCGGCGCGCGTGTGCTGATCCCCAGTGCCGAGGACGCCCGCGAAGCGCTCGCCGCAAGCCTCCGCCAGCACGGCGCGGAAGTCGAGGCGATTGCCGTCTATCGCACCGTGCCGGTGCAGGACGATCTCAGCAGGCTCGCGGCCGACATCACACTCGGCCGCATCGATGCCGTCACGTTCACGTCGTCTTCGACGGTCCGCAGCTTCGTCGACCTCGTGGGCCCTGCGGCGGCCACGTCCCCCCGTTTCGTCGCCGCGACAATCGGCCCGATCACGGCGGGCACCGCTCGTGAGCTCGGCCTGCGCGAAATCATCGAAGCAGAGCCGCACACGGTGCCGGGCCTCGTCGAGTCGCTCGCCAGGCGGTTCGCGTGAAGATCGGAACACGGGGCAGCCAGCTCGCGCGGTGGCAGGCGGACTGGGTACGCGACCGGCTGGCCAAGAACGGCGTGCGGGCCGAAATCGTCGTGATCAAGACGCGCGGCGACGCCGAGGTGGACCGGCCGCTTCATGAGCTCGAAGGGAAAGGGTTCTTCACCAAAGAGATCGAAGACGCGCTCCTGGACGGGCGCATCGACATCGCGGTGCACTCGCTCAAGGATCTGCCCACCACGTTGCCGGCCGGCCTGGCGCTCGGCGCGATCCCGGCACGACACGATCCGCGCGAGGCGCTGGTGAACGGCAAGTCACTGCGCGATCTCAAGGCGGGTGCGCGCGTTGGGACGTCGAGCCTGCGGCGCATCTCGCAACTCAGGTTTCTGCGCCCCGACCTCGCAGTCGTGCCCCTCCGCGGCAACGTGCCCACGCGCGTTCGCAAAGTCGAAACGCACGACGGTCTCGACGCCGCTTTGCTCGCGATCGCCGGTCTCGAGCGGCTCGGCCTGCGTGGCAAAGGCAGTGTGATCGATCCGTTCGATGTGATGCCCGCGCCGGGGCAGGGCGCCCTCGGCGTCGAGATCCGCGCGAAGGATGGCGCGACGCGCAAAGCGCTCGCGCCCTTACACGACGCCGCGAGCGCCGACGCCGTGGCGGCAGAGCGCTCGCTTCTCGCCGCGTTGGGCGGTGGTTGTCAGGCGCCGGTGGCAGCGGTGGTGACGGGCGGGCGGTTGTACGGACGTGTGACGGAACTCGACGGCGCGGTGCAGCTCACGGCGTCGACGGACATCGATCGGCGCGCGCCGGAGCGCGCCGGCGAGGCGGTCGCGAGCTTGCTCGAAGCAGAAGGCGCCGCGAGCTTACTCGCCCGATGAGCGCACAGTTTCCGATTCGTCGGATGCGGCGCCTGCGCCGAACCGCCGCCCTCCGCCGCCTGGTGTCCGAGACGCACATCGTGCCATCGCAACTCATCTGGCCGCTCTTCGTGACGCACGGTGAGGGCCTGCGGCGGCCGGTCGCGTCGTTGCCGGGCGTGGCGCAGCTCTCGGTGGACGAGCTCGTGAAGGATGCCGAGCGGGCCGCGGCGCTCGGACTGGGCGGCATCATCCTGTTCGGAATTCCCGCGACGAAAGACGCCACCGGCTCCGAAGCCTACGACGATCAGGGCATCGTGCAGCAGGCGATTCGCGCAGTGAAGCGGGCGGTGCCGCAGCTGTTGGTGGTAGGAGACGTCTGCCTCTGCGAATACACCGACCATGGCCACTGCGGTGTGATTCGTGACGGCGAGGTGGACAACGATTCGTCGGTCTACCTGCTCGGGAAGGTCGCCGTGATGCAGGCGCGCGCGGGCGTGGATCTCGTGGCGCCGAGCGACATGATGGACGGCCGCGTCGCCGGGATCCGCAAGGCGCTCGACGGGGGCGGATTCTCGCACATTCCGATCATGTCGTATGCGGCGAAGTTCGCGTCCGCGTTTTACGGACCGTTTCGCGAAGCGGCCGGCTCCACGCCGCAGTTCGGTGACCGGCAGTCCTACCAGATGGCGGTCGCCAACGGCGACGAGGCCATGAAAGAGATCCAGCTCGATCTGGATGAAGGTGCGGACATCGTGATGGTGAAGCCGGCGGGTCCGTGTCTCGATCTGATCCGGCGGGCCAAGGAACGCTTCGGCGCTCCGCTCGGCGCGTATCAGGTGAGCGGCGAGTACGCGATGATCAAGGCCGCGGCAGAGCGCGGCATGCTTGATGAGGGTCGAGCGATGTGGGAGTCAGTCACTGCCATCCGAAGGGCCGGCGCAGACATCATCCTGACGTACTTCGCGCCGACCCTTGCCGAGGAACTCTAGACCCTATCTGATGTCCGTGGCGCCAGGCGGAAGCAGTAAGTAGCGCCACAATCCCGCGGCGGCCGCGGCGCCAAGCAGCGGTCCAATCCAGTACACGGCCTGCGCGTGCCAGTCCCACGAAACCAGGGCGGGACCGAAGGCGCGTGCCGGATTCAGCGCGGCGCCGGTGAGCACGCCTCCGCCCAGCACGCATACGACCACGACCAGACCGACCGCGAATCCTGCAACGCGCTGCGCTTGCGACGATACGATGGTGCCGTAGACGGCGCTGACGAGGAAGAACGTGAACAGCGCCTCGAGCAGGGTGGCGGTCGGGAACGTCATGCTCCCAGCGACCTGCGGCGTGCCGAGCGAGGTCATGCGCGCCGCGGATGCGGGGAAGAGCCCTTTGATGAGCAACGCGCCGACAATCGCGCCGAGTAGCTGCGCCAGTACGTACTTGCCCAGCGTGAGCGAGTCGATCTGCTTGCCGAGCCAGAGGGCGAAGCTCACCGCCGGATTGATGTGGCCGCCCGAGATCGGCATCATGATCGTGATGACGAGGGCGAGTCCGATGCCGTTCGCAAGGGCGGCGCCCAGCGCGCCGGCGACATTCGTGACGGCGCTGCCGGCGCCGACGAGGACGAAGAGGGCCGTACCGACGAATTCCGCCGCAGGAGCCCGGAGAGACCGGTAGTTCACGTGTGACCTCGGGTTGAAAGCCCGGCCAATCTACCGGTCGCCGCTGTCCGGCCGCAACACCAGGGCGGCGTTGATTCCGCCGAAACCGAAGGAATTTGAAACGGCGGCCGTCGGCGAAGCGGTCCGGCCGCCCCCCCCTCCCGGCAGGCAATCGAGGTCGCACTGCGGATCAGGGTTCTCGAGGTTGATCGTGGGGGGCAGCCAGCCCCGCGACAACGCGAGCGCACAAATCGCCGCCTCGATGGCGCCGCTCGCCCCCAGCGCATGACCGTAATAGCCCTTCGTTCCACTGACGATGAGACGGTAGGCGTGATCGCCGAAGACCTGCTTGATGGCGGACGTCTCGGTCGAGTCGTTGAGCGGCGTGGATGAGCCGTGCGCGTTGATGTACCCGACCTCTTCCGGCGCGACGTCCCCGTCGGCGAGCGCGAGCTGCATGGCACGCGCGGCTTGGCGGCCATCCGGCCGGGGCGCGGTCATGTGATACGCGTCGTTGGTGAAGGCGTGACCAACGATTTCGGCGTAGATCCTGGCGCCGCGCGCGAGCGCGCGGCCGCGCTCTTCGAGCACGAGGACCGCCGCGCCCTCGCCCATCACGAACCCGTCCCGGGCCTTGTCGAACGGCCGGGAGGCGCGCGCAGGATCGTCGTTGCGGGTGCTCATCGCCCGGATGTTGCTGAAGGCCGCGAAAGTGAGCGGCGCAAGCGGCGCCTCCGCCCCGCCCGCGAGCATCACGTCGGCGCGCCCATCGCGCACGACGTGAAAGGCCTCGCCCACGGCGATCGTCCCCGACGCGCAGCTCATCGCGTTCGTGGCGTTGGGCCCGGTGCAGCCGAACTCGATGGCGATGTTGCAGCTTGCGGCGCCGCAGAAGACGGCGAGCGCGAGCGACGCATCGAGCCCCTTGGGGCCGTGCGCGAGGTACTGCGGCACTTGCTGCTCGGCGAACGCGACGCCGCCGAGCGCCGACCCCATCATCGTCCCGATGCGGTCGCCGTCTTCTTTGCGCGGCTCGATCTCCGCATCGGCGAGTGCCAGCCGAGCGCTCGTCACCGCGAGCTGCGAAAAGCGATCCAACCGCTTCGCGCGCTTCGCGTCGAGATGATCCTGCGGCCGGAAATCGGGAATCTCCGCGGCCATGTGGCTGCGGAACGGCGCGGGATCGAAGCGCGTAATTGTCCGCACGGCGGACGTGCGGGCGGCCAGGCCATCCCAGAGCCCGGCCGCGCTCGTGCCGATAGGCGTGACAGCGCCGACTCCCGTGATCACGACCCGACGGAAATCCTTCATGTGCGCTCCGTTGCTTTCTTGATACCGGCCAGGGTTCTCGACGCGATGCCGTGGATGAACACTGGACCAATGACAAGGTTCGCTGCCTGTCGTCCGATGAGCGGCCAGCGTGGTCCGTCCCAGGTGTGGACGATCTCGACATCCACTACGTCTTTACCTTCACCATCCTCCACCAACCTCCACACCACCTGCATTCCAGTTGTTACCCCCCGCACGTGGCGATAGCGGATCTCGCCCGCCGGGCGGTCGATCGTCATCTCCGACACCCACCACGTCGGGTACTTGAGCAAGCCGCGCGCAAAGGGACGCCACGCGGCCATCTCGACGAGGCCGTCATTCAGGATGCGAACCCAGCGGTAGTGCGGAAGAATCGCGGGCCAGCGCGCCACCGAGCTGGCAGCGGCGAAGACGCGGGGGAACGGCGCCTGGATGCGAACGCGGTCGACGGTGCGCATCAGCGGCTCAGGCCGGCGTAGCCTCCTCTATAGTAGAGGAGCGGGCGCTTGTCGGTGACGTCCCCGCCGACGACCAGGCCGATGAAGATCGTGTGGTCGCCGCCCGGGACGGTCGTGCGCTTTTCGCACTCGATGTGGGCGACGGTGCCGTCGAGCACCACGATACCACGATCGTTCTCGCTGTAGCTCACGCCCTTGAAGCGGTCGGGCTCGGCGCCCGCGAAGCGGCGCGACAGCGCCTCCTGCTCGGCGGCGAGAATGTTGAACACCCAATGCGTGGCGCCCTCGAGCGCCGCATGCATCTCGTGAACCTTCTCGACCGCGACGAGCACGAGCGGCGGCTCGAGCGAAACGGACGAGAGTGAGTTCGCGGTCATGCCGACCGGATCGCCCTTGGCGGTGCGGCAGGTGATCACTGTGACACCGGTGGCAAAGCGGCCGAGCAGCTGGCGAAACTGCGGTGGCTCGACGCCGCGCGAGCCATGGCCTGGAAGGCTCACAGGACCAGCCCGGCCAGGACGCGCGGTCTCAGGGCGTCACCCGCGGGAATGCAGTTGCCGGTCGCGCGCACGAGCAGATTGGCGAGCTCGGGCCGGCGAATCATCCGTCCCACGACGCGCTCGATCAGCGCAGGCCATCCCACCGCGATCCCGATCATTCGCTCGAGCACCCACTTCCCGCCGAACTCGCGGCGGCGTGCCCGTGCGTACGACTCGAGGGATGCGCCCGTAGCGAGCGAGGTAAGAATCGCCGCCGCGGCGAGCTCGGCGCCACGCAGCGCGCTGTAGATCCCCTGGCCCGTGAACGGATCGAAGAAGTCCGCGGCGTCACCGACGAGCAGAGCACCGTTGGCGACCGGGCGCCGGGACCAACGTGCGAATGGTCCGGTCGCGAGGATGGGGCGCACCATCCGGCGGCCATCGAAGCGTCCCGCCACGCCTGGAAACCGATTCAGCTCCTCGAAGAACCGTTTACCGCGTCGCGCTTCGGCGAGCGGAAGAACCAGCGCGACGGTCGTGACGCCGTTGCCGATCGGACCGAGCCCCACGTAGCCGGGGCGACCCACGTGCATTTCGCCGAGCTCGTGGACGTCACGTACAGCGGCGACGTGCGCCGTGAACGCGACGCGCTTCGGGCCGATCGCGTGTACTGGACCGAGCCGCCGTGCGACGACGGAGCGCAAGCCATCCGCGCCGACGACAATGCGGGCGCGATACGTGTCCCGAGCTACGACGCCAGCCACCGCGCCGCGGTCATACAGAACCTCCTCAACTTTCACACCCTCGCGAACCTCCGCGCCTGCGGCTTCAGCCGCGTCGCGCAGGATCGCGTCGAAGCGCGTGCGCGGCAGCGCGTAACTGAAAGTGTCGAAGCGGCCGACCACGGCCGCTCCGCTCGGCGCGACCACCTTCATCCCTCTGAGCCGCGCGGGTGACGCGGCGGCCACCGCGCCCAGAACGTTCGGGCCGAGGCGCTCGAGTACGCGTGTCGATTCGGGACTCAGGTATTCGGAGCAGGGCTTGTCACGGGGGAAGCGCGCGCGGTCGAGCAGCAGCACCCGCGCCCCGGCCCGCGCGAGCTGTAGCGCGGTCGCGGATCCCGCAGGGCCGGCACCGACGACGACGGCATCCCAGCGGGCGCTCACGCGATGAGTCCCGCGCATGCGGCTCCGGTCAGGGTAGCAGCGAGATTCACGGCGTCGTTGTCCATCCACCGGACTTTCCCTTGCACCGTTGCCCCCAGCAGTGAGTCGAGCAGCATGCCGGCACTGCCGGCCACGGCGACGGCGGGCACGCCGTGCTTTCCGAGCACGTACGACAACCCGGCAATGAGTCCCGCCCCCGCGATTCCTCCCGCGGTCCCGAGTAGCGTCATACCCCCATCTGTGCCGGCGGGGACGCGCGTGCCATTCGTGATGAGCCTCGGCACCGTGCGCGAGTGGCTCCCTATCTCAGTTGCCCACGTATCGGCGTTCGCAGCGGCCAGCGCGCCCGCGAACCAGATCCAGTTTCCCGTGAGTGCCGCGAGCGCCGCGACTCCTCCGTTGGCGAGAACCTGGCGTTCATTTCTGGTGGCTTGTTTCGTCGAAAGCAGACTCGAGGAGACAAAAAAAGCGAAGAGCAGTATGACTCCTCGCCATCCCAACCCCCACACTGTCGCCAACCCCACCGCAAGCGCCGCCGCCCAGCCGCGCCTGGTCAGCCACTTCACTCCCCGAACAACTCGCGCAGCACGCGCTTTTTGAGGTCGATCGGTGCTCCCTGCGTCTTGCACCGCGCCCGCAGGAACTTCAGGAACAGCTCCTCGAAATCGTACTGCTCCTCGCACGGCGGGCAGTCCTCGAGATGCGCCCGGATTTCCTGCTCGAGCTCCGGCGTGACCTCACGGTCCAGGAACTCGTAGAGATGTTCAACGCATTCGCGACAGTTCATGCGGGACTTCCTTTGATGTATCCCATCTCGACGGCGTAATCGTAGAGCTTGCCCTGCAGCAGCTGGCGGGCACGAAACAGCCGCGATTTCACGGTACCGACCGGCACGCCGAGAATGCCTGCGATCTCCTGATAGGACATCCCTTCGACGTCGCTTAGCACCAGCGTCTCCCGAAATGCCACGGGCAGCTGATCGATGGCGCGCAGCACCTGGTCGTCCACGATCTTGTCGAAGAACGCACCCTGCGGGTCCTCGTCCTGTACGTCCGGAAAGACGGCGTACGGCTCGATGGAGTCCACGTCCACCGTTTCGGGGTGGCGGGTGCGGCGGCGGTATTCATTGATGAAGGCATGCCTCAGGATGGTGAGCATCCACGCCTTCGCATTGGTTCCCTTCTCGTACTGATCCCAGGCGCGGTACGCCTTGAGCATGGTCTCCTGGACCAGGTCATCGGCATCGGATGGGTTGCCCGTGAGGCGGAGGGCGACGCGGTAGAGCACGTCGAGGTGGACCAGGGCCTCTTTCTCGAAGCTCGCCCGTTTCTCATCCACCGGGACGGGGGACGAGGGAGGGGGGACAGGTGAAGATTTGGCCATGGCTGTTCCTGAAGGCTCATGTGGTTCCATGAGTTCCGCAATGGGGGAGGGGATGCTAGGTTTCGCGCGCCGTGGTGCACAGCATCGTCCCGCTCGCCGTCCTCGAGGCGGTCAAGAATCTCGACACTCCCGTGGAAGACGGCCTCACGGAGTTCGCTGACGAATTGCTCGTCAAGCGGCTGGGCCTCTCCAACACCGTCCAGATGCAGCTCACTGAATTCGAGCAGCTCGTGCGCAAAGACGCCCGGGTTGAGCCGTCGCACGTCGAAGCGCTGCTCAGGCTGGTGGGACGCCGGCCCGATGCCGATCTCGTGTTCGCCGACGCGGGCAGGCGTGCGGCCCGGCGCGCGGTGAAGCGGATGTTTGCCCTGTCGCGGCTGTTCGGCCATGCCGCGGCGCGGCGCGCGTCGCGCGCCGTCCTCGGCGCCGAGCTGGGCTGGGAACAGCGGCTGCCCGTCGCGCGCGTCAACGATCCGATCGCGATTCAGGCGACGCCGGACGGCGCTGCCTGCGGCTTCTACGGCGCCGGCCTGGTCGAGCTGCTGCGCCTGCTCGTCGGCTACGAGGGCGCGATGCTCCACGTCGCATGCCGCGCACGCGGCGCGGCGGCTTGCGAGTGGCGCGCCGCCGGCCCCGATCCGCGGCACCAGTGAGCCCCCCCCTCCTCGAGAACTTCGACTTTTCCGCTTTGCGCGAGCTGCTCGGTACGCTCGGCGCCGACGGCTGGCTGCTCTACGACTTTCACGGCATCAATCCCTCGGCGACACGCGTGCTTGGCATCCACGGCATGGGCACGCGCCGGTTCTTCGTTTTGCTGCCGCGGGCCGGGAAGCCGGTGGCAATCGCGCACCGCATCGAGCTTGCATCGTTCGAGGGCTTCCCCGGCGAGGTGCGGCCCTACGCGGCGTGGTCCGAGCTGCATGGCCATCTGCGCGCGCTCGTCGCGGGCAAGACGGTCGCGATGGAAGTCTCGCCGTCCGACGCAGTGCCGTACCTCGACCGCGTGCCGCACGGCGTCGTGCAGCTGATCGAGGGGTTCGGCGCACGGGTCGTGTCGTCGGGGACACTGATCACGCGCTTTGCCTCGCGCTGGTCGGCGAGCGAGCTGACGGGGCACCGGCGCGCGGCCGAGGCGATCCGAGAGATCGCGCACGACGCGTTACGCTGGGCGGGGAGTGAGTTGGCGCGTGGCGTGGAGGTGCGCGAGACGACGGTGCAGGCCCGCGTCATGGAGTCGTTCGCGCGCGCCGGCCTCGTCACCGATCATCCGCCGATCGTCGGCTTTCAGGCGAACGCCGCGAATCCGCACTATGAGCCGAAGCCGGGCGCCGATCGGCGCCTCGCTGCTGGCGACCTCCTGCTGCTCGACCTCTGGGCTGGTGTGGCGCTCGGGACCGTCTTTGCGGATCAAACCTGGATGGGGTTTGCCGGTCCCGAACCGACCGAAGACGTGCGTCGTACGTGGTGCGTCGTGCGTGATGCACGAGATGCAGCGGTTGCTTTGCTTCGACAGCGTTGGGCGAACAAACAACCCGTGACGGGAGCGGACCTCGATGACGCGACGCGCGGCGTGATCCGCGCCGCGGGGTTCGGGGAGTATTTCGTGCATCGCACCGGACATTCGATCGACCGCGATCTACACGGCTCGGGCCCGCATCTCGACAACTTCGAGACGGCCGACGAGCGGACGCTCATTCCCGGCGTCGGGTTCTCGGTCGAGCCCGGTATCTACTTGACAGGACGCTTTGGCATTCGCAGCGAGATCAATGTGTATCTGGCGGAGTCTGGACCCGAGGTGACACCGAAGACACCGCAGCAGGATCTGTTGCTGGTCTGACCGCCGCGATTACGATCACACCCCACACCCCCGCTCCCACAGCCGCATGCGCGCCCTGTAACGCTCCAGGAAAACCGAGCGCGATCATCGTCGCAGCGATCGTGATCTGCAGCAGAACGATTCCGAGTAGGGGCAACGCGGGTCGCGGCGCGCGCGCACCCCACCAGATCAGATAACCGGCGAGCGTGTACGCGAGCAGCCGATGAATCCACTGAACCCACGCGAGTGGCCCCCCAGTCGGGATCAGTTGTCCGCTGCAGAGCGGAAACCCACCGCACGACGCCATCGCCCCGAGGTTCGCGGTCAGCGCGCCGAAGACGACAGTCACGAATGTGAGGGGAAGGAGGACGGCTGACCCCGGGCGCAAGCCCGGGGAACCCGGAAGGCCTCGAGCCGCGACGATCAGCGCGGCCAGCAGCAACATCGCCGTGGCGAGGTGAACGATCACCATAATCGGCGTCAGGCCGGTCTTCACGGTGACGGCGCCGAGGATGATCTGAAGGACCAGCAGGGCGAGCGCGGGCCAGGCTCGGCGCCAGTCGAGCACCACCAAGCCGGCGACCAGGATTGAAACGAGCGCCGCCACCAGCCGGTGGCTCCACTCGATCACGGTCCGAATGTCGCTCAGGGGGGGGAAGAGGTGGCCGTTGCACAGCGGCCAGTGGTCCCCGCAGCCCATCCCGGAGCCGCTGATGCGCACGATGGCGCCGAGGACGATGAGGAGGTAAGCGCAGGCGGCGGCGATCCAGGCGAGAGTGGCGAAGCGTCGTGGCATGGGTGGTAGGATATGCATGGAAATAGGGGTGTTTCAAGGCGAGCAAACCGTTAACACGGGCCCCCTTGCGTGACTAGCGTCTAAGGGGCAAAATCTCGTTGACATAGTAGAACTGGCTGGTCCCCCCGGCAGCGCGCAGGCAGGCCGTCACCTCGAGCGCGCAGCCCCGTCGTGGGTCCTGAACACCGCAGCTGAAGGAGGTAGTATGACCGTCAATCGTTGGATCGTTCGTTCCACCCTCAAAATCGGACTCGTCCTGCTCGGACTGATTCCGGCCGTCGCGAGTGCGCAGGAAGCGACGACCGTATCGGGGCAGGTGAAGTCCACCCCAGGAGGCGCGCCGCTCCCCGGTGTGATCGTGAGCGCGCCGTCTCTGCGAGTCAACGCCACAACCGACAACGGCGGCAATTATCGCCTCGTGCTTCCCGCGGGGACGACCGGTTCGGTGACGCTGACGGCGCGGCGCATCGGGTATCAGACCGGCACTTTACAGGTCGCTCTGTCGGGATCGTCCGTGCAACAGGACATCTCGCTCCAAGAGGGCGCCATCGAGCTGACCCAGGTCGTCGTGACGGCGCTGGGCATCGAGCGGGAGCCGGGCAGTCTCTCGTACGGCGCGCAGACCGTGTCCGGTGAGCGGCTGTCCGCCGTGCCGACCCAGAATGTGGTGTCGGCGCTACAGGGCAACGTCGCCGGCGTCCAGGTGACGAACTCCGCGAACCCGTTTGGTTCCGCGCGCATCGTCGTGCGCGGCGCGAGCTCGATCCTCGGACAGAATCAGCCGCTGATCATTGTCGACGGGATTCCGATCGACAACTCGGCGGCCTCGAACACCGGCTACGGCGGCGGCTCGCTGGGCGGGTACGATGTCGGCAACGCGGCCGCGGATCTCAACGCCGACAACATCGCGTCCGTGACCGTGCTGAAGGGTCCGAATGCGGCGGCGCTGTACGGCTCGCGCGCCGCGAACGGCGCCATCGTGTACACGACGAAGAGCGGCAAGGGCGCCCCGCAGCAGGGGTTCGGCGTCACGGCCACCTTCGGCGCGAACATGGAGAAGCCGTTGCGGCTCCCCAATTATCAGAACCAATACGGCCAGGGCTTCTACGGTGAGTTCGACTTCATCGACGGCAACTTCGGCGGCGTCAACGACGGCGCCGACGAGAGCTGGGGCCCGAAGATGGACGGCCGGACCACCGGCTGCATCATGGTGCCGGGCACGCCGTTCGGTACGACGAATTACGACACGTCGCACCCGTGCAACCAGTTCTTCGGTGTCGGGCCGTGGACCTCGCACCCGAACAACGTCGCTGACTTCTGGAACACCGGTCTCATCATCAACGCGAACGTTGCCGTGGCCCGCGCCTCGGACCGCAGTAACGTCCGCCTGTCGGTCGGCCGCACCAATGAAAACGGCATGTACCCGAACAACACGAACAACCGCACCGACATCGCACTGTCGGGTGGGACGCAGGTCTCCGATCACTGGAGCGCCGAGGCATCGGTCAACTACATCCGCGACGGCATGAAGAACCAGCCGTCCCAGGCGTACGAAGAGATCGACCCGATGCAGGGCTTCATCTGGTTCGGCCGGCAAGTCGATACGCGGATCCTGAAGGACAATCTCTTCCGCGATCCGAACAACGCGTTTACCCAGCAGATCCTGATCGGTAATCCGTTGATGCGTACCGACGCGCCGATTCCCTACAGCTGGAACTACAGCTATCACCCGAGCCCCTACTGGATGGCCGGCGTCAAGACGACCGACTACAACCGCAATCGCGGGCTCGGCCATGCAGCGGTGACCTACAAGGTGAACGACTGGATCAGCGTGACCGGCCGGACGGGACGTGACTGGTATCAGAACCAGTTCCGCGCCAACTACCCGGTGAACGACATCTCGCCGTTCTATCAGGGCGGATTCCTGGACGTGGGTGAGACGAGGAGCGAGACCAACAACGACTTCCTCATCACCGCGAGCCGGCCGCTGACCCCGACGCTGAACCTGACGGTGAACGCCGGCGGGAACCAGCGCATCAACGACTTCAACACGAACATCGGGCAGGTGAGCGAGCTCGTGATTCCCGGCGTCTACACGCTGGCGAACTCGAACGGCCAACCGTTCACCCAGCTGGCCGTGAGCCACAAGAAGGTGAACTCGCTGTACGGCTCGGCCAACTTCAATTTCAAGGACTGGCTCAACGTCGACGTCACGGGCCGGAATGACTGGTCCTCGACGCTGCCCAAGAATGCGAACTCGCTGTTCTATCCCTCGATCGGCGCGGCGTTCATCTTCACCGACGCCCTCAAGATCCAGAGCAGCTTCCTGTCGTACGGGAAGGTGCGCGCCAGCTGGACGCGCGTCGGCAACGACACGGATCCGTATCAGCTCGCGGCCGTGTACGGTGCGGGGACGGCATGGGCCGGACAGCCCAGCTTTACCGCGCCCGACCGGTTGCCGAACGCCAGCCTGAAGCCCGAGCAGACGACCGGTGAAGAAATCGGCGCCGACCTCGGCTTCCTGCGCGACCGGCTGATTGTGAACGCGACGTACTACCAGAAGTCGACGACCAACCAGATTCTCCCGGTCTCGATTTCGGCCGCGACCGGTTACGGCAGCGCGGTCGTGAACTCCGGCGAAGTGCGCAACCGCGGTTTTGAGGTCGCGGCGACGATGACCCCGATCGAGAAACCGGACTTCCGCTGGAACGTGGTGGTGAACTGGTCGAAGAACACCAACAAGGTGCTCTCGCTCTACAACGGCGTGAAGCGCATCGTCGTCGGGTCGTACTGGAACGTGAACGTGACTGCCGACTCGGGCCAGCCGTACGGCAACCTCGTCGGCTACCGCTGGCAGCGCGACGCGCAGGGCCACATCGTCGTGGGCTCGGACGGCCTGCCCGTTCGCAACCCGACCCAGCAGGTACTCGGGAACTACAACCCGGACTGGGTGGGCGGGATCAGCAACACGATCAGCTACAAGCGGTTCAGCTTCTCGTTCTCGTTCGACGGCCAGATGGGCGGCCAGGTGTACTCGGTCACCCAGTGGTTCGGCTCGTACTCCGGCGTGCTTGCCAACACGTTGGCCGGGCGTGAGCTCGACTGGAACAATCCGGGTTACGTCGTGCCGAACGCTGTCTACGCGAACGGCACTCCCGATACGACAGTCGTGCTGGCGCAGGACTATTGGCACAACACGTTCTACGCTCAGGAGCCGGGAATCCTCAACGCGACGTACTTCAAGCTCCGCGAGGCTCGCTTGGCGTACACGCTCCCGACCTCGGTGGCCCGCTTCCTTGGCTTCTCGGATGCGACCGTCGCCGTTGTCGGGCGGAACCTGCTCCTGTTCTCGAAGAACGACCAAATCGATCCCGAAACCGCCTTCGACACGAGCAATCGCCAGGGTGTCGAGAACGGCCAGCTGCCGACCGCGCGCAGCATTGGCTTCACCATGTCCGTGCGGCCGTAGCCGCCCAGGAGAAAGACCATATGCGATACAGAATCCTGAGCGTCTTCGCCGCGCTGGCTGCAGTCACCGCGTGCGGCGATTTGACGTCAATCAATCAGAACCCGAATGGACCGGTGGACGTCCCGCCGCCATCGATTCTGGGCAACGTGATCCAGACGGTGGTCGGTGGCGTCAACGGCGTAAACAGCCTCAACATCAGGGGCGGCGGGCTCTGGGTGCAGTATTACTCGGAGATCCAGTACCGGGACGAGGACAAGTACATCGTGCGTTCCGGCACGAGCGGCGGCTGGGGATTCTACAACAGCGCGCTCGAAGACCTCCAGCGGATGATCATCAAAGGCGAAGCGTCGAACGCCAAGAACTGGTCATCCGTGGGCCGCGTCCTGAAGTCCTACACCTTCAGCGTCATGACCGACGCCATGGGCGACATTCCGTATTCGCAGGCGCTCAAGGGCGACACGGTGCTGGCGCCGACGTACGACACCCAGCAGGCCATTTACAACGACCTGTTCGTCCAGCTGGCCCAGGCGAATTCGGACTTCGATCTGGCGCCGGGGGCCGTCGGCTTTTCGGTCGGCGACCTCATCTACGACGGCGACATGGCCGCGTGGAAGAAGTTCGGCAACTCGCTGCGGCTGCGGCTGGCGATCCACTTGTCCAACGTGGATCCCACCAAGGCGGCTACTGAAGCTGCGGCAGCGGTGGCGGCCGGCGTGTTCACGAACAACTCCGACAACGCGACGCTCGTGTACCTCGGGACGTCGCCGAACCGGAATCCGATCTTCAACGATGCCCAGGGCCGTGACGACTACGGCATGAGCAAGACATTCGTCGACTCGCTCACGAATTGGGCCGACCCACGTCTGCCGGTGTTCGCGCAGCCGAATGGCGCCGGCACGGGTTACCAGGGCCTGCCCAACGGGCTCAACGACGGCGAGGGCACGCCGATCGTCAACATCTCGCGCTTCGGCACGTACTGGCGGTCGACGGCGGCCGCGCCGATGGATCTGCTGACGTACTCGGAAGTGCTGTTCCTCGAGGCGGAAGCAGCGGAGCGTGGCTGGATTCCCGGTGGCAGCGCAGCAGCGGCCACCTACTACACCAACGCGATCACCGCGTCGATGCAGCAGTTCGGCGTCGCAGCGGGTGATATCACCACCTACTTGGCGCAGGCCAAGGTGGGGTACGACGCCGCCGGCGCGACCCTGAACGGGCACTTGCAGCAGATCGCGTATCAGAAGTGGACTTCGCAGTTCATGCAGGGCATGGAGGCGTGGACCGAGTTTCGCCGTACGCAAATCCCCTCGCTCATCCCAGGCCCGCGGGTGGTGGCGCCGTTCGTCGCCGGTCTCGCGAACAACATTCCGGAGCGCCTGCCCTACGATGACAACGAGGCAGTGCTCAACGGGGCAAACCTGACTGCCGCGGTTTCGGCACAGGGGTTCAGCCAGAGCAACGACATCCACTCGCCGTTGTGGTTTACAGGGCGGCAGTAGTCGTCGCAGCTGTCTCGTAGTGAGTTGACGGAAGCCCCCGGGGCACAAACCCCGGGGGTTTCTGCTTCAGGTGGTGTCGGCGTCCGCGCGCGCGAGGAAGATGAGGATCAGGCCGTGCCCGCTGCTCGGGTACCCGGCCCGCGACGTCATCCCCATCGGATACACCTCGATCCGCTCCGTCTGCACCGCGGGGATCTGAATCAGCGGACAGGTGTCCGTGGTCCGCGTGCCGTCGACGTAGACGTCGGGATCGTTGCTGCCCTCGAGACTGTCCATACCGCGCAGCTGGAGCATCGGGCAGCGCGTGTATTGCGTCCACCCGGAGATGTGCAGCTGCGGCATGGCATGGCGGATCGCGTCGAGGACGGTGCGCCCCGGATCGGCGGTGAGGGCGCGGCCCTGGATGACCAAGCTGCCGGTCGTCGTTCTGCCCAAGGGTCTGCCGCCGGGGTCGTTCGTTCGGTCATAGGCGCGTGACGTCTTGCAACTCAACGCCAGCAGCGACACTGCGGCGAGGCGCGGGAGCGAACGCAAATGCGGCATGGGCAGTCCTCCAGGTGAGCCGAATACGACGGTTCCGGAGTATGCCCCCCGCGCAGGCGCTGTCAAGGTATAATTTGCCAACGCTATGTCCGCACCTCTGATTCCCGCCGACCGCTGGGGCGAGCGCCTGACGCGCCGCCTCGGTCTGTGGAGCGCCGTCGCGGTGCTGGTGGGCTCGACCATCGGCAGCGGCATCTTTCGCACGCCGGCGAGCGTCGCGCAGCGCATCGACGATGTGCCGCTGTTTCTGCTCGCCTGGGTGGTGGGCGCCGTGGTCGTGCTGTGCGGCGCGCTCACGTACTCGGAGCTCGCGGCGGCCTTCCCCCGTTCGGGCGGCGTGTACGTGTTCGTGCGCGAGTCGTTCGGCAAACTGCCGGCGTTCCTGTTCACCTGGGCGGAGCTGTGGGTCATTCGGCCGGGAGCCTACGGCGCCATCGGCATCACGGCGTCCGCCTACACCCTGCGGACGCTCGGCCTCGATCCAGCAACTATCGTCGCATCCCTCGGCCCGCTCGAGATCCGCGCCGAGCAGCTGCTCGGCGCCGGATACATCCTCCTCGTAGGGACGGTGAATTACTTCGGGATCCATCGCGGCGCGATCCTCCAGAACCTGAGCACCGTCTTCAAGGTCGGGGCGCTCGCGCTGCTCGTCGTGCTGGGCTTTGCGCTCGGCAGCCGCTCGGCGGCGCTGCCGGAGGGCGGGATCTTTGCGCAGCGCGCCGCCGTGGGGCTCTCACCCTTCCTCCTCGCCATGGTCGCGATTCTCTGGGCCTACGACGGCTGGGCCGATCTCGCGTTCGTTGGTGGGGAAGTGCGCGACCCGCAGCGGAACCTGCCGCGCGCGCTGCTGCTCGGCACCGCGACAGTCGTGGTGCTCTATCTCGGCGCCAACCTCGTCTATCTCTTCCTCATTCCGATTCAACAGATGAAGCAGGCGGAGCTGGTCGCGGCCGACGTCGCGCAGCTTGTCATCGGTCCCGCCGGCGTCGTGGTCGTGTCGGCGGCGATCGCGGTCAGCACGTTCGGCACGTTGAACGGCTCCATGATGACCGCGCCGCGCATTTTCTTTGCGGCCGCAGAGGATGGGCTGCTCCCCAGCGTGATCGCGCGCGTCGATCCCCGTACGCATTCGCCGACCGCCGCCGTGGTGCTCATGACGGTGATGGGGACGATCTTTATTCTCGTTCGCACGTTTACCGCGCTCGCCGACCAGTTCATCATCGGGATCTGGCCATTCTATGCGCTGGCGGTGGCGGGTGTCTTCGTGCTGCGCCGCAAGCGGCCCGATCTCGAGCGCCCCTACCGCACGTGGGGCTATCCGTGGGTGCCGCTCGTCTTTCTCGTGGCCGCGCTGTTCCTGCTCGGAAATTATCTCGTTCGGGAAACGGCCAGCTTCGCCGTCGATATCGGGATCATTCTCAGCGGTGTGCCGGTGTACCTGTGGTGGGCGTCGCGGCGTGAGGTGGTCACCAAGCCGTAAACGGACAAAGGGCGCGATTTCTCGCGCCCCCCGTCAGACCGTCCGACCGTCAGACCGTCAGAATGCATACCTCAGTGTCAACTGCACCTGATAGTTGCTGGACAACACCGACCGAGCAATGAAGGCCTTCGGCTGCAACGTCGTCGCGTCATACAGCCGCGAGTCGAACGTGAACACCGGCTGCGACGTGCTCAGCGGTCCGGCCGTCCGCGCCGTCTGGCTGAGCGCCGACTGGTTGTTGAACACCGGGCTCAGCGTCGGCAGCTTGATCTGGCCCCAGTTCGGGTCGAGCAGATTGAGGAAGTTGAAGATGTCGAGCTGGAGCGACAGCGTCTGACCGCGCACCGACGGGATCGCCTGGCGAATCGACAGATCGAGCCGGTTCTGGAATGGCGAGCGGCAGCTGTCTCGCCCCATGATCCTGCCGCGCTGCCGGTCGAGGCAGGGCTGCGACTTGATGAAGTTCTCGAATGCCTGCGCCTGGGCGACGTTCTGGGTGAAGACGCCAGTCGCGGCGACGTAGGACCCGATCAGGATCTCGCTCGGATCGGTGGCGTTGCGCGGCACGTAAATCGGGTCGTTCCCGTTCACCAGGTCGCCGTTCAAATCGCCGTTGGTGACGTAGACGAGCGGCACGCCCGACGTGCCCTCGTAGTACAGCGTGATGTCGGTTCGGGACGGCAGCGTGTAGGTGCCGTACGCCTGGATCCGGCTCGGCCGCGAGAACACCGACGTCGTGGCCTCGAGGTCATCGTGTGAGGTCGAAAGCTGCCGCGCATTCCGGAAGTTCGAGATCGCGCGGTCGGACGTGAGACTCTGGACGTCCATCGACTTCATATAGGTGTAGGCGACGGTCGCCTCGAAGTGTTCGGAGAACTGCCGGTGGAGGTGGCTGGAGATCGAGTAGTTGTAATCCTTTGACTGGTTCGTCACCTCGATGATGCCTTCGGTGAAGCCCACGCCGCGCAGCGAGGTCAGCCAGCGCTGGTTGTTGTTCGTGACGGCGCCCGTCGCGCTGATCGTGTCGGCGTAGAGCACGCGGCCGTTGCGGTCGGTGTACTGCGCCCCACCGACCAGCCGCGGGCCTTTGAAGTTCGCATCTTTGACGAGCACGCCGTTGATGGCCTTGCGATACATGCCCTCGACGGTGAGCACGAACCCCGACGGCAGCTGACGGTCAAACCCAAGCGACAGGCCCAGGTACTGCGGATACTTAAAGTTCGGATCGGTGATGTTGACGCCGAGCGTGCCGGCCTGGCCGGGACCGGGCGCGGGTTGGCCGGCGCATGACGTCGGCAGCGCGCTGACGTCCGTGGTGAACGCCGGCACCGTCGCCGCGGTCGTGCAGGCCAGCCGGACCAGGCCGAGGCCCGTGTTCGCGTAGGCGTTCCCGAGCAGGATGTAGGGCGGGGGGCCGGTGAAGACGCCGATGCCGCCGCGGATCTGGTTCACGCTCAGGCCGCCCGGGTTGTAGTTGAACCCGATGCGTGGCGAGAGCAGGACCGAGCTACCCGGTTTGGTGCTCGTGTTGACGCTGAACTGCCCGCCCGACGCCGAGTCGAGCTTCACGCGCAGCGTGTCGTTCTGCGGAGGCGTGTCGGGCAGCGTCGGAATGTCGGCGCGCAGCCCGGCCGTGATCGTCAGTCGATCGTTCACCGCCCACTGATCCTGGCCATACAGGCTGAACACTTTGACGTGGAAGTCGGCCGGAATGTCGGCGGGGTTCTGGCTGTTGGCGTAGCCGACAGCATATCCTGCCGCCCGGCCGGCGATCAAGCTGTCGGTGTTGAAGAACTTGTACACACCGAACGATCCCTGCGCGAAGTTGTTGAAGATGTGCGTGAAATCGAGCCGCCCGCCAAAGGTCAGCGTGTGCGCGCCCTTCGGGATCGTGAAGTTGTCGACCGTCTCGAAGATCGACTGCTTGAGCAGGTTGCCCGGGGAGAATTGTTCGGTGCCGAGGGTGACCGAGCGCCGCAACGTGCCGACCTGGACGCCGACAGTGATTTCCGGCGCATCGACCGGAACGATACGCTCGTCCTTGATCGTGCTGTAGCCGACGATCAACTCGTTCGACATCCCATTCGAGAAATTGGAATACAGCTGGGCGGTGGTGGAATTGTTCTTCGCGTCGCGCTTGAACGCGTTCGTCCCGAGCCGGAAGCCGGAATTCTGGACCGTCGGATCGGCGTTGAACGTGTTGACGTTGCGCGAGAAGTCATCCTGCACGTCGTGGTTGATAATCTGCCGGATCACGAACCGGTGGACCGGCGAAATCTGGAAGTCGAGCCGGCCAAACAGATTCGTGAGTGGCGTTTCCTTCTCGACCGGACCCGTGGCGCCGGCGTTGAAGCCGTACGTCTGCATCGCGTTCACGATGCGCGTAATGCTGTCGAGCGGCACGGCGGGATCGTCAGGCGCGGGCGAAGGGGCGCCCGCGAGATAGTAGGGCCCCGCCGCCGGGTCGGTCCGCTGCTGCCACTCGGGTGCGATGAAGAATTGCAGCCGGTCCTTGATGATCGGCCCGCCGAGGTTGAAGCCGTACTGCTTCACGTTGAACGCCGGCGTGCGCAGCGGCGCGCCGACAAGCTGGACGCCGGCGAGGGCATCGCTGTTGCGGTAGGTGTAGAGCGCGCCGCCGTGGAGCTGATTCGTGCCGCTCTTCGTCACCGCGTTGACGAGCATGCCGGCAAAGCTGCCCTGGCGCACGTCGGTGGGCGTGAACAACACCCGGAACTCCTTGACCGCATCGAGCGAGATGATCTTGCCGCCCGCGCTGCCGCCCGGCACGCCGTTCGTCGCGCCGAGGTTGAAGCGCTCACTCTGGTTCGCGCCGTCGATCGTGATCGTGTTGAACCGGTTATAGGCGCCGCCGCCGCTCGCCGCGCCGCTCGCCGGATAGACGACTTGTGGCGCCAGCTTCAGCTGATCGATGAAGTCGCGGCTGAACGTGGGAATGCGCTGGACCAGCGTGTCGGAGACTTGCGTTGAAATACCTTGCCGTGTGGGGGCGAACTCGGGGGTCGCTTCGCCATACACGGGTTTGGCTGCAAGCTCGATGGCCTGCGCGACCAGCTGCGCATCCACTCTGGTCTGCTCGGAGAGATTGACGTCGATGCCGTCACGGGTGAAGGGCTGGAACCCGATGGCGCGCACCGCAACCGTGTACGGCCCGCCCACCTCGAGGCCCTGGATCAGATACTGGCCGTTGCCGCGGCTTCGCACCGTGGTCGTGAAGCCGCTGCCGCGGTTCGTGACCTGCACGGCGGCCTCGGCTACCGGCTGGCCATTGGCATCCGTCACCTTCCCGGAAATCGCGCCGGTGGTCACGCCTTGGGCCAACGCCGCGCCCGTATAGAACAGCGAAAGAACGGCCAACGCCCCGAGGGCGCGGCAGGGTCGAACGATCCAACGCATGGATGGACCTCTCCTTCGAGGGAACGGATGCAGGTTGGCGGTGCCCATCGAGACCGGGGGAAAGTCGCCCGGCCTCGGGAGCCCGTCAAGGACGCTAGGTAGGCGCTTTACGTAGCAGATACACGGCCGCGACACCGACGAGGAGATTCGGTGTCCACGCCGCTAGCATCGGCGGCATCACGCCGCCCGACCCGACCGCTTTAGCCAGCTGAAACATCAACAGCACGATGAACGTGGTCGCGAGGCTCGCGGCGACGCCCCAGGCCGCGCCGCTCTTGGGGCTCGTGATGGCGAGCGGCGCACCGAACAGCGCGATCAGCAGACAGATGAAGGGAATCGCGATCTTGAGCGCCAGCTCGACCTGCAGCTTCTTGGCATTCGAGCCGCTGCGGGTCAGGGCGTCGATGTAGCGGCGCAGCTCGCCGTAGCGCATCTCGTCCGGCCCCTTGGGCTCTGCGAGGAGATCCACAGGTTTTTCGGTCAGCGTGCGCGTCTGGAGCGAGTCAAACTGGAAGGCGGACTCACCGCCCGGCTCGTTCCCCGCGAAGTAGCGCAGTGTGCCGCGATGCAGGGTCCAGCGGGGCGGGCGCGTCTTGACGGTGTCGCTGTAGACGGCGCGCTGGGCCGCGAGCACAATCGTGGGATACGCGAAGCCCACGCCCTCACGCTCCAGCATCACGTCCGACATCTCCTTCGTCCGCAACTCGAGCGCGCGGATCGCGTAGACCCAGCCGCGGTCGGCACGATACACGAAGTTGTAGCGCGAGCTGGTGGAGCGAATCGCTTTCTCGCCCAGCATCTCGAGCCGGTGTGACGTCGCGACCGGCGCGATTTCGCCGAGCAGGAGGGCCGCAGCGAACGCCGCGGCCGCCGCGGCGAACAGCGGCCGGACGAGCCGGTGAAACGAGATCCCCGAGGCCTTCGCCGCCGTGAGCTCGGAATGGCGGCCGAGCGCGCCGACGGTGAACACCGTGGCAAACAACACCGCCACGGGCAGCACCAGGAACATTTTCTCCGGCAAATCGAAGACGTACGACAGCGCGACCGTACCCGGCTTGATCCCGCGCGCCATGTACTGGTCGAGCTTGTCGGTCAGATCGATCACGATGACGAGAATCGGGAAGCCGAGCAGCGTGATGAGGAGGACGCGCAGCCATTCCCTGAGCAGATAACGGTCGAGGGTCCTCATAGCCGCTGGATTTTCGAGAGCCAGCCGAACAGCGTGTGTCTCAGCTCGTCCCAGTCACCGCCGTGCGCCGTGCTCCCGGCACGCCGCACGCTGAAGAGCAGCGGAATCGCGACGATCAGGAAAATGAGGTTCGGCCACCACATCGAGAGGAACGGCGGAAGAATAAGCCGGTCGCCCAATTCCTCGCCGCCGATCAAGCCGACGTAGTAGACGGAGAACACCGCCAGGCTGGTTCCGATGACGAGTCCCACGCCGCCGCGCGGATAGCGAATGGCGAGCGGCATGCCGAGCAGCGCGAAGATCACGCACGCCGCCGAAATCGCCAGCTTCTTCTGAATCTCGACTTGGTAGACCGCCGCGCGCTGCTGGGCCGCGCGGAGCCGCTGGCTGTATCCCGCCGCCGTCTGCGCGGTGTAAGTCACCTGCGGCGCGCTCGGCGGGGGCCGCCGTACTGCCTTCGGTGTTGCCTTCGGTGTTGCCTGGGGAGCCTGTGCGGCCTCTGCGGTGCTGGCGCCGACGAGCCGCGCGATCATGCCGAGCACCGCGCAGTAGGGTGTGGGCGGCGGGGACGTGGTGTCCGCGGCTGGGACTGCGGTGGAGGCAGGGGCGAGCCTTGCGACCTGCCGCAGCTCGGCGGAGACCGCCGCGAGCGCCTCGACGCGCACGCGCTCCTGATCCCGCCGCGCCCGGGCGACGACATCCTGCATCGCGCAGATCGTCATCTCGCGATCGCCGCGATACTCGTCGTTCTTGGTCGGCTCGAACGTGTTGCTGACACCCGCGACCTTGATGCGATTGACTGTGTAGAACGTTCTATTGAAGTGCTCCGGATCGGTGCGCTTGATCTCGTGCACTTCGCCGTCGCGGAGCGTCAGGTACAGGTCGGTCCCGCCGCTCGTGTAGGCCATGCGGCCGGAGTCGGCCAGGATGATCCGCCGCCGGTCGGGGTCCTCCAGATCGTAAATCGTCACATCATTCAGTGTATTCGCGGCGGGGTCGATACGGGCGGCGCGCAAAAAGAACTGGCCCGCCACAACTTCGTTGATCACCTGTTCTTTCAACTGAAACGTCGGCTTCTTCCGCTGGATGTCGACGAGGAGTGTCCGCAGCGTGTGGTTCGAGCGGGGCAGGATCTGATCGTTCCAGACGAACGCGATCGCGGCGATCAGGGTCGCACCACCGAGCACGGGCGCGAGCACGCGGCCGACGCTGATGCCGCTTGCTTTCATCGCCGTGACCTCGTTGTCGGCGGCGAGATGACTGAACGTGTACAGGACGGCAACGAGCACCGCCATCGGCAACGTCATCGCCACGATGAACGGAATCGAGAGCGCGAACACTTCGAAGATGACGCCCCAGGGGAGGCCCTTGCCGACGAAGTTGCCGAACTGTTTCGCGATCTGATTGACGAGCATCGCGCACGTCAGCGCCGAGAGCGCGTAGATGAGCGGAGGAATGTGTTGCCGCAGGATGTAACGGCTAAGGATGCGCACGGTTGGTCGCGCCATTATATTCGGAACCCCAAGTCTCTACAAGGGATGCGGCGTCTCGCCCAGCTAGTTGGACTCGCCCTCACGCTCGTCGTACCCCGGGTTCATGCGCAGGCTCCTGTGTACACGTTTGGCGTGCCGCCGCTCGCACCGCCCCGCCACCCCGCTCTGGCGCCCGGCGGCCGCCTCGGCGCGCGAGTCCCCCCGGCCCTCGTCGCCCAGGCCTGGGCGGACCAGGTGCTTGCACGACGCAGTCCCCTCGTCTTTTCGCCGCCCTTCGCCGCCCCTTCGCCGCCCTCCGCCGCCGCAGTTATCGCCGCCCCTTCGCCGCCCCTCGCCGCCGCAGTTCCCGCCGCGGAGCTCGGCATGGATCTCCACCTCCGGCTCGAGCTGAAGGCCGACCAGTTCCGCAACCTGCGGTGCACGTCACAGGATGTTCAGGCCACGCTGTCGGGGTGCAATTCGGGATTCCCGACGATAACGCCGAACCCGCAATACGCGATTCGGAGCGCCGGCGTCGTCGGCGACCGGCTGCACGTCGACGTGGACTTCGACAGCCAGCGCGAGTTCGATGCCAACAACAACCTCCACGTCTGGTACGAGGGGTTGGAGGACGAGGTCCTGCGCCGCGTCGAGGCGGGCAACGTGACGTTCCAGGCGCCGCCGTCGCGGTTCATCACGGCGCAGGTTCCGGCGAACAATTTCGGCATCCAGGCGATCGCGCAGGTCGGCCCGCTCGAGCTGCGCGGCATCCTGGCGCAGCAGAAGGGCAACATCGTCAAAGACCGCTTCTACAGCGTCGGCGACGTCACGAGCCAGCCGCTCGACCGCGAAGCGCGCGATCTCGACTATGAATCCGGCCGGTTCTTCTTCGTCATCGATCCGGCGGCCGTCCCCGGATATCCCGCCCTCGACATTCTGCAGCTTGACCAGATCCCGCGGCCCGATTCCCTCACCGTCGGCGCGCTGCGCGTCTATCGCCGCCGCGCGGTGGCACCCACTTCCACCGGGAACCAGAACGTCGGCGGTGTGCGCGCGGTCGCCTGTGCGCCCGGCCTTCGGGCGGTCGACTGCAGCATCCAGCGCGAGGGGCCGTTCGAGTGGGAAATCCTGCAAGAGGGCAAGGACTACTACGTGGATCCCACCGGAACCTGGTTTGCGCTGGCGAATCGACTGGACCAGAGCGACTACCTCGCCGCCTCGTACATCTCGGCGAGCAGGGCGGATTCGGTCGGCACATTCCCGGTGGATGCTCGCAGCGATACCGCGATCGTGGACACGCTGCGCTTGCTGTACGATCCCAAACCGGGGGTGACCGCGGCGTCGCCCACATTCCGGTTCGAAATCCGCAGCGCGTACCGCGTCGGTGGTCGCGAGATCGATCGCACGAGCGTCGCGCTCACCTTGAGCGTGAACCAGCGGGAGCGCAGCGCCGGCGGCGACACCTATCTCCAGCGCCTGGGCCTCGCGCTCCAGAACGACGGGACCCAACTCGATCAGTACAACCGCCTGTTCCCCCGCACCCGCGATCCCAACCAGGGCGATCCGGTGCGCGATCTGTTCATCGTTTTCCCGCACCTCATTCCCTTTGCCGACTCGACGCGCCTGTCCGCCGCCGAGCGGAACGACTCGCTGTATCGCACGCCCCGCGCATATCTGGCCACACAGGGACCACCCTCGGTCTTTGCGCTGCGCCTGCACGCCGACGCGACGGCATCGCCCGACCGCTCGCTCCTGTCGCTGAACAGCTTCCAGATCCGCGAAGGGAGTGAGCGCCTCTACGTCGGCACGCGGCTGCTCACGCGCGAGACCGACTACACGATCGACTACACGACGGGGCAGGTGCAGTTCAAAAACCCCGATGCGCTATTTCAAGGAGCATCGGCGCAGATCCGCGCCCAGTTCGAGGAACGCGCCGCATTCCAGCTCGCCCCCACCACCACCTACGGCCTCTCGGCGCGCTACGACCTCGGCGCCGTCGGGCAGGTCAACCTGCTCGGCATCTTCCAGAACGAGCAGAGCACCTACACCCGGCCGCCGCTTGGTTTCGAGCCGTCGTCCGGATTCATCGGCGGCATATCGACGCAGCTGCGCTTCCAGCCCGAATGGATCACGCGCTTCATGAACGCGCTCCCCGGCGTCCACACGACGGTCCCCTCGGCGCTGAGCGTGAACGGCGAGCTGGCCATGTCCAAGCCGTCGCCGAACCGGTTCGGCCAGGCGTACATCGAGGAATTCGAGGGCGGCGATGCGCGCTCGATCAGCCTCACCGACAACACGTGGCATTGGAGCAGCATTCCGACGTCGGTGCGCGGCGTCGAGCCGCTCGGCTTCACCACGGCCTTCGATCCCAATCAGGCCTCGTTTCTCACGTGGCAGAGCCTGCCGTACCAGCAGAGCGGCGGCCAGCTCGTGCCGCTGCAGTTTCTGCCGCAGCAGATCGATCCAACGCTGCGCTTCACGGGCCAGACGCAGGCCGCCGAGCCGGTGCTGTGGCTGACACTGAAGCCCGACAGCATCCTCGGCCTCGCGAACACCGCCGGTATTCCGAACTGGACCCGCCCGCCGCAGAACGCGCCGCGCTGGCGCTCCATCACCCAGACGCTGTCGGCGACCGGCGTCGATCTCTCGCGCGTCGAGTTCCTGGAGCTGTGGGTTTGGGAAGACGCGCCGCGCACCGCCCGCGCAAACGGCACCACGGTGTTGTTCGACTTCGGTAGCGTGTTCGAAGACGCGCTCGCCTTCGTGCCGGAGACCCTCAGGGTCAGTCCCGCGGGCGACACGACGTACTCTGGCGTGCGGCGCGCGGGCGCGGGTCGCCTCGACTCCGAGCGCGATCCCCGCACCCAAACGTGGAGCGCGACGCTGAACGATGAGGGAATTCTCTCCGACCGCGTGGTAGACGGCATCTTCGACGCCACGCGCGGCGTCGTGGTTGATACCCTGCCGCTCTGCTCCGCCACGCAGAACGGCCAGCTCGTCCCGTTCCTCTTCGGGGATGTCCGGTCACGCTGCGGCCGGCACAACAACGCCGTCGATACTGAAGATCAGGACGGAGACTTCGCGCTCGACTCACTCACGGGCGTTCGGACGTCCGAAAGCTTCGTGCGCTACGTCTTTCCGATCGGCGACCCGCGCTACTTCGTGCGGGACGGCGGCATGACCGCCGGCGCCGGCTGGCGGCTGTACCGGATCCCCTTCCGCACCGACTCGCTGCAGGTCGGAAGCCCGAGTCTCCGCCAGGTCCAGTCGCTGCGGATCACCGTCGTGGCGCCCGCGCCGACCGGCGTCGAGGCCGAGCTGCCCTTCGCGCTCGCGCGGGTGCGGTTGATCGGCAGCTCCTGGGTGAAGCGCAGCGACACACCGCTTCCCGGAATCGCCGGCGATCGCGGCACAGGGATCGGAGAGGTCGTCGCCTCCGTCGTCAGCACCGAGAATCAGGATCTGGGCTACACGTCGCCGCCCGGTGTCACGGATCAAGCCGGACAGCGCAACGCGGGATTCCAGCTCACGGCCACCGAAATCAACGAGCGGTCGATGCGCGTGTTGGCGAGCGGGCTGGGGCTGGGGCAGCGCGCCGAAGCGTATCTCCGCTTCAATACCGAAGGGGACAAGAACTTCCTCAAGTACCGGACGCTGCGGGTGTGGGCGCGCGGCCGCGGCGAGGGTTGGGAGGACGGCGATCTCGAGTTCTTCATCAAGGCCGGCAAGGATCAGGACAATTTCTACATGTATCACACGCCCGCGCATACGACGACATGGGAGCCCGAGGTCGTCGTCCAGTTCGAGCGGTGGGTCGCGCTGCGGGCGCGAATCGAGCAGGCGTGGCTGCGGGGGGATTCGCCACAGATCTATTCCGGCTGCCCTGACTCCACTCTTCTGATTCCTGATTCCTCCTACGTCATGTGCGACGGCCCCTACATCGCGCACGTGCACGATCCCGGCACCGCGCCGCCGAACCTCGCGCGCGTGCAGGAAATCGCCGCGGGGATCTGGCGAATCCAGACCGGCGTCGTGATCGATCAGGCGGAGGTGTGGGTCGACGACATCCGGCTGGGCGACGTGGTGCAGGAGACCGGCGCGGCGGGCGCGCTCGACGTCGCGGTGGCAGCGGCGGATGTCGCCGACCTGGCCATCAGCCTGTCGCGCCGCGACGGACAGTTCCGCCAATTGACCGACGATCCCTCATATGTCACCGACAACAGCGCCAATGTCAGCGGCACGCTGCGCGTGGATCGGTTCCTCCCCGACCGCTGGGGACTCTCCATTCCGGTGACCGTACAGCGCACGCTGATCTCGAGCGATCCGTTCTATCTCGCCGGCACCGACCTACGCGGCGATGCCCTCCAGGGTCTCCGCACGCCGCGCACGAGCTCGGCGAGCTACGCGTTCTCGGCGCGCCGCATCCGTCAGGCGAGCAGCGGTCTCGCGCGCTGGATGCTCGACCCGGTGTCGCTCTTCGGATCGTACACGAACGGCGATACGCGTACGTCGTTGTCCCGGGCGAGCGCGTCGAGCTACGCGCTGAATCTCGATTACACCATGGCGCCCAACGCCACGGTGACGCGCGTGGCGGGATTGGCGCTGCGGCTCAACCCCTCACGCATCCATTTCCGCTCCGGCGTGGTGGGCAACGATGCCGAGCGGTTCACCTTCGCCGTCCCGATTCAGCAGGTGGGGGATACCGCGCCGCCGGCAGTCTCGCGAGTCCGGGTCTGGCAAAACTCCGGCGGGGTGCAGCTCACGCCGGTGACGGGAATGCAGCTCGGTGTCGACGCCGTCTCCTCGCGCGATCTCCGGGACTACGGCGACTCGACGACGATGGGTCGCCTGATCCGGCAACAGCGCAGCACGCTGTTCGGAAACGACGTCGGCCTGGAGACGCAGCGCCTCGTTACGACGTCGATCGCGCTGACACCCAGAATCGGAACGTGGATCCGGCCGCGCGCGTCGCTCGGGTCGTCCTTCGCGTTCAGCCGCGATCCCAACGCGCGTGACCCGGCGCGGACGGTGGGTGACACGGCCGGCGAGTTCCGCGTACCGGCGGCGTTCACGAACGCGCGCCGGCTCGAGACCGGTGCGCAGGTCGACGCCCGGCGTCTGGCCCAGGCGGTCTTCGGCGACTCGTCGGACGTGGCGGGCTGGCTCGGTCATATCACGGGGCTCGACGTGACCTACAGTGCCCAGCAGGGGTCGAGCTTCAGCCGCGCAACCGACACGCCGCCGGCAGGCTACCAGCTGGCACTCGGCGGCTTCGATGGCTTTCGTCAGGTGGACGGCCAGCGTGCGACCTCCGCGACGCAGAACACGACCCTGTCGACCGGTGGCGCCGCGGTGCTGCCGCTGGGGCTGCGCGCCAACGCGACCTACCGGATCACGCGCGGCATCATCTGGACGCTCCGGACCGACGAGCAAGTCCCGATCCGCAGCCGGGCGGAGGAATGGCCGAACGGGTCGATCAGCTGGTCATTTACGCCGGGACGGCAGCTCGTCGGCCGTCTATTCTCGAGCGTCACCGCGCGGGTCGGGTATCGCCGGGTGGAATCGCTGAACGAGCAGCCGACATTCGGGGGAGGGGCGTTCGCGGGGAGCGATGTCGCGTTGAACAGCACGATCGAGAAGACGTTCACGCCGTCCGCCGCCGTGACCTGGATCGGCGGTGTGTTCACGAGCTTCGATATGTCGCGGACCACATCGGACCGGCTGAGCGCGGGCAATCTGTTTCGCAGTGTGCGGGACGCCCACAACGCCACGGTGACGTTCTCGTTCCGGCCGCCGACCCGAGGCCGCTGGCGGTCCAACATCAGGACGACGGCAGGGTATTCGGTGGCCGACAACACCACCTGTCTGCAACGCGCCGGGCAGGACGCCTGCGTACCCTATGTGGACAGCCGCCAGACCCAGGCCCAGCTTACCATGGATACCGACCTTCCCTCGAGCATGACCGCGGGGTTGCAGATGGCATACGTTCTCAACGAGGAGCGCCAATCGAACCGCAAGATCTCGCAGTTTGTGATCACCGCCTTCGTTCAACTTTCCACCAGCGTGGGGCAACTGCGATGAGGGTGTGCGTGGTGCTCGTTTTCGCGTTGGCGTGCCAAGCGCGAGCGGGGGATGGATCGGGTGTGCGGGAGTTCAAGGGCACCACGGCGTTCTCGTATGTCGAGAAGCAGATGTCCTTCGGTCCACGGATTCCGAACACGCCGGGTCACGACAAGATGGGCGACTGGCTCCTCACCGAGCTGCGGGCCCGTGCCGACACCGTGATCGTACAGGATTTTCAGCCGCGTACGAGCAAGGGGCAGACGCTCAAGCTGCGCAACTTCTTCGCGCGCTTCCGGCCGCAGGCGACGGATCGCATTCTGTTTCTGGCCCACTGGGATACGCGGCCCTTCGCCGACAAGAGTCAGAACCTCGGCCAGCAACGCATGCCTGTCCCCGGGGCCAACGACGGGGCCTCGGGAGTGGCGGTCCTGTTAGGCGTCGCCGACGCGCTGAAGGCGAAGCCGGCAACCGTGGGGGTGGACCTGCTGTTCGTGGACGGCGAGGACTTCGGCGACTTCAACGACTCGACGGAGACGCTCATCGGCGCGCGCTACTTCGCCAAGCACCTGCCGCCGGGATACACGACGCTCTTTGGCGTCCTGTTCGACATGGTGGGCGACAAGGATCTACAGTTTCAGCAGGAGGGGTACTCGATGGCCAACGCGCCGGAGGTGGTGCAGCGCGTCTGGCAGACCGCCGACCGACTCGGCTACGGCCGGGTGTTCCAGGCCCGCGCCGGCCAGACGCTCATCGACGACCACGTGCCGCTGCAGCAGGCGGGGATTCGGGCGATCGACGTGATCGACTTTGATTTTCCGTATCATCACACAACGGAAGACACGATCGACAAGGTGAGTGCGGCATCGCTGCAGATTGTTGGTGATGTCGCCGTTGCTTTGGTACGCCAGTAGCTCAATTCGTTTCTAGGTTGTCGGCATGGATGACCGTCGTGCCGCGCTCCTCCTTGCGTGCCTGGCCTTAGCTGGCGCCGGCGTCCGCTATTTCCTGTCTCCGTCGACCGATGCACCACCGGGTGACGTCCAACTGCAATCTTCTACGGTCGCTCGCCCGGGAAGCCTGAGAGAAACAGCACGTCGCGCGGCGCAACTAGCCCGTCCGCTGTTGCCCGGTGAGCGGATTGATTTGGATCAGGCAGACGTGAGCGAGATCACCCGTTTGCCGCGTGTCGGTCCGGCGTTGGCGCAGCGCATCGTCGCCTGGCGTACCGAACACGGTCCATTTGGCACCCTCAGCCGCCTCGATAGCGTGCCCGGCGTGGGTGTCAAATTGTTGGACGCCATACGCCCTTTTGTCGTCCAGCCTTGACCGGGGTATCCCCGACTCCCATTTTAGTCCCTTCAATTTCAATGAGTTGCGTACGGCGAGCGTTGCGATTACCCAGGACAAGCTCGGCGAGATCCTTGTCCGCGAAGGGTTGATCACCCAGGAACAGCTGCGAAAGGCCCTTCTGGAGCAGAAAAACTCCGGGATGCGCCTCGGCTATACCCTGGTCAAGCTGGGCTTTATAGAGGAAACCGAGGTCAGCAAGATGCTGGCCCGGCAGTACCGGATGCCGGCGGTCGATCTGTCGCGCTTTGAGGTGGACGCGAAGATCCTCAAGCTCATCCCCCCAGACATCGCCACCAAGCACACTGTCCTGCCCCTGAAGCGCGAGGGGAGGACCCTGACGGTTGCCATCGCCGATCCCAACAACGTCACGGCGATCGAGGACATCAAGTTCATCACTCGCTGCGACGTGTTTCCCGTCATCGCCGGTGAATACACGCTCCGCAACGCGATCGACCGCTATTACCAGCAGTCCGACGCGCAGCTCCAGAGCCTCCTGAAGAGTGTCGAGCAGGAAGAAGACCTCGAAGTCGTCGAGGACATGGAGGACGAGGACGTCAAAGCCCAGGACCTCGCCGACGACGCGCCAGTCGTGAAGCTGATCAACGGGCTGCTGACCGACGCCGTCAAGCGCGGCGCCTCCGACATTCACATCGAGCCGTTCGAGCATGAGATGCGCGTGCGCTATCGCGTGGACGGCGCGCTGCAAGAAGTGATGAAGCCGCCCGTCAAGATGCGCGCGGCACTGACGTCGCGCGTGAAGATCATGGCGCAGCTGAACATCGCCGAGCGGCGCGTGCCGCAGGTCGGCCGCATCAAGCTGAAGATGGGCGCGCGCGTGATCGACTTCCGCGTCTCGACGCTGCCCGTGCTGTTCGGCGAGAAGATCGTGCTGCGTATTCTCGACAAGGGCAACCTGACGCTCGACCTGAAGACCTTCGGATTCGAGCCGAAGGCCGAAGAAAACCTGCTCCGGGCGATCGAAAACCCGTACGGCATGGTGCTGGTGACCGGGCCCACAGGCTCCGGTAAGACGACGACGCTATACTCGGCCCTGTCGCGGATCAATCAGATCGACGTGAACATCATGACGGCCGAGGACCCCGTCGAGTACAACCTGCTCGGCATCAATCAGGTGCTCGTGCGGAACGACGTGGGGATGACGTTCGCGGCGGCACTGAAGGCGTTCCTGCGGCAAGACCCGAACATCATCATGGTCGGCGAGATCCGCGACCTCGAGACCGGCTCGATCGCGATCAAGGCGGCGCTCACGGGTCACCTGGTGCTCTCGACGCTGCACACCAACGACGCGCCCTCGACGATCACGCGCATGGTGGACATGGGCATCGAGCCGTTCAACGTCGCGAGCGCGGTCAACCTGATCGCGGCGCAGCGGCTGGTGCGGCGCATCTGCAAGGACTGCAAGACGCAACACGAGTACACGCCCGAGGAGATGCATGCCTTCGCCATCGACAAGAAGGAAGGGCCGTTCTTCAAGGGCGCCGGGTGTGACACCTGTGCCGGCACCGGCTACCGCGGCCGCCAGGGACTCTATGAGGTCATGGCGCTGACGAGCCCCCTGCGCCGCGAGATCCTGAAGGGCGCCTCGACCGAGGAGCTGCGCGATCTCGCGGTGAAGGAAGGGATGTTGACGCTGCGCATGGACGGGATGTTGAAGGTCAAGAAGGGCGTGACTACGCTTGAAGAAGTCGTAAAAGAAACCGCAGCCGGATAAGGAGAGGAAGCAATGCCAATCAACCTCCGGGCGCTGCTCGAGGAGATGATCGAGAAGGACGCTTCCGACCTCCATCTCGTGGCGGGCGAGCGTCCCAAGCTCCGCGTGGACGGCGATATCGTGAGCGCTTCGAGCGAAGAAGTCATGACGCCCAAGGACACCCTGTCGCTCGCGTACTCGGTGCTCACCGAGAATCAGAAGAAGCGCTTCGAGACCGAAAACGAGCTCGACTTTTCATTCGGGATCCAGAACCTCGCCCGTTTCCGCGGCAACGTCTTCAAGCAGCGCGGCTGCGTGTCGGTAGTCATCCGGCAGATTCCGTTCAGCGTGAAGACATTCCAGGAGCTGGGTCTGCCGCAGGTCGTGGCGCAGCTCGCCGACCGTCCCCGCGGGCTCGTGCTGGTCACGGGGCCGACGGGCTCCGGCAAGAGCACCACGCTGGCCGCGATGATCGACAAGATCAACAAAGAGCTCAAGGGCCATATCATCACGGTGGAAGACCCGATCGAGTTCATCCATCGCCACCAGTCCTGCATCGTCAATCAGCGCGAGGTGGGGACGGACACCAACAGCTTCCAGGCCGCGCTGAAGTACGCGCTGCGGCAGGACCCCGACGTCGTGCTGGTCGGCGAAATGCGCGATCTCGAGACGATTCAGGCGGCGCTCACGATCGCGGAGACGGGCCACCTGGCGTTCGCCACGCTCCACACGAACTCCGCTGCCGAGTCGATCAACCGTATCATCGACGTCTTCCCGTCGCACCAGCAGTCGCAGGTCCGCGCCCAGCTCGCGTTCGTGCTCGAAGGGGTGCTGACGCAGACGCTGCTGCAGCGGGCCAAGGGCCGCGGCCGCGTCATGGCCGCCGAGATCATGATCTGCACGCCCGCGATTCGCGCCCTGATCCGCGACGACAAGGTTCACCAGATCGAATCGTCGATGCAGGCGGGGAAGAAATACGGCATGCAAACGTTGAACGACGCCCTCTATCAACTGTACATGGGTCGAGAGGTCACCAAAGACGAGTGTTTGCGCGTGACGTCCAAGCCCAACGACTTCTTGCGGTCCATCGGCGAAACGCCTCCGGACGAGAAAGACGGTCCACCGGTCGCGGGCGCGACGCCGAAAGGTGCTCCACCAAAGGTCGCCATGCGCCCGTGAGGCGCGGCGCGGAGGAATAGAGTATGCCGGTCTTCGAATACACAGCGCGGAACATGAAGGGCGATCTGGTTCGTGATAAGATCGACCTCGGGTCGCGCGACGATGTGATTGCGCACCTGCGCAAGAACCGCATGATCGTGGTGCAGGTCCGCGAGGCCAAGGGGAAGGGCGGCGGGATCGCCGACTTCTTCAAGGCCGGGGTCAAGACGCGCGACGTCGTGATCTTCACGCGGCAGTTCGCGACCATGATCAACTCCGGTCTGCCGTTGGTGCAGGCGCTCGACATTCTGTCGCAGCAGACCGAAAACAAGGTTCTGGCGGACGTCACGCGCCAGGTCGTCTACGACGTCGAAAGCGGCCACACGCTCGCCGACGCGCTGCGCAAGCACCCGAAGGCGTTCACCGATCTCTACGTGAACATGGTGGCCGCCGGTGAGGCGGGTGGTATTCTCGACACGATTCTGTTGCGCCTCGCGGTCTTCCTCGAAAAGAACGACTCCATCGTGCGCAAGGTAAAAGGCGCGATGATCTATCCTGCGGTGATTTTCTCCGTCGCCGGTGTCGCGATCGCCGTGCTGCTCATCTTCGTGATCCCGACGTTCCAAAGCATGTTCGCGTCGGTGAACCTCGACCTGCCGCTCCCCACGCGCATCGTGATCGGGGCGAGCAACATCCTCAAGAACTTCTGGTGGGCGATCATCGCCGCCGGGTTTTTTGGCTTCATAGGGATCCAGCGTTATTACAAGACCACCCAGGGCAAGCTGCAGATCGACAAGCTGATGCTCAGCCTCCCGGTGCTCGGCGATCTGCTGCGCAAATCCGCCGTGTCGCGCTTCACGCGCACGCTCGGCACCCTGATCTCCTCGGGCGTGTCGATTCTCGATGGTCTCGAGATCACGGCCCGCACGGCCGGCAACATGGTGATCCACAACGCCGTGATGGAATCGCGCGCGTCGATCGCGGGCGGTGAAACGATCGCCGCACCGCTGCAAAAGTCGAAGGTCTTCCCGCCCATGGTGATTTCGATGATCGCCGTGGGTGAGCAGACAGGCGGCCTGGACGAGATGCTCACCAAAATCGCCGACTTCTACGACGACGAGGTCGACGCCGCCGTCAGCGCGCTCCTCTCCCTGCTCGAGCCGATCATGATCGTGGTCCTGGGCGTCATCGTCGGCGGCATGGTAGTCGCCATGTATCTGCCGATCTTCGACATGGTGAACGCCGTTCAATAGCAGCGGCTAAGAGGCTAAGAAACCAAGGGGCTAAGAGACGACTTCTTAGCCCCTTGGTCGTTCTTAGCCCCTTAGCCCTTACTTCAACCATTGCATTCTGCGGCACCACTCCCAATAATGGCCCCCCATGCGCTGGCTCGGCGTCAAATCGCAAGGCTCGATCCCCACCGCATTCGAGCTTCTCCGCCTCGTCTATCTAGGGCGGATGTGCCTGGCGACCGCCATCTATGTCACGGCTGCGCTGAAGGTTCGGGTCGCTGCCCCGATCGACATCCTGGTCAGCTCGCTCATGCTCGTGACCGCCGCGGCCGTCACCCTGGCCTCCTACTGGCACACGCACATCCGGCGCCGGATCCCCGGGCCGACGTTCCTCTACCTCCAGGCGGTGTTTGACGTCTTCCTGATCACCGCCGCGGTGCACATGACGGGTGGCGCCGACAGTGACCTGGCCAGCCTGTACGTCATCCTCGTGGCGGTCTCGGCGCTCCTCATGCCCCCCGCGAACGCCGGTCTCGTCACGTTGTTCGCCGGCCTCGTGTACTTCGCCGACGTCTTCTGGGGCCACCCGGGCGGATTCTCCGCGGGGATCTGGATCCAGCTGGTCGTCTTCGTGCTTGTCGCGGCCGTGATGGCGTACGTCGCCAGCCGCGTCAACGTCCTCGGCGCCGCCCGCGAGGCGCTCGCGGCCGAGGTGCGCCAGGTTCAGCTCGAAGCCGACGACGTGCTCCGCAACATCCGCACGGGCGTGATCACCGTCGACGCCGACGGACACCTGCTCTATGCGAATCCCGCCTCGGAGCAGATCCTGGGGTTCAAAGCCCGCGAGTGGCTCGGGCGACCGGTGATGCCGGAGTTTGCACGGCTGGCGCCGGAATTCTGGGCCGCCGTCACGTCCACGGCACGGCGGGGTGTGCGCCTGATGCGGGTCGAAGCGACCGTCCATCGCCCCGATCACAGCTTCCCGATCGGCGTCACCACCACGACGCTGGACGGGCCCGTCGGCGCGCGGCCGCGCGTCTCCGCAATCTTCACCGACATCTCCGACTCCAAGCGGCTCGAGGAGCTCCACCTTCGCGCCGAGCGGCTCGAGGCGGTGGCCGAGCTGTCCTCGAGCCTGGCGCACGAGATCAAAAACCCGCTCGCGTCGATTCGCAGCTCCGTCGAGCAGCTGGGCAAATCCTCGCGCGCCAACCCGGACGAGAAGTTTCTCGCCAACCTGATCGTCCGCGAAAGCGACCGGCTGTCGCGCCTGCTGTCGGAGTTCCTCGACTTCTCGCGCGTGCGCGTGACGGAATGCCGCCCCATGGATCTGCACCTCGTCGCGGAGGCGGCCATCCGGCTGGTGCGCCAGCATCCTGATTGCGCCGAGGGCGTGAAGATCACGCTCGAAGGCGGACCGACGCCGATGGAAGGCGATGAAGACTTGCTGCACCGCGTCGTCTCGAACCTGGTGCTCAACGCCGTCCAGGCGGCGGGCGCGCGGGCGGCCGTGAAAGTGCGCACCGGACCCGCCGCGGCGAATGAGCTGCCGGGAGCGGCCGGCATCGAGAACCCCGTGGCGCTGCGCGTCAGCGACAACGGCCCCGGCATCCCGGCTGAATTGCAGGACCGTTTGTTCGAGCCCTTCGCCACCGGACGCGTCGGCGGCACCGGGCTCGGGCTCGCCATCGTGCAGCGCGCCGTGGAAGCGCATCGCGGCCTTGTACTGGTGGACACGAAGGCCGGTGGAGGAACGACGTTCAACGTCTACTTCCCGGCTGCTCGTAGAAAAGAGGAGGCGGCATAATGGCTACGGCTCCATCCATTCTGGTCATAGATGATGAACAGGGCATTCTGGAAACGCTTCGCATCCTGCTGAAGAACGAGGGCTTCGACATCACGACCGCGCAGGGCGGCAAGGCGGGCCTCGAGCAGCTCAAGAACTCGGCGCCCGACATCGTCCTCACCGACCTCAAGATGCCCGGCGTCACAGGCATCGAGATCCTGTCCGCGGTACGCGGACAAGATCCTGAGACGCCGGTGATCCTGATGACGGCGCAGGCGTCGCTGCAGACGGCGATTCAGGCCGTGAACGAGGGCGCTTTCTACTATATCCAAAAGCCGTTCTCCAACGACGACATGGTGGCGATCTGCCGCCGCGCCGCCGAGCACCGCCGCCTGCGCGCGGAGAACAAACAGCTCAAACAGGAAATCCGGCGCCGCGAGCGCTCCGGCCAGGTCAAGCCGCTCGGCAAGTCGCGCATTTTCAGCGATGTCATGCGGCTGGCCGAACAGGTCGCGCCGACCGAGAGCACGGTCCTCATCCAGGGTGAGTCGGGCACCGGCAAGGAGGTCATCGCGCGCTACCTGCACGAGCTGTCCGCCCGGGCCGAGGGACAGTTCCTGTCGCTCAACTGCGGCGCGCTGCCCGAGAGCCTGCTCGAGTCCGAGCTCTTCGGCCACGTGAAGGGGTCATTCACCGGCGCCGTGCGCGACAAGCAGGGGCTGTTCGCCGCCGCGCGCGGCGGCACGTTCTTCCTCGACGAAATCGGCGAGATGTCGCCCGCGACGCAGGTGAAGCTGCTGCGCGTGCTCCAGGAGCGCGAAGCGATTCCCGTCGGCGGCACTGAAGCGATCCCGGTGGACGTGCGCGTGGTTGCGGCCACGAACCGCGATCTCGAGGACGACATCAAGCGCGGCCGCTTCCGCACCGACCTCTACTACCGCCTCAACGTCATCAACATCCATCTCCCGCCGCTCCGCGACCGGCGCGAGGACATTCCGATCTTTGTGAAAGAATTCCTCGGCCACATCGCGGGAGAGCGTGGAGAAGGGACGAAAACGCTGGCTCCCGAGGCCGAGGAAGTCATCATGGCGTACGACTGGCCCGGCAACGTGCGCGAGCTCGAGAATGCGTTGGAGCGCGCCGTCACGCTGACCAAGGGCGACGTCATCCCTCGCACGGCGATTCCGGACCGGATCACCGAGCGCAAAGCGGAGCCGCTCGTCGCCGAGCGGTCGCACAAGAACCCATCCCTCGACGTGATCGAGCAGGCGTACATCACCTGGGTGCTGGAGAGCGAAGGGGGGAACAAGACCCGTGCCGCCGAGGTCCTGGGGATCGATCCCTCGACACTGTACCGCAAGCTGAGCCGCTATGACGGCAGCGAGAAGAAGAATGACTCCGAACCCCGCCCCGAGTGACCCAGTTGGCGCGGATACCCTCGAGCAGCTCTCCGGCGCCGAACGCTACAATCGCTGGATGTTCGACCGGTTGCACCGCTGGGTGGGCCGGCACGTCCTCGAGATCGGATCCGGCATCGGCAACCTGTCGGCGTTCCTCGTGGGCTCGGAACGGCTGGTGCTCACCGACACGCGGGAAGAATACCTGGGCCGGTTGCGCAAACGTTTTGCGGGGCATCCGAACGTCGCGGTCGAGCGCCTCTACTTGCCGAGCGAGCACGGCCGCCTGGTCGGGCAGCGCTTCGACACCATCATCTGTCTCAATGTCCTCGAGCACGTCGAGGACGACCGCGGATCGCTCGTCGCGATCCGCGGCATGCTGGCCCCCGCGGGCCGGCTCGTCCTGCTCGTCCCCGCGCTGCCGGCGCTGTACGGGACGATGGACCGGGCGCTGGGCCATCACCGTCGCTACACGCGCCCAGGTCTCGCGTCGCTGCTCGAGCGGACCGGGTTCACCGTGGCGCATATCGAGTACTTCAATCTCGCCGGCGTGCCGGGATGGTGGTTTGCCGGACGCGTGCTCAAGCGCGAGATGATTCCCGCGGGGTCGCTCAAGCTGTACGACGCGCTCGTGCCGCTATTCCGGCTCGAGCGGCTGCTCCCCTGGCGCGTGGGACAGTCGCTGATCGCTATCGGAGAGGCTCGCTGATGCGGGAAGAACGCCGTTCCCCCAACCTGCTGCTGACGGTGATCGTGCCGGCATACAACGAGTTCAAGACGGTCGAGGTCGCGCTGCGCCGCGTCCGCGCAGTCCCGCTGCGGCTCGAGATCATCGTCGTCAACGACGCCTCCACCGACGGCACCCGCGAAGTCCTCGATGGCCTGGCAAAACAGGGCCTCGTGGACCGCGTGATCCACCACGATCAAAACCAGGGGAAGGGCGCCGCCATCCGGTCCGGCATCGGGGCTGCAACAGGCGACGTCGTCGTCGTGCAGGACGCCGACCTCGAGTACGATCCCGCGGATCTCCCGGCGCTGCTCCTGCCCATTCGGGCGCGCCAGGCGGATGCCGTCTACGGATCCCGGTTCCAGGGCGGGCCGCGCCGCGTGCTGTACTTCTGGCACACCGTGGGCAACCGCTTCTTGACGCTCTTGTCGAACATGTTCACGAACATGAACCTGACGGATCTCGAGACCTGCTACAAAGTCGTGCGGACGGATCTTCTCAAGAAGCTGCCGCTCTCGTCGAATCGCTTCGGCTTCGAGGTCGAAATCACGGCGCGCCTCTCGCAGGCGCGCGCCAGAATCTGGGAAATCCCCATCTCCTACAGCGGCCGCACATACGCCGAAGGCAAGAAAATCACCTGGCGCGACGGATTCGCCGCCCTGTTCCACATTCTGCGCTACAACCTCTTCGTCCCGCGCAACGTCGACGCTTGGCGCTTACCAGCGAAGTAAAAGCTGGACTCGTCGCCGCGGCCGCCACCCTGGCCGTCGGTTTGCTCACCCTGAACCAGGCGCTTGTCGGCGTCTTCTATGACGACGGCATCTACGCCGGACTCGCGATCGCGCTGGCGCATGGGCACGGCTACGTCCATCCCAATCTTCCCGGCATGCCGGGCGCGGTGCACTATCCGCCACTCTATCCCGCGCTTCTTGCGCCGCTGTTTGGGATCCTTTCGCTCAAGGCCGCCGCGATCGCGGGGAAGATCCTGAATGCGCTGTTGAACGCGGGCGCGGCCGGGTTGATCACCTGGCACGTGACAAAGACCGAGCTGCTCGGCTCGGGCGTTCCGCGCTGGGTCCCGGGAACAATCGTGTTTGCCGCCGCCGTCGCGATCCCCGTCCTCTCGACGCAGGGCGTGCTCTTTGCGGAACCGCTGTTCAGCGTGCTGCTCGTCATCGCGATCGTCGCAGCGGACCGCGGCGAGCGGCCCTGGCTGGCGGGATCAGTCGGCGCGCTTGCGTTGTTGACGCGCTCGATTGGCATCGCCGTGATCGCCGGGATGGTCTGTTTTCTCTTGCTGTGGCGCGCGCCGCGCCGGGTCATCACGGCGGTCGTGGTGCCGGGACTGGTCGCGGCGCTTATCTGGGGACTCTGGGTTGCGACGCACGCCAGCCAAATCGACCCGGCGCTCGCGCTCGGCTACGGAACCTATTTCGCCCATCTCAAGCAGGCGGGGTTGTCGGCGGTGCCCGTCAACGCCCGAGATATTTGGCGACCGCTCGAGGGACTGACATTCGGCTGGATCGCTGTGTCCTGGTTGTATGTCATCGTGGCGATGGTCTCGATCGGGATCGGTCTGTACGGCCTTTTCGCGCTGACGCGGCGCTCCGCTATTGGCTTGATACTGGTTTTCTACCTGGTGGTGCTGGTGATCTGGCCATATTCGCCGGATCGATTCCTGTGGGGAGTCCTTCCCTGGCTGGCCCTCGTCTGGTTCGCCGGGACCTTTCAGCTCTCACGCCGGTGGCCCAGGGTTCGCATCCCGGCCGCGATCTTCGTCGTGTTTGTCGCCGGCGGGTATGTGCAATACGAGGTTCGTGGGTTCAAGGGGCACTGGTGGGATGCGCAGGCGCGCGACATCTCGGCCAACTTCGCTGAGCTGCTTCCCGTCGTCCAGAATCTGCCCGACTCGGCCGTCGTCGCGACCGACGACGAGGCCCTCGTCTCGCTCTATAGCCGGCGCCGCGCGGTGCCGTTTTACCTCGAGAGCTACCACGGGCAAGAGGTCATCAGACCGACGGCGGTGGAGCACCGCGCCTACCTCGAGCGCATGGGCGTGACGCATGTCCTGCTCGCCAGCGCGACGTCGCCCTCGGCCATCGAGCTGCGGGGCTTGCTCGGCGCCTACCCGTCCCTGTTTACCGCGATCTACCGCTGGCCGGACGGACGCTGGCTCTTTGCCGTGAACCGTGGACAGTAAGGACCGCCGCCTCTACCTCGTCGTCGCTGCCTGCGCGCTCGTTCCCTACCTCCCCGCGCTCTGGAACGGCTTCGCGATGGACGATCTCTACATCATCGCCTGGAATCCCCTCGTGCATTCGCTGCACGGGGCCTGGCAGGCATTCGGCGGGCCATATTGGCCGCCCGACCTGGGCGGGCAGATGTATCGGCCGCTGCCGCTCGCCACGTTTGCCGTGGATTGGAGCATCGCACGGGGCCATCCGGCGCTGTTCCACGCGATGAACCTGGTCTGGCACACCGGTGCGGCGCTCGCGGTCACGGCGCTCGTGCGCCGCCTGGGGGACTGGACCGCGGCGCTCGTGGCGGGAGTGATCTTCGCCGTGCATCCCGTGCACGTCGAGGCCGTCGCGAACGTCGTCGGCCTCGGCGAGCTGATGGCGGCCGTCGGGGTCTGCCTCGCGGTCTACGCGGCGGTAGTCCACCAGAGCGTGCTGTGGAGCGGAGCAGCGCTCTTGCTCGGCCTGCTCAGCAAGGAGAATGCGGTCGTCGCGCCCGCGCTGATCGTGTGGGCCTGGATCGTCGGGCCTCCGCTCGTGCTCCGGCCCGCGCGCCGCCGCGCGCTCATGTTCGTGGCAAGCTGGGTGGTGCTCGCGGGCGCCTACCTCGCGACGCGAGCCGTCGTGCTGCATCCCTATGCTCGCCTGCACGCGACCGCACCGGTCTTTCTGGGCGAGAGCGCGTTCGCCGGCCGGCTCACCGCCGTGGCGGCGCTCGGCGACGTGGTGCGGCTGCTGGTGTTTCCGCTGACGCTCCGCGTCGACTACGCGCCCGCCGAGCGGACGGCCGTGCTATCGATCATCGATGGCCGATTCGTTATCGGGTTCGTGTGCCTCGCATTGTGGGCGGCGCTGTTGATCCTCGCATGGCGGCGCCAGCGGCGACTTGAAGCTTTCGGACTGGGCTGGCTGGCGATCACCTTTTTGCCGGTGTCGAATCTGCTGTTCTCGACCGGCATCCTGTTGGCCGAGCGAACGCTGTATCTGCCATCGGTCGGCCTGGCGCTCGCCGGGGGGATGTGGGCCGCGCGCCTGCCGCCTGAGCGGCTTCGCGCCGTGCTGGTGCTTGTGGTCCTCGCCGGTGGAATTCGCTCGGGACTCAGGACGCCCGTGTGGCATGACGATTTCAGCGTGACGCAAAGCATCCTGGAAGATTCGCCCGACTCCTATCGCGGTCCGGCGCGCATGGCCGCGATCTATCAGAGCCATCGCCAGCCGGCGCAGGCGCTCGCCGCGCTCCGTGAAGCCGCGCGGATCTACGACCGCGATCCGTCGGTGTTTGTCGCCGCCGCCGACGCCGCGCTCACGCTCGGACGGCCCCGTCTCGCCGACACGCTGCTCATGCGGGCCGAGCAGCTCTGTTATCACTGCCCAGGCTATTACCGCACCCAGGCGCTCGCCGCCCGCTCCCGCGGGGATTCGGCTGTCGCGGACTCGCTACTCAAACGCCTGCCATGAAACCGTCACGGATCTATCTCGCCGTGGCGCTGGTTGCCGTCGTCGTCCACTTCGGCTCGCTGTGGAATCAGTACGCCCTGGACGACCGGCTCATCATCCTCTTCAATCCGATGGTGCAGTCGCTGTCCGGCGTGTGGGGCGCTTTCGCGGCGCCGTATTGGCCGGCCAATCTGGGCGGCCTCGTCTACCGGCCGCTGCCGATCGCCTCTTACGCGATCGACGCGCAGCTGCACTCGGCGGCCTGGTTTCATGCGGTGAACCTGGTGCTGCATGCGGGTGTCGCGGTCGCTGTCACAATGCTGGCGCGACGCTGGGCAAGCGCGACGGCGGCGCTGGCGGCGGGCCTAATCTTCGCGGTCCATCCCGTGCACGTCGAAGTGGTCGCAAGTATCGTCGGCCGCGCCGACCTCATGGCGACACTGGGCACCTGCCTCGCGGTGTATGCGGCGGTGGTCTCTGACAACCTGGCCTGGAGCGCTGCATTCCTCGTCTTCGGCATCCTCAGTAAGGAAAGTGCCGCGGCGACTCCCGCGTTGATCGGTCTCGCCTGGATTGTTGGGCTCGCCCGGCCGCCCCGCCGGCGCATGATCGCATACGGTGCGAGCTGGGTCGTGATCGGCGTTCTCTACGTTCTGCTGCGCTGGCTCGTGCTCCGGCCGTACGAGGGATTCCCCAACCTCGCGCCGCAGTTCGCGGGCCTGTCGCCGCTCGCGATCCGTTACACAGCGGTCGCCGAGTTCGCGGACGTCGTCCGTCTGCTGTTCTTCCCGCTTCACCTGCAGGCAGACTATTCGCCGCTCGAACGCGTGGCCGTCACGACACCATTCGCATCGGCGTTTCTGCTCGGATTGCTCTGCTTCGGGGTTTGGGTCGCGCTGTTCGTATGGGCCTGGCGTCGCGCCTGGCGCGTGGAGGCGTACGGGCTCGGCTGGATCGCGATCGCGTATCTCCCCATCTCGAATCTGATCGTGCCCCACGGCGTGGTGATGGCTGAGCGACTGCTGTACCTGCCGTCAGTGGGGCTCGCGCTAGCGCTCGGCGCTGCGCTCGACCGGCTGCCGCGCCACCGATTCGCGATTGCGTTGGTCGTGCTCGGTACGGCGGGGGCGATACGCAGCGCTCTCCGAGTGCCCGTCTGGCGCAATAACCAGACGGCGGCGTTGGCGATGATCCGAGACGCGCCGCTGTCGTACCGCTCCTGGGACTACCTCGGCTGGGAGTACCTCTGGGCCAGGCGCGACGAGCGTGCCTTGGAATCGTTCCGCCGCGCGGCATCGATCTACCCTGGCGACGCGAGAATGCCTCTCGCCGCCGCGCACATGGCGTACGTCAGCGGGCGGATCGCACTCGCCGACTCGCTGCTCGCGCGCGCCGACTCGGTCTGCCCGCGTTGCCCGATGGCGTATCGCAACCAGGCGAGCGCGGCGCAGCTGCGCGGCGATACGGCAGCCGCACGATTCCTCCTCGGACACGTTCAGCCGACACCTCGATGAAGGTTGCTCTAGTCGTCGCGTTCGTTGCCGGTGTCGCATTGTATCTGCCGACGGCCCGTTACGGCTTTGTGCAGGACGATCGCGCGATCATCGTCTCGAACCCCGCCGCGCATTCGATCGGCGCCGGGCTCGCTGGCTTCAACGACCCCTACTGGCCGCGCGAGACCGGGGCAGGGCTCTACCGGCCGGTCACGATCCTGAGCTTCGCCCTCGACTGGACGCTCTTCGGCGGCAGGCCAGGTTGGCTGCATGTCATGAACGCGCTCTGGCACGGCTTGGCAACGGTGCTGCTCGTCGCGTTGCTCGGTCGCTGGCTGCCACCATTCGGTGCAACCGCAGCCGGTTTGGTTTTCGCCTGGCATCCCGTGCATGTCGAGGCGGTCGCGAGCCTGGTCGGCCGCGCCGAGCTCCTCGTAGCGGCAGGAATTCTCGGCGCGGTCCTGGCGGCACGCCGCGGTCGGTGGGTGCTCGCCGTCCTCTGCGCGGCCCTGGCAATGCTCAGTAAGGAGCATGGTGTCATTGTTGGTGTCGTGATACTGCTCGATAAGTGGCTGCGTCCCGATCCTGCGTCCCCCCTCTCCCAACGGGAGAGGGGGCCAGGGGGTGAGGACTACCCCGCTGGCTTTTGGATCGCGCTCGGCGCGGTGACACTCGGCTTTCTGGTTGCGTGGCTCTCGATTGGCTGGGTCGGAGAGAACGATCAGGCGGGCGTATTCTACGGAGCGGGGACCGGGGGCCGGCTGGCGATCGCACTTCCGGCAGCGCTCCGCGCCGTGATGCTGCTCGTGTGGCCGGCGTCGCTCTCGGTCGATTACAGCCCGCAGGTTATTCCGGCGCGCGTGGGTCCTTCGCTCGCCGCGTTGGTCGGGTTCTGCGTGGCCGTCGGCGTTCCGGCACTCACGTGGTGGTGCCGCCGCCGCGCGCCGGCGATCGCTTTCGCGGCGGGATTGGCGGCGCTGTCATACCTGCCGACCTCTAACCTTTTCTTCGCTTCGGGCGTGGTGCTGGCCGAGCGCAACCTGTATCTCGCCGTGGCGCTGCCGGCGGCATTCGTTGGATGGGCCGCAACCTGGCTCGCGGCCCGCCGCGGCATCCGTCCCGCGGGGATAGCGGCAGCGATCCTGGTCGCTGCGTGCGGCTGGCGGTCGGTTGCGCGCTTGCCCGCGTGGCAGGACAATCGCACGCAGCTGCTCACGCTGCTCAGTGACCATCCGGAGTCGTATCGCGCCCACGCTTCCGCCGCTGCTGTTCTTGCCGGCCTGCATGATACCGCCGGCGCGCGGCGCGAGTATCGCGCCGCTGATTCGTTATTCTCGGGAGATCCATACCTCGATGGCGCCCGCGCGATTTTCCTGATCGGGATCGGCGATACGACGGCGGCTGTCCCGCTGGTCGAGCGGCGTGCCGGCGCGCGCGTCGGTGAGCGCATGACGCTGCGCGCGCAGTTTCTGCTAGAGCTTGCTCGCCAGCACCCGGCCCAGGCACGGACAATTGCCGACTCGGCGGCCCGGCGGTTCGCCGGTGAACAAAGGTGGTATGTTATTTACCAACAATGACTTAGGATATTCTTGCGTCCGGCGTGGCGACTTGCAAAAAGCCTGAGTTTCCGAGGTCTTTTGGCCGGTCGGTGAACGCTGACGTTGGCACTTAACCTATTATGAATACTGACTTTGGGTCATGTCGTTTCAAACAGGGCATGATTCCTGCTTGGAACGGGGCGGGATAATAGAGTCGTTCAAATTCGATTTTCCTTACAGGGGAGGTTTGTCCTGATGAACCGCAAGGGTTTCACACTGATCGAGCTTCTGATCGTGGTCGTGATCATCGGCATCTTGGCCGCGATCGCGATTCCGAAGTTCGCGAATACGAAGGAAAAGGCCTATCTGGCCTCGATGAAGTCGGATCTGCGCAACCTGATTACGGCCGAAGAGGCGTATTTCGCCGACTCGGTGAAGTACACCAGCAACCTCGGTACGGCGTACAACGTGACGAGCGGCGTCGTTGGCCCCACCATCGCGGTGACGGCTGACGGTTTCACCGCCACGGTGTCGCATACCACGACGACCAAGACGTGCGCTGTGTACGTTGGGTCGACGTCGCTTGCCCCGGCCAACAAAGAGGGTGAGCCGAAGTGCGTCTAAGGCCTCTGGCCTGATGCATTCTGGAGCGGCGGGGGCAACCCCGCCGCTCTTTTTTTTGTGGTGCGTCTAGCACGCCGAGTCGCATAATGCGGGAGCGTTCGAGTATGTATCGAGCAGGCTCACCTGATCGTAACTCCATGATTCGTTTGCGGTTGGTCATCTCCGCCTTCCTCGGTATGGTTCGTGCCTCTTAGCAGCTCGGCAAACTCAAGCGTTCACTTTTGCAGTTCAATACCAGGGGGTAGTGAGATGAACCGGAAGGGTTTCACACTCATTGAGCTTCTGATCGTGGTTGTGATCATCGGCATTTTGGCCGCGATTGCGATTCCGAAGTTCGCGAACACGAAGGAAAAGGCGTATCTGGCTTCGATGAAGTCGGATCTGCGCAACCTGATTACGGCCGAAGAGGCGTATTTCGCCGACTCGGTGAAGTACACGAGCAACCTCGGCACGGCGTACGCCACGACCAGTGGCGTCGTTGGCCCCACCATCGCCGTGACGGCTGACGGTTTCACGGCGACCGTGTCGCACACGACCACGACGAAGACCTGCTCGATTTACGTGGGTTCGACGTCGCTTGCCCCGGCTAACAAAGAGGGCGAGCCGAAGTGCGTCTAAGGCCTTTGGCCTGAGGCGTCGGGGCGGCGGGGAAACCCGCCGCTCTTTTTTTTGTGACCAAATGGGCGATGGCAAGGTCCTAAGCCGCGTCCTGTGACCGTGTCCCAGTAGTCAGAAGGAGGTAGTTCAAGGTGAACCGCAAGGGCTTTACACTCATCGAGCTTCTGATCGTCGTCGTGATCATCGGCATCCTGGCCGCGATTGCGATTCCGAAGTTCGCGAACACGAAGGAGAAGGCGTATCTGGCTTCGATGAAGTCAGATCTGCGGAACCTCGTGACGGCCGAAGAGGCGTATTTCGCCGACTCGGTGAAGTACACGAGCAACCTCGGCACGGCGTATGCCACGACCAGTGGCGTCGTTGGCCCCACCATCGCGGTAACGGCTGATGGATGGACCGCGACCGTGTCCCACACCACCACGACGAAGACCTGCTCGATTTATGTGGGTTCGACGTCGCTGGCGCCTGCCAACAAGGAAGGCGAACCGAAGTGCGTGTAAGGTTTTATGCCTGAGGCTTCAAGGCGGCGGGGGCAACCCCGCCGCTTTTTTTCTTAGGCCAAGAGCTATGTGACGTGCGGCACTGAGCGAGTGTGCCCTTGCCATGATCATTCTTCGGCAGTTCTATTCCTGCGCCCATGTTGCAGGTACCCGCAGGAGGGAGGCTCCCCAGATGAACCGCAAGGGCTTTACACTGATCGAGCTTCTGATCGTGGTCGTGATCATCGGCATCCTGGCCGCGATTGCGATTCCGAAGTTCGCGAACACGAAGGAGAAGGCCTATCTGGCTTCGATGAAGTCGGATCTGCGTAACCTGATTACGGCCGAAGAGGCGTATTTCGCCGACTCGGTGAAGTACACCAGCAACCTCGGCACGGCGTACAACGTGACGAGCGGCGTGGTTGGCCCCACCATCGCGGTAACGGCTGACGGTTTCACCGCGACGGTGTCCCACACCACAACGACGAAGACCTGCGCGATTTACGTGGGTTCGACGTCGCTTGCCCCAGCCAACAAAGAGGGTGAGCCGAAGTGCGTGTAAGGCCGCTGGCCTGACGCATCTGGAGCGGCGGGGGAAGAAACCCCGCCGCTCGCTTTTTTAGCCTTATCTTGGGGCGCTAATGGCACCACCGCCCCGCCCCCCGCGCCCCAAGCCGGCGCTCCGCGTCGAGCTGCTGTTCTACCTCACCTTCCTCGCCGCCTTCGCAATCCTCGTCGGCGTCGGGACCTCGCAATTCGCCCTATCCATAGCGCCGGAGCGCGGGGTCTTTCTCGTCGTCGTATTCGTCGCAATCGAGGTCGGAATCTTCGTTCTTTACGGGCGCTCACTGGTCAATCGGCTGGTCCTGCGCCCGCTGAGTCGTGTTATGGACACCGCCGACGCCGTTGCGGATGGCGATCTCGCCGCGCGCGCCCCAGATGCCGACACGCGCGACTTTGCCACCCTCGCCGAACGACTCAACCGGATGACCGACCGGCTGCTCGACGCACAATCCCAGCTCGTGCGGTCGGAAAAACTGGCCAGCATCGGCCGCCTCGCCGCCGGCGTTGCCCACGAGGTCGGCAATCCGCTCGGCGCCGTCGGTACCTATCTGGAGGTTTTGCGCCGGCGCGGCACGGAGCCGGAAGTCGTGGAGGGGATGGCGCGCGAGCTCGATCGCCTGGACCGGATCGTGCGCAGTCTGCTCGACTACGCCCGGCCGCAGGAGGACCCACTCGCGCCGGTGGATCCGGACCGCATTGTCCGCGGCGCGTTCGAGCTGCTGCGCGCGCAGGGAGCCTTCCGCGCCGTACAAGCCTCGACCGACCTCGGCCTGCACGTCCCCGAGATCATGGGTCGAGCGCACGTGCTCGAGCAGACGCTCGTAAACCTCTTGCTCAACGCGGTCGACGCGACACCGCCCGGCGGGTCCATCATCATCGGCGCGCGGCGCTGGGCCTACGAGCCGGGGCAATCGATTCCGAAACGCGAAAGCGATCCTGGTACTGCCCATTTCCCCCGCGTGTCCGAGCGGCGACCGGCGCGGGTCGAGTTCGCGGACGGGCAACCCGGCACGCTGATCTTCGTTGCCGACTCTGGTCCAGGTGTCCCCTCCGCGGACCGGGAGCGCGTGTTCGAGCCGTTCTTTACCACGAAGGAACCGGGCCGCGGTACGGGCCTCGGACTCGCGATCGTCGCGCGGTCGGTCCATGAAATGGGCGGCGTCGTGTGGGTGGACGTGGCGCGCGAAGGCGGCGCGGCCTTCAAGCTCTTCTTCGCGGTCGCACTACCGCGATGAAAAAAGTCCTGGTTGTCGACGACGAACCGGGTCTGCGCCAGTCGCTCGGCCTGCTGCTGACGGACGCGGGCTACACGGTGACAGCCGAGCAAAACGGAAAGCGTGCCCTCGAGCGTGCCACGTCCGAGTCGTTCGATCTGATCCTTTGCGACGTGCGAATGCCCGAGATGGATGGCCTCACCTTCCTGCGCAACTATCGCCAGCGGGGTGGTGGTGCGCTTGTCATCGTCATGAGCGCGTACGGCGGTGAGGACGCCGCCATCGCCGCCATGAAAGAGGGCGCGTACGACTATCTCCCCAAGCCGTTCCGGCCCGACGAAGTCGTGCTCACGCTTCGCAAAGCCGCCGAGCGCGAGCGGCTGCGGGAAGAAGTCGCCGGGCTCAGGGCGCAGCTCGCCACTGGGCCGGCCGAGCGAGGCCTGATCGCGGAAAGCGGCGCCATGCGTCAGGCGCTCGCACTCGTTGCGCGCGTCGCCGAGCACAACACGACCGTCTTGATCACGGGTGAAAGCGGGACCGGGAAGGAAGTGATTGCCCGCGCGATTCATCGCGCCAGCCCGCGCGGGAGCAAGGCGTTCGTTGGGATCAACTGCGCGGCGATCCCGGAGTCGTTGCTCGAGTCGGAGCTGTTCGGCCACGTGCGCGGCGCGTTCACCGGCGCGAGTGCGGACAAGACGGGTCTGTTCGAGGCTGCGAGCGGCGGCACGATCCTGCTCGACGAAATCGGCGAGCTGCCGCTCGGTCTGCAAGCGAAGCTGCTCCGCGTGCTGCAGGAGAGCGAGATCCGCCGCGTCGGTGATCAGAAGACCCGCCGCGTCGATGCGCGCGTTCTCGTCGCGACGGCGCGTGACCTCGAGGCGGAAGTCCGCGCCGGCCGGTTTCGGGAAGATCTGTTCTATCGCGTCAACGTCGTCGTCATCACACTCCCGCCGCTGCGCGAGCGGGAGGACGACATCGCCCCGCTCGCGCAACATTTCGCGGCGCGCCTGGCGCAGCGATTTGGCCGGCCACTGTCCCTCAGCGACGACGCGATCGCCTGGCTCGAGCAGCAAGAATGGCCGGGCAACGTGCGTCAGCTCGAAAACGCGATCGAGCGCGCGGCCGTGCTGACCAATAAGGAGATCCTGACGTCGACCGATTTTCGCAGCGAACCGCTCCCCACTCCTCAGGCTCCCACCTCCGAAGAGGCGGGAAGTGGCACGCTACGGGAGGCGACCGAGCGCGCGGAGCGCGATGCCATCATCCAGGCGCTGCACGCGACTGAGGGTAACCGGCGCGAGGCTGCCAAACGGCTGGGCGTGAGCCTGCGGACGCTGTTTTACAAGATCGACCGATACCGGATCGAATAGTGCAAACTCTTGCACAAATGCAGTATTCTGCGGTGTTTCTCGACGCCGTTGCTTGACGTATCTGCTTGACGCACTTGCATTTACGCCTCGGCATAGATCGTGTAATAGGGACAGCCGAACGGAGGTCACATGGGTCGCAAGGGCTTCAGTCTGATCGAGATGATGTTCGTGTTCGTGCTCGCGGGAGTGATCATGGCGATCGGCTTCCCGCGGCTTCGGAACAGTCTCGAGAAGCAAAACGTCCGCAGCTCGAAGGCGCTGCTCGCGACGCTGGTGGCAACGGCGCGCGGGACCGCTGTTCAGCGCGGGTGCAGCGCGACGCTCAACATGACGGTCGACAGCGTCTGGGTGACGGCGTGCGGCGTGAACCCGCCGGCGGCGTCAATCCAGATCGGCACCAAGAAGCTGGTTGGCGAAGAGTTCGGTGTGACGCTGGCGCCGAGTGCCGCGACGGTCGTGTACGACCCGCGCGGCATCGCGACGGTATTCCAGAACACTTCGATTCGGATCGTCAGTGCGCATTACACCGATTCGGTCATGATCAACTCTGTCGGGAAAGTGGTCCGCCAATGAACATCAAAAAGAACCAGCGCGGTTTCACGATCATCGAGATCATCATCGCGATCATCGTGCTCACAGTCGGTGTGCTGGGCCTCGTAACGACGGCGGCTTTGGTGACTCGCATGATCGCGCGGGGACAGCGCTCCGCCACCGCGGCGTCGTTTGCGTCGCGCCGGCTGGAGATGATGCGCGCCGGCGCCTGTAATCTCGCTCAGCGCGTCAACGGTCAGGACACGCTATATCGCGGATCCACCTGGGTCGCGATCAACACGTGGACGTTCACCGATCCTTTCGGCAACCAGAACTACCGGTTGAAAGTCGTGTCGCTCTACAAGACCGTCAAAAACCGGGTCCGTCGCGACTCAACGGAGACTACGATCCCATGCAACCCATTCTCTTGAGCGTTGGGCAGGGGCGCGCCGCGCGCCGCGGCTTTACGATGGTCGAGCTGCTCGTCGCCCTGGTGTTGCTCGGGCTCGTGAGCGCGGCCCTCTACCGCGTGCTGGTGAACAACCAGCGGCTGTACATGGCCCAGACGCAGCGCATTGATCTGTCGCAGAACATTCGGGCGGCGGCCAACATCCTGCCGGCCGAGCTGCGCGAGATCGACGCGTCCGAGGGCGACATCGTTTCGATGACGCCCACCCGGCTCGAGATCCGGGCGATGCGGTGGCTCGGGTTCGCCTGCACCCCGCCCGTGCTGGGCGGCGGACTGCTCGGCCTTACGATGAACATCCGTGGTGGCGCGCCGGGACAGCCGCTGTTCTTCGGGGCGCGCGGGATCAACATCGCGACCGATACGATGCTCATCTACTACGACGGCAATCCGACGTCGCGGACCGACGACTACTGGGCGCGCGGGACTTTTACAGGTATCGCGCCGGTGGCGGCGAACTGTCCGGACGCGACGGTCCCGCCGCAGCAAGGCCGGCTCGTCACGTTCAACCTGAACTTGCTGGGGCTGGGCGTGAATCAGGCCGGCGCTATTCCGACGGGCGCGCCGGTCCGCGGCTACGAGCACGTGATATACCAGCTCTACAGACCGGCCGGCGACACGTCCTGGTATGTGGGCTTTCAGCCAGCGGCCGGCGGGTCGATGCAGCCGCTCATCGGACCGGTGCTCACGAATGGTTTGACGTTTCAGTACTACAACGCGGCCGGCGCGGTGACCGCGGTGCCAACGCAGGTCGCACGGGTGGATATCACCGTGCGCGCGCGGACGGTCAGTGCCGTGCGGCGCGGCGGAATGGCGCCTGCAGCGACGATCGTCGACAGCATCACGACAAGTGTGGCTTTGCGTAATAACCGGCGGTTCTAGGGCCGACCGGTAACCTATGAAGGAGCAATGCATGAAACGGATCCTGCGGGACGAGCGCGGCATGGCGCTCGCAGTCGCGATCTTCGCCCTGGTGGT
>Ga0207653_10000054_pt1 | contig 87543 bp, 71 predicted proteins | sample KBSK5251metaG_FD_184341 | JGI IMG/M metagenome (GOLD analysis project Ga0207653, IMG submission 184341) | Corn, switchgrass and miscanthus rhizosphere microbial communities from Kellogg Biological Station, Michigan, USA - KBS K5-25-1 metaG... | ecosystem: Host-associated > Plants > Roots >... | reverse complement strand
GTCAGAACCGGTAGCGATAGCGACCGGATCAAGGGTAAGACTTGCGATAGAGAAAAACAAAAGGTTCTGGCGTATTCAAAGAAGAGTCCTGATCCGGTCGCTATCGCTCCCGGTTCTGACACGAGGAGAAAATATGGAAATCAAGAAAGTTGGCGTGCTCGGCTGCGGGCTGATGGGTTCAGGCATCGCACAAACAGCCGCGATGGCTGGATTCGAGACCACCGTGCGAGAAGTTTCTGCGGAGCTCTTGCAAAAAGGTTTTGCCGCGATCGAAAAGTCCCTGGAGAGATTTGCCGGCAAAGGCACGTTGACCGCCGAACAACAGAAGGCTGCGCGCGATCGTTTGTTCGGCACCACGACATTCGACGACCTGGCCGACTGTGACATCATCATCGAAGCCATCATTGAAAACCTCGACGAAAAGCAAACGACCTACAAAGCCCTGGACGAGCTTTGCAAACCAGAAACAATTTTCGCATCGAACACTTCTTCGCTGTCGATCACGCAGATGATGGTTGCGACATCAGCAACTCGTCAGCAGCGTTTCATCGGCATGCACTTCTTCAATCCGGTGCCGATCATGAAATTGGTCGAAGTCGTGCGCACGATTCTTACGGACGCAGATGTTTACGAAGATGCGGTCGCCTTTGGCAAGAACCTGGGCAAAGTTCCCGTGCGCGCCAGTGACAAGACCGGCTTTATCGTAAATCGTCTGTTGGTGCCGTACATGCTCGATTCGATTCGCGCGTTGGAAGAAGGTGTGGGCTCGATCGTCGATATCGACAACGCGATGAAACTCGGGTGTGGATACCCGATGGGACCGCTGACGCTCGGCGATTTCGTCGGGCTGGATACGACTTACTACATCGCTGAGATCATGTTCAATGAATTTCGCGAGAAGCGTTTTGCGCCGCCGCCGCTTTTGAAGCGCATGGTCTTAGCGGGTTTGTACGGTCGGAAATCAGGCCGAGGCTTTTACGACTACACAAAAGATCCTAAGAACCCAACGCCGATGAATCTGGTTTAGAACTATCCGCAGATAAACGCGGATAGACACGGATTAGAAAGAGAAGTAGCCACAAAACGGCACAAGAAGCACAAAAAGGAAAGCCTCATTTCTGTTTGTGCCTTTTGTGCTTTTTTGTGGCTGTCTTTGTTCTTATCCGCGTCTATCTGCGTTCATCTGCGGCTAAACTCATTTCGCCTGGGCGACAAAATCTTTCGTGCGCGGGTCGCGTGGTGCATTCAAAATCTGATCAGCCTTTCCGAATTCGATCACTTCACCGGCTTCAATATAGAGCAATTGATCCGCGAGTCCTTCAAGAAATCCGATCGAATGCGACACCACGACCATCGTATGTCCACGTTCGACGAAGCCACGCAAAAGGGCACGAAGACCGGCACTACGTTTCGGATCGAGCGCGCTGGTCGGCTCGTCGAACATCAATAACGCCGGATGCATTGCGAGAGCGCGGGCGATTGCCACGCGCTGCTGCTCGCCGCCGGAAAGCGATTCAGGATAGCGACGGGCCTTCTCTTTCAAGCCAACTGATTCCAGCAGCCGGTACGCTTCGTCTTCGGCCTCTTTGCGCGGGACTTTCTGCACATGCGTCGGCGCTTCGATGATGTTACCAAGTACCGTGAGGTGCGGAAACAGATAGAGATGCTGAAAAACTGTTCCGACTTTGCGTCTGAGGTCGTTGACGCGTCGCTGGTATTCATATTTTGAAAGATTCGGTTCCAGCCGCAGGCCGTCCACCTCGATCATGCCACCGTCAATTCGTTCCAATCCATTCAGACAACGTAAGAGCGTAGTCTTCCCACTTCCGGAGGCCCCAATAATTCCGAGCACCGTTTTCGGCGGAACTTCAAACGACACACCGCGGAGGATGCGTGTGCCGTTTCGCTTTTTGATGAGATCGTTGACGCGAATCATTTCTGTCATTCTCCCCTCTCCCTCGGGGAGTGGCGGCCTACACTGTAGTAGGGCCCTACGGGCCTTTGTGGTTAATGGGCTTGGGTTTCTCTACAAATATGCCGGGCCTGACGGCCCTTCGGCGAATACTGACCACGAGAAATCTTCATTATTCTGACACGCCTAATCCGTCACGCTTGCCCTCTCCCGGACGGAGAGAGAATAAAGAATTCTTAATTCACTTCCGCTTCCACAGCTTCAACGGCTTCCCTTCTTTGCAGACGCCGTTCAAGTCGGCGCGCCAAGTGGGCCATCGGCAAACTCATTGCCAGGTAGTACAACGACACGGCCACGCCCAACAGCAGGAATTGACCCGAAGCATTTGCTAATTCGCGATAGGCGGTCGCCAGTTCCCAAACTGAAATTGCGTAAGCGGTTGAAGTATCTTTGAACAGCGAAACAAAATCATTCGTCATCGGGGGCAAAGCGATGCGAAATGCCTGGGGCAAAATGATTCGCCGGAATGCCAGCAAAGGACTCATGCCCAAAAGGTATGAGGCCTCCCACTGTCCGCGCGGAATGGCTTCCAGCGCGGCGCGGTAAACCTGCGATTCGTACGCGGCATAGTTCAGCCCCAAACCGATTAGCGCGGTGAGCCAGCCCGGCATCGCCAGTCCAATCGTCGGCAGGCCAAAGTACAAAAACAGCAATTGGACCAGCACCGGCGTGCCGCGAAAGAACTCGACGTACACGGTGCACAGCCACTGGATCAGGCGCGGCCCTTTCCATTGGCCGACGGCCAAAGGCATTCCCAGAACGAGCGCTATGATCATAGATCCAAACGCGATCAAAACTGTGACGACCGCCGCGCGCGCCAGACGCCAAATCGCTTCACGCCAATTGAACGCCGCGGACGTTATGTCGTAAGCGGATTCATTTGTTTTCTGATCCGCTTTGTTTGGAGTGCGTAGTTCAAGTTGAGCTTCGTTCCAAAGGCCCCATTTGCGCAGGATTGTTTCCAGCGTGCCGTCGTTAGTGATTTTGTCGATGGCGGTGTCGACTTCGGACTTGAGGGCATCGTCGCCTTTGCGCAAACCGATGTTGTAGGTGCCGCGAAAGAAAGGTTCAGTGGCGCGTTTCAGCTTCGCGTTCTTGCTGACATAAAAGACTTCGGCCGGCACGTCCATGATCACGGCATCGATCCGTTTTAGTTCGAGATCGCGATAGGCCGCCACCGGATCGGCATAACCCTTCATTGGAATTTGTTCTTTTTCCAGCAGGCGCGACGCCGCAGTATTGCCGAGGGTTCCGACCGTTCGATTCTTGCAGTCGGCGAGCGAATGAATCTCTTGCTCGTCGCTACGGACTGTAAGCGCGAGCTGAAAAATGTAATAGGGCTTGCTGAAGAGAATCTGCTTCTGACGATCGGCGGTCGGCTCCAGGCCATTGACGATTACATCGAAAGATCTGCGCTGCAGGGCTGAGACCAAAGTCTCCCAGTCCGAAGGAACAAACTCGGCTTTGCGATTCATGGCCGCGGCCAGTGCGTCCACAATTTCTTTTTCATATCCAATGTACTGATCGGGGTGACTGGGATCGTTGTAGACGTAAGGCGCGCCGCCGCTGGGATCGGCGCCCCAGCGAATAGGCTTTTGGGCAGAGGCCGAACCGAGCAACAACATCAGGACAGTCAATGTCCGCAAGAGAGCAAACGGTATTTGTAGACGACGATGTTGCATCAGCGCGTTCGAGCGACCAAGGGCCTGTCATTGTAGCGTGAATCGTAGCCGCGGAGCGGCGGAAGATCTGTAGCCCACCGCGCGAGCCGTGGGTAGAAGGCGATGATTGATAGATCAGCCGCAGGGCGGCGCAAAATCTGTAGTCAATAGGCGCGAGCCATTGGATCAAGGCGCCGGGGACAACGCAGCCCTGGAGGGGCGCGAAACATTATCGTTGCTTGTTTTGATGTATCGCCGCTTTGCGGCTGCGTTGTCAATCATCGCCTTTACCCACGGCTCGCGCCGTGGGCTACAGATCTTTCGCCGCTCCGCGGTTAACACCATGTGCGGCTGAGACATGCACCACCTTAAATGCCAGCGAAAATCTTGTTGATGCGCGCGAGCATCGTGTAGCATGTCGCTGCTCTGATTCAAACTTTCGCGCTTCGTGCTAAATGCGGACAGGGATGTCCGCGCTCCAAAAACTAATGTGCACAGACAGAAGAGATTTCCTCCGTTCCACCGCCGGCGTGGTTGGGGCAACACTTATCGGAAGCAAGTTTGCTTTTGCTGACACCACCGACGTCAATGCAATTCAAGAGCGACAGGATGTTCCTGAATTGATCAGGCGCTTGCCGAAAATGACCGCGGGGATTGTTCCGATCACCGATGACGAACGCAAAGCGCGCATCGGCAAAGCGCAGAGCTTGATGAGCGATCAAAAGATCGACGCAATTTATATCGAACCAGGCTCGACGATGTTCTACTACACCGGCATGCGCTGGAGCACGAGCGAGCGCATGCTCGCGCTGGTAATTCCGCAGCGCGGTGAACTCGCCTGGGTGTGCCCCAAATTTGAAGAAGAGCGCGCGCGCGAACTGATCAAATTCGGCACAGACATTCGCACCTGGGAAGAAGACGAAAGCCCTTATCGTCGCGTCGCCGAGATCTTTCGCGATCGAGGCATGCGCAATGGTCGCATCGGAATCGAAGAGCGCGTCCGCTTCTTTCTCTTCGACGGCATTCGACAGGCAGCACCGAGATTGGAATTCGTCAGCGCGACACCGGTCACTGCCGGTTGCCGCATGTACAAGTCGCCGGCAGAAATCGCTCTGATGCAGAAAGCTAACGACCTCACGTTGCTTGCCTATCGCGCCACCTGGGCCACAATGCGTGACGAAATGCCGCAGGCTGAATTTGCCAACAATTGCGCCACCGCATTTCGAAATCTTGGAGTGCAGGGCGGGGTCTTTTGCAGCTTTGGCAAATACACCGCGTTCCCGCACGGCAGCATCGCGCCGCAGACTCTGCACGAAGGAGACGTCGTGCTGATGGACGGCGGATGCACCGTCGAAGGCTATGCTTCAGACATTACGCGCACGTTTGTCTTCGGCAAAGCGACGCAACGTCAGCGCGAGATTTGGAATCTCGAAAAAAGATCTCAGGACGCCGGGTTTGCTGCTGCAAAAGTCGGTGCGCCTTGCGAAGCGGTCGATGCGGCCGCGCGCAAAGTAATCACTGATGCCGGATTTGGACCTGACTACAAAGTGCCCGGGCTCCCGCACCGCACCGGTCACGGCATCGGGCTCGACGGCCACGAGTGGACGAACTTCGTGCGCGGCAACAAGACTTTGATAAGGCCCGGGATGTGTTTCAGCGACGAACCGACAGTGGTGATTTACGGCGAGTTTGGAATTCGTCTGGAGGATTGTCTTTACATCACCGAAAACGGCCCGAAGTTTTTTACCGCGCAGAGTCCTTCGATCGATAAGCCGTTTGGCTGATGAGGTCCGTAGTCGCCAATATCGTTCGAGCGATCGGCACCGCGCTGCTGATTGGGGCGATCTTCGTGGGCCGAAAAGTTAAAGCAGGCATTTGAGTTTGCAGGTTCAAGAGAAGCTCTCCCTGGGCCCAGGAATCGGAACGAATCAGGCTAATCTGAGAATTCGATGAACTGTGACCTCGACTCTGCGATTTTGTAGCAAGATCCTACCCACTCCCAGGCGAAATAAAACTTTAGCAATCGTCATATTGTTTGACTGGTGACACTGCTGCGCCCGAATCGTTGTATTGAATCCAGTCGCGATTAACAGCCCTGGTTGCTGGAGCACCCTCGTGGAATTCGATATCAAGGAATTAACGATTGCCGTCCTGGTAGGAGCGTTCGCCATACTCGGCTTCGAGGCGATTCTCGAGTTCTTTTTCTGCGGAGGCCCGCTGGATCTGTTTGCCATGTGGATGACTAAGAGGGCCGTTCCGAGTGGAACCAATCATCGACCCGGCAAAAAGGTCGAGGAGACTTTAATCATAGCTGCCGTGTTCATTCTTGTGGCTTTCACCCTGGGAGTCTTTGCTGAAGATATTTCTCAAAAGAACCTTTACGAACGACCGCTGTATTCCTTCCTGAAACACTTGAATTTCTTCGACGAAGTAGACGATCGTGCTTCGTCCCTGATCAAGAACTTTGCGGAGCCCAGCGACCTCGCTCGCGACCTGGCCGCGAATAACGCGTTCCTAATCAGTGATACCGCCAAGCCTGGCGAGTCTTCCGGGCCTGGGCGAAAAGTACAGGAATGGATAAGAAACGGGAGCAAATGTTTTCCCGAACCTAAGATACCAACGTGTCCCACGCGGCAGGACGTTGAAAACGCCGCTGCGAACCTCTATTACTATGCGAAGAATACCGTCTATCTTTACCCCAACGCTCCCGGCGCGGCTGCGGACCTAAAAGCTTTCGAGGACCGGATCACCTTTGAAAGGTCGATCGCAGTAATTGGAATTATTTATTCGGTTATTGCGGTTCCGCTCTTCGTGATTCTTGTCTTCAGAAGAGCCTTTATCATAGCGGCAAAATACTGCCGGCCAATGAAGTCGTTCCGAACATGGTTGCAGACAAAGCTGAGCCGCCTGAGGGTCGGAATTAGAAGGATTCTTAGTGAAGACGGGCAGGAACAGAGGGAGTCAACTAAGAATGATGTCGCCAGGAAGCCATATGTTCTGCATAGCAAACAATTTGTGTTGATCGTGACGCTGATGACAGTCTCAACACTTAGTCTGTGGGCGTACGGGCGTGAAACGGACGCTTTTAACAAGCGCGCTTTCGGATATCTTTCTACAATGCTTTTCTCAGAAAACCGAAAGCAGCAAGTCTGGAAATAAGATCAATCCGACTCCGAACCCAAAGTTGCGGCCCAGGCGACCTTGGATCGTGCATCAAGCATCACGCGGAAATCACTTTAATGTACTCTCGAACTTTCTGAAGTCTTCCTCCAGCTTCCACTGGAGGTTGGCCTTCGCACTGCTGTTAACATATTGCTGGCAGGCATTTGAGCTGAGCTTCATCACCGCCACATCTTGAGCGCATTGGCTCACGGCAACAAACTTTCTTGCGTCACTCCACAGACTCGCGCCCGAAATAAACGCGTACTGAAGGCTGTTGCGAGCCATCATCTTCAGCTGCATGTAACCAAGCCCCTGATCCTGCACGGCCCGCAGATACTCGCGCGAGATTTCTGAACGCGAGACGCCTTCGTCGTCGGTCGCCAGCGCGACGGGCACGCCGTATTTCAGATAAGTCGCGAGCGGGTGTTGCGGTCCGCTGACGCCGAGAATCGAATCGTTGCTCGACAAGCAAATCTCGACCATCACTTTGCTGCGGGCCATTTGTTCCATCAAAGCAACCGCGCCCTTCTCGTGCATGATGTCGACGCCATGACCAATCCGATTGGCTTTCGCCGTCGTCACTGAGTCGCGAATGTGATAGGTCAAACCTTCTGGCGGAACGATGCCGGGGACAAGCTCGCCGGCGTGCAGGCTCAGGTGCGCGCCGGAATATGTCTGCCGCAGAAACTGGAGCATCTGCATGTGCACCGAGAAGTTCTGCATCGACGGCGCGCCGTCTTCAGCCTGCACCAGATTCAAAGCGACGACTTTTGGATCGGGAAGGTTGGCCAGCGCAAAACCTGTGACCATTTGCGCGAACACCGGTCCCAGGGGTGAGTTGCGCGCGACCTGCGCGATGTAGCGAATAACAACTTTGCAACCCGGGTCTGCCTGAGGTGTACCACATTTCAAGATGCTGTCCTTTTCGGCTTCAGCATCTTTCAGGTTCTTAATCGCCAGCGGCACTGCCGCATCGATTCCGTTAGCTTTCAATTTCCCCAGCGTGCTGGCCGCGTTTCCATCCCATCCGACTTGGACGCCGATTTGACTTGAAAGCACACCTGTCGAGTTGCCGTCCGGAGTCAGCATCAATTCCAGATACGACACGTTTCCGTGGGCCGCTCGGGTGACTGCTTCCGCGAGCATTTTTCCATTGTTGTTGTAAGTCGCCACGCCGAACTTGCCGAACGTATTGAAAAAATGATCGTGCCCACTGTCTCCGGAAAGCTGCCAGTTGCGCATCGACCAGCCGTCGATTATCTGCTGGAAGAGAACCGAATTCGTGAGGGCGTTGGTTATGGGAACCTGACCCGTCTTGCACGGCGCCTCCGATGCGGCCCACGTCGTGGTGTTCACACAATCGCCGGCCGCCGCTGCCCATTGAATATAAGACTCGGCGTAAATCGTGCCCGAAAGGTGACTATGCAAGTCTCCGCCTTTGGGCATCTGCAGAAGAAACGCAAACAGTTTGGACGGCGAGTTTCGGATTGAGTCAAAGTACTGGGCCGTGCGCGCGGTTGGTCCAGGTGCTTGAGCCGCGATTGTGACTGCGTAAAAAAGAATCGTGACTAAAGCTGCGGCCGAGCGCCTCAGCCACGGTTGTCGGGGAATTTGTTTCTGCAATGGCTTACTCCTGTGCAACGGATTGCGAGGTCGCGTCATTCTATGCGACAAGGCAAACACAGTCCATGTCATTTTTCTTTGCCCCCAAAAAGTTTTGCTGGAAAAACCCTGCCATTTGCTCTTGGAAAATCAACGCGTTTCGACTTTTTTGCTGAGAGATTGGAAAGGCATCAAGCATGCCGAATTACTTGAAGGAGCGAACGATTAGATGAAACTGTTCTCAAAAATCTTGCTGGGTTGCGCGGTTCTGGTAATCCTGACCTGTTCGAGCGGCAACGTTTATGCCGACGGACTAACGCTGGTGAGCCCGGATATTCAGAAACTCGTGCCACCGATTTCGGCGCTGAACTTTGAACATCAGGGATTTCGCAGAACGGAATCCGGTGGTGTCCGCTGGGACGGCACTCAGGACATTTCTTTCGGTGACATCAGCGCGGGCCCGCATCAACACACGATTTCGTTAACCGATCTGGGAATTGGACGGGCAAACGATCTGCGCGTGTTGCTGAATATCAACGAAGCGAACGGCGGCGCCAAGATGCCGATAACCATCGACTCTTTAGTGTTGACCGCCTTCGACCAGAATGGCAACAGCATTTTTAGCGCATCGTTGGTAAATGGCCCCGTAAGTTTGGAGCAGTTCAAGAAGGCTCAGGGTTCCCAATCCGATTATGTTTTTGGGCTGGATAGCGCCGCAGCCACGCGTCTGCAGGCCGCCATCGACCAAAATCCGACGTTGCGTCTGGGACTCTCAGCGCAATTGAGCAACGTGGACGGCGGACCCGAAAGATTCTATTTCGCGGCCGGCGCGACACCGACGCCTGAGCCGGCCACATTGGCGTTGCTAGGTACCGGCATCGCGGGTCTTGCCGGAGTTGTGCGGAGAAAACGCAAAGCGGCGGCAGCGGAAAAAACAGAAGACCTGAAGTAAAAAACTGATAGCTATTTATGTGAGGGCCGGAGCGCGAACGCCTTCCGGCCTTTTTGTTTTTTGGAGAAACGATCGTTGTCCCCGTTCGTGTTCACATTCTGATTGACAAAGCGGCTGGATGGGCATAGAAGATTTCGCTACTTTGCTTATGAAGGGTGGAGGTCATGCGCACTAAGCTAACGATTCTTTTGCTGACATTGATGTTAACGGTCCTTCCGTCTCGATCATTACTTTCATCCAAAGTGATTGCGTCCAGGAAAACAGACACCGCCTATCTCTACATCGAGGTCGAAACGAAGGTCTATCGCAAAGGTGTCGAGATCAGCAGCGAGAACCCGGAAGAGCGCCGTTGGTATTTTTCAAACGTCGTCGTGCAGCCGGAAGACGTGCCCAGCTACTCGCTGATAAAGCAGAAGGTCATGCCTTACTTCAGCCGCAACGTGATGGATCCGTTTGAAGCGCGCGGCTTTTCGCTCGATTACGGCGATCAGGACGTGAGGCTAAACGGCGAAACCTCCCGGGCCAATTACGAAACCAAAGAAGAAGCCGAAAAGGCCCGTGTGGAAGAAATCGACTATCGTAAGAATCAAAGCGGCAACATCTATTCTTTCGAAATCGTTTGGGGACCCGCCAAAGGCGAAGAAACCAGCAAGCCTAAATTGATCTATCGCGATAAGGAACAGCCGAATTACGGCGCCCCGAAGTGATGCAAAGAAGAATCAGCCACAAAAAGGAAGCCTTATTTCGGTTTGTGCCGTTTGTGCTTTTTTGTGGCTACCTTTGTTTTTATCTGCGGCTAATTCATTCCGCTTGCGCGACAAAAGCTTTCGATTCCGATCAGTCACGGTTAGACTCCAGAGTGGCGCCTGACGGGACTCGCTTGCCCAACTCAAGCTTCGGATTCCGCTGAATGCAGGCGAGACGCTTGCGCTCCAGTCAGGTCGCCGCACTCTAAATGCTCAACTTTGCCATTCAGACTGCGCGCGACGCGGGAAGTATTCTGGCCGAACGCTTTGGCCGCAAGATCGAAATCTCCAACAAGAGCGAGATCGATCTCGTCACGGAATCGGACCTTGCTTCAGAACGTCTAATCATCGATCGAATCAAAACTTATTATCCTCGCCACGCAATTCTGGCTGAAGAGTCAGGCGCCAGCGAGCCAGTCGATCGGGAAAGGCCGAGTGAGTGGCGCTGGATTATTGATCCACTCGATGGCACAACGAACTATGCGCATGGCTATCCGTGCTTCTGTGTTTCGATCGCGCTGGAGTGCAAAGGCCGCATGGAACTGGGAGTGATCTACGATCCGATGCGCGACGAAATGTTTACTGCCGAACGCGGACAGGGTGCGGCGCTGAACGGGCGCGGCATTCGCGTCTCGCCCACACCGACGCTGGCCAGCGCTCTACTATGCACCGGCTTTCCCTACGACGTGCGCGAACGCAGCGAATTCGCGCGGCATTTTGCGAACTTCATCATGTCGGCCCAGGGTGTGCGTCGCGATGGCGCCGCCGCTCTCGACCTCGCATACGTCGCCGCCGGTCGCTTCGATGGATTTTGGGAGGAAGGTCTGAAACCCTGGGACGTGGCGGCCGGCGCGCTAATCATTGAAGAGGCCGGCGGTCGAGTTTCGAATTATGCGAACGGGCCAATGGACATATTCCGGCCGCCGATTCTTGCCAGCAATGGCTTGATTCATGAGGCCATGATGAGCGTGCTGGCGCTCTAGCAAATCGGGCTCATTCGACGACTAATCATCGCCTAAACTTTCGATTGCCGGAATCCAAGTTCGAACAGAACTCCAGGGTATTTCCGAGTTGCGAAAGGCTCAGCACTATCTTATTCTCCCGGGGCAAAGTAAGGCTGAGCCCACACACGGGTTGCTGGTCCGCTGTGCGTTCTGGCTTTGATACTGACCGACAATCAGCCTTAACAAAGCTAATTCATTTCGCCTCGCGCTCAAACTAGTCCCGATCACTGGGCGCAGCCGGCATAGGAGAACACTCATGTCGTCGTCCCCCTTTCGTCGCGCACGTATGCGTGCTCACCGCTACACTCTCCTGGCCGGCATTGTCTTGCTAGCCGCTTTTGCATCCGCCATCGGTCTGGTTACGACTCAGAGCAAAGTAACCGCCAGAGGTCTTCGGATCTTGACAGCAGTCACGCCGTTCGCGCCGTGCGGCCCTGCCGTAGTTACCAACAGCAACGACAGCGGCGCAGGTTCCTTACGCGACATCATCGCTAATGCATGTTCCGGAGACACGGTTACTTTTGATATGACGGCCGGACACGTCACTACTCCTGTTACTTTGACATCGGGCGAATTGTTGATTGACAAGGACCTGACTATCACCGGGCCGGGCGCGAACCTGCTAACGATTTCAGGAAATAACAATAGCCGCATCTTCGAGATTCGGCCCGGCAAGACGGTGAGCATTTCGGATCTGACGATTGCGAACGGGAGAGTGCCCAGCGGCAACAGTTCCGGCGCAATCTACAATAACCACGCTACGCTTACCCTCGCCAATTGCGTAGTGAGTAACAATAGCGCCGACATTGCCGGGGGGGCTATCAGCAACGATGGCGGGAACGGGAGCGCTTCGTTAACGATTATTAACAGCACTATAAGCGGTAACAGCGCATCGTCGTTTGGCGCTGGAATCTTCAGTGGCGGTTTTCAGGGCAACGCGACGCTTAACATTGTGAACAGCACGATAAGCGGAAACGGACAGCCTTCATTCGGCGGCGGCATTTATAACTCTGGTGGCAACGGAATCGCCAACCTGAATATCGTGAATAGCACCATCGCGGGTAATCAAGCGGCATCCCAGGGTGGAGGAATCTTCAATGAAGGCAACCTCGGTACGGCTCTCATCACGCTAACCAACACCATCGTCTCGGACAATACCGGTCCAAACGGCCCGGACATTGAAAATGCATTTGGAACCGTCTCCGGTAATCAGAACATCATAGAGACGACCACTGGTTATACCATCAGCGGATCCGGCAACATTAACGCCGACCCACTACTCGAGAAAGATGGTCTGGGCAATCCATTCCTCAAGTCCAACGGTGGGCCAACCCAAACGATCCAATTGTTAGTCGGCAGCCCGGCCCTGGACGCGGGCGACAATACAGCCGCCATCAATGCCGGTCTTACAACTGATCAGCGAGGCTCAGGCTTCGCGCGGATTGTTGACGGTCCAGATCCGGACATAACCGATACCGTCGACATCGGAGCCTTTGAGGCGCAAGTGTCAGTGGAGGATATTACCGACAAGGCCACCAACGTCGACACTCAATTGCAATTCACATTCAATGTTGGCGGCGCAGCTTCGATCACTTCGGTCACGGCAACCTCCGACAATACGACCGTAATTCCGAATAGCTCAGGCAACATCAATGTGACGGGTTCAGGCCCAACCCGCACGCTGACAATCAATCCGGCGGCAGGCCAGTCGGGGATTGCTCTGATCACAGTTACGGTCAACGGCACGAATAGTCAAAGCATGAGTGACACATTTTTCGTGGATGTTGGCGTGGTGGCTCATACTCCATCCGTTACGAATGCGACCACCGACGAAGACACGCAAAGCACTTCCGGACTTGTCATCAGCCGGAACGCCGCCGACGGTTCCGGAGTTACGCATTTCAAGATCACAAGTATTACTAACGGGACCTTGTTTAAGTCAGACGGCGCGACGCAAATCAATGCTGGTGATTTCATTACCTTTGCCGAAGGAAATGCCGGGTTGAAGTTTACCCCGGCGGCAAATCTCTTCAGTGCGTCAACTTCCTTTAACTTTACGGTGAAGGCTTCGACCACGAATGACGATAGCGGTTTGGGCCGTTTCGCAGCCACGGCCACCATCACCGTGAATCCCGTTGCAGATACTCCGTCGGTTACCAATGCCACCACCAACGAAGACACACAGAGCACTTCAGGTCTCGTCATCAGTCGCAACGCGGTGGACGGCGCCGAGGTTACTCACTTCAAAATCAGCGGGATTACTAACGGCGCCCTTTTCAAGAACAACGGCATAACCCAAATCTCGAATGGTGAATTGATAACTTTCGCTGAGGGGAACGCGGGGTTGAAGTTTACGCCTGCCGCGAACATTTTTTCGCCTGGGGCCACTTTTAGTTTTCAGGTGCAGGGCGCAACGAACGCATCCGGCGCAGGCCTGAGCAGCGGCTCTACCACCGCGACGATCAACGTCAATTCCGTGGCCGACACGCCTTCAGTAACTAACGCGACGACTAACGAGGACACGCAGACGACGACCGGTCTGGTAATTAGCCGCAGCCCGTCTGACGGCGCAGAGGTTACCAATTTTAAAATCACCGGGATCTCCGGAGGCGCGTTATTCCTGAATGATGGAACCAGTCCGATCAACAACGGCGACTTTGTTTCTGTAGCCCAGGGCGGAGCCGGATTGAAATTCACGCCGACACCCAACTCTATTTCCAATGGAAGTTTTCAAGTACAGGCCTCGCAAAGCAATAACAATGCTGGTTTAGGCGGAGCTCTGGCAACAGCGACGATTACGGTGAACCCGGTGGCCGACACGCCGTCCGTAACCAACTCCATGGCGCCAGTCAACACCCAGACCTCATCGGGCCTGGTGATTAGCCGGAATGCAGCCGACGGCGCCGAGGTAACTCATTTCAAAATTACTAACATTCAAAATGGCACGTTGTTCAAGAGCGACGGAACAACCCAGATCACCAACAACGCATTCATTACCTTTGCCGAAGGCAATGCCGGGTTGAAGTTCACGCCTGCCAACAATCTGGTCAGTCCGGGCACGTCCTTCAGTTTTCAGGTACAGGCTTCGCTAAGCAACAGCGATAGCGGAGTGAGTGGCGGCACCGCCACCGCGACCATCATAGTTACCTGCGGCCCGTCGATCGTCTCGAACAGTAATGACAGCGGAGCGGGTTCACTGCGCGCCACCATCAACAGCGCCTGCATAGGCAGCACGATAACCTTCGACATGAGCGCCGGCCACGTTACCAGTCCGATTACGCTTACCAGCGGCCAACTGGGGATCAATAAGAGTCTGACGATTCAAGGGCCTGGTGCGAACCTTCTGTCGATTTCGGGCAATAACAGTTTTCGCGTCTTTGAAGTCACGGCCCAGACTGGCGCATCAGTGAACTTTTCAGGTCTAACCATCACGAATGGCCGCGCTGTTGGAAATGTAGGTGGCGGGATTTATGTTTCGCAGCCGGCAAACACACGCATCAGTTCCTGTGTGGTCAGTAATAACACGGCTACGTTGGGCGGCGGGATCGCGAACAGTGGTAACGGCGACTTCACTTCCGAATACAGCACCATCAGCAATAATTCAGCCGGTACCGGAGGCGGTATTTACAACGACTCGGGCTCGCTAAACCTCATTAACAGCACCATCGACAGTAATTCGGCGACGACTAACAACGGTGGCGGGATAATACACAATACTGGCGCAGGGAACGTCGTCAACAGCACAATCACTCATAACAATGCGGTCAGCAACGGCGGGGGAATAATGAATAATTCTCTGTCCGCCTCGTTCAAGTTCAGGAACAGCATTGTGGCACTGAATACCGCCAACGTTGGTCGTGACCTTAATGGCTCGTTCCTGTCGAATGGGCATAACTTAATTGGCAGTAGCAGCGGCAACGGGGGCTTCATCAACGGGCTGAACGGCGACAAAGTCGACGTAAATGCCAGGCTGGCTACACTAGCCAATAACGGTGGCCCAACCCAAACGGTAGCGCTTTTGCCGGGCTCGCCGGTGCTTGACGCCGGCGACGACTGCGTCACGGATCCTGCGCACTGCGGCGACTCGAACATCGCGCAATTCACCACGGACCAGCGCGGGCCCGGCTTCAATCGCAGCGCCGACGCGGCTTCGGATACTGACTCAACTGCCAATGTCGACATTGGCGCGTTCGAGGCCCAGGTGTCGGTCGAGGACATCACTGACAAAAGCATCAATGAAGACGGACAACTGAGCATTCTCTTCAGCACCACGATTTCGGCTTCGAACATTACGGCCACATCCAGCAACACGACGCTGGCGCCGAATAACCCGGCAAATATTTCGGTGAGCGGGTCGGGCACGCTTCGTGGCTTATCGGTGATTCCCGTGGCGAATCAGAGCGGTACCTCAACCATTACAGTTACGGTCGCCGATAACAACGGTCAGACCATGACTGATACGTTTGTGCTGACGGTGAATTCAGTTAACGATGCGCCATCATTTACCAAAGGCCCGGATCAAACAGTCAATGAAGATTCCGGCGCCCAGCTAGTCAATTGGGCGACAAATCTTTCGGCCGGTCCGGCGAACGAATCCGGACAGGCGCTTTCGTTCCAGATAACGAACAACACTAACGCGGGTCTGTTCTCAGCCGGCCCGGCAGTGAGCCCGACCGGCACACTGACCTATACACCGGCCGCCAACGCGAACGGCTCAGCCACGATCTTTCTGGTGGTTAAGGACGATGGCGGCACGGCTAACGGCGGTGTCGATACTTCCGCAGTTCAGACATTCTCAATCACGGTGAATTCAGTTAACGACGCGCCCTCATTTACCAAGGGTGCAAACCAAACCGTGAACGAAGATGCGGGCGGGCAAACAGTCAACAACTGGGCAACGGCGATTTCGCCCGGTCCGGCGGACGAGTCGGGACAGACCGTGACGTTTCAAGTTACTGGTAACACAAACGCTGCGCTGTTCTCGGCTGGCCCGGCGATTAGTTCGACAGGCACTTTGACTTACACGCCGGCGGGAAATGCGAACGGCTCAGCCACCATCACGATCAGTCTGAAAGACAACGGCGGCATTGCCAACGGCGGAGTTGACACCTCCGCCTCACAGACCTTCACCATCACGGTGAACTCTGTTAATGACGTGCCGTCATTTACCAAGGGAGCGGACCAGACGGTCAACAACAATGCCGGGGTCCAGACGGTCCCGAATTGGGCGACAAATATTTCTGCCGGGCCGGCGAATGAGTCTGCTCAGACACTCACGTTTCAGTTAACTAATAACAGCAATCCGGCGATTTTCTCAGTCGCTCCCGCGATTAGTCCGAGCGGCGCCTTAACTTACACGCCGGCCCCCAACGCAGTTGGCACAGCCACGATCACGATAAATCTCAGAGACAACGGCGGGACGGCGAACGGCGGAGTCGATACTTCGGCCTCACAATCTTTTGACATCACTGTGAATCCCGCGGCCGGCTTTATTAGTTTTGCCTCGGCTAATTCCAACACGACGGAAAGTTCGGGCTCAGTCACAATCACGGTTAAGCGCACGGTATCGCTGACACAGCCGGCCGCGGTCGACTATGCCACGAGCGGCGATAACGGTTTACCCTGCTCAACGGCCGGTGGAGTGGCCACGCCGAAGTGCGATTTCACGACCGCGCTTGGGACGCTGACCTTTGCCGCCGGCGAAGACACCAAAACGATTACGATTCTGATTAGTCAGGATAGTTTCGTCGAAGGGGCAGAGACCTTCAGCCTCTCGCTGTCTAATCCGACCGGAGGCTCGGTCCTGGGAACGCCGGCCACGACCACGATTACGATCGCCGATGATGCTACTGAGCCGTCCGCGAATCCGATAGATGACGCCCGGAACTTTGTCCGACAGCATTACCACGATTTCCTCAATCGCGAACCGGACCAGAGTGGCTGGGACTTCTGGACCAATCAAATCACCTCGTGCGGAAGTGATCCCGGATGCAATGAAGTACGGCGGATCGATGTCTCGGCCTCGTTCTTCCTTTCAATCGAATTCCAACAGACTGGTTATTTGGTCGAACGGTTTTACAAGGTTGCCTTCGGCGACGGGACAGGCACCTCAACATTTGGGGGGCAGCATCAACTCCCGGTTCCGATCGTTCGCGCGAATGAGTTTCTTACGGACACGCAGCGCATTGGACGGGGCGTGGTGGTCCTGGCGCCCGGCTGGGAACAACTGCTCGAGAGTAACAAGCAGGCTTATGCGCTGGAGTTTGTCCAGACTGCCCGGTTTACCGCAGCTAACGCGTTCCCGACGACGATGACTCCGATACAGTTTGTCGACAAGCTGAATCAGAACGCCGGAAACGTCCTGTCGGCGAGTGAGCGCACAACGGCCATTAACCTATTTGGTGGAGCCGCGGACACCAGCAACACAACGGCGCGCGCACAGGCTGTCCGACAAGTTGCCGAAGACACCGACCTATATAGCGCGGAGTCCAATCGCGCTTTCGTGCTGGCTGAGTACTTTGGTTACCTCCGTCGGAATCCGAACGACGCGCCAGAGTCGACGCTGGACTACACCGGCTATGATTTCTGGCTAACGAAGCTGAGTCAGTTCAATGGGAACTATATCAACGCTGAAATGGTCAAAGCTTTCCTCTCGTCGATTGAGTATCGACAAAGGTTCGGGCCGTGATGAATGATCTATTCGAGTCGTTCCGTAAAACGAGTGAGTGCGCGCGTCCGGCTTCGCTTCAAAAGTTCCTTCTCAATCACACCGGGCTTTAGCAGGGTGGTCAGCGTGCCTAAATCGTAGGGAACCGTTTCAACCGGTTCTGCCATTTTTCTTTATGAGAGGCGTGAATGAGAGGTGGTCATAGCATTCTCACTGAGCGGCTTTGCCGCAGCACATGGGGAAAGGTTCTGCCTTTCCCGGAAGGCCTATCGGTTTTCACCTTCATGGCTGCCGGCCGCGAGCAATGTCCGCAACTCACTCTCGCTAAATTTGACTCGGTGCTCAACCTCGCCGCCACTAGCTTCCCATTCGTAAAAGAACTTAATGCTAAGCCGGCTGGCAATACGAAAATCCTTGCGCGGCACGCTGAAGAGGATCGAATTCGAAGGCGCAATCCACGTTTGTAAACTCGTACACGAATACTGACCTGCGCCCACTGAGTCCGGCTGGTCGATGATATATTCCGGCGACACAATTGCTCGATCCTCCAGAGCATTCATCATTCGCCCATCCGCGAGTTGGAATAGCGCCGGCGCACTTCCCGCTTTTTCAATCCGCACACTAATTGCCCAACGGGAGTTATTGTGAAGCCGCAACCAAACCAGATCGTTTTCCAAACGTTCGAAGTCCAGATAGACGTGCGGCTTATTGGTATCGATTCGGACTGCAGTTTGGGTCTGAGCAAAACAGATCGCGGTCGTACTCGCGATTAAGAAAATCGCTGGCAGGGTTTTCCGTCTCATGATCTCAGCACGACGGTCGTCCACTGTTTGTTCCAGATTTATGGGAAGAACCGATAGGGAAAAGTTAGAGCGATGATTGGACGATTTCTGAAAGCCGCGCGGTCTCGCGCCGCGCGCATCCGCGAGTGTCTTCGTCGTCGCAGGGAGCGACCTGAATCGCCGGGTGAAAAATGATCTCAATGTGACCGCCTAACCGCGGCAGCCGATGACTAGTGGGCCAAACTCGCTCGCCGCCGTGAATAGTGACCGGCAGGATTGGGACCTCAGCCTCTAAAGCCATTCGGACCGCGCCGGCTTTAAATTTTTTGATTGTTCCGTCGGGATTGCCGCGGCCGCCCTCGGGAAAAATCATCACTGCCCCGCCCTCACGTATCCATTGCAGTGAACGCCGAATCGGCGCCGGATCGGTTCCTTCCAACTGTAACGGCCACGCGCCAAACGCCCGCAGGAAAAAACCGACTACCGGCCAGCTAAATGCCGCATCCCACGCGAGAAATCTCACCGGACGTTTCACCATGCAACAAACCCAGAATGGATCGATGTATGTCTGGTGGTTCGCCGCGATGATTAGACCGCCGTTCAGCGGAACATTTTCGGAGTGATGCCAGTGCACGCGCCAGAGCAGACGGCTCACTACGGCGACGATCGGCCGAAGCAGGTTAAGAGCCCATTGCGGGAGCGTCCAGGGATAAGGGCGCGCGCCATTCCGCTGCGGGGCTTCGGGTGTGCTGTTAGTAAGGCTCAAAAGCAATAAGTCACTGGCACTGATGATAAGAAGAAAGGCGCCAGCATTCAGGTCCGTTAGGATTGCGTAGGTTGTCTTCGATCGAGCCAGCCTTCAGGTACTTCTCGTTCGCTCAACCGATCGTCATTCCATCTTTCGCACTGCGTACAGTCAAAGCCACGGTACTCAATCGCTTCCGACTTCGTCAAACCGATCTGGTTCCTGCTGCCGCAGTCGGGAAACGAGCAGTGCCGCTCAATTTCGACCAGCAAAGGCTCGCGCGGAAATCGAAAATTCACCTGGCGTTTCGTCTTCATCAACTGAAGGTATCAAAGTGGCCATTCCCCACCGACAAACTGCAAGTGCAAACGAGCAATGCCGTCGGGTCCGACTCGACGAGTTCGCACCGCAGCCACGATTGCGGCCCCGGATTGCGGGCTGCTGACTCTGACAAAGCGGCCCACCTCGAGATTCAGCGTAGTGAAAACGGATGCTCCGATGGGGCTAATGTTTTCAGTGACCGTGCTCTCGCTTTCCGAGAAGCCTCCATTCTCGGCAAATACTTCGATGGTGACTTCGATTGGAATATTGTGACGAGTCTCTTTCCGCTTTTCTGAGACGTCGACTTCGGAAAGCACTTCGTCGGATTCTTCATGAACCATCCACAGGCTGGCAGACGTGGCGGGTGCGATTTCATACCGGCGCGCGGGATTGCTCGCATAGGTACGCGGCGGATGCTTACCGACAAACGCCACACCCAACTCGACCAACGATCCCCGTTCGGTTTGAGGATCGAGTATCTTCACGTTTCTCACCAGGGACCAGACGCGATATTGATCTTCAACGTGATCGAAGCAGCGAAGCTGGCGCGGCATTGCCAGAGTTAAAAGCAAAAGGCGACCCTGTTCGGTGGGCCGCTTGAGTCGCAGGCGCGCTCCGAACGGCGTGACGTCCTTGAGGTGCGACATCTCATGCCATTCGTAATCGGCGCTTTCGCGACAGTGAACTCGCACCGGCAGGGCCAGCGCAAAGCGCTCGCGCAAACGCCGCGACTTCTCATCAGATTCTTTGACTCTGTCAGACACGAAAGCCTCACATAAAACTGCTCAAGGGGGATGTGACAATCGTGGTTTCAGATTATCGTGAAAGCCGCGTATTTATTGGCTTTCACGTCATTTTTGCACTTGGTAATTTTAGCTTTTTGCGTTAAAATAACGATGAAATTTGACCGCATGAATTACGGCTGCCCCGAAGTCGAAAAAACATCCAAAGCATCAAGAATTCGTGCCACAAAATCCAGTCTGAGAGGGCTACCCTGTCGCTGCTTCTTCGTCGAACTATGGGAGTAGCGCGGATTGTAACGGAAAGGTTTGATTAATGGAAACCATCGAGAAAGAACACGTAAGCATTGAAGAAGAAATGCGGCGGTCCTACCTGGACTATGCGATGTCGGTGATCATCGGGCGGGCCTTACCCGACGTGCGCGACGGCTTAAAGCCGGTTCACCGGCGCGTGCTTTGGGCCATGCACGAACTCGGGAATACTTACAACAAGGCTTACAAGAAAAGCGCGCGTGTCGTCGGCGATGTCATCGGTAAATACCATCCGCACGGCGACACCGCCGTTTACGACACGATTGTGCGCATGGCCCAGGATTTTTCGATGCGCTATCCGCTAATCGACGGACAGGGGAATTTTGGATCGGTCGATGGCGATGCGCCCGCGGCAATGCGTTACACCGAAGTTCGCATGGCGCGTCTCGCGAACGAGTTGCTCGCCGACATTGAAAAAGAGACGGTCACGACTCAGCCAAACTATGACGAATCACTGAGCGAGCCCACTGTGCTGCCGGCGCGTATTCCGAATTTGCTGATTAACGGCTCGGACGGAATTGCGGTGGGTATGGCCACGAAAATTCCGCCGCACAACCTCACTGAAATTGTCGACGCGACGATCGCCGTCATTCGCGACCCGGAAATTGAAATCGAAAAGTTGTTGAAGATCGTTAAAGGACCGGATTTTCCGACCGGCGGCTTTCTCTGCGGCCGCGAGGAGATTCGCAGCTCTTATTTGACCGGCCGCGGCATTCTGCAAATGCGCGCCCGGGCCTCGATCGACCGCATCGGTCGCGGCTCGCACGAACGCGACGCGGTGATCATCACTGAGATTCCTTTTCAGGTTAACAAAGCGAAGCTGATCGAACGCATCGCTGAATTAGCGAATGAAAAGAAATTGGAAGGCATTTCCGAAGTTCGCGACGAATCCGATCGTCAGGGCATGCGCATCGTCGTCGAGCTGAAACGCGACGCGGTGCCGCAGGTCGTCCTCAATAAGCTTTTCAAGCTGACGCCGATGCAGTCCAGCTTTGGCGTGATCAATCTCGCCATCGTCAATGGTCAGCCGCGTGTTTTGACGTTGAAGAAGATGCTGGAGTGCTTCGTCGACTTTCGTCGCGAGGTTGTGCGTCGCCGCACTGAGTACGATCTGCGCAAAGCCAGGGCGCGTGCTCATATCCTCGAAGGTCTGACCAAAGCGATTGACGCGCTTGACGCCATCGTCACGCTGATTCGGAACTCGCGTTCGGTTGATGAGGCGCGAACCTGGCTGACCGGCGATCTGAAAACTACCAGCGAAGTGAAGGCTTGGAAGGGTATCCCTTCGAACGAACCGCTCAACAAGTACCTGCCGAAGTTAAAGAAGACGATGGAAGGTCTGTCGTTTTCAGAGATTCAGGCGCAGGCGATTCTCGATCTGCAACTGCGCCGGTTGTCGGCGCTCGAGCGGCAAAAGATCATCGACGAGTACGAATCAATCATCAAGCTGATTGCCGAGTTGGAAGAGATTCTTTCGAACGAGCAGTCGCTGCGGCGCGTGATTACCGATGAACTCGAAGCTGTGAAGAAAGAGTTTGGCGACGGCCGGCGGACCGAAATCACCGATTTAGGAACCGAATACACGATTGAAGACTTGATCGCCGACGAAGACGTTGCCATCACTGTGACCAAAAATGGTTACGTCAAACGCACCCCCATCACTACCTACCAGCGTCAGGGGCGCGGCGGGAAGGGCCGTTTCGGCGCGATGGCTAAGAACGAAGACTACGTCGAGCATCTGTTCATCGCTTCGACGCACGCGTACCTCATGATCTTCACCGACGATGGATTGGTTTATAAGATGAAGGTGCACGAAGTTCCCGACGCCGCCGCGGCGTCGCGCGGCAAGGCGATCGTGAACCTGATTCAAATTCCTTCGGACCGCAAACTCGCCGGCGTGGTGCCGGTGCGCGAATTTGCTGAAGGCCGTTACGTCCTCATGGTGACGCGCAAAGGCGTGATTAAGAAAACGTCTCTGTCTGATTTTCAGAACATTCGTTCGAACGGGATTATCGCCATCAATGTCGACGAAGGCGACGAGTTGCTGGACGTGGTTTTGACTGACGGCACCAAGCGAATCTTTATTGCGACGAACAACGGCTTTGCCATTCGCTTTGACGAGAAAAACGCGCGGCCGATGGGAAGGGCCACGCGCGGCACCCGCGGCATCGATCTGCGCAAAGATGATTTCGTGGTTTCGCTCTGCGCCGTTTCGGCAGACGATTCTGAGCGAATGCTTTCAGTCTCTGAGCAGGGCTATGGCAAGCAGACTCCGATCGCGACTTATCGCCTGCAATCACGCGGTGGCAAGGGCGTCATCAATATGAAGACGACCGACAAGACCGGCAAGGTCGTCGCAGTCTTCCCGGTCGACGATGAGTCCGAGATCATGATCATCACCCAGCAAGCGAAATTGATTCGTCTCGAAGCTGACAAGATTCGCCGGACCGGCCGCAGTGCTCAGGGCGTGCGCCTGATCAAGACGGATGAAGGTGACATGGTGACGAGCGCGTCTTTGGTTGAGGCTGCGGCTGAGGATGAGACGGAGGAAGTACAAACGTAGGTATCACTGGATTGTTATAGCACGCTGTTATAATTTGGTCCTGATGAGTTGGAACCCTCAAGACACGATCGACGGAATGCCGCGCAGACCTCGTATCGCGGATGCGTCGGCTAGCACCATACTCTGGGCTATCGCTGGCGGACTCATAGCGGGCCCAATTGGAGCGTTCGTTGGGGGCGCAGCAGGGAATATTGCGGCGACCCAACGTCAACCGCTTGAAATGGCAGTTCGGGAGTATTTATTGAGGGACGGGTTGGAGGTGATCTTTTTCTACCCTGCTCCGCGCTCGGCCAAAGTCACATTTCGAGATCCTGCGAATGCATACTGGACAGTCGAAAGCGCGCTGCCGGATCACCTGTACTATCCGTCCCAGGATGATGTGGCTGATTGGCTTTATGGAAACCTCATCACAAACGAACTTCCGCAGATTCTTCCAAGAATCAGGCGTGCGAGCTAGATGACTTTTGCCGGTTCAATGGTATGAAAGCCTCAAACTCAATCCATTGTTAAGAATAAGTGGGAACTGCAAGAGATGTCGTGCAAGAATCAGCGCCAATGTACCCAAGGCTAATGCCCCGATCGAGCTTATAGTATGCCCTTGTTGCGGTGGATCCCTTCAAGCTTGAATGCGCGCTTCGAGCAAACGACTACTTGTGGCCTTCGCCTTCGACCCAGATCTCACCGTCTTCAAAAACTTCCTTCTTCCAAATCGGCACGGTGCGTTTGAGTTCTCGAATGGCCCATTCGCAGGCTTCAAACGCAGCGCGTCGATGCGGGGCGCCGACTGCGATCACGACACTCGTTTCGCCAATCTCCAGACGACCGGTGCGATGGACGATGCCGATGTGCGCGACGTCGAATTTCTCGTGCACCTGATTGACTAAACGTTTCATCTCGCTCAAAGCCATCGGTTCATAAGCTTCGTAAACCAGGTAGAGCGTGCGCCTTCCTTTGGTCCATTCACGCGCGTAGCCGTCCAGCGTAACGGTCGCGCCGCATTCCGGAAGCACCACGCGGCGAGCGGTTGCGCCAACGTCGATCGGGTCGGTGGTTAGTTCGAAGAAGTCTCGGGATTGAGATTCACAGTCTGAAGTCTGTGCCACTTCGCTGCCGCCGCTAACTGGTGGAAAAAGAGCGAGCTCGTCGCCGTCATGAATCTCTCGTTCTGGTTGAGCGTATTCCTGATTGACGGCGAACAGGAGTGATTTTCCAAAGCGTTGCAGTTCAGGATACTGGGAAAGAATCTGCGAGCGAGCCGACTCAGTGTTCGCAGGTGAATTCAGCGCGTACTCAATCTCATCATGTCCGGTGAGGTCGCGGGCTGCACCAAAAAAAAGAACGCGTACGGTTATTGAAGCAGTTCCCATCTGAGATAAACCCACCCGCTACCGCAGGTGGTACTGACCTCGCGGCCATTCAGTCGTTTACTCGAGCTCGATCTTTTTTCCGCCGTGTCCGTTGCTCTTGGCGATCGAGTGCAGACGCGCGCGCTCTTCGTAATTACTCACCACGCGGGCCAGCAAATCGCGCAAACGATTTAGCCGCTCGGAAGTCGAACGCAGCTCGAGCAACTCCTGTTTTGTTTCAACCTCGATTTCCAAAGCTGCCGCGACGAGAAAAGATAACTTCTGCGGATCCGTGTCGCTGATATCCGGTAAGTTGCCGCGCTCATCATTCATCACGCGGATCGAATTCGCGACTCGCATGAACATCCTGGCAACGTCGTGCGAGTTGGAACTAAGCGCCGACTCGCTTTCGAGGTCATCTTCAAAATAATTCGCACGCACTACGAGATAAGAGTCACCGCGTTCAACGTACGACTCGACCTGATAACGAACCACACCCACGGCGAGTATGTTCGAGCGGCCATCCGGCAAGGCCTGGGTCTCAGTCACCTCGGCAACACATCCAATGTGCCCGGCCGGTGGCGTCTCATTGCCGGAACTCGCGTCGAAATATGACAACCCGAAAAGATTGTCCGCGGCGCGAATATCAGAAAGCATTTTTCGATAGCGTTCTTCGAAGATGTGGAGCGGCATCGGCATCCCCGGAAACAACACAACCGGCAAAGGGAAAATTGGTAATTCCCGCACGCTGCGAACTTTGTCCATGGCTTCGCTCATCGTTCGAATCTGCTTTGACTGATTTAGGCCTCACATTATCGCAGACGACTTATCAGAAGTCAGTAGCGGCTCGCCTTAAACCCATCGAGCCTGCTGTGCTAATCTGAACTCAGTTGAGTGACTGCAGTTTCTTGCGGAGGAAACCATGCCAGATCTGGCCGAGCGTGAGTGTGTTCCGTGTCGCGGCGGCGTCCCGCCGCTACAAGGCGAACAAATCAAAGAGCTTTCAGCGCAACTTGATGGATGGCAAGTTATCAACGAACATCATCTGCAAAAGACTTATGCATTTAAGGACTTTCGCGAATCGCTCGAGTTTGTAAACCGCGTCGGCGAACTAGCCGAAGAACAGGGTCATCATCCTGATATTTGTTTCGGTTGGGGGAAAGCTGACATTACAATTTGGACACACAAAATCGATGGGCTGACCGAAAGCGATTTCGTTCTGGCCGCAAAAATCGATCGGCTCTGAAAATCGCGGGATTCGGCGCCGCAAAAGGCGGTAACCGTGCAAAGTAAGAAAAAAGGGCAACTGACAGAATACGCACCGGCATCGTATTGAGTCGGGCTAGCCTCAGTCAGCAAATCAATGCAAATGACCAAGACTAAATACTTGTTGCTGGCCGTGACCGTGCTGATTTCACTTCATTCAGCTTTTGGCCAGCAACCAAAGCCAAGTCCGACACCCACCCCCGAACCCACTCAGGAAACACTGAAAGTCAATATCCGGCGGGTCCGTCTGCCCATCACGGTTCAAGATAACAAGAAACAGTTTGTTACGGGCTTGACGCAGAACGACTTCGTGATAATGGAAGACAAAGTCCCGCAAACGATCGAATCATTCACCAGCGAGCAGAACAACGTGCTGCCGCTCTACGTCGGCGTGCTGATGGATACGTCTCCATCGACGGCCGGCAAATTGAAGTTCGAACAGGAATCGGCGATGAATTTTATCCAGACGGTAATCCGTCCGCGCCGGGATCGCGTTCTCTTTGCCACCTTCGATCACGAGATCACTTTGCGACAGGATTTCACCGATCGTTTGGAGTTGTTGGATCGAGCGGTTTTCGGAGTCAAGAAAACGGGCAACAAGACCGCGCTGTACGACGCTGTCTGGCAATTCTGTGATGAAAAAATGCGCTCGGCCCAGGGACGGCGAGTGATTGTCGTGATCACCGACGGAGACGACACTTACAGTCGCGCCGATCTTAATGACGCGATCGACATCGCGCAGCGAACCGAGACCACCATTTTTGCAATCTCAACCAAGGCGGGTTTGTCCGGCACGGTACCGGGAGTGGAAGCCGGCCAGGTTCAGGACCATGGAGACAAGAGCCTCGAGCGTCTCTGCGAAGAGACGGGCGGCGTGGCTTTTTTTACCGGCGATATGCTGGCGCTGGAGCGATCGTTCGGCAGGATCGCTAATGAACTGCGCACGCAATACCTGATCACGTATAAACCGACCAATGATCAATACGACGGTAGTTATCGCAAGGTGGAAGTCAAACTGATCAATGGCAACGAAAAATTCAGGTTGCGCACCAAAAAGGGTTACACAGCCGTGACCGATAGCGTTACGCCAAGGTGAGTATGAAAACGCGAAACGTCCGAAAATTAGTTGTTCTCAACGCCGTGCTGGCAATTGCCCTGGGCGTTGGGTTTTCCAGCATGTCATTCGTACAGAATGACGTTTCGCGCGCGCAAGCGAAAAACGATCTTGCTCTGCCAAGTCCGACTCCTCCGAAGAAGGAGGACGACGTTACGGTTAATTCAGACGAAGTGGTCCGCGTTGAGACAAATCTCACTAATGTCTTTTTCACCGCTGCCGACAAACAAAAACGATTTGTGAGCACGCTCAGAAAAGAGGACGTGCGCGTGCTTGAAGACGGAGTGCCGCAGGAGATTTTTGCTTTTCAACCTAACAGCGATTTGCCGCTTTCGATTGCCATTCTGATCGATTGCAGCGGATCTGAGGAGCGCACTTTGCCGATCGAGAAAGACGCGGCGCGCTCGTTCCTTGAATCGGTTCTACGTCCCGAAAAAGACGAAGCGGCCATCGTTACGTTTACCGGCGAGGTGACGTTGGAACAGGGATTGACCGGCAATATCTCGCGGTTGCGACGCGCTATCGATGAGGTCCGATTTGTGCCGCCGGCAGGTTACATCGGAGGCGGAGTCGTGGTGGGAGGGACGCCGCCAATTTCAGGCACGCAACAAGTATTGGCGGGCTCGACGGCGATTTGGGACGCCATTTGGGCCACGTCGAACGAGTTGCTTTCTGCCAGCGCCGAACACACGCGCCGCGCCATGATCCTGCTGACCGACGGCCAGGACACGATCAGTCAGGTGCGCATGCAGGAGGCTATCAACCGCGCTCTGAAGGCCGACGCCCTCATTTACTCTATCGGTATCGGTGATCGATACGAGTTTGGGATCAATGAACCTGCGCTCAAGAAACTATCAGAGCAGACCGGCGGACGCGCCTTTTTCCCCAACAACGAACGAGATTTGACCAACGCATTCGCTCAAATTGAGCGGGACCTCAGAGAGCGCTATCTGATTGCATATTCCTCCACGAACAAGATGCGCGACGGATCTTATCGCAAGGTCAGCATTGAAATCGTTAATCCAAACGTTCGCAAAGAAAACCTCAAATTGAACTACCGACCCGGCTACTTCGCCAAGACCGCCGTGCCAGAAGCTTCTCCAACCACGAAAAAGCCTTGATTTTCCCGTCATTTAACTGGTGACAAGCTAGATTTGTCTCTGATATACTCTGTTTAACTCAGACCCGAGAGGTTTGAGTTCTAATTCGTCTCGCCGAGAGTCGTTGCTCCTCTAGTCCTCGATTCTTGATTCCATCCTGCGGTTGTGAACCTTTCAATGAACAGATTTGCGGAGAATCCTGCGACAGTGCTGATCGTCAATGACGACCAGGTGCAACTGGATTTGTTGCGGGACCTCCTGGAGCCTGAAGGCTACCGAACCTTCCTTGCGCTCAACGCGCGTCGCGCTCTGGAGATCACGGCCGCCGTGCGGATGGACATCATCATTAGCGATGTTGTCATGCCCGAGATGAATGGGTTGGAGCTGTGCCGTCGATTAAAGAAAGATTCGCACACTTCGGGTATTCCCATTCTGTTGGTGAGCGCCATCCGTAAAGAAGATGCCGCCATGTTGGAAGGCTTTGAGGCCGGGGCTGATGAATACCTCGAAATTCCCTTCCGTCATGAAGAGTTGCTGATCAAAGTTGCTCGCCTGGCTGAGCGTCACCGGGTCGAACGACGTTATCGCGACATCGTCGAACAAGCCGCGGACATCATCTACACGCGAGACATGGCCGGATGCATCAAGAGCATCAATGAAGCCGGAGCACGATTCTTTGGTCGCCCGGCTTTTGAATTGATTGGTCAACCGCTGAGCCTGTTAATTGGCGAAGAAGCTGCCGCGCGGGACATCGCGGCTATGAAGGAGATCAAAACCTTCGAGCCTATTCGTTTCACAGATTGTCTAAAGAACGCTTTGGGTGAGCTGCGGCACCTCGAAGGCATCGTCACGCTGGAGCGAGACTCACACGGCGAATATGTCGGCGTACGCGGTGTGGTCCGCGATGTCTCTGAACGACGTCAGGCGGAGATAGCATTAGAAAAACAGAACGATGAGTATCGCCTCTTGTTCGATTCGAATCCCTGTCCGATGTACGTCTGTGAAGAAAAGACGCTCGCCTTTGTAGCAGTCAACCAGGCGGCGATCGATCACTACGGTTACTCGCGTGAAGAGTTTCTGGAAATGACGACGCTGGAGATGCGTCCCGCTGACGATGAATCTGCCTTACTCGGACACATTGCAGCGAGTCCACTACTACGTAATGGCGCCGGCTCGTGGAAGCACAAAAAGAAGGACGGCACAATAATCGACGTTGACGTTAATTGGCATAAATTGGATTTCGCCAGCCGGCCCGCCTACCTCGTGATGGCGAACGATGTGACCGAGAAGAAGCGCGCTGAGGTTGCGGTATTTGAGAGCGAGGAGCGCTACCGCGAACTGTTTGAAAACGCCAACGACATCATTTACACGCACGACCTGAAAGGGAATTTCTCGTCACTTAACAAGACGGGCGAACGTGTTACCGGCTACAGTCGAGAGGAAGCGTTGACGATGAACATCGCCGATGTTCTCGCCCCCGACTCAATGGATACTGCCCGCCGAATGCTGGTGCGCAAGGCCGAAGAACAAATTGCTACAGTCTATGACCTTGAGATCATTGCGAAAGACCGCAGGCGAGTTCAATTAGAGGTCAGCACGCGGTTAATTTACGCCGACGGGAAACCCGTAGGCGTCCAGGGCATCGCGCGTGACATCAGCGACCGTAAGACATCCGAACAGGCTTTGTCCCAACAGGCCGAGCGGGCAGCGTTAATCAATCGTATCTCGCAGGCGGTTCGTCGCACCCTGGACGTGTCTGAAGTATTTCAGACGGCTGTTCACGAATTGGGTGAACACCTCGGAGTCGATCGTTGCTCGCTGTACATGAAAGATGAAAAAGCCGGGCGCGTAACCAACGCAGCGGAATTTCATGTGTCCGACATTGAACCCGCCGGAACAGATTTTGACCTGCCCCGAGTCAAGACCCTCACCGAATCGATGGAAAAGCACGGAGTGATGGCCTTTGATGACATCGCCGGAGACGAACGAAGTCGGGCGCTTTACGATGGAGTCGTCAAGCGAGATGTGAAATCGATCATGTACGTCGGCGTCACAGTAGGCACTGAATTGTTGGGAGCATTCGCGCTGTCGACGACAAAAGAGATACGCCATTGGAGCGAAGCGGACATCGAAGTTGCCAAGGCTGCGGCAGATCAAACCGGCATCGCAATTCGCCAGGCTCGTCTCTACCAGAAGGCCGAGACAACTTCGATGCGCGAGGCCCTGGTGAATAAACTCGGTAATGCGATTCGCGCGTCGCTGAGTTTAACGTCCGTGTTGAATACAGCAACCCGAGAATTAGGATCCGCTCTCAACGCTTCCGGCGTTGAAGTCCGTCTCTACAATCAAAACGGCGACCAGTCCGCCGCGCGCGGAAAATACGTTGCCGATGGCGCCCGGGATGTAAGCCAGTTCGATGCGCTTTACGATAACTTGTTGCGCGAGCAGTTCTTGAAATCGCAATCACCCGTCGTCATTCGCGATGCTCAGGCTTACGCCGAAGGTTCGGTGGAATTTGCCAAATGCGTTCGCGAACGCGCGATCGCTGCTGGAATTCGATCACAAATCGATTATCCCTTAACTGTAAGTGGAGAATTCCGCGCGGTTATTTCAATTCATCAGACCGACACTGTCCGTCGCTGGTTGGAAGATGAAATGCTTTTGGTAGAAGCAGTAGCTTCACAACTCGCGACTGGTATTGCGCAAGCAGAGCTCTTTGAAATGGTCGCGCGGGCAAAGAAGGAATGGGAATCGACCTTTGACGCGATGTCAGACGGCATTTTCATTTTTGATAAAGACGGCCTGCTGGTGCGCGTCAATCGCGCCGGTGCGGCGATGGATAATGCTCCGCCGGAATCGCTTCTCGGGAACAAGTGCTGCAACATCCTGCGCGCCAGCTCGGATGACGCGGCCTGCATCGTGGAAGAATCGTTGCGGCAGTCAAAGAGTATTAATGTCGAGATAACCCCGCAGCACTTGAATCGTCCCGTCCTGGTAACCGTTGAGCCGGTTTTGGACGAACGCAGTCAAACAATCGGCGCGGTCTGCACGGCGCGAGATCTTTCCGAGTTGCGAAAAGTCGAAGCCGTAGCGCGTGAACGGCAATCGTTGTTGAAGAACATCATGGAGAGCGCCCGCGAAGCCATCTATGCGCTGGACCAGGAGGGCCGATACAAATGGTGCAACCAGGCGCTGTTGGATATGACCGGCTATAAACTCGAAGAGATTATTGGCCATAGCTACCTTGAGCGCACCCACGAAGATGATCGGGACATGCGTCGCGAGAAATTTGCCGCAGCACTCAGTGGCGAACCGCTCAGTTTTGAATCGCGATATGTGGCGCGGGACGGTAGTGTGAGGTTTGCACTGGTGAACTCTGCTCCAATCATCGTTGACGGGCAAACTACCGGCGTCCTGGGTATCGCGCACGACATTACCGAACAAAAACAGGAACGCGATCGTGCAGCGCGCGCGGACAAGCTGCGTGCGTTGGGCCAGCTGGCCTCAGGTGTGGCCCATGATTTCAATAATTCGTTGGCTGCTATCCTGGGCCGGGCGCAATTAATCCTGCGACGGGTGCAGGATGAAGAACTGATTCGCAGTCTGGGAATTATCGTCACGGCTGCTGAGGACGCGGCCTCCACCGTTCGGCGTATTCAGACGTTTGCGCGCAAGTCCTCCCTCGGAGCAGAACAGGAATTGCTCGATCTGAGCAGTCTCTTGCGCGACGCGATCGAAATAACCCGCACGCGTTGGGAGAATGAAGCCCGCGCAGCCGGGTTGAACATCGACGTTACCCTGAGTGCGGAAGACGAGTCGTTCGCTCTCGGCAACGCTTCTGAGTTGCGCGAAGTTTTTGTGAACCTAATCGTCAACGCGGTGGATGCGATGCCGGAGGGTGGCAGTCTGAACATTTGCTGCCAGCGAGTTGGCAACCGATTGCGACTTCGATTCGCCGATACCGGCTCCGGTATGAAGGACGATGTGCGCGAGAAGATCTTTGAGCCTTTCTATACGACCAAGGGTGTGCATGGCACGGGTCTGGGGCTGGCCGTGAGTTACGGAATTATCGAACGTCATAACGGAATGATCACGGTTGAATCTGAACTTGGTAAGGGAACAACGTTCCATATCGATCTTCCCGTAGCTGAGAATTGCGTGGCAACCCACAGCGAAGCACAAACGATTGAACAGACTGAGTCACTGTCGATTCTGGTAATCGACGATGAGGAGTTTGTCAGAGAAACTCTCGGCGAGATGCTCGCCGATCTCAAACACCGCGTGGTGACTGTGGATAGTGGTCGCGCGGGCCTCGAAAGACTTAGCGCGCAGAAATTCGATGTCGTGTTTACGGATCTCGCAATGCCGGAGATGGACGGTTGGGAGACAGCGCGCGAAATTCGGGACCTTTTTCCGGGATTACCCGTGGTTCTGGTTACCGGTTATGGTGCGACGGCCCAGCCTCCCTCGGGAGAGCTTGATTTAGTGGCTGGAATTATTGGTAAGCCGTTTGATTTTGATCAGGTTACCGCCACTCTGGTCAGAGTTTGTGGTCGATCCGAAGACCTGACGGCGGAACCGGTCCTGGCAGTTTAGTAATTCCCGACTTCACGGAAATCCCAAATCCCCTTCAACGCCACCGTCCCAAATCAGTCGTTGTCCAAGCTGATTGTTTAGATGATTCAGATTTGCGGCTATTAATACTAAAGCTGACTGGAGAGCTTGTATTGAATCGTGTCCACGAGCAGTTTGAGTATCCTGACTACCGATCCCAATCAACTGAAACGGGCATTGAAATTCGGGGGAATCTGGTGAGGGTTGAGGCTTTCCGACGATTACGCTGATTGTCTTTCTCTGGTTCGTCTCATCGAAATAATACAAGCGACGTGTGGCTATTATTTCTTCGATGATCCGGACACTCATCGCGCGTTCCCATTTGGCTGATGCACCTTCCATTGCAATCTCCGCCGTTGTAAGAGAAACCACGCTCCATGTGTCCGAGTTAATCATCTCGCCGGTGCATGAATACGGGTGGGAATGATCCAGGCTTGCGATTCGGATTTGATCTCGCCCACGTCAATCCAACCGGACAAACGATTGATGACCATTGGCGCTGCATCCGAGGATTTGCGTTCGGAACGAGCAAAACCCTGAGTTGATTTGTGCATTGAAGTTGTCGTTGAGTTAGTCATGATCTTGTCCTTTCTTTCCTGGAAACTTTTTCTTAAGCGAACTTAGTTGACGCTCATCAAACCTGCGCTGGCGGTGAATCCGACGCCAAAGCCCACGACCATTGCCGGGCCATCCCATTCCTTCTTGTTGGCCAGCATGAAGCCGGTCGAAGCGCTGGAAAGATTTCCGTAATTCTCGAGCACGTCGTACGACTTGGAAACCCTGGTTGAGTCGGTGTCGATGTGGAGCTGCGAGCAAACGCCATCAAGAATCTTCTTGCTGCCGGTGTGAATCAGGCAATCGTCAACCTGGCTCATGTCAGAGACTGGCGACATTGGATTGTCCAGCACGTTGTTGACGGTGGTGACGGCGTAGTGAGCACCGCGGGCCGGCACTGCCGGACGCATGAAGTATTGCGGCTTGCCATTCAGTGCCGGGTGATCGCTGTGGCTCACCATCGTCAGCAGGTTCACATCTTCCGGCGAATCGTTGGTCAGGTGCGAGATTGGTCCGAACGCGGGCTTGCCGGCAACGTCCTGGCCGAGGAGCAACGCGACGGCGCCGTCGCCGAACAACATCGATTGAATCGCCAGGGTGGTTTCCGTGCGCTGTTGCGTGAACTCGGCATCGGTAAACTTGCTGCTCTTGCGCATGCGGGCGATTTCGCGGAAGCCCCAGTATTCGTCGCGAACCAAAGGAGCGACGAACGGCGTGTGCGCTTCAGACATCAGCACGATCGCCATTTTTCCGGGGTTCGCGGCCAGGTACCATTGCGCGACTTCGACTGACTTCAACATCACCGAGCAACCCTGCGACTGCATGCTGACCGTGCTCATCGAGCGAGGCAGCAAACCATGCGTGCGTCCCATCACTTCGGAAGCGAGGCAGGGCAGCATCTGGTCCGGGGTGTTGGTGGCTGCAACCAGCAAACCAATCTGCGACGGGTCGCCGCCCCATTCCTCGATGCACTTGCGGGTGGCGTTGACGCCGAGGTCGGTGGTCGAGCTGGTCATCATCGCCGGTGCGCCGCCTAAAAATTCGCCGTAGTTTTCCATCGCGGAGTAACGGTTCTCAACGCCGAGCGAGCAAATCGAGTTAATGAGCTCGGGGGAGAGCTTGTGCATCATCGACGCTACCAACTCGGTGGTGCTGACTTTGTTTTCGGGGGTTGCGGTGCTTGCTTGTACCAGGCTAATCATTTTCTTGCTCCTTAACGTCCTTCTAAGAACTGTCTGAATGACCAGTTACTTAACAATACTCGTGCCACTGATGGCCAAAGCCTCGACGAGCACACTTAACTTCAACTATTTATAAAGTTACGTTGGGTTATGTAGTGCAAAGAATGATGCCTAAGTGGTGATCAGAAAAGTGAGTACCGGATATCCATGCGTTACCGCGATATGTGATCTGCGTTCGGATTGGTGGGGCGTAACGCCGATTTCTTGAATATATGGCCGGAAAGTAGGCATGTCTGTGAGGAGTGGATACTGAATAACGGTTCCACGTGAACTGACAACCAAGTATCCACTGTTCACGCAGTATGCGGATCCGGGGCTTTGCACAAAAAGCCCTCGAATCGACCTCGCTTTTGTGCAGCCTCGCCAGACGCCGAGAAGCCTTAAGCACTTTTTGTGCAGACCGCCTTGCAAGAAATTTTACGTTGAACCACCGATGAAATGTTGCTAGAGTTCGCAGATGTTCGGTTATTTTCGCTTGCGCGACTTGGCAGGGTTGGCCGTTTCAATCGTGCGCGGCGTGTTCCAGTACGGACTCTTGCATTGGGGACAGTTCCGAGGTTCGATCTTCGGATCTTTCGGCTGCCAGTCGTAATGGCACCGCTCGCAGATAAAGAACCAAACTTTGCGCTGTTCTTTTGCCATGCAGGGGACTATATACCGAACAGGAGTATTCTGTCAAAGAATATACTTGACAAGTATATACCCTTCAGGTATACTCGCTCATGTTGGAGGATGAAAGACATGGACGCGAGAGAACAACGAGGACTTGAGATAGCAGACAACGCAAAGCTGGAACGAAGCGGCGACCGCTGGTTTGTCCCTTCTCAGCAAAGCAACAAAAGCGGTGATTATTACTACACCGTCAAGCCGGACGTATCGAACCCTAATTGCAACTGCCCCGACCACGAAATGCGCGGGGTCAAGTGCAAGCATATCTTTGCCGTCGAATACACCATCCGACGCGAATTCACTGACGACGGCGAAACCCAGACCGTAAAAGAAACCGTCACCGTCAAGAAAACTTACAAGCAGGAATGGACGGCCTACAATCAGGCGCAGACCCTGGAAAAGGATCAGTTTCAGGTCTTGTTGCGGGAACTGTGCAACGGCATCGGCGAACCATCGCAAAAGAATGGCCGTCCGCGTCTGCCGTTTGACGAAATGATTTTCGCGACCACGTTCAAGGTCTACTCGACCGTCTCACAACGCCGATTCATGAGCGATCTGCGTTCGGCTCACGCTAAGGGTTACATCTCCAAAGTTCCGCACTTCAATTCAATTTCCAACTACCTTGAGAGCGAAGTCTTGACGCCATACCTCAAGATGTTGATCGAGGAAAGCAGCTTGCCGTTACAGGCAATCGAATCAGACTTTGCGATTGATTCGTCCGGCTTCTCGACTTGCCGTTTTGTTCAGTGGGTGCAAGCCAAGCATCACGATCCCAAACTACTAACAGCGCGTGACTGGGTGAAAGTTCATCTAGTGTGCGGGGTCAAAACGAACGTTGTTACCGCCGTCGATATTTCGGATCGCTTTGCGGGTGACAGTCCGTTTTTCAAGCCGCTGGTTGATGCGACCGCCCAGAACTTCACGATGGCGCAAGTATCAGCGGACAAAGCGTACCTGTCCGCCGATAACCTGCAAACCGTTTTGGATCACAACGCAATGCCGTTTATCCCGTTCAAGTCGAACAGTGACCCGGCAAAGAAAAGTAAGAACACAACATGGCGTCGCATGTATCACTACTTTTGCTATAACCAAGAATACTTCATGCGCAGTTACCACAAGCGCAGCAATGTCGAGACAACCTTCTCGATGATCAAGGCGAAGTTTGGTGACGCTCTGCGGAGTAAAACCAAGACGGCGCAGATTAACGAAGCCCTCTGCAAAATTCTTGCCCACAATTTGTGCTGTTTGATCCAGTCCATTTTTGAACTGAATCTAAAGCCTGAGTTTTGGGCGTCCGATTTGGCGTGACAAACCTTTAGCGGTTGCGTATCCTATGGCTTCTTTCCGGCTTAATTGCCAAAAACCAAACCCGAAGCGGTCTAATTCAAGCGTATGAGTGAAGAACTGCTTCAGACTATCCCGCAGCAAATCGGTAAGTACACCTACTACCGACTAGGGGCAACTACCCTCGATCAGCTTAGAAATAACGGCATCATTCCGAAGCGGGACTATCAGAAGCTTAAAGCAAAAAAGCCCGATGGCCTCGTGCTTTATCACGGGGACATCAAAGCCGTGGTCGAGTACAAGCAACCGAAAGACCTAGCGTCAGAGAAACAGATAGACAAAGCCATCAAGCAAGAAATCGATGTCGCCAAGGCTCTCTGCAAAATCCTGATTGTAACTGACGGCTCGCAAACGTTCTGGATAAATGCGCTGAATGGTGAGCGCGTCATGGACGCTAAAGGCCACGCGGTCTCTACGGTATTCCATCCCTTTGCCGTTAAGAACACTGCGAACCTGGAATATTTGTTAGATGAAATCGGCGCTTCCCTGACTCGGAAAAATTCGACTATCAGAAGCGCAAAGCTAATTGATCCTACGCCGCTCGCTTCTCGATTGTGGCAAACGATCTGGGTAGCGACGGGGAAGTCGCCCGTCAAGTGCCTTTACAACGTTGTCGAGCTTTTCATATTTAAGTTTCTGAGTGATCTCCAAGTGTTAGGTGAGGATTATGCCTTTAATCGGATTTACAAAATGGCACTGGATAATCCAGAGGAAGCCCTTGAGTATTATGCGAAAAACACCCGATCAAGAATCTACCGATTGTTCCCGCAAGGTAAAGACGGAACTACGATCATAAACGGAACTATCTTCGTCACCGAGACCGGCGAACCTAACCTCTCGCAGTCAATTCTCTTTTTCCGTTCGCTGGATCATCTGCGCAAGTACACCGAGGAATTCGGAAGTCTTACCAAAATCAACAAACAGTTTAAGACAAAACTCTACGAGAGCTTTCTCCAGCAAGAGGTCGAAGCGTTAGGACAATACTTCACGCCCCGAAAGATAATCCAATCGGTTATTAGAATGGCAGGGCTAGATAGTCCGTCGTTTCAGTTCGCCGGGAAACGGATCGCAGATCCGTTCTGTGGTCTAGGCGGTTTCCCGATGGAACTGCTGAACATGAACGAGACGATGCGCATGTGCTACACGCCAAGCAGTGAGTGCATCATCACGACGCCCTTTGTCATTCATGGGTTTGATAAAGGCTTTGAGCGAGACGACGAAAGAACCATTATTCTCGCTAAAGCCAACATGTTGATCTATCTCGCCGAACTGTTGTTCGCGCATCCGCAATGCTCAAAGGAATTCGCCGAAGTCTTTAACGATACGTTCACCTTGTTTCAAGATAATCTGGGAACCTTCGGCCATATCATCAAAGAAGAATCAGAGAAGTATGATTTTATTTTGAGTAACCCGCCGTATGTCACGAGTGGATCGAGCATCATCAAAGAGGAAATCCAAAAGACGCCACGCACAACAAAGGAATATCCAATTAACGCACTCGGCCTTGAAGGGCTATCGTTGGAATGGATCGTCAAGTCGCTACGACAGGGCGGTAAGGCGTTCATTATTATTCCAGATGGCCTACTTGGCAGAGTAGGCGGCAAAAAACTCAGGGACTACATTCTTCGCGAGTGTTATCTGGACGCAATCGTGTCGCTGCCAGATCGAACGTTCTTTGCTAATTTTGAGCACACTTACATCTTAGCAATCACCAAGAAGCATCAAGCCGAAGACGTACAGACCGATCCGGTCTTCACTTACCTAGTGTCGAATATTGGCGAACGCCTCACTAGCGTTAAGCGTGAAGAAATAAACGAGGATGATCTACCAGAAATGGAAGGACTGTTTAGAATCTTCACGTCCAAAGGTGCGAGCAAAGAGCTAATTGAGAAGCAGTCGGGGCGCTGTAAGATTCAGGACGTTGAACGATTCAGATCAACATCTCACTGGGTTGTAGATCGCTGGTGGTCCCGAAATGAACGCATCGCTCTAGGTGCAGAAGAATCGGTAACTTCGGCCAGTAGAAATGAAATAGAGTCCCTGGTCAGAGAGTTCAATGCGGCTTTGACAGAATACGACCAGTTTATTTCTACAGACGCACTAGCGGCTGTTCCGAATACCGCAGAAGTCGTGTTGGGAAACACGTCTCTATTTAATCTTTTCATCGGGCCAAGAGTCCTTAAGAAAAACGCGGGCAAGGCTGTAGGCGACATTCCGGTTTACAGTGCCAACGTTTTTGCTCCAATGGGTTTTGCCGAAAAAAGTAACATTGAGGATTTTAGCCATCCGTGTATTCGTTGGGGCATTGACGGGAATTTTGACTTTAACTTGGTGGCCGCTGGAGAAATTTTTGCTACCACGGATCACTGTGGCGTTATTCAAATCCTCGAACCAACCATCATGCCGGAGTACCTACTCTATGCGCTGAATCTTCGCCGCATGGAGGAAAGTTTTGATCGGTCTTTTCGGGCCTCGCTAACTAACATGCGTCAATTCACCATAACAATACCGGTAGACAGAAACGGGAAGTTTGATGTTGAGGCCCAAACGCTAATCGCCGCTCAGTTCACCGGAGCGCGTGAGAAGAAAGAACGTCTAGCGACGATTAAGGAAAAGCTGGACAGCATCTTCGACGGCTATCTCACCTCAAAGCATCTCAGCTAGAGAGATAAAGCAAACACTCTCGCCAGCTTCGTTGTCCCGCCGTTACTTTCTCAATTGAGAATGATCTATGAGGTGATGCCTGCGCTTCTTAGCTTTTGATCTTATCTCAATCAAATCCCTGTGACGGGTATTCAGCATTGAGATCAAACTCTGGTGATGCTTGAAACCTAACAGACGTGATGCTTTGCTGACAGAGCCATTTGTTTCCGTGAGGGCCAGCTTTATCAGGTAAGACTCATACTGAGTAACCGCGCGTCTAAATGAGAATTCTTTCCATTTAGGTGGCATTGAAAACAGCATCCGAAAAGCAACTAAAGTCGCCCGCCTGAGAATTCCTATATCTTCGGTTGTTTCTACAAGTAAGTTTGCGTGAATAAGGGCATCTCGTCGCTCATCGTTCGTTAGCGTTTCGCCCAAGTGTTCGATAAGAGTCAATGCGGCCAGTCCCGCGTTTTCAGAATCGCCAGATTGTTCAGCGATACTGATCGCCCGTTCGAGGGCCGTGCGCGCTTGCTTTGAACGATGTAGCTGCGTCAACGCGATCCCGTGAGTGATTAGGGCTTCAGCCAGGAATGTTGACTCCTCGCCCTTTTCGAGTGTTAGTACCGCAGAGTGTGCAGTCTTTTCCGCTTGTACAAGGCGTCCCTCAGCAAGCAATACGCGCGCACGAGTTTCGTCTACTTGGGCCAGGTGAACGTTATCCTTGCGCCGGGTCATAAGCATCTGAGCGCGATCTAGATGCTCATGCGCATTCTCAAACTTGCGGATCGTGCTAAACAGGAGTCCCAAATTGTTTTCAACGCAAGCCTGATAGACTTCATGGCCTGCTTGCTCAAAATGGAAACTTGCGGCTGCGTACTCGATTAGAGCTAGATCGACGTAATCATTCCGACGCTCAACTGAGCTAAGCTGATTTAGAACGTTCGCAAAGCTATCGTGATAATGCCCGGCCAATAGATGATCGTTTAGATCGTCAATCAGCGGACCAACCTGCTTATAGATACGCAATGCCTCACTCAGCCTACCTGATGATCGTTCGGCTTCAGCCAGACGCAGCAAAGTAGTTGCTCTCTGTTCTTGATCGCTTTGCTCAAATTCCTCTAATGCCTCTTTCAGTATGACGCGGGCTTCATCGTGTGCGCCTGCGCGCCAATAACAGAGCGCAAGATCGCTACGGGCCTCGGCAACATTCTTTTGCCTACCTAATTGTTCAAAGATTCTGACGCTCTCGCTTATCAAGTCTTTGGCCGCTTCCTGCGAACCCTCAATTTGCCTAATGCTCCCGATCCATCCTGTGAGGCTCCCGACTCGCAAGAGAACGTGAGCTTGAGATTCATCGTCTAGCCTCTCAAGGTTGGGCCGCTCGCCTACACCTAGCCAGAAACCCGCCAGGGCCTCACTCGCTGCGTTGTAATCGCCCGCCTGTTCCTGAAGTTTGGCAAGGCGACAACGGAGAAGTGTGCGCTCGCTCAGGGAAAGACCAGGAGTATCCAGTTCGTGTAAGAGTTCGTTAGCTAAGTGCATGTGAGGGCATCCTTTCGCTGACTTTGTAAATGATTTTGATTTGAAGTATTAAGATGCGATCTTCAATTCCGACCCCCATTTTCAGGAGAAAACTCATGAGAAGACTTCGAGAAATCGGTATAGCTGTCGTATTGGCGTTCGCGCTTGGCACCCCTGCGGTTGCGGGGATCATCCCGACCGTGCCCGAAGCGCCGTCAAGCAGTCTGGCGACGAGCGTCGCCGTTATTTTGCTTCAAATCATAGTGCCTTAACTCAGGGCCGCTAGTCTGGCTATTGAGCCGTGCTTGCGCGGCCTAGTAGAGGTGTGTCCGAGCGCGGGAATTAAACCGCTACTCCGACACGAAAGGCAAGTGATTTTTCTGGATTTGTCGATTTGGGCAGGCTTAAATACACGTCTTACTCCGAATTGCAAATTTCTTTACTTGATCGGCCTGTTAGGATCGTTGCATGGAAAGCCAAGATGCTCTAAGGGGCGCACTTGCCCGCTTACCTGACGGGCAATTAGTCAGAATTGAAGAAGTACACCCAGACGGTTATGCGACCGTGCGCCGGGCCGAAGGCGAGCGTGAGGGAACGATGGCTGTTTGTGAGGTCTCGAAACTTGAGCCAGCAGATCAGGCCGTGAGCACGTGATCAACTGCCTTGATGAACAGGCAGAAGCCAGCAACAACCGCCACGGCGCTAATAGCCGCCCAAACATCCTTTGTGCCTTGTGATAGCTCAGGTTTGGCGCGTTGGGCATCTGCGTAGTCAGCAAGTGCAATGCAGCTTGGGCAAGCAAACTCGGACAGGCCACGAACAACCTGAGCGAGATCGACATAATGGATGGTCCCACAAGACCGACATTGAGCAAGATATTCCATAACCTAAAATCTCCCCTTAATTGGGTTCAGTATCCGCTCGCTTCCCAGAGCCGTCAATAACTTTTTGCCCTCGAACCCGGATTAAGCACTTTTTGTGCAGGTCACGATGTCCCATGATGCCCCGCTATTCTTTTTGTGCAGTTTGGACTTTCTGTGCAAAGCCCGGATCCGGGGCTTTGCCTAAAAAGTCGGGTTCCGGGGCGACTTTTTAGGCAGGCTGAAGACTTTTTAGGCAAATGTCTTTCGGAGCAACTCGCTGCTGACCTACCAAACCTAGAACGCAATCGCCCAGTGGCAAAGTCCATAGCCCCTAGATGGAACTACGTTTCGGCCAGGCAGTTGGCTAATTCTGTATTGCTGATCAATTCCACGGCACGGCGAAATCAGGATTCTCGTCCACAACGGCATTCGCCCGCCCCCAAGGGCGATTATTGTTCGAAAATGCACATCGACTCATAATTTCTCTCTTGTACGAAGAAATCTTGCCAAGTTGAATCCGATCAAGGATCTCACTTCCTCTTCGGAACAACCCAAACGTTGCGCAAGTTCTGCGAACACGGCAGCGTTTTCTAGCCCAAGCCGCTCGTTCTGAAGGCTTTTCTTTTCATTATCCAAACTACGACTGCGACGATTTAGAAAGAACAGGAGCAGTTCCTTTATATGGCCAACGACTTCGCCCAACCCCGCACAGTCCTTACCTATCGAAAATTGGTTACGGCTAAGTTCTTCGCTCATACATCATCTCAGTCGGCGCGTCCTCCGGGCCTACAGTAATAGTAGGGATTAGTAAGAATCGCGCAATAGGCCTGCCCTGCCGCCGCGTTCATCATTCGCAATGGCATTCGCTAGCGGGAGATTGCCAAAATTCCACGTGCGGGGGAAGTTGTGTTTGAGCTTCCAAACACTACGTCCTTAACCACGCTCTTAGAGTGTTGCATACCCACGCCTCTTAGGTTTTTCACCTGGCGTTTCTTCCAAAAACGAAAAAGCCCGCCGATCCTTTCGGAATCAGCGGGCTTCATTCGAGCCTCGTAATATTGTTATTCTGGCCCTCATTCCGGGCGCTTCGGCTCGGCCGTGATTCCTCTATGATCTCACGGGCTGCTCAGAGCCGCTATTGTTAAAGAGCGCCTTGGCCCGCTCAGGGGCGCTTCTCATGTTCGCAGTCTACGTCATCTCCTATTTCACGTTCAACAATTATTCGTTTGCCATCGCCTCGAGCTTCTCAGGCTTGAGGACTGAAAACGAGCCTTAGGCAAACTTCCGGACTAAATCCATCCCACGATCCAAACCCATTTCGGTACTAACAAGAGAAACAGAATTTCGTATGACACCTGGCGGTTGTTCCAGCAGATCATGCCAATCAATAAACCCGACCTTCACGGCCTAACAATGCGTGAAGCGGGCCTAATGATTAGGCCAAGGCCTCAAAGAATTCTTTGAGCAACAGCATTAACTCTTGCCGCCGAACGCTGACCGAAGCGATCTAATGCGCCTCATTAATGAGGCGAGTGCCATGGAAGAGGAAGTGAGATTGTTTGCGTCCCATCACTTGATGAGATCGTCCCAATGAGCGACTAAGCCACAGAATGCAGAGAGCTCTGTCTTAACAGTGCCGTCTGGTTGTTTGATCCAGAGCGACGTATCGAAGGCCCGCGTCGAGCGCGCAGGAACCTGTTTAATAAAGAAGGTGTCGCCACCAAGCAGTTTTCCGCTTCCGGATCGGAACAAGATTGTGCCCATTAGATCCGCGTCGCGGCTATAAGGATTGAAGACCTCTGCCGTCAGCCGACAATTAAAGGAATTGCATCGAAGAAGCGGTTTTCGAAATTCGAACCGCTGTGAATAATCGGCTGGCCGGGTCTCAGTCGGTTCAAAGCCTCCGCCAGTGACCTCGAATGTGACTGAGTCAGGTTTCTCGCCTGGGTCTAAGTCATCTCCGTAGGCAAGTTGGCCACCCGGCGGTATCTCTGGAAAGTTTTTGTCTTTTACCGCCAATATTTGCCCCTCTCGTGACTTAGCGGTAATACGAATTTCTGGTCGGCGCGCAAATAACGTTTCATTTGGGTTTTTCATGACAACAATCCACCACAACTTTCCACGCGAATAGCCGGCATCCATATTGTAAGCGCTCTCCGTTATGATAATTGGTTGTGCGGTCGCTTGTACCTGCGCTTGTGCTAATGATGCTCGCGCAAGTACAAGGCACATGCAGACAGCAAGCTTAAGGAATCTTGAACTCATCGATCGCAATGTATCGAGCTTGAGCATTAAACGAAGGCTCCAAGGCGCGAAGTGCATAAACCAGCGAAGCGCGTCACGGCTGACACTATCAAATGCCACGGTCGTCATTAGCTTTATAATCCGCGGCGTTAGCCTCTATGAACTCGAGCAATTCCGGGTGGGGACTAAACCATTCACCGCCTAAGCAGTGCGTGCTAAATCTATGGTGAAGCTCTTTTTCGAGATTGCCGTCGCCGTACATAACCGCTTTTATTCGAAGGATCTCCGGGTGCCGCGCGATTTGTAGAGCCTTACGACGTTGCTCAGCCTGCATTAGCGATCCGGAATATCCAATTTTTATCGCACCGGATAGGTTGCCCTGGATGAAGTACACCACAGAGCGTTTTTCAGATGTTTGGACGAATCCCCAAAGATGCAACTGCTCATTGACGAGAACGACTAACTGGGACGGAATCAAAGTCCGATCAGCAAATTCACTTAATTGAGTTGTCACGCGATCGTAGTATTGATCTAAGTGTGTTTGCCACCTGGATTCAGAATCTCGGCACTTGATGTGAACGATTTCGAACCCACCACAATCACGCCAGCTAACAATTCCATCACGCAGGTCGCTAATCTCGCATTCACAGCTCTCGCACCAGGCTCGCTTTTTCAACCGCTCGGGATATTTGTCCGCATATTCCAGCCAAGCCTTAGCTGTACTGCTTATTAAGGAATCACACGCGAATGTTTCTTCCAGAAAATTGTGAATGTCCTGATAATGATCCACTTCCTTTGGGAATCCGTCGTCCGCCATAATTTCTTTCGCAACGTCCCCAACTGGATCATCTCTATCGCAACTTGCAACAAGCCATTGGTAAAATGTTGAGCCGCACGCAAGTCGTCTGATTCTTGCATTTCGATCTTCGACCTCCTTAAGTACCATCTGGGCGGCTATCTTATGGTACTGATCATCGTTGGGCATGACGATAATTAGCTCACCTTTGATCTCGCGCTGGGCAAACTCCGTTCTAGGCCCAGAATTGATGTCGCTCCAATCGACCGCCCGCTCCAATTTCTGTCCGCGATATCCATGGCTACGTGCGATTCGTTGTTTCTCGGCAGCTCGAACCTGTTTTGCTAGTTTTTGACCCAGAAATGTGCGATCAGGCAAGTGATTGCCTTCTGCTACGCGGTGCGTGTCCAGCATCCACTGATAAAGGGAACTAAACACACTTACGTCTTCGGGGAGACCATCGAACCAATTGTCAGGCAAGGAAAATGATTGAGCATTAGGGACTGCTGCAAGAATTTGCTCTGGATTAATTTGACGCATTTCTATAGTCCAACGGACTCGTTAATTATGTCGCGGACAACCCTTGCAACCAAATAAAAACTGAAAGCTCTCGTTCAGCTTCTCAGTCGGTCGTCTTGCGATGGTTCCGATGAAAAATGGCGTCAGAGTCCTTCGGTAGAAACAACTTTGTTCTGACGTATGAAGTAAAACGTGTTCTTCAGAATGTAACCGCCAAACGCATTCTTCGCCCGTAACTTCAGCCTCACAACCCAGAACGGCTCTCCTTTAAAATCCAGCTTCGTGACCGGCGACCATTCAACAAACTCACTACTGTCATAATCATTCAAATTATTCTTAAGGTATTCGACCACTGGATCGACTCGCCCATCGTATGCGCTGTTGGTCAGCTTCGGTCCCAAGACAAGGATTTCCGCTGTAATTCGCGCCGCTTTCTCAACCAGCTTCTTAATGAGTGCTTGCGCTGGTCCATATTCTTTGGCGTCTTTCGGTATTGCGCGTAGCGGGCCAATGACAGCATCGAACGCTTTCAAGTCATCCTCAACGTATTCTTCCTTATTCATTGAGAGCAAGGATTGACCACGTTGTTGAAGGTCCGCGAAGCTAGGTTGAGGCGTTGCGGTTGGCGCGGCTACTGGGCTCGTTTTCGCGTTACTCGCATTCCCTGAGTTGGAAGAGGTTTGTGTCGCAGTCTTATCGCTTAACTTACCAATAATTCCACACAGGCCGCACGCGCCAAAGACCGCGACCAAAACGCTAACAGTGATCCACAATGCCTTCGTGTTATTGGCTGCCGTGGGAGGAGTTGGAGTAGGCGGCGCCTGCTGCACAAGCCGCGACCCACAGCGGAAACAAAAACTCGCGTCTGGAACATTTGCGGTCCCACATCGCGGACATTGTGAGGATTGAGTAGTCATGCTTCAGTGATACTCACGATTCTCGCCAATTTATCTGCGACATAATCCTAGTCTGATGGTGAAGCCAAATATCGGCTCACGGACAATAAACCGGAAAACAACAGGGCGGCGAGCAAGGAACCTTGGAATATAGTAACGGTACTTTTCCAAAAACTTAAGGCCCTGCCGGCGCGAACCGACAGAGCCTTTGAAAACCAAAACGCGATTGCTCACGCTCGGTCTCCGTTAAATACCATTGTGAGCCAATCGCCCAAAGAAAGGCAAGACTCACATGGAAGGATTGACACCAAGAGAACTCAAGGCACTCGAAATAGCAGCTAAGGCAAAACTTCAGCGAAGCGACGACGGCTTCAGATGGTTTGTACCATCCCAAACCAGAGGAAAAGGAGGCGACTACTACTATACTGTCAAACCTGATCCGCTAGACCCACAGTGTAGTTGTCCTGACTTTGAAGCGCGCAAACTGCGATGCAAGCACATCTTCGCTGTCGAATACACGATTCAGCGGGAGCAAACCAGTGATGGTCAAACTACCATCACCGAAACTCTGAAGATCAGCCAGAAAACCTACTCACAGGATTGGCCGGCTTACAACAAAGCTCAAACGGAAGAAAAAGATATCTTCCAAAGGTTGTTACATAATCTCTGCGAAGGCATTGGCGAACCTTCCCAAGTTATGGGAAGACCACGATTGTCGCTACCGGACATGATCTTTAGCGCAGCGTTCAAAGTGTATTCAACCGTCTCGGCCCGACGCTTCATGTGTGATTTGAGGGAAGCTCATGGAAAGGGCTACATCTCGAAACTCCCTTGCTACAACTCGATCTTCAGATATTTTGAAGACGAAATCCTGACGCCTCATCTAGAAATTCTCATCGAGGAAAGTTCTTTACCATTGCAAATTCTTGAATCGTCCTTCGCCGTGGACTCATCCGGGTTTTCAACTTCGAAATTCGTTCAATGGGTTCAGGCCAAGCATCACAATCCCAAACTCCTGGAAGCGCGCGATTGGGTGAAAGTCCATTTGATGTGTGGCGTGAAAACGAATGTCGTCACCGCTGTTCAGATTACAGACCGTTTCGCCGGCGACTCTCCGCTATTCAAGCCATTGGTGGAGGCAACGGGACGAAACTTTACAATGGCCGCAGTGTCGGCCGATAAAGCATATTTATCGGTTGATAATCTGCAAACCGTTCTGGATCACAATGCCATGCCTTACATCCCCTTCAAAGCGAATAGTGACCCAGCTAAGAAGAGCCCAAACCCCACGTGGCGCCGAATGTATTATTACTTCGCCTACAATCAGCAACATTTCATGGATCGTTACCACCAGCGGAGTAACGTCGAGTCAACCTTCAGCATGATCAAAGCGAAGTTCGGTGACTCGCTTCGAAGCAAAACCAAAACGGCCCAGGTGAATGAAGCACTTTGCAAGATTCTCTGTCACAATTTGTGCTGCCTCATCCAAAGCATGTTTGAGTTCCAGATTAAGCCAGAATTTTGGCAGGAATAATCGCCCGCAGGCGCTACACAATAGTGTTCGCGGTATTGATTTAGCCGCAATGCGCTTGAATTCACCCGTGAACTCAGGTCAGCTTAGGTACTACTGACTTGAAACCACCGCAATAGCACGCTTCGGAACGTCGAATGTAGCGCATAGTCGGCGCAGTTCATTTTCCGTGTAGACAGAAGGGGAAAGATGACCATTTACACAAAACTCTCTACACCCTCTGTAATTTTCATAATCCATGGCGAAGCGCCAGCTTCATGTCTAGCTGACCACGTTCTTGTTATTACGTTTGCAAGTTATCCCATCTGTTTCAAAACAGAGTTCGATAACTCTAGAGGGCATTTCTGTTAGAGACCAGGAAACATCTTTTCAAATAATAATGCGTGGTCGAACGAGGAGGACTCGACGCTGTACAGCATCTCGCCTTTGGTCCAAAAAATGACTCTCTGCCGTGGCAGTTCCTTGTCGAAGGAGACGACAATTCTTCTTCCACTCGCTTCGTTTTGGCTATTTCTCAAAGTTCTAGTATCAAAAACCTCAAGTGCCGTTTTTGCGGTTTCACTCAAGGCCCTTTCAGCGTTCTTGGACGAGCCGCAATACACCCTTCTTAAGAAGATAGGCACTCCATCATTAGCTTCCCAGGTTTCCGACGAAAATCTGAAGTGTTCCTTAGTTAAGCCGTAAAGCGCACTTTTCGATTCAAAACGATTACCGTTGAGATCTACATTTGAGGCACCGCTTGAGTTTTGATTGCTCAGCCTTTGCTTAGTCTGAGTCGGCTTAGCGCTACCCCACATCATGAGGCACAGAATGCTGGAAATACCGATTAACGCGATTGTCTTTAGTGATCTCATTTCCAAAGCTGACAACCATCTAATTCAATCCAAATCATCCTGGCAGCTTCGCCCTGTCGCCGGTTTGTTCGCATCCGGTCTGCATTAAGAACACTGTGAACAGTACCTTCACCTCAGCTTGAGCGAAGCGAAGATCGCTTCTCAGTTATCAATCCAAACAAGGCGCTCAGGAGAGTCCTTCCGTTGGCGTATCTATGATCCCAGAACAGTCTGAGCCATCACGATCAGTCGTTCCAACGGACGCCGAAATCTGTCGTGGACAACATTCGCGAAGACACGCCACACCGGAGTTCCATCTTGCCTTGACCATTAGTCGAGATACTAACGTTTTCTATTATGCAGCTTCGATCTGAGTTCAAGCTCGGCATTTGGGTCACGTCCCAAATCGACCAGTTTTTTGCAGCATCAGTTGTTACCGCAAATTTCTTATTCTTGAATACATATCCGATCTTTTCGCCGCCGATTCCTATGTTTTTCTCGGCAATTGGCTCTGGGTCATCGGAAGCAACAACCAGGAACTTCTTCCAGTCTGGGGCGGCGACGTTCTTCGCCTCAAAGACATAATTCGCCCCACCTAGTACTTGTCCGAACGATCGCTTCTCTCTATGTCCTGTAATCCTCACGCTGAAAGTACTGGCGTCTCTTTGCTGCCTAGTAAAGACATCGTCGGTTTGACCTGCGGATTGACAACTAGTCAACGCCGCAATTCCTAAGAGCAAGATGAGATTGTTTCGTTCGCGCATCTTCACTGGCTGCACGCGAATTCGAATCACGTCCGCCAAGCCTCTATGGTCTGGGTTATCAGGAGTCTTTCTCCAGCTTAACGAAACTAGAGACCGGGAAAAATCTTTTCGAATAACAATGCATGCGCGAACGAGGCGAACTGCACGCTGTACAACATCTCGCCCTTAGTCCACAAAATGAGTCGTTGGTGACGCGGTTCCTTGTCGAAGGTTGCGACAATTCTTCTTCCGGTTGTTTTGGATTGGTCGCCTTACATCTCGTCCTTCGAGAGTACGACCCACCGATCCGGCGGCGTAATCCGCACCTGTCATCTCTACGGCGAAGTTTGAGCAACGTCCCCGCAAAGGAAAGCTGAAAGCCAGCGACTCCGATCAGGTTTCAATTCGCCGGACTTGGTGTCGATAGTATCGAGCGACACTTCGATAAAACGCTTCACGCAGGGATCGGCTTCGTGCGGTAGGGCTCGCTGAAACGCGCGACGGACCGAAGGTCCCCCTATCCAAGCGAGGCAGTACACGGCAGCTTGTCGCACGTGACTATCTGGGTCCGTTAGCTTCGTTCGAAGCTTCGGAATCGCCAACTTCCCCATCCTAATTATTCCGTCAAGTGCCGGCTGGTGAACCATTGTTATGCTCCACTCGCCATCGCTCATCGTTATATGTGAGATCAACAAATCAAGCGCTTGTCTCGCCTTCAGATCACCGAGGAGGACTGCACCTTCTCGCCATATTAGGTTGCTCTCGTGATCCTTGGTGATATCCAGATTCGGCTTATCCATCGCTTTCATTACAGCAGAGATGACTTGTTGGCGACACCTCTCGGAACGTTTTGAAAAGTTGCGCAATTGCCTTCCGGCATTCTGTGCCTCGTCATAATCTTTAGACAATGAAAGAACCGCGTTCGACAAAGCGCGGTCTGATAGACATGAACGGCTTCCCGTAGATCCGTTTCCTTGCACGCTTTTGGCGCTTACAGAATTGTTGAGAGCGACCACGGCGAAGATCGTCAACCAAAGGAGTATATTTAGCGTTCGGTGCATGGTTATTTCCCTATTTATACATTTCAGGACCCCAGCCGGGGTTGATCTGGTGCCCGTTATAGACTTGGAACGTCATATGGAATCCAAGCTCACAGTGTTGTCGCCCTTTATCAGCCTCGTTATAAGCTCTAATAGGAAAATTTTGCGCGGTGGAATACTCCTGGATGCCCGGCAACGGCTCTACCAGATTAACGCATTCGCAATACGGAAAGCCGGAGCGTTGCCCCTGGTGGTACCAGGTACAATTCAATAATAAGTTTCTCGCGATCACTAGCATTAACAATCTCTATCCGACCTGGATCGATATGACGCACGTTAACTAAGTATTGTTTTGCCCGTTTGGCGCGAGCCGTCGCTTCATCTTGGCGTCCTCGTCTGGCGCGATGGACAAGGATGTACGCTCGAGCCGACGCGTAATTAACGGATGAGTAGCGAACAATTTGCTGAGCAAAGTTATCCAGAATTCTCTTCTCGGAGGCAAATGAAATATTGGAATACTGAGCAAACCTAACTGTCTCGTTCAACCGATTCGACGGCTCTGGACATCGGAGAGCCTTGTCAGCTGCTGACGGAGAATACTTAACGAGCCCCACTTTCCCACTCCCTTCGTCAACGCTGTACTCAATTCCATCCTCCTCGTTCCTGTAGTACACGATCTGCGGACGGTGCTTATCCTGAGTTTTCGCATACTTCTCTGGATTTAGTTTCAAATCCGCAATGCTTAACTGATTCAACATTGGAGTCACCCAAATGTTGATTACGATATCGCGAGGCACGTTCCAAGGACTGAATTCCACGTTGCATGGTCCTTTTGAAAACTGAATGGATACTCGTTCCGCGGCGGAGTCATAGAATACAGTGTCCGCGCGATCGGTAGTCGGCGGTCCAAGCAGTCTTTCGACGTCAGATCTCGTCGAGTGAAGCGGAATAATTCCATGCCAGTCTTTCGCTTGCGCGGCACCCGCCGCGAGCAAAACTAGAATTAAGTTAAGGATGATTCGGTTCATGGCATTGTTGGGAAGCAGGCGTTCTTAAGCGCTTGGTTCCAGTAATCACTCCAATCATTGTAAGGTTTCCCATCTCGCATACCCGTCGGGAAAGGCAACGGTTGTCCTTTTGAGTCCTTAGGGACGATTCCGAGCCTCACAAGATCCCGATCTAGTTGGTCATCCGAACCGGGTCCCTGGAGGCCATGGATTAACTCATGCATTAGGGCCTCTGCGTCCGCTGCGACATTCAGGTGCGGGGATATCCTCGGGCCGATCCGTATTTTATTACCAATTTGTATTCCACCGTACTGAGTACTCGAACTCCAGAAGAGCCCACCATCCTCTGAATTGAAAATGTAATCGGCAAACGCCGGAAGCTCTTCTTGCGAATCAATATGTTGGCCTGAGTTATAAGTAACCAGAGTATCGATAAAGCTCCTACATTTTTCCGATTTCAGTGCTTTTACCATTTCTGTCCGTAGAGCAAGGTATTCCTTGGTGGTCAATCGAGGCCCCCAAGGGTTCTGCGTATCGCTTGGTAGCACGATCATCATGCCCTCGCTTCCGAACCCTCCGCTAAGTATGTCGGTTGGAATTGGGTCGCGCGGCGCGGTAACCGTTACCGTCCAAACCTGCGGCAGCGGAACTAGCGGTGTGATTGCTAGTCCAGTCGGATCTCTCTGATTGACAGGATCATTCTTTGTGTAGGCATACCGATTGAGGCTTTGCGGATCAGTGAAGTTGTAACTGCCGCCATAAGGATCAGGCTGAGCAAAGCGCCCTCCCACTAAGTACCTGCGCGCCATCGCATCCTGCTGGCCGTTACCATCTCTGATATAGCTGGTGAAGCTCTGCGGTTGAAACGCCGAGTTTGATGACCGAGACGTGTCCGCTCCCCATGGATCAAGTTCAACCATCGAGACTACGTTGCCATTGATGTCCGTGACCCGCTTGCTCTTGGTAATCGGATCCTCATGGTTCCAGAAGACTCCACCTTGTTGCACAGCCAGTAGATCGTTTCCGGCATAGACGTATCCGCGACTCCAGCCGCCGTTCTCATTGATCTCACAGACCACTGCGCCACCTAACACTGTCGAACGCAGATAATAGGTGATGGCGTTATTCTCGTACTTGAGGCCGCGCAAACCATCACCGTCGTAAACCTGTTGCATTTCATAGCCACCGCCTCCGGTCACGAAAGTCTGCCGGCCGGTCCCGTCGTAGTAATAGGAATAGACCCCGTCGTTACCGAGGTTCCCGGCGGCGTCGTAACCAAATCCATCGCGTTGGTTCTTGCCGTTCGAGTAGCCAAACGTCAGTGTCGTATCGCCGCCATAAGGCGCTCCGCCTTGCACCTCGCCACCCCAACCCAGACGGAAGGTCATGTTTCCGAATTTGTCATAGTCGTACCAATGCGAATAAGGACCATCGGAATTGCCCCAGGGCGTGCCATCGATGCCGAAAGCCGCGCGAGCCTCCGCGCCTGAATGCGCGAACACCAGCGCGCCAACTTGATCGAATTCATAACTTCGATCCAACGTGGAGTCATATACGTTACGCGCATAGTTCACTCGATCTGAATGATCGAGGTAACTGTAGTTATAGCTGAGCACGCTCGACACGTTCCAACTCGTCGGCCGCATGCGATTATCGTAACTCGTCGAGAGCGAACGGCCATCGCGAAAATTTGCTGCTTTCACCGCGCCGAACGCACGATAGGTGATGTCGCTGGCATAAGTGTCGACGTCCGCATAGCCCGATCCGGTCACACTGTGCAAGCGTCCGTTGTTGTCATAGTTGTAGCCGACTTGCACACTGCCAAACTGAGATGGCCCAGTAATACCAGTCAACTCATTAGCAAAGTTGTAGCTGTAGGACAGTCGATAAGTGTGGACACCCAAACTCTTTTCTTCCCAATCCATCCGCGATAACGCATCGTAGTGATAGGTTGACGTTCCCAGCCCATCCGACATTGAAGTGCGATTCCCCACCGCGTCATATCCGAATAAAACTGTCGGAAAGGTCACAGTGGTATTCCCGGTCGGATCGCCTGCATAATAATTGATGCTCGTTACCAGATGACGGTTGTTGTTGTAGCCGTAGTTCGCGGTGTCCTGGCGCGCGTCAGTGACCGACAACAACGTGTCATCGGGATTGTACTCATAAGTTGTCGCGCCTTGTTCAGGCGTGGTGCGAATGTGCAAGCGTCCATATCCGTCGTATTCGAATGAGCGGACCTGCCCTTCATGCGTGATGTTCTTGAGTTGGTCAAGGGCGTTGTACTCGTAGTTCACCGTTGCATAAGTACTGCCATTCCAATTCAATTCTTCGGTCTTGATCATACGCCCGAGCACATCGCTGGTCGTTCTTCTGCGCCGGCCTGTCTCATCAGTCGCCGTGACGACTTCGCCTCCCGCACAGCCGCAACCCGTGTAAACCAGTTCAGTGTAATAACTATCCGGATGAATCGTGCGCATCGGGCGACCTTTCCAGTCGTAGGTTTGCTGCGTCCATACCCACGGCCCGGCGTCGTCGCCGGCGGGCTGCCAATCGCCGCCGACTTCTGTCGGTTTTGACTGCATCGTCACGCGTCCCATCGTGTCGCGATAGACGACCTGCCGCCGGTACAAGCCATCGCTGTTCGGATTTGAGCCGAAAGTCTCGAACACCCTTCCCAGCCCATCGGACACGGAGACGGTAAATGCATCATCGCCGACGTGATTTATGGTGGAGTTAGTGACTGAGTAGTTTGACCCATAATCGTAGCGCGTATAAGCGCCGTTATTCTCGGTCGTGACGCGCTTCAAGCGAATCGCTTCGTCGAACGTCATTGTCTGCACTGCGCCCAAGGCATTCTGTGCCCACGTCACCGCGCCAAAGTCAAAGTTGTATTGGGTCAACGATTGAAAGCCATCGGCATCAGTGACCGAAGTTGGATAAGCGAACGTTCCGCGCCCGTTGTTTCCATCGGAAAATGCGTCACTGTAACTGATAGAAGTCTGGTGCCCAGGAATTGGATCGGTTGTGGTGAGCATGGCACCGGCAGCGTTGTAGCGAGCCTGCGTGGTGTGCGCCTTCGCGCCGTTACCGATATCCGTGATATCCCAACGGGAAACACTCGTGACATTGCCGCGCACAATCTGCGGCGATGTATTGAACGACTGATCGTGCTGCGAAGCAGTTGTCGCCTGCGAATCGACTGAAGCCTCATCGTAGCCGTACGTGGTCTTCGATTTCGGCTGCCAACCGTTGGACACATCGACCACATGCACAGCCGAAACCAGTCCGATAATATGCCAATCCAAGTAAGGTTGGCTCAGATTGTAATCAGTGTACGTCCGTCGGACTTCAGTCGAGCCGTCATTCAAGTACTCACTCACGAAGTACGGCAAGCCCCACTGGGCGTACTGCGGCGGGCTGTAATCAATTGTCGTGCGTCGATGATTTCCTGCTGCGTCGTCAATAATGGTTTCAATAACGCGCGGATTGAGTTGATAGCTCACGCCCAGATTGTCCTGAGTGTAGTTGATGGTGGTTGTCTTCTGCGAGGTATTGACACCAAGCGGCCAGACTTCGCTCCGCGTCACCAATCCTCGTTGCCATCCTGAAGTGCCATAGAGTTCGCGATACTGCGTCTGATCGGGGGAAGTCATCTGATGCCAGCCGCTGCCCAAGTCAGCAAAGGAAGTCGTCACTTCATGCGGAACGCCATTGACATCGCTCCAATTCTCAGCCCAGACGCTTGAGCTTGAGATGCGTGGGCAATCATCGGTAACGGCTTCGTAAACGTAGGCCAAATAGGATCGCTCTATGTCGCCTGGTAGTCCCGGCGCTCCGTCGGCCGTATAGCGGTGAATCTTATTGACCTGTCCGCGATCTGTATACTCAAAGTTGAAGTGTGAACCATCCATCAAACCGACTTGCATCAGCATGGGCATGACTTCGCCTTCCGACGCTCCCACAGTCGTCAGCGCGAAATTCGGATGCAGAGTTACGTTGGCCCAGCCGAACGTCGCCCACTCGCGCCACCAGCCGTTCCAGTTCTGGCTAATCGAATTCAGGTTGCCGAAATTGTCGTAGTTGAAATACAGCACGCGTCCGAGCGTGTCGGTCACCGTCGCAAGGTCACCGTTATTATACGTGGCGTTAATCACGTTGCCGTTACGATCGCGGATCGTGACGCAGTGCCATTCACCGCCGGTTTGCGTGAAGTTGACGTTCGTTCCATCGGTCGTTCGCAGCCAAATGCTGCCGCCGTAATCAAGAAGTTGGGCATAGGAAGAATCCGCCGTCTGATATAGGTTGTAGCTGCCGTAATTCCCCAGATAGCGAAACTCGACGCGCCGGCCTGATGAAGTCACCATCATGCGAGCATTGATAGCGGCTTGCGCGTCATAAAACACATCGCCGATGGTCGGAAAACCTAGCCGGAAGCCAGGACTTGGATCGCCTTTGTCCGCGTCGAAGTACATGAATGAACCAACACGTGTCCAAACCATTGACGAATAAGAAAGCGTCAGTCCCAAATCGAGTCCGGCGCGGCCAGGCAGACTAACCAACGGCAAACTCCACTCGCAGTCCCGCGACTGAAGCTGATTGCCGGGTTGATTAAAAGGATCGAGCAAGGCCGTGGCAATCTCACTCGGAGAAGCGCTCGCAACGATCGCGGTCGTTTGGGCACTCGCCTGCGCCCCCGCGTTGTCAGTCACCGTCACAGATACTGTGTAGGTTCCATTGGCGGCGTAAACGTGCGTCGGGGTTGCACCCGATCCAGTGCCACCGTCGCCAAAACTCCACGCATAGCTTGTAATAGTGCCATCAGGATCAAAAGAGCTGCTACCGTTGAATGAGATACTCTGCGTCGGCACTCCGCTATAACTTCCGCCTGCATTCGCCACAGGATTTTGATTGACGCTGCCGGAGTTCCAACTGGCGACGTAATCGCCCATGACATTGTTCGACAAATCTGTTTGTCCCGTACCATCGGCATTCATTGTCCAGATCTGAGCCATCGGGTCGCTACCCTCGCGCTCGCGGTCGCTGTGAAAGATGATCTTTGCTCCATCGGGCGACCATGACGGTGATTCGTCGTTCACTAACTCATTCGTCAAGCGTGTCTGGCCTGAGCCGTCAGCATTCATTAAGTAGACTTCTTTATTGACGTGCAAAAGAGATCGTGGAAATGTCTGTCCATCATCTTCCGGGATTTCGTAATCGTCCGTTTCGGTCCAGGTCTCGATAACGCTGTCACGCGTGCTGACGAACGCGATTTTCGCGCCATCACGTGACCATGATGGTTGCCGATCTTCAAAAGTCGCAGCGCTGAAGGTGAGTCGCTGTTGACCGGAGCCGTTGCTGTTCATGACGTAGACGCTGCTGGTGCTGGCGTGATCGCGATCGCTGGCAAAGGCGATCTTCGCCCCGTTCGGAGACCAGGATGGCTCTATATCGTTCGACGCGGTACTTGTCAGGTTGACCTGATTCGAGCCATCAGCATTCATCGAATAGACTTGATAGGCAGACCCGCTGCGGAGACTTTGGAAGACAATTTTTGATCCGTCGGGCGACCACGACGCCACACTGTCGTCGTTTGGATCTGAAGTTAAACGCGTCACTCCACTTCCGTCCGAGTTCATCACATAGATATCCATGTACCCCGTCGTCGGATTGTCGCGATCGCTTTGGAACAGAATCTTTGTTCCATTAGGTGACCAGCGCGGATAGTCATCGTTCGCACCCGAGTATGTGAGCCTCGTAATGCCGGTACCATCGCCATTCATGGTATAAATCTGCATCGAACCCTCGCGATTGCTGGCAAAAACAATCTTCGAACTCCCAGCTTGCGGCACAGGAGGAGCAAGCAGATCGAAACTAGTATTGAGGCCGACTGCCTCAAGAGAATCGAACGATCTCAACCAGTGTCGTCCAGTGGCAAAGGCGATCGGCCGGCCCCCTCCTCGCTCGTGAGAACTGACACCTAAGACAGACGTTAGAAAGAACTTGTCAAAGCTGCGCAGATAGGTCACTGGCGCGCTTCCTACCAGGTCAGCGGAGTCGTTCACGCCTGTGGTTAGGATCTCAGCTTTCTTATCTTTCGCCGGTTTGTCTTTTGCATCCTTTCGCGGGGCTCGCTTGGTTGAGGGAATTGGATCTGGGGCCTTTGGCTTTTCCGATTTGTGTCGGCGCACTTCATCAAGAGTTGGAACATTGGCAAGGCTCACGGCCCGAGGTGCTGGAATTGAATCAACTTTCTTGCCCAAGTCAGACGGCGCAGGTTGGCGTCCTCGCTGTCGCTGCGGCTGCTGCGGATTTAACCCGCGCATTATCGTGTTTGATGCGCGGGGTGACTTCGCCTGTGGCGTCAGCATCAGTAACGGAATCAACAAAGAGGAGCAAAGGAAAAGACTTGTCCAGCGTCGCGATCGCGCGGACAGACGGTGAGTACGTCTCATTTGGGGGACTCCTTCACGCGAGAAGATTTTGGCTGCTTCTTCCCACGTTTGGTGTGTGACATCAGGTGATGCCGGCGAATTCGCTTTTTAGATCTCAACTCGATTAGATCAGAATGCCGCGTCGTAATTAGAGCGATAAGACTCTGATGGTGTTTGAATCCAAGTAGCCGCGAAGCCTGAGTCACCATGCCCTCTGAGTCTTTGAGTGCTAACCTGATCAGATGCTTTTCATATCTCGTTACGGCGTCGCGAAAGCTGAATTTCGTCCAATCCGGAGGTCCTGGAATGGCGTGAACCAGAAAAAGAGCTTCGAAAATTACTTTGGTTAACCGCCTTAGCGTGTTGAGGTCTTGGGTCTTTTGCAGCAGCGTTCCCGTATGATCGATTGTCTCGCATATTTCCGTGGTCGACAGTTTTGGGCCAAGCTCCTCGATGATAGTCAACGCAGCTACGCCAGCATTTTCGAAATCGCCGGCTTCTTCTGCGATCTTGACCGCGCGTTCTAAAGCTGCGCGAGCTTCAGCAAGATGCTTCAAGCGCGCCAGCGCGATCCCGTGAGTCGTCAAAGCTTCGGTTAACCATAAGGCATCGTGACCCGCCTCAAGTGTCTTGACGGCAGCGCGGACCGTTTTCTCGGCCTCCACAATTCGTCCTTCAGCCAGTAATACTCGGGCGCGCGTCTCATCAACCTGGGCCAAATGAGGATTGTCTTTTAGTTTCGTGAATAGAACCTGGGCACGATCCAGATTTTCATGTGCTTCCGAAAATCTGTTTAGCGTGAAGAAAAGAAATCCAAGGTTTATATAGACGCAAGCTTGATAACGGGTATGACCTGCTTCTTCGAAATGAAAACTCGCAGCTGCATATTCAATCAAGGCTCGGTCTATATATTCTTCGCGATGTTCGGCGCTGCTGAGTTGATTCAACACATTGGCGAAGCAATGGTGAAAATGCGCGATTAGCAAATGGTCATCTATCTCAGTGAAGAGGTGAGCCGCTTCATTGCAAATAGCTAGTGCGTCATTCAGCCTGGTTGACGATCTCTCAACAATCGCTTTTCGTAGTAAAGCAATCGCCTTAAGTTCTATATTGTCGTTTCCGATATCAGTCAGAGCTTGCTCAAGAGTCACTCGGGCTTCATCGAAAGCGCCTTCCCGCCAATAGCAAAGCGCGAGATCGCTGCGAGCTTCTCCCACTCTGGCTCCCAGCCCCAATTCTCCAAAGATACCGGCGCTCTCGCTAATCAGATCCTTCGCGACCTCCTGAGCCCCTTCAATCTGTCTAGCGCTTCCGATCCATCCGGTGATTGAACCCACACGCAAAAGCACGTCAGCCTGTATTTCGTTTTCTAGTCCTTCGATTAAGGGGCGGTCGCCCACAGCCGGCCATAGCTCGGTCAAAGCTTCGCGGGCACCTTCATAATCGCCGCCGCGCTCTAGTTGTCTGGCAAGCCGACAAAGCAGGAGAACTCTTTGATTCTGGGAAAGGTTAGGGGTCTCAAGTTCACGTAAGAGCGCATTAGCTAAATGCATGTGAGGGCGTCCTTTCTATAAATTGGGAGTGATCTTTTCCTTTCAAATAAAAGTGCTAGGATGCTGACTTCATGTCCCGTATCCGTTAGGACAAAACCAAACCCAGGAGCTAAAACAATGAGAAAACTTAGGAGACTCACCCTCGCCGTTGTGTTGGCGATGCTGCTTGCGCCGTCAGTGCTTGCGGGGATCACTGATACTCCGCCTGCGCCACAACCGTCGCCGGAGCCAACATCGGCGATAGCCTCAGCGACAACGGATGAGAACATTCAGGACGTTCTAGTAGCGCCCACCGATCCGCTTACGGATGTCGCACTAACTTTGCTGCAAGGCATTCTAACGGTGTTCTAGCGGTCCAGTTACTTCAGTTCACCTAAGCCGTCCGAAGCTCGCAGCCGTTGGGCGGCTTGGTTGTGGTGTGCCTTAAGCGCCTTCGGCGAAAGGAGGACTGAGACTGCCGAAACGTGGTGAGATTAAACCTCACATTCTACGATTGCAAGAATTTGTTCATGGGACCGCTGGCCTAAACAGACGACTTATTGGTGTTAGCAAATTTCTTCTACGCTAGCACACAAGTCAGCAAAACGCATTTACATGCGTTACGACGCCTTGGCCTTGTCACCCTTTTCCTGCCAGAACTCAGGCTCGAGCCCCATCTGAAATAGGCAGTCATTGATCACGCAAAGGTTGTGACATAGTACTTTGCAAAGCGCCTCGTTGACCTGAGCTGTGTGGGTTCTGCTCCTCAAGAACTCGCCGAACTTTCGTTTGATCATTGAGAATGTACTTTCGACATTACTCCGCTTGTGGTAGTGCGAATTGAACCAAACAGGATTCATTGAGAATAGATGGTAGAGAATTGTCCACACCGGATCCTTCGTCCTATGCTCTGCCCTGGCATTGATCTTGAATGGAATAAACGGAATACCCTTGTTCTTCGTCACGAGCCGTAGGTTCTCAAGACTAGAATAAGCTTTGTCTGCCGATACCTCCTTGATGACAAAATTCCGCGCCGTGGTCTTGTATAGTATTTTGAAAAACGGACTGTCGCCGGCGTGCCCATCGCTGATTTCTACAGCCGTAACAACATTCGTAAGGACCCCACACATCAAGTGAACCTTGATCCACGATCTGCCTTCGACCATCTTGTCCTTTTCAAAGCGCGCACCCATCCAGGAGCCCAGACGACGAATAGAAAACCCCGTGGAGTCGACGGCGAAGATAGTCTCTATACCTGACAAGACTTTACTGCTTTCAACGACAAGTTCGCGCAGATGCGGTGTCATTGCATCGGAGTCGAAGTAATGAAAGACCGAGTTGTAACACGGCACTTTCGAGATGAGACCTTCGCGATGCGCACGCATTAGCTCATCCATATACTTACGAGCAGGTTTATCGCTGTAGGCCTTCAGCACCATCGCAAATAATATGTCGGCAGGAGCAAAGGCGGGCCTTCCAAATACATATGTGGGGTCGTTCACACCAGCGCACAATTCATGCAGCAAGATGAGTACATTGGCAGCTTCATGAACTTGCGAAGCATTGTATTTAGACCAATTCCTCTCGCGCACTGGCATCGTAGGCTCCGACTGAATCTGAAAGTCGACCTACGACGTCTACAACAGTGCTACTTAACATGAGTCATAGGCGCTGCTCCTTGTCACTCGTTGCTGGCAGTCCGAATTGCTTCAACGCATGATGTCGAGTTGAACTATCGCGAATGCTAGTTAGTCATGACTTCACCAGCGAGAGTAGCTTTCGACCGATGCCTCCGTCTCCATTAGCGGCTTCGTCTTCATGTTGCCATTCGACAAGTTCCCAATAACCAAACTGTCCCGGTTCTTTTTTCCAAACGAACCATTCTTTGCGTCGTAGCATTGCCGCCCGGAAGGAATCTGCAGGAAATTTAGATTTCGACTTTACATTGCCCCTGATTAGGGCTTCCACAACTTCCGGATGAGTCATTTGATGGCCCATTTTTCGCAACAATTTTAGGGCAGCTGCTGCCGGACCCAAATAACGAAACGCATTACGTGGCACGAGCGATGTGCCTGAACCAAGGTCGACTTCATTAAGACCATCAATCTTCAAAGACGATGGCTCTGTCGACACTCTCCCTAATAATTCCGCCAACCCGCGCTGTGTCTTTTGTAACGACCCCTTCTTCATAGCCAACGTGGTAGCCTCAGTCGTTAGCCGTTTAACTTCAGAATTAAGTGCAGCGATTTCGCGCTCAACTTCAACCAAAGCCAATGGCAATAAGCTTACTTCTTCAGGCATAGCACTCTCCTTCCTTTTCTTACCGTGATTAGTGAATAGCTCGGCGACGACTGAAGTGATTCTTCACCCGACGACCGGCCTTGCATCACCTCAAGGCCGAGTGCCAAAATAGAAAGCGCGTTAAAAACGCTGTCTCTTGGCCTAACAGCCTGGGGATAATTCGACTCGAAGGTTTCACCCTCCGAGGCGATGTTCGAAAGTAGCGGAGACGGATCTTCCGATCAGTCTCCACCACTAAGAAGAACAAAAACGGTCACCAGCCGCGCCCGCAAAGCCTAGTTGGTGACCTTTTCCTTATTCGACAGAAATATAAGAGCCGCGCACAGACTTTACAGCTCCCCGCTTCTTCAGTCTCATCAAAATCGTGTGAAGATACGCTGGCTTAACCTCTAGCCCCTCCGTCTCTAGTTCCTTAGCAATCTCCTTCGGCCGAATTCCTAACTCTCCAGTGCCACGGATCAACGCCAGCACAGAAGATGTCTGGTCCTTTCCTTCCCCCCCCGGCTCGATCACATTCGGCCGCGATGCACGTTTCTCGTCCGACTGCTTAAGCGCGAACAATTGTTCGCACGTGAGCAGGTTGTTAGCCGCTTCCGCATAATCGGCCACAGCGCGATCCCTAATCTTTCGCTTTTCTTCAACCAGGCGCTTGAGCGTCCTTAACTCAGTCTCAAGCTTCTGTTTGCTGTAACTCCTGATGAAATTAGTCGCATTGCTTTGCATGTGACACAGGATACCAGCGGGTGCGGAGACCTGTCAAGAAAGAATAGCGGTTGATACCAATGGATACTACTGATAGGAGTGTTCATGGATTTCTTAAAGCGTCCCTGGAAATGGTTGCGCTCACAACATCCTGTTGTTATCCTTCGCGCGATCGCTGTTGCTTGCCTGAATTGTTTTCCTTGCACCGGTCCCCGCCGGGACCAAGAAAGGCGTCAGCACGTGCCCGTTCTCATCGGCAAACCACAAATTGCGCTCCTGCTAATCCTTGATGGCGAGCAGACTCTCGATCCGATTAGGATCATGAAGGGCCTGTTCCTCTTCAGCATGGAGACGCCGGAACACTTGTTGGCACCTTATGAGCGTTACGACTTCATTCCTTATTCATTCGGACCATATTCTTATGATATCGACCGGGATTTAGATCGCTTAGTTGAGCACGGCTACGTCAAGATCTCTAAGAAGGCCGGCAAATCCTGGAACTATTATTACCTCTCTGAGAAGGGTAAGCGCGAGGCCCAAGAACTCGCCAGCGAGATGCCCCCGCAGGCGATTGCTTATCTGCGGAAGGTTCGCACATTTGTGCTCAGCGTCAGCTTTACTAAACTCCTGGACACCATCTATGCAAAGTACCCAGGTTTCGCCACCAAGAGTCGCTACAAACGGTGACATCACCCAGAAATCAGCCATGACCCTCATCATCGCTATCGGCTGTAACGATGGAATCGTAATGGGATCTGATAGCGCAAGCACGGATCCAATTACCGGAACAAAACAAGCCGTCAAGAAAATTCAACAACTCGGAAAGCTCCCGGTTGTTTTCGGCGGCGCCGGCGACGTCGGCTTGATACAAAAACTTGAAGAGGAGCTAAACGATCTGGAAATTCCACGGTCAGCAAAGTTCAAATTAACTCGCCGCCTCGTTCAAGAAGCTTGTCTTCCAGATATCCGCGCTGCCCGCGACAACCATGTTCCACATGACGCGGCTGGATACGACCGGCCTCCCACAGCCATTCTGCTCTTTGGTTGTATACATAATAGATCCCCACATATTTTCGAGATCGAAGCCGATGGGCGCGATACTGTGTACGATCAAAATTTTGGTTTCTTCAATGCAATTGGAAGCGGAAAAGCGTTAGCCCAGGCGATTATGCGCCCCTACCTGCATAGAGAGCGCGATTTGTCGCTCGGGAAAATGCTCGCGTATCGTATCCTCGAAGACGCCATAGAACTGTCAGCCGCGGGTCTTGCTAAACCAATTCACTTGTACACCCTCACACTGCAAGGGAAATTCACACAAGTTGAAAATCACGAGTTGCGACGACTTCAGAGCCAATGTGAACTCTGGCACGAGCTGGAACGAGAAGTATTGGAGAAATTGATAGCACCTGCCGAACACGATGAGTCTGAAATCGTTCTAGGACCGTATCCGGAATAAAGCATTCTCAGGGGAAGATGTGCTGGGCAGACTTCCTACGGGACACTACTAAGCTTCCGGAGTTACCCGTCATGAAACTCTGGGCAGCTATCATCAGCGCTTGGTCCGTGCTGGCGTAACTCAACTTCATCATCAATCAAGACGTCCGTCGAAATGCCCACGAGGCGCGCATATTTGAGCAGAATCGGCAATGGTGGTTCTCTAGTGCCCAGCTCATATTGAGATACAGCCGAGTAATCCACTCTCAATCCCAAAGCCTTACTCATTTCAGTCTGAGACATTCCCAATATCTCCGCACGAATCGCTCTCAATTTCTTCCCCAGATATTTCGGTTTCGGACGCGCCTTCGACCCCATCAGTTGCACCCTCCTGATGGCTCGAAAGCTTTTTGCTTGTGCCTATGGGCAATTGCCCTTAGAATGCGCGTTGCGGAAGAGGAAGCCCGGACAAAGCGAATCGTCCGAGCGAGGGTCATTACTCAGTGTGACCTCGCGCATGCATACCGGTTGGGCTCATAGGATATGAGAGTGTTGCTAACTAAGCAATACTTCTTTAACGCAACAACCGGCCGTTAAAAAGTCAGCGACGCGTCGCCTAATCCGTCAACTCCCCCACTGACAAAATTGCAGAGGGCCTCATGCCTAAGGAAGAAAAAGCAACACTCGCCTGGAAGTTCGAAATAGCCGGCAAGACCAGAACTAGAGAGTTCGTCCAAACGTTTCGACGCAATCTCAAAAGCAACCTAACGAGTACACTTGTCATTGTCCTTTATCTCGCCGCGACTCTCGCATTAATTCACGTTACGTATGCTCGATCACAAAAGCCAGCCGACGAATGCCAGGATGTTCAGAAACACATTAAGAAAGAACAGGAGCGTTTCAAAGGCACTACCGCGGTCCGGCTCGATGAAATGGTACTGAGCGAGAAAGTCCTCCAGGGCGAAAAGTTAACGCTTCAAATTGAAATCACCTCTAGTAGTGAGAAGGAAAGCAAGCCTAAGAACGTAAAGCTAATTTTAAAATCACAAGCACCGCGGCTTCGGCTCTATCAGGGAGAGGAGGCGATCTTTCTGGCAGATGGGAACAGAATTAGATCCATCACCGCGACGAACGACGTAGCCGATCAATATGGCATGAGCACACGGTTCGAAAAAAAGAATGTGATCGTTACATACGAAGACTTCGCAAAGATTGCAAATGCTGAAAGCGTGGAAATGCAATTAGGAGCCGTAGAGATTAAGTTCGACAAGAAAGTTCTCAAGGCCTTAAAAGCTTTCGTTTTATGTGCTTTCAAAACATAGAAGATTAGGCCATTCGTATAACTCCAACGTTGTCTGGTTCCTTCGGCCTGCCACTCTGACACAAGTCCCCGCCGGCCGCGGAGATGAAAGAGGTGAACTCAATGACGGACAAAGAAAAGCGAAGACGGTTCTGGAAAATAGTAATAGGCGCCGTGGTGCTTTGGATGTTCGTCATCCCCATCATTGCTATGGCTGGCTTCGCATTGGCGCACTACCGCCACGAAAGGGCTATGCCTTCAACCAAGCCTGCGCCAAACCTGATAGGACTTGACCTCAAATCCGCAGAAACCAAAGCTCGAGACGCCGGCTTCTCAATCGAAGTGATGGGAACGCGATCAGACCTCCCTGGCGCTCTAGGCACGATCGTTGAGCAAATACCCAATGCAGGTCAGTCTGTTTACCTGAGGAAGGTTGGCGTGGTGATGCGTCTTGAAGATCCCGATAAGAAGTTTCGCGAAGAGCAGACTAAAACCTCGTCACGGCAACTAAAGTCTTAAGAACAAAGTCACAGACTTAAGCGTACAAGCACGCTACTTTTAGAGCGTTGCGCGCTCATCATTCTATTTTCTTGACACCGCTTCAAACCGCAATTTAGAGTGTAGATCAGTCACTCCTCGATTGGCTGTATACTTTGACTGAACCGAACCGCAGTAAGAGTCCGCGCGCTCAGCCCGAATTACTTCTACCGCCGCAATTTCGTGATGCTCTCAGAACTTACAGACGCGGAGCGTAAACGTCGTTTGGATCATTTCAAGCGCCAGCTCCGTTTGGATCTTCTTGCCGGCCGGGCGGACCAATGGGAGGTTTCATCCGCGTGCGAAGAATTGAAGAAATTCCGTTTTTACTTTCGCACGACTGAAGCATTCGTCAATCAAGCTGAAAGCTCCGAGGTGGAAACTCTGAGCCAATCCGTCAAACACCTTTCCAAGGATGCACAGGACGAGTTCTGGATGTGGCACTACCCGGTTCATTGGGGCGATATCTTTCGTCCGATTCATCGCAGTTCGGTCGTTGTTTCTCTTGCAACGTTCCTTGAAACATTTTTAATGCGACAGTGTTATCGCGTCGCCGTAATCATGCGATGCGATAGTCCCTCATTTGGACAGGATAACCTTAAGGTAGCCCGAAAATTCGTATCAACTACCGGCGGATTCCAAAAACCTTCCTCTTCTGAATGGAATGAAATCAGAGCTTTCTTCCAGATTCGCAACGAGCTTGTTCATAGTCAACAGTTCGGCACCGTCTCCAAACGCAAGAAAGCAATCGAGAACTTTTGCAGGAATCGCAATGACATTCGACTTCACCATGGAGAAGTCGAGATCGAGCCAGAGTTTCTCGAATATATCATCAATCAACTCATTAACTTCGTCGAGCAACTTGAAAGCGAGTTCAAGTTGCTTTGTGAACGAACTAAGTCTCTTGAGCAGTCTGACTAAGGAGTGCTATATGTCATAATCACCAGCTACTGACGGAACCGGTTCAGAAGACCTTGGCGATTCGATCGTCCCATCCGATTGAAAGTAGATTCTGTTCGTGCGCTTCTGCAGAGGAAGGAATTAAGCCTGACTTCGTAAATCTGGTAGGAACTGTTACAGAATCGGTAGACATCCTGAAAAATCCTCGTCGTATTCAGCTTCAACTGGGAGTTTAGTCAGCGCCATACAGTGCATTCAATAGGATGTGAGTAATCGGCGTAAACTCGCTTTGAGTGGCGTCCATGCCAATTTCCGGCGGCATTTCTCCATTCTCTTGTCGTTCGGATTCCTGTAGGCACCAGTCCCGGATAGTCCCAGTTCCCCGCGCTTGATCGATTAATTGAATGTAGGTGGCTTTCTCCGTCGGACTAGAGTGAACTTGCAGCTTTGCGGTCATCAGTCGCAGCAACTCGTCATCTTGCTGAAGACGGCGTACGAGCGGGCGGACGATTTGAGCGTTACGTGAAATGTCGCTATGTTCGAACGACAGCAACACTCTATCCAGTGCATCGAGAACTTCAGCCGATGTGTCCACGCGAGTCCTAAGGTGCATCATCGTCGGATAGGTGAGAAACTGATGCTTTTCGTCGACAGCTTTTGCGATCCGCTGGAACTCGGCACTGTCAGGCCAACCCTCACTAAGCGCGAGAATTATGTTTTCAGGGACCTCGTCCTCATAAACATCCTTAATATTAGCCTTAAGCCACTGCCAGATTGTTTCGTCGTCGTTAAAGTTTTTCACGAGTAGTTCGGCAGCGAGAAGGGCCTCTTCATAGCTTTCGTCGAACTTGTCATCCTCACCGGCAAGAGCAATCATACACAGCTGCTTTAGCAACTCGCTTCGCGGAGAGGCTCGGTTCAAGAAGCGAAGCGCCCACGCACTATGCCCGTCGTCGTCACTCTTGTTTCTTTCCAGGAATTCGATCAAGTCTGCCTTTGGCTGAGCGTATTCGTCAGCGAATGCGCTGAGGTGATACCAGAAATTCCCTTGCTCACGTTCTTCAACGGCATGAAACCGATCCCAGAATTCACCGCCAAATTCTCTGTGAACGTAATCCCAGCTTTTTAGAATGAGCCTTTGTAGCGAGACGCTCGGCAAGACTCTTCCATGCTCTAACGGAATTCGGCAACGCTTGTCAGGAAAACCGTCTTCAACATCTTTCAGAACGTCGAGACGCTGCAATTCGATCAACCCCGCAAAAGCTGCGTGCCGCGTCTTCAGCGCTTCAGAGTCAACACTGACGATGCGCTGGCGCAGGACATCCAGAGTCGGCTCTATAACGGCCTCCGAATGTTTCAATCGCTTGTGGTAGCTAATGGACGCGAGCACTCGTGCTTCGACATCAACTTCTGAATTGTAGGATTCAAGCAAAGACAAGCTGAAGTCATCGTCCGCATCTCCCAAACGTTGTGCGATCAACTGACGAAGACGCTCGGGCAGTGGGGTCACGGATTTAAGAATGCTCGGCCGAAACTCTTCGTCGTTATTGTATGCAGAAGCTACGACACCCAAGTAGCCGTGGGAATCCGTCAGTTCAGCTTTGGCTAGTTCTCTAACGCGTGGATCAGACGAATATCCTTTTATCAGATTCCCGAGGGCGGGGTGCTTTCCATCACTATTGAGCGGTAGTTTTAGCGCAGCGTCCACTACTTCTGTATCGCCTTGGTTGTTTCCAAGTCGTGTGAGTCCAGCCAGCAAGTATTGACCGGCTCGATGATGTTTGCTTGATAGGAGTTCGAGAAGCCTCCTACGGCATTCTTTTGCATTGGGGATAATGTCGGGAAGATACTCGCCACAATATGCCGCTTCAGTCTCCGTTTGGCTGACGAGATTAGTCAATGCATCTGCAACTTCGGGTTCTTGCATGCCCCACCCCCGAAGGAGTGCGTGCGCCGCAAGAGGTAGGTGCTGAGGATCAAGACACTGGAGCAGTTTTGACTTTGCAAAGGTGGTCCGCACAGCCAATGCAGCTTTGTAGAAACTCTTACTCTTTCTCTCCTGTTTAGCTAACCATTCGTCTATAGCGGCAACGACGAGTGGATGCGCTGGGAACTGCTTCGCGATCAGATCAAAGAAGTCACTATCTGAAGGCAGAACATGATCCAACCGAACGTGATCCCGATTAACTTCACGCGTGAAAAGCCTTGCAACTTCGTCATCCTTCGGAAAACCAATCAGCAGTACCGCCTTCGCAATGTCGGTATCGAAATTGAGTCGCGCATACGAAAGTGCACCACGACTGTTTTCAATTGCATCAAAGCATTTCTGCTTGACCTCAACTGAGCCGCCCCAGCCTTTTGCGAGTGCCTTAACCAGCAGGTCTCTCCAGCGATAGTCAAGTCCGACATCCCCCATCCCAAGCTGGAAGAGCGAATTCCGATCCTCATCCGTTTGCTCGTTGCGTTCAACCCGACCGGCTATTGCCACGAGGCGAAGCCGTGGAAAGACTGAGGTTCGTGTTATATCCAACAGCTTCGTCAGCTTTTCATCGTTCGGCCACCCGTTAATTAGACACTCAACGGCTGCGGCTCTGATCCTGGGATTGTTTTCGCTCGAAGCAATCGCCGCGACTTGATCTTGTGTGACCTTATCTCCGTTGAACAAGTGGGCGATGGTGTTGCCAGCGGCACGCTGAATATCCGAGTACTCGTCCCGCAGGCCCAGCAAGAGGCATTCCCTCACATCAGGAGTAGGTGACCAATCGCGCATCGCCACAAACACTGATTCGCGTGTCCATCGCGTGCGATCTGGAAACCAAGCCTTAAGCTTCACTTGGACCATTTCTTTCGTGCGAACTGACCGGATTCCGTCTATCACTTTTTCGAGGAGTCTCTCTCGATGCGGCAGCCACGATTTCATTTCCACCTGGGTGAACGTTTCGGTCGCCAATTCCTTAGCAACCTTCACAGATAAATTGAAATCGCCAAACGCAACCTCACTAAGAAGTTCCGAAACACGATAGCCGCCTATGATATTGGTCTTTTTGGTTCTTATTCGGTCTACCAAAGCCGTGACGGACTGCGTGCTGCGTGTTATGTACAAAAGAGAAAGAATGGGTTCACTCCATTTTGGGTCGGCGCAAACATCCCCAACAAAACTTAATTGCTCGGGTAAAGGGAGTGTTGCGAGATGAAATGCTGCTAGATATTCTTGCAATGCACGGTGTAAGAAGCTGAGGTCTACCTGCGACCCTCTAACTAGAAGTCCGAGTGCTTGTTCGCCAACATTCACGAGGTTCCGACTTAAGGCGCGAGCCTTCACTACTTCAAGCCCGAATATCCCATCATCGGAGTTTAGGAACTCAAACAGAATGTCCTCCGCAACTGTCTGTTCAATTAGTCCTTCGCCAAACTTGCTGTGCATCTCGTAGGCCAACTTGGCGAAAATGATCTTCAAATCTCTTTCATCCACCTCGAATGACACTCTGGCGCCCGCCGCAAGAGCCCTTTGCCTCGGGTGTGTAGCGATCAGATATTCGATGAGGTCATCGTAAGCCTTGAATCTGTTACGCGGGAGCGATAGGTGCTGAACCTTGTGAGCGATTAACAAACAAAGAAGTAGCGGAACTTTAGCCAATTCTCGCAAGTCGTTTGAGCGAGCCAGCTCATGCATAAAGCTGTCGACGGCGGCATCAATTTTTGTCTCGGCAAGGTCGTGCGCGCCATTGGTCTTCTGGTTTTTCTCTGCTCGATGTGTGAACCAAATGTGAGCCAACCGCTGTTGTTGTTCAGACGAGAATTCACTTAGCTCACCCTTCTGCCATCCGGCCGTGTTAATCCCCAGACGCTCGAAACCCGCAGGACGACTCGTTACGATCGCCGAAGCTCCTCGCTCCTCAACAAAGACCTTGAGTCGCAACCAGGCTGTCTGGGCTGCAAACTCGTCTCTGTGTTCATCCAGTCCGTCCACCAATAGAAGGAGCCGGTCGTCTGCAAGCGCTTGTTCGACCAATTCCCACAAAGGCTCGTGATTCCAACTCTTCAACCAGATCCTTAACGCATCTTTCAGAGAGACTTCGCCGTTTATCGCGGAAGCGACCTGCTTAGACCAGAAAGCAAAAGGAATCCATATTGGTAAGTATTGTCCCCATTTTTCTGCAAACAGACTCAATTGGGGATTCCGAGTCATTAAGTCGATACATAAGAATCGCAGCAGTGAACTCTTTCCGCTTCCTGCCGGGCCAAGGACGATGTTGCGGTCGTGAGATATGAGCCATTTCTCAATACTCTGACGTTGCGTGTACCGACTTGTGCGGTTGCCGGGTAGATACTCTTGTTCTTTGTCATGTTCCGGCTGTTGTTGGGCATTTGTTCCGACGTTCTCCCTGCCAGAGCCCATCGCGTTGGGACCAGCCGCTTTAGTCTGAGAAGACCCTTGTGTAATGACTCGGCGTTCGTCGATGTCCGGCAGCACATAACGCAATTCTAGTGGAGGAGGTGGGTCATCTGCGCTAGCGTACAAAGGCAGTCCAGGATCGTGATTGTTAAATAGGTTCCGGTAAAATTCACCAAGTTCTGCGCGGAACGCGGCGACTTCATCAGCATCCAATCTATCGCGAAGTTTTGCCGCGGCTTCGCGGCCACAAAACATTTCCACCCATGCGCGACTGAAAAAGTCGTGAACAATCTCGGGCAGCCCTTTGAGTTTGACTGATAGTTCTTCGCGGTCCCACGGAATCAAACTGACGCCGTGACTTCTTAACTTTTCAGCTTGCTTCTCTAGTTCCTTTGCGCGCCCAACCGGGGCGAGAGTTTCACGCGTGCACAACACAAAAGTGTCTGCCTTGGTTAACCAGTCACCGTCTAAGAATTCGGTAATGGCATCTTCGATTTTTTTTGGTCCAAAGTTCTTCTCGTTCTTGCATTGATAAACCCTGTAGGTTGAAGTTGTCTTTTGTCGTGCGTATAAGTCGATCCCCGCCTGCTCATCGCCCTGTACTCCGTAACGCTGACAATGTTCTACGTCACCTTCAAGACGGGCCAGTCGAAGGCAAAGTTTCTCAAAATTCTCCCAAGTCAACTCGTTGAAAGGTAGCTCTTGGAGATTGGAACTAACTGGGGGTTTCACACCCGACGTGGGCGGTGTCATGAGGCTGGCAGGTATTGGCTCCATAGAGGATTGCGAAGACATGTTTGAAGGAATTCTATAGCTTATTCCAGTTCACTTATATGATAAAACTCTCCTAGAGGCACCGAACACTGCGCTTATCTGGCACTTTGGCTATCACAATATCGCGTTGGCCAGCCACTACTCTTGCTTTGTTCAACTACACGAAGGAGAATCACGTCAAGGGACGCGCCGTTTGGTGCGCTTCGCTTGCAGATCTCTCAAGCGGACAAGAAGACTAAAAACCGTAGACGCGGACGTCCTGCGGTACTAGAGAAACACGTCAAAGGCCAACATCCGTACCGCTGCCGCTCAAGGATGAAGATTTAAAGACATTCTCAAACGCAGCGAACGCGAGCAATTTGAGTCTATTCGAATGATACGAGAAACACTGCGGAGGGCTACTGCATGAAGGCCATAATGGTCGGTGTCTTGCTGTTCACGCTGATGCCGCAGGATTCTCCAAGTGCGCAAGCGTCGCCCGATGATCAGCCCGGAACAGCAACGGTCTATATTTACAAGACGTGGCACGCAGCCACCCTATGGCGAGCAGCCTTCGCCGTCTACTTGGACGACAAGATGATCGTCCGGCTGGATCGGGGCATCTACTGCGTTGTCCACGTCACTCCCGGCACTCATCAACTCAGAACCAAGGACAAGAAATCTGGAGGCTTGGAGATTAACTTCGAGGCCGGAAAGATTTACTACGTCCGAATGCAAACCGACACCGGCGCCCAAGTAACACACCCGCGTTTAAGCATCCCCAGTCCGGAAGAATCAAACTTTGATTTGAAGCAAATGCAGCCTGTCGCCTCTGGCGACATCAAGGACAAGAATGTCGTGAGCATCCCCGAACGATTCGGTAAGAAAGCTCGGAATAAATAGCGCGCCGCCAACCCCCGTTTACTGGCATTTAGACTGTAAGTATCGGTCGCTCCACTCGGCGGCTATCCACTCTTCTTTCACTCATTATTTTCCCGAAGAGGTTCCCAATGAAGAAAGCAATACACGTTATTACCCTGTGCGCCTTCGGTCTCCTTCTGACCAAGGTTGCGCTCGGACAAAAGCGAAGCGCTAAAGCTGCTGCAACCAAACAAGCCAATACCGCAGCATGCAAAGGACAACTCATCCCAAAAGGCTTAGTTATTGTAGGTTACAAGTCGTCCGCAAAGTGTGGCGAGAATTCTGAAATCATCGTCAAGAAACCAGCGGATGCAGAGATTGTCTGCGACACTTCTCCGGTTCCAGACGGCTACCATGTCATCAGTCAGCAAGGCTCCGCTGCCTGCATGACGGCCGATTCAAATCCACTGACGAACGCGCTCAGTATTGTCCGCGACGGCGCGGCGGTTTCCACCCAACCACCGGCACAGACTGCACCTCCAGCTACTGTCTATCGAAGTCAGCCCTCGCGCAGAGCGAAAGCAACGACAGACGAACCAAGCGAGCCAGATACAAAAAGTCCAAGCACTTCATCCCGGCCCAGCCGAGACGAAATCGAGATTGCCGTCAGAAGGGCAACGGTCATACCAGGGATGGAAATGCAGGATGTTTCCAGGGCGTGGGGAAATCCGCGAACAAACGACAAACTGGTCGAAGAAGACGGCTTGATACACATCTGGGGATACAGAATGGGTAAGGTCTATTTTCGCAATGGAATCGTTTATAAGATTAAGTTGCTAAAAGGCTATTGAATTGCAGTCTGGCAAAGGAGTATCTATGACCAAACTAAATCTCACAAGGCCATTCCTTATCATCCTGATTATTCTGACCACAACGCAAATACTTATCGCGCAGGAAAAGCCCAAAGTATTTTTCAGCGATGATTTTCGCCTTGAATCAGGCACGCCGACATATCTTTGGTTCTACGATCAAAAAGGAATCCTTGAAAAGGTTCACGAAATCGACGGAGGAATTGTTGACCTCGTGAAAGCTTTTGCCAAGAACTGCGATTGCACTGTCCTGAGAGAACCGGATGACGCTAACTACGTCATCGTCGTTTCACGTTACGACTTTATTTTTCGGCCAAAGCTAGCAGAAAAGAAATTCGTGGTCATGAAAGTGGACGGTGAGAAGCTGGTACTAAAGGGCTCAGTTCGCCGAACCGGGAGCATAGTATCCGATTCTTGCAAAGCGATAATTAAGGACTGGAAAATCCCTTAGCTCATTTTGGTCCGACTCGTTGGTGATATGTTGCCGCTATTACTTCGACCATCTTACTCCGCAGACGGTAGTTATAGGGTTGTCGCTCGAATTGGTCGACGTGTTCGGCAATTCTTAAGTGACTAGTGATCAAAGCGGATACTGGAGCTTGCCAGTCATCAGTTAATACATTTTCGCCGGCGCACTGCGAAAAGTTCAAAATGAACTCATCCACGTCTGCACTAATATGCGGCGACGTTTCCTGAATGCGAGAATCTGTCAACACATCCAATAACCATGCCCCGGCAACTGCAAACGGTATTGAAACCAAGCAATCAGAAGAGAGCATATATGAGAGAGGCCGCACACTTAGAGTGAATCTAAAATACCAGAGTGGTTCGTCACTTTTCATAATCGGCCTCGCAGGATCCGTCAGTAGAAACGTTACAACACGGCTGGCAATCCACTCGTTTCCATCTTGTATTGTCCGCTGAATCTCTTCGATGCTGGGCACCACCAACCACTGGCCGTCCATAGTCTCGACGACATGTGGATAGATTCGCTCTAACAACACCCGATCCAACTCCTGCCGCAAGTCAGGATTCATCAGAAATATTCTTCCCCGCTCATGATCAGGAATCCTTGTGACTCTCCTGATCTGCGGTTCGCTTGCATCCTGCAGGTGAGGAACCCAGGATTCGGTCTTTTCTTCCAAATGCTTACGAAGTTCCTCGTATGCCCAGTGCTCTCTCTTGCGCTTCATAAATAGTCTTGAATTGAATGGCAAACCAAAAGAAAAGCGGCGAGGTCCCACAAGCCCCGTCCTGGTGCTTAATACCGTTCAATGCGCCGGGAGTCTTCCATCAAACTTAGAGCGAAGAACCCGAGCAGCACTAAATCCAATTCAATCGGCACTAACGCTTTAACGCCTTCCATAAGAAGTACGCCGGATTTTCCCGTTTTGCGGTGCGATATTGATCGTATGATGCGTAACCCTGGAGTGCAGCCATCGCCAAACCGAGTATGCCAAACCCACCGCCCTGAATTGTTCCCGCCAGCGAGCCAGTAGTAATGATTAAATTCAAGGCCATTTGTTTCTTCAAACGGGCGACGGCATGGTCGACTTTCAGTACTTGAACCTCAGTAAGTTCACGTACTACTTCCTGTGCCCTGCTTTTGAGTTTTTCAGGATCCGAGATACTGCGGAGGGCGCTAATTTGACGATCCCACTCGGCTCTAAATTCCGCAAATGCTTCGCCCTCCTCCTGCCGCACCTTCATAAGGGTCGCGACGTCGATTTGATCGAGTATCGGCAGGTCTACATTCAATAACGCGTTTACAGCTCTGGGGGCGTCTTTACTCTCTGTTGGAGCAACCTGCTCTATTAGCTTGAAGGTAAACTCTGAATTACTTAGGTAGCTGGCACCAAAACCGTCGGCTACCGCAAGCTCCGTACACAATTGGCAGTACATGTGGCCCGCGCTCTGATTGATCGATTGCATAACCCACGCGTCGAACTCTTTCTGCGAGGGAAGGCTATTCGACATGCACCATGCCAAGTCCACTGAACGATTGTCTCGGTCGACCGATTCAACAGTGGTTTCGGGAAGAAAGAATACGTGGGAGCCATGCGCCAAGGGATGGTCCTTGAAACTCACCGCTATCGCCCTGCCGACTTCGAGCGGCCAACCGAAGGTAATCGAGTCCCCTTCAGCCTTCGCTGAGGTTACCTGGGCATTTGACCGAAAGAACTCGCGGAGGTTCCCTGGAACACGCTCCTCAAAACCCGATCGCGAAACAGTAAAAGGAAGCTGTTTCACTGGCTCAAAAAATCGACTCGTTGGATAAAACTTAACGTAGTCTCCCGCAACCATTGGCGTTAGCGCCTTCAAGAAACGAGCCGCTTCTTTTACGGCATTTTTGTCAAACGCAGGCGTTTCTAAGCCAAACACGGCGTTAAAGGCATCTACCTCTGGATTTGGATCCCGTCCGAGATCAAACAACGGATCAGTTAGGATTTGTTGATCGACATACAATGCGGTCTGCTTAAGAAGTAAGAGGTCCGCACGTTCGAAGCCGGAAAACAAATTCAGACGAGAATCATCTATTCTGACCTCCTTCTCTATTTCAGCAGCATTGTTTAGCCAATACTCGCGATAATTACGCAGCTCGTTGCGGATCTCACGCTCCGGAACTGATTCGAAACCATCGGCAATCAGAGAGTCGTCAAACAACAAACTCTCAGTTAAGAAATCGTACAGCTTCGACCCCATTACATTCCTCTGTCATGCACAAAATGGGTCATTGTGCCCAAGGTGAATTGTCCCAGAAGTTGCAGTGAGCATCATCGACGGCTGCTGCCAACATTCGTTGAAAAACGACGGAATGCGGCGCCTGCGTCTCAGTTTTTGAATATTCCAGTTTGGCTTATACATCTTCTAGAACCCCATTATTGCCTCCGAACTCTGACCTTGAACCAGTTCTGTTTCGGTTGGCGATCGTACCGCTCTACCTCGTGTGCCGGTCCCTGATGGTCACTTGACCCTGGAATCGCAGCTTCCACGACACACGTACACTTCTGATGGAATGGCGGGATGCCCAATCCTTCAAAATGAAGGTGGCCAGGCATCACATCGGGCCACTGCATATGACCTTGGAGAGAATCCGATAAACCCTGGATCCAACAGCCGCTCCCAAGCGTGCAATAAAATTGATCGTTGCTCCGCGAGCGATAAGTTGACGAACGTACCAATCGCAGTTAAAGCCGGCTCAACCTGGAAATGCTTTCCGTCCGCGAATCGACACCAATCGAAATTAGCGGAGTGCCCATCGTAATCGTGAATCCATCCCCATTCTATGCGACCTTTCGGGAACTCAGCCACTTTCATATAATTCCGCTGCTGCATTACAGCAAACTGAATTATTCCAAACACCTCCTCCTCTGTTAGATCATCAATCAAACCGTTAACAACTTGCTTAAATTCAGGAACAATGGTTCTCGCGTCGTAGGTATGACGCTCGCACCACGGTCGATGTATTTGTTATAGATGAATTTCAAAGCGCGGCTGAGATTCTCGCCACGAAGTAGGTCATGTAAATAAAAATCAGGTTCGAAAGTCAAGTGCTTTAGATAGTGACTCGTCTTGTCACGTTCAACGGCCTTTTTCCAAGAGTGGTATCCGACTAAAACCTTTTCATTATAAGTCTTGAACCCACATGTAAATAGTATTCCTGTTAGACTCCGCCCTGAAGCCACACGTAATATGACAACACAAGCCACATCCGATTCAGAGCTTTGCCCCCAAGAAAACTGCGGGCGCCATCGGGACTAGGCCCTGTCTATTTCGGAGGTGTCCGATGAAACAAGCAGCTGCAAGAGTTACATTACGGTCTATACTCTGACGATGGCTTTGAGAAAGGTCAAAATAACGATTTGGACAGCAATTGCTTTTGTCTTGCTTTTGGTGGTCACTTTCGGGATTCTCAGGAGTCAATGCCCCTCGGCGGCCGACCGGGCCAATGCTATTACGATGGAAGATATTGAAAAGTCAGCCACGGGCTATGAGCGAGCCAAAAGATTATCTCGGTTAGGACACCAACTAGAGACCGCGCCGCCGTCCGAGCGCGATGCGATAATCGACTCCATGATCAATGAGTTCGATGCCGCTACTCAAGCCCGCATCAGGGCACTTGCAACTCGCGGAGAGCGTCTCGACGCGATAAGGGAAGAGATCAAAAAAGATAACGAAGCGAGCATCGCCAAAACAGAGGCGATGCAACCGCACTTCTGGTGTCGGTAAAGCCGGTCAAAATGATTTTTGAGGCAAAGCCGCGCAAAGATTTCGAAACTCTCCAGAACCAACGTCAAGTGGCTACTGCATCACCCTCCAAGAAGCGTGCGCAACCGCATCACATTTCCGGTCTGACTAAATCAACTATTATTTAATGAACCTAATCGCCCCTACTGATGCAATACTCGGCAAGGACGCGAAGTCTCCATTGTGATTCAGCAGCTTTCGTGATAGTAGGAATTGAGGCGGTTGCTTGCTGAACCAAATCGGCTGCTATCTTCTCTGAGAGATGAAGCGCACCAGTAGATTCTACAATCTCCTTTACACGCTCCAAATCATCGACAGTTGCTTCAGGATTTCCATGAACGGACTCAAGGAAGAGTCGATCTTCCCGTGATGCCGCTCGATAGGCGTGAACGAAGAGTAGAGTCTTCTTACCTTCCTTTAGATCTGAATCGACTGGCTTACCCAATGACTTTTCGTCGCCAAAGAGTCCAAGGACATCGTCCTTTACTTGAAACGCCATTCCCGTGGGAATTGCATACGCCCGAATGCTAGCGAGTACTTCGCGCGGGGCGTCGGCAAGTATCGCTCCCAGCGTCAAAGGAAGGAGAATCGTGTAGTGAGCGGTCTTGAACTCATGAATACGGAATACTTGATCCTCCGTAAGCTCACCGATCTTGATGTGCTCAAGATCCAAGATCTGACCGTTAACTGTATCGGCGGTCGTAATACCAAATTGAGCGACGGCTTGGACGAGCAAACGATCCGGGAACCCCGAAGATAGGAGTAGCTGTTCTCCAAGGGCTTCCCCTTGGTCTCCGAAATTCAGCGCGATGGCAGCCCCGTACTGCTCCGCATCATCCTCGGTAGCGAACTGCGAGCGGAATTTCTCTGCGTATCTTCTGTGCACCGTGGGTTTCCCACGACGTAGCTCACTGCGATCGACGATATCATCGTGAATCAAAAAAGCGTTGTGCAGAATTTCCACAGCTCCAGCTGCTATTGGGAGACCGTCACTTCTCGTCGAGGTCGGGCTACCAGCATGTCGACACGCTTCGTATCCCAGAATTGCGAGCCCCGCCCGGAGTTTCTTGCCGCCACTCGTAAGATCTTCGTAAACGTCAAAGACTTCTTGTACTAGACTAGGAAATCCGACCCACTCGGCGCGCTTCGCCTTCCAAAAGGCGGCGAGTGTAGCCCCCACCAAGACTGCCTTTTCGTGGAGGTACTCGATTGCTACCTGTTGGTCACCCTCGTTCATGATTGGTAATAACTCACGGATACTCCGTCAAATGTGTTCTTCTGACAAATTACTCGCTGGCGCTTCAAGCACTCACAGTCGTTGGTCTCCCCCCAAAGCGACGTTCCCGACTGCCAAACACTCGAATTGCTTGCCGGAAGTCCTCTTCGCGCATGTCTGGTAAAAGCGTTTCGACGAAGTTAATTTCAGCATAAGCAGCCTGCAATGGCAGAATCCCCGACAGCCGTTGTTCGCCGGACGTGCGTATGATCAAATCCGGATCTGGTTGTCCGGCTGTGTCGAGCACACCCGCAATGGATTCCCACGTGATTTGTTCTGGATTGAGTTCTGCCGAGACGATTCGTTTTATCGCCCGAACTACTTCGTCACGCCCTCCATAATCCAGCGCGAGGTTTAACGTGAACGGCTCATTTTTGACTGTTTCCTCACTAAGTGTTCCCAGCAACTCAAATAGCCGAGGATTCCTTGATTTGAGATCTTCTCTGTTTCCAACATGTTGTAATCGTACGCCATCTTGCGAAAACCGCTTCCGATTCCGACGAAGGTAGGCTTCAACAAGCTGCATTATCCCCTTTACTTCAACGGAATCGCGTTTCCAATTCTCGGTGGAAAACGCCCAGACGGTAGCAACGGGAATGCCCCAGTCCCTACACACCGTGAGGAATGCCTGTACTGCCTGGGCTCCGCGCCGGTGACCTTCCAGAACAGGAATTCCCCGCTGCTTGGCCCAACGGCCGTTCCCGTCTGGAATCAAAACCACATGCTTCGGGAGTGCTTCCGGCCGGTCTGGAATCGCCGTCATCTGTTGGTTACCCCCGGGAGAATAAATCTATCCTCAGTTATCATTGAGTTCGTGACACGTTACGCGTACTAGACACTGCGAAGTGTACTATACCGACGCGGAATCTCGGGAACGTCTTCTCGGGAAAAGCCGCATCTTTTTTATAAGCCCCTCTGGACGGGCCCCCGGTTTTCAGGGTATTCGACTCTGCGGGCAACAAGCGTTCAGGGATCTAACGCGGCGCGTTGCCAGCTAAATGGAATTTTCTTCAACTGAACTATGATCTTCGATCCTTCTAACGTCGTCGTCGTCTTCACGTAGAAGCCTTCGAGCTTTGACTGATTCATCATGTGTAACTGAAGCGTGCCGTAACTCCCAGGATTTCGTTTCAAATCTGTTGCCCAGAAAATGCCGAACAGCATCGAGCCCCTTATTTGTGCCTGAAACTTCCATTTCTTGGAAACTTGATCTATTGGTTCCTTTCTTTCGATTTTTCCCTTGAGATTATCTCCTATTTGCCGGCACTTAACGTAATCACGTTTTGTAATAGTCCCTTCACTGATTGTTTGCTCCCACACGCCAGTGAGTGGTCCTTTTCGGCCCTTAACGTAAGCTATGATCTCCTTTAAAAGAAAACCAACAACACCACCTAATAAGCTGGTTCCGATACTCCACGCAATGCCACCCCAGGCTGTGCTATTTGTAGTATCCATGCGCACCCATCTCCTGCTCTAGTTTCTTATAGCGGCTGCTGCGATGATCAAACCCATGCTTCGAGTTGTTGCGAACACTCGCGGGCGTAATTCGACTTTTCGACTTAATACACCACAGTACGAGGCTTCTTTAACTCAATAGCGCGTCTCCGGACAAGAAGTTGACGATCGTCAACTCGAAATCACCCGCCGAACATACCTCTCATTAAATAGAACGATGTGGTTTGTAAGCGCGTTGGAAGTAGACTGGCAATCTCAAAATCTCGGAACCGATCTCCTGTTCGTTGACGCGCCATTAGCGGATGAACGTGATTTCAACCCTCCGGTTCTGGGCCCGTCCCTCTTTCGTGGCATTGTCAGCGACAGCCTTTGTGTCACCGTAACCCTGGACAATGATTCTCTCTTCGGTAATTCCCAACTCGACCAGATAATTCCGTACAGACTTGGCCCTCTCAATCGATAAGAAAACATTTTTCTCACGTTTGCCGGAGCTGTCCGTATGTCCTTCTATTTTGACTTTAAGCTTTTGGTCTCCAGACATCTTGTTGTATATGTCCTGGAGACTCTCTTTTGCTTCCGGCGCCGGAGCCAAGCTATTTGGATTAAATCGAACGATGATTGGTTTCGGGTTTTCCATGGACGGGGACGGCTCGGGAGTAGGCGTTACCGATGTGGCGTTCGTCACGAGCCCCGAAACACTATTAACTGTAATGGTATAAACGTCCGTTGTTGCGCGCTTGTTTACTATTTTAACTGTGTAAGACTGTTCCTTGTTATCGTACGCCATAGAAATAAGCTGGGCGTCGGCATCAGGAAGGCGATATTGTTTGGATACAAACTCCGACGAGCTTCTAACGGCTGAGGAAGCGTCGACGTGCATGCCTTTCAAAATCGAGCTATAGAATCCGAGGAGGGCTAAGAGAGACGCAGACACGCCAAACATCAGGAGGGACGCCTTAGCCCAAGAGTAGGCAGTTTCCGCTCGCTGACGCGACTTCGTTAAGGCGGCGTTTATTTTGCCTTGAGCATCAGCATCGACTTGCACATCTTCGGCTGCGTCTCCAATCGTTACCGTGGTTCCCTTAGCTATTTCTACCAGTGCGTCAGGGTATGCGGTCCTCAGCGCCGTCATATAGATCGAGGACACAGCCGTCAAACTAGCGGCAATCAATAGCCCGAAGATCAAGGCCAATAACAGAGACAGCCATAACCCTATCAAAAGTACGGCATCAATCGAGTCAACCGGAGGCTTAATCAGTTTCTCTGCGAATGTAACCGACAAACCTAACAGTGCTAGAGACAGAGTGATGGCCGTCTTGCCATAATCGTTAAGCAGCTTCAGGTGATGCGGGGCATCTTCGATGTTCGCGAATTTTGGCATGTTGTTAACGCAGGCCAGAGGCTCCGTTACCAATAAAGATCATTTGAGTTTCCATGGAAAGACAAACATAACTGTGGGCGGGATCTCGTCGGGCCCCTCTGGAAATGGACACATCCTCTGCCAAATACTCTCCAGATTATGACCGGTCCAGTAGGCAACATCGATCGTCGTTATTCGAGTCTCAATGCGATGATCCGTTGCGATCTGGTTGAGGACATCCGGTAACACTTCCTGCCAGCGCTGGTAGTAGCGATCCAAAACACTGGCCGGGGGATCAGGTTGCCAAGTTTCATGCGGATCGAGACCAACAGAGTTGATTAATTGCAGGATTTGCCGCTTGGCTCCGGCAGTGATGATGATCTTGGTATTACGGGTGAATTCTTCGCAGGTCCGATTGATCTCGTCAGGTTCCAGCATTGCCAGCCTCCAACTCTTTTATACATTCCGCTTGGTGGAAAAGAAATGCGCGTAGAAGGAGCCAAATGGGAATTCAATGTTGCATCCGCCGGGTTGTAGTTCTAATCGGTTGAGGCTAATTTCGATAACCCTGGTGAAGTTGCCAATGACCTTCATCTCACCTGGTTCACTTGGCATGGGATAGCCCTTAATTAGTAAAGCAAACGCACGACCTCACGGTCAGGTCCTAGACGCGTTCGTCGGTTGAATTTTAAGAGCTTGCGTGAGTCAAGCGAGCGTGAGCTGAGTTTGAGGCACCCAAGCTGAGATTTTCAATGGCGAAAAGCTACGCCTAGACAACTTCTATGTCAAGAGTTTCTCGATCGGTGGGATCATTCTCGGATATTGCGCAATTGCAAAAACTTGAAGAGAGCTTATCAATCGATAACTCCTTCCTAGTCAGCGAACGGGAGTTCTTGACCGTCCGGCTATAGTGCACGACGAACCTTCGTTCCTCAAGTATTCGAGCTACTGAAAAACCGCTCCTGATAACCACAATGGACAGGAAATACGCACAACAACAGCCTTAGAGAACTTTTTTCGGGCGACCAACACAGATTTACCCCACTACCCAGTACCAAAAGCGCCATGCAACCTAAATTTTTTGGACCACAACACCGCGCTACCGACTTTTAGGCAAAGCCCGGATCCGGATCTTCGGATCTTCGGCTTTGCCCTAAAACCCCGACACCCCGACCGGGTTACGAGTCAAGAGATGAACTTATGGGTCAAAGCGAACGGTTTATCCGTCTGAGTATTTCGAGGATGAACAGGAACAGCAGACCGTACATTTGAGAGGTGAGGCCCCAGGCGATAAGAAAGATAGCCCATCCGTCTGTCGCTTGTTTGGCCCGACTGAAGCCCCAACGAACCATGAAAAGCCCAAAGATCATTTGTGCAACCATCATCCCTGTTACTAGGAACCGCTGGCTAGTCAAACGGGTGAGTTCGGCCTTTAACGCACTGTTGCTTGCCTTCGGCCTCGGCTGGTTTTTGCGGGGCTTCGTGAGCACAGGAAGCAGCGCAGCGGTTACTTGGGTGATAGCGCTTACGACAATCGCGGCGAGCGCGAGCTTGTTCTCAGTAGTCATTTTGACGCTCGCTAAGAAGGGATGAGAGAACGAGCGCCTTATATCACTTGTTCGCAACGAGCGGAAGTGCGGCTTAGGCCGCCTCTTCCCAGAAGGTTGGCTCGATGCCGAGTTCATACATGGACTGAATGAGAACGCAAACATTATGAGCGAGCACTTTACAAAGAGCTTCGTTGATTTGCGCCGTGCGCGTCTTGCTTCGCAGTCGGTCGCCAAACTTGGTCTTGATCATATGGAAAGTGGTTTCGACGTTTGACCGCTTGTGGTAGCACTGCATAAAGCGTTGTTGATTATAAGAGTAGAAGTGAAACATTCGATTCCAAATCGCCGAATGGTTCTTGCTGGTCGTGCTGTTCGCCTTGAACGCGATGAACGGCTGTGCTTGATGGTCTGCTACTACTTGCAAGTTGTCGCTCGACAAATAGGCTTTGTCCGCGCTCACCTGAGCCATCGTGAAGTTGCGGCCCGTGGTCTTAACGAGTCCTGCGAATTGCGGACAGTCGTTAGCATTGCTTTCAGTCACTTCGAAGGCAGAGTGGCACAGGTTTAGCTTTGACGTAATCGGGAGCGGTTCGCCGCTCACACTCCTTGCACAGAGTATCGAACTGGCCGCATGGCTTCTCGTCAACTACTTTCCAGTCATTATAACGTCGGGCCGGGGTGCCAGCACCGACAATGTGCTTCTGACAGACCGTGAGGCCGTGTCCTAAGACTATGTGATAGATAAAGCTTGCGGGAGTTTTCACGTACATATATTCTACGCAAACCTGAACGAAAGAGATGTTCACTAACGCCCGAGGTTCTACTGGTTAATGGTTCGCGCCCGCCACACGCGGGCGTTCCGGCGATCCTCTAATTCGGCCCACAGTGTATATCTAAATAGATATCATCACACCGAAAGTCACGCTTCATCAGGAGGCTGCTTCTGATGGGGCGAACACGACGACGCAAACCAAAGCGTTTAGCGTGCAAGCTGAGAGCTATTCGGACGAAGCTGGGAGCGAGTCAGCCAGAGATGGCAAAGCTTCTCGACCTGAAAGTGAGCTATACGGTTGTGTCGGGTTACGAGTTGGGAACCAATGAACCAGACCTGATTACAATCTTACGCTACGCGAGACTTGCTCGCGTCTCTACCGACGTTCTGATTGACGATAAGCTGGACCTTCCGAAATGACTGTCAGCTAATCGACAAGGAAAGCTTTCATCGTCGTGTCGAAGGTTAGGAAGACCACAACAAGAGCTTCCTTCTTCGTCTGAAAAGTTAGCGCAGCGACAACGAAACCTTACTTTGTCCGCGTGGAAGGTTAGCTTTGGGACGAAGGAAATTTAGTGAAATCCCGAGACAATCTTCGTGACCACGAAATAAATCAACAAGATCGCCCCGAAAACCTGCAAAAGCACGATCACAGTTAGCAAAGTCACCCTCAAGCCGCAGGAAGTTCAATAAAATCCTTGCCAAACCCAAGGCACGAGGTCTAAGATGCGCCCAGTTCCTTACGAACTATTCAAGGTTTTTCGCTTCCAAAGGGGTCGGCTTGTTTTGGTTAAGCTGACGTCGAGGCAATAGGCTTTCAGGGTACACTCGCAACCCTCCCTGTTTCCCCCACACGCCAGCCATCTTCAACTTCACAACTAAAGGAGATCACTCATATGGCTACCAAAGTCTCTCTGGGGTTTACAAGACTCCCGGACACGGAACTCGACAATTTCGCTCAAAGTGTCATCGATCGCATGACGGGTAACGCAACTTTCCATACGCCGCACGTGCCGACAGCCGATTTACAGACTGCAAAAAACAATTTCACGGCGAAGGTATCCGCGGCACAGGCCGGCGGTCCGGGCTGACACGGCGGCCAAGAATAACGCGCGCCAGGTGCTCTTAGGGATGTTGCGGCAACAAGCTCTGTACGTACAGATGATCAGCGACAGTGATATGTCTCAATTGCTTAGTTCGGGATTCGAGACGCAGAGCACGAACCGCGCGCAGTCCGCTCTGCCGCAACCGCAGAACCTGTCAATCAAAACGGCGCGACCGGCCAACTGATCGCGAGTGTTTCACCCATCAAGAACACGAGCATGTACGAAGGCCGGATCAAACTGAGCGACGACGGCGGCGCATGGTTGCCGAGCGTCTTCACGGCGATTCACAGCACATCGTCTTTGATGGACTGACTCGCGGCAAGACTACACGGCGCAGGTGCGCGCGCTTGGCGGTTCAACGGGCCAATCGGATTGGAGCGATCCAAGCTCGCACATGGCGATGTAGATCGTCGCATTTCGGACAGGCGAGGCTTTACCTCGCCCAGGTTCCTTCATTTATCCAAAAAGAAAGAGGTGACAAAGATGACAGCGCGTAAACGTACAACCAAAACGACAGGTAGACTTGCGGCCGGAATGTTAGGATTGACCGCGATTGACGTGCTACCGAAAGGAGCAGTCGTCGGGACGGTGGTCAGAAAGTACAAATATCGGTACACGACTGGCCCTTTTCTGCTGCCGGCAAATTCAGGCTCTCTGGATTGGACTCTCCTCAACAACGACCCCAGCAAACAAACGGTGACTGTTACGGTATTCAAGTGTCCGGTGGGAGCAGTTAAGACGCCCGTGCCGCCGGGCGCGCTCGTGATGACTCTTGATCCGGGTGCGAGCACTCACAACGCCAACGAATACACCGAGGGTTTTGCCTACGAAGTTCAAGTCGAATGCAACAGTCAACTCATTTTTCCATATGTTTCTGTATGGCCGGCAAACTTTGGCGTAGTTATCCCCGGTACGGGAATTAATTCGGGAACGTGGGTTCGTCTAATGCCTTGAGGATTAATGAACCTCAGAATGAACTGGCCGGTTGAGGTGCGCGCGCGCGGAGGCTAAACCGGCCAATCGGATTGGAGCGATCCAAGCTCGCACATGGCGATGTAGATGGAAGCGACAGTCGCACGAATCTCAAACCTCAGGTCAGCACGAAATCGCGAGACCTGAGACCTTTAGCCTCGAGAGCTCTTGGCGAATTAAGAAAGGAGATTAATTATGAATTTCGGAAACGCAAATCAAAGAGTCACCGTCCCAGTTCTGAGCGCGGTTTGTTCTGCCGTACTGTACGCGACAGGCATTCTGCTTCTTTGTGCACCGGCAGGGGCGCAAGAGAAAACCGCCGATAAGGGAATCACCTCTGAAAGGCCGGACACCAGGGTACAACTGAAGGCAGCCGTCCCATCGTTAACTCAAGGGCCAGCTTGCGACGGGATGAACTTTGCTACGAATAACTTTAACAACAATATCCTAATGGGAGGGCCAGTGGTTGCGATTGCCTGGACGCCTAACACGACCGAGACTATCACCCGCATCGAAGTTTTTACCGGCGAGTCGCCAGGACCCGATGCGCTGGCAATTTGGAGCGACGATGGAGGCTCTCCAAGTAAGCCACTGGCCAATCTAAGTAACACCAATAACTTTGGGGTGTCCTTGCCGAATTCATGGCAAGGGGCTGACCTGCTAACCCCCGTGACTGTGAATGCCTTGACCAAATACTGGATCGTGTTTGACCCTGCTGGGGGAGAACAAGCTCCGGTCGAGAATGGTACGGGCCAACAATATTGGGGCAGTTCTGTTGGATCGGTAACCGGAACCCCCGCACCGTCCTGGTTTGGGCCATTCTCATCTTCAGATCATGCGTGGAAATTTCGTGTGTTCTGTGTCCCACCGCCGAAGGATGTTTATGCGGTGAAATTCCTCTGCGGTAGCTTCTTGCCTAAATCGCCGACACCCCCGGTAGACGGGCTGGCGTGGCCGGTAAAGCCGGGAAACTACTTCACAGCCATTAACGTGCACAACCCGAATTCCGTTGTGATGTCTTTTCAGAAAAAGGCTGTCCTTTTGTATCGCGCTGACAAGCCCGGCAACCCGGAGGAACCAATGCCACCGGGTAAGCTCTTTGACGCTTCGCTCAGAGATGACTGGGGACTTGAGATCGATTGTAGCGACATTCGAAACAAACTCCTCAGCGGCACGGCGCCCGGTGCCCCAACCTTTATTACGGGCTGGGTAGTGATCGAAGTGACGGGCTCGCCGAACCGCCCAGAGCCGAGGCCGCTCGACGTCACTGCCGTGTATACGTCGCACGGTTGGGACCTGAGCACTGGTAAACCGATTTACATGGGCTTTGCAGAAGATGTTGTGCCGGTTCTGCCAAAGCGGATCAAGCCGTAACGCTCATCAATTAACCGTTGAGGGAAACCGAGCGCCCTATTGGGCGCTCGGGCTCAACGGTCAGGGTTGGAGCGATCCAGATCAACCTGATGGAACGCGGGCATCCCTGCTCGCATGAGTGCAAAGCACGAACTAACTGAGCATGCTGCGCACGCTTGCGGGCAAGGATGCCCGCGCTCCAATAGCCGTCCCAGTCGGCTTTGCTGCAAAAGTATCGAAGAGCACAAACAGAGCGGCTTGCCGCTCCCCAGTGCGGAAAGGCTTGCCTTTCCGCGAGGGTAAAAAGTTTTTCGA